>Ga0179593_1592765_pt1 | contig 16153 bp, 13 predicted proteins | sample CZODoug2_1_08_16_FD_185931 | JGI IMG/M metagenome (GOLD analysis project Ga0179593, IMG submission 185931) | Vadose zone soil fungal communities from Angelo Coast Range Reserve, California, USA - CZODoug2_1_08_16fungal (PacBio error correction) | ecosystem: Environmental > Terrestrial > Soil >...
TCAGAGCGAGGAAGAGAGCGCGGAAAAAAGCCTCGAATCCAACAGGAGACCGTCCTCGATTGGGGGAACGCCAGTAGTGAAAGGCGTCCGGCAACCGATCAGGGGGGTGATCAGCGGCTCACAGATCCGCGAAGGTTAAAGGGAAGAAGAAGCTGATCGCAACTTGAAATCACGGCGGGGCATGGTACTAATTGCTCCATGACATCTGAAATTCTCTCCTTGCTGCAAGCAGCCCCGCAAGGTATTGAAAGGAAGGGGCAAAAGGAGGGCAAAAAGAATCCGAAAGGAAAGGGCTTTATAGAGGCCGGAGACCAGTAGCTCGGCCTCATGGGGGGACAGAAGTTGGGGCCTCATGCAAGTCATTGGTCGGCTTCCAGTCAAGCGTCCTCAGCCTCCTTCGGGGACGCGGAGAGGAACTAGACCCCTCGCCTAGCACTAGTGGTGGGGGACACGCCGATGGAAGAACCCCGATGAAAAAAAACAGCTTCTGCTCAAGGGCTCAAACTAATGCTTCAGTGAATGAGCGAGGGACCAAGGGGGGGGCAGAAAGGTGCCCAGAATATGAAGGGGTTTATGGAACCAAGGCAAGCTTGCGATAAGACAATCCCTTGCGGCAGGGATTGATTGCGCTTGCAAAACGCTTCGTCCAGGTTCAAAAAGAAAAAAAACTTGCGGAAGAAGGGGCAAAGAAAGGGGACTCAGAAGGGAATGGAGAGCCCAAATTGGGCAGCACTGGCGAGATGCTTTCTAGTAAGCGGTCATGAAGATTAAAGGAGGTATCAAAAAGAGCTCTAAAAGCAGCCAGACAAGCATGAGCGTCTATCTGAGGAGTGGTTCCATTGGGGCCTTTCGCCTCCCGTCTCTCTTCGGGCGTTCCCCAAGACGCCCTAGTTAGCAGGATGGATCAAACGCTCAATCCAGCAGAGCATCGCGAAAGTGTCTTTGAGCTCGGGGGCATGATCTCTGCCGGCTTCCGTTGACCTCCGTGCAGATTCACGAGACAAATGACGGGGACCACTGCAGTCATAGATGGCGGAGGGAGGCGCTTTCCGAGTTTTTCAAAGCGAGGATCGGCGAATGGCGTGAAAACTGCTTTCAGAAGAGCAGGCCGAGTCCGCAAAAGGGGGGGGGAGATGTGAATGGGGGGCCGCGAGGTCATGAATCAAGGGATGAGAAAGGCAATCTAAAATCTTTTCAAGGAAAAATAAAATGAAAGGGGGGGGGGGGGGGCTTCGAAGATTTGCGAAGAAATTAGGGTAGTTGCGCCATAGTTGATCGGGAGAAAATTTTTCAATCACCCTTAGTACTTGAAGGAGGAGGGGGATTCGAAAAGTATAAATCTTATCGAACAAGAGTCCTCGAACCGTTTTCAAGAGAGTGTCCTCACGATAACCATCAGGGAAGCCGTTACTCAGGGGCAGAATGATGAGATACCGAAGGATTGGGGGTCAGACATCTGCTGAACTTTGTCTCCAAAGTCACAAGAGGGACAGAAAAGAGTATCGGGAGGTCTCTAGAGAGGAATTGCTGGATTCAAGGTACCCTTCATGGGAGGCAGCACTCTTGGGGCGGGAGGGCAGGGGGGGGATGGAGGTCCTATCAATGGGGGACGACTAGAGGCGTCTTGGGACTGTTTTCCTTAACTTTCCGAGGAGGGAATGAAAAAGAATCAGAGCCTCGGAGGGAGCGCGGCTCTCATGAGGACAACCACCAGATCCCTTCCCGAAGTGGAGTGCTTGGGAATCCCCTAGAAAATCGCGAAGCAGAAGGAGGCCCTAGGAGTTTTGCTTCTGCAGAAGGTCGGCAATCTATCTCAAAACAAGGAGGAGGAAGGGGAGGGTGCGAGGAGTAAAACAAGGGAGGGGAGGAAGGGGATCAAAACTTTGAGAAGGGTGAGTTTTTGAGACCGCACACGGCCAATTTAAGGGTCGATCTGGGAGGAGATGGTAGGAGCAGGAAGAGTAAGAAAGAAGAGAGTTAAGTCCAAAGCCGGACAAGGATCCGCAACCATCCAGCACTGCGGCGCGGCGTAAAGGTCTACAGGAAAAGAAGCGGCAAAATAAAAAAGTTAGGCAGCCTGCGTAACCGTCTAACAGCAAAGGGAAAGGACCAAAACGCAAGGTGGAGGGAGGAGAGATAGGGAATGGTCGGGCTCCAAACGGGAAGCGCTTTCTTAAAACCAGAGGTAGTTCACGAAGGGGGGGCCAAAAACGAGAAATCTAGGGGGAAGAGGACCGGACGGGGGAACCCCGGAAAGACGCGCCGGCATTTTCTATAAGAGGGAAAGTGAAGGTCTTGAATGAAGACGGAGGGGGGTGGGAAAAAATGATTTCTCAACTGCCATTAAGGGAAGTGTCTCTTAGCCAGCGGAAGACAGAACCAGAAACTTGATGGGGGTAAATTTTCAAGGATCGAAAAGGGGAACTAGGGGGGGGACACTGCCGAAATCGCAAAAAGGGAAACTAGAAATCGTAATCTGAAGGAGAGAAGCAGGTTGGGTTGAAGTCGCCATTCAGCAGGAAGTGAGGACATGGTGGGGGGGCCTATGAAAAAAGCAAGTGGGAAGCACGAGGTCCGTTCCCAAGGGGGAGAGATCGATTGAAACAGGGAGACACAAGAAGGATCAGAGGGAAGACAAAAAAAAAGAAAAAGGTTCGAGGGGGGGGAAGTGGTGGAGCCTCGGCGGGGATGAGTCGGGGAATCTCAGACGTGGGGGAGGAAGCGAGATAGAAAAGGCTTGACCACTTAACACGGGGAAGGGCTCGCCGATGCGGAGGAAGCTTGATCGCTGGGGGAGGGAGGGATATCAGGGGCAAAAAAACTCAGAACGAAAAGGGCTGGTCATTTTTCTCTTTCAAATGAATAACTCTTCGTGAGCAGAGGGGGCCTGCTTCTCAAGGCACGGGTCAAGACGTTTCGGTGGCTGCCGGCTTAGGGAGGCAAGGGGGGAACGATAACCATAACCCTCTGAGGAGGGGGCAGGACTTCTCAAAAATGTGTCATTGGAAAGGAAAAGAGGGTTCTCAAAAGAAAGGAAGCGTCTTCGTTTAGGGAAGATCCTGCTAAACCCACGCAGGAAGGCATCATTATGCAGTGGAGGACGAGACTCCCTGGAAACATTAGGAAGGGAGGGAGAAAAAAAAAAGACTTGTGAAGTGATCAAGAGACCGAGCAGTTCTCCTTCTGAGTCTATCCTAGGTCCTCAATCTAGGTATGATATTCGTAAGAAAAAAAAAAAAACTTTTAAAAGTAGGGCTAAGGCCGGAATTCAAAAGGCGGGAATCTTTCCCCAGGAAGGTGGCGATAGCGTGAGGAACCAATTTACGTCAGTCCTCTCGATCTGTCAAAAAAAGAAGGACGCGCAACGCAAACGGGGGAAGAAGAAATCGGAAGGCAAGAATCTGCCAGGAAAAAAAACGGTTGATTGCGGCCGAGGGAGAGACAACAACCACAAACGAGAGAGAAAGATAGTGCAAAAAGACCAACAGAAAGAAGAAAGGAAGGCCCTCATGGGAGGGGGGGGGGAGCCAGGGGGGCACGGATCGGCAGAGGGCAGGGTTTTGAGAGGGCTGCTCACCGAGAACTGAAAGGTTGGACTCAAGCGCTGAGAGTGTCCAAGGTGGCTAAAAGGGAGGAGATCCAAAAACCTCAAGAAAAAGGCTCGCAAAACGTCGAGAGACAAAAAGCAGTAAGAAAAAATGAGAAGAGCCGGAAGAAATTTCCGGGGGGGGGTTCCGATAGGCAGCGTCTTCCAGCCGCGGCGTAATCACCGGTTGGGAAAGGAGCCTTCGCCCCTATGGTTTCGGGGAAAGGGAACATCCGGAGGCCGAAGTTCTGCGCAAGGGGAGGAATTGAGAACTGGAAAAGCGAACCAGCATCTTCAAAAGAGAGTTAGGAGACGTTCTCCAACAAGCTTGGGAAAGACAGAAAGGGGGAAAGAAAAGTATTAGGCACGCACTCAAGATTAAACCAACCGATACCCCGTGAAAGCCAAATAAAGTGGGGGAATGAAAGTAAGGAACGAGACAATTAGAGTCCGATGAGGGATATTCCTCGGCGTGCCCTCCATGAGATAGGTGCCAACGAAGAGGGGGGGGGGATAGTAAAAAAAGGGAGAGGCTCTCAGCGGTGGACCAAAAGAAAAATTTCAAAATAATTCCGGAAAACAAAGCCTCATACGATGGATCCGCTACGAAGAAACAGGGTGGCTTTGCGAGCGGGAAAGGCCGGCTGAGGGAAGAAGCGGAGAACTCGCAGAGAAGGGAATAATGAACGGCATAGGAAAACCTGCTTTATGAGAGGGAAGCATCCTCCTTTCAAGCTGAGGAGGAAAGGAAAAACTGCTTGAGAAAGAACATCAGAGGGGGGGGGGGAGATGGACGGTCAACACGAAAAGAAATTGGGAAGAGTGATGATATTGACGCGCGGGAAAAAAGTTCAAAGGGGGAAGCGAAGAGACACTTCCGGTCATGGGGGCGACAAAGGATAGTCTAAGATCCGGGGGGAGGACGAGAAGATAGTTCAAAGAAGGGGATAGTTCTCCAATGAAGTCAGGCATCCCTTGCACGATAGGGAAAGCTCTGAAAAGGCCGTAAAAAAGGTTAACACGAGGATTATGAAGATAGGAGTGAGTTTTTCGTCCAGACATGAGGGAGAGAAGCCTTTCCGCACGTGGACTTATTCGAAAGTTCCTCGAGCGGCAAAGGAGTTCAAGCACTCTTGGTAAGGAGGCGGGCGAAGTGGGAGTGATTGAGGGAAGGAATCGCGGTGAGGGGGGGTGTCGCGGTCCAGAGGACTCATGTCTTCATCTCTAATCCTGGAAGAGGGAGACGAAATCCCGGAAGGAAAACCGAGGTGCCGGTGAAGACCACCCGTCAGAGGACAGCGGCTCCTTCACACAACCTCGGCTTACTCTCAGGGGGACTCAAAAGAATGCTGGAAGACGAAAGCAAAACGACGAGTGAATTTCATGGATCGGATCGGCTCTTCATGTTAGTTTTCAAAAGAACGTGCGAGGGGGGGGGAAGGGGTTACAGAAAGACAAAAAAATTCGGAGTCCTCCACCACGAAACAACCACACAAAAAAATAAAATCCCTTAACCAAAACTAAGGGAAGGATATGAACGACTAAAGCAGCACGCAGCCGCCTGGGCAATGAGAAGGATAAGGGCACACAGAACCTAAGACAATAAAAAAAACCCCCCAGGAAGAGAATAGTATGCCCTCCGCCATAAAACGGCGGGGAGCGAACATGAGACCATGCAAGAAGATCACCTCTAACTACGAAAAGGTAAAGAGGATAATGAAAAACTCAGGGGAAAATAGACACGCTCCAAAAGAGAGCCTTTACTAACTAAGGGGGATGTCTATACACAAGGGGAGTTAGCCAACTCTTACATCTGGAGGCGTTGATTTCAAAGCGTGAGGTGGGGTTAGGGGAATTCGTGAAGGGGAGACTGCGGCCGTCACGGGTAATATTCTCTTCCTTCCGAGGGTACGATGGGAAAGAATAATTTGAAAAAATATGTCAAAAAGACCGGATCTTGAGGCACTCAAGGGACAACAAAACCTTTCTTGATTTTTGGGTGATGTGCAAAATGGACGTGCACTGACCCGGACAGAAGACAGGAGGAAAGAAACTAGAACTGAATCGCGAAAAGGAAGTGCCGTAATCAAAGAAAAGAAAAGAAGTTTGAACGATGATGCAGGACCGCGGGAAGAGCCATAAAGGAAACAGAGGGAAGGTCGAGAAAAAGTGTCACGCCGAAGGTACGATATCACAAAAGCTCAAATACACAAACTTGAGTCTATTCTCGGGGAGTGATGAGGGAGCGCTGTCAAAGAAGGAACCGGAAGAAGGAGTTCAGGGGAGCGTACTCAAACTGAAGATAGCGCCGCCGAAGGCTGATTCCTTCTGGATAGAGGGTGATATCCGGACCGCGGAGAGGGAATACGAAGGGTGCTCTCAAAAAGTGAAGTCTGGACCTAAAAAATAGGGAGTCGTCTTGAGATAAGCGGAGAACAGAAAGGGCAAGGTAGCAAGGACGACAACCGCTGAAGGCAAGGTCTCGAAAACATTGTTGTCATGAAACAATCGAAGTTTCGAAATAAGAGAGGATTGGGGAGGGCGTTCGAAAAGGGCCGATAAAGAAGAATCCTAATACCTTCCTTCTGAGGAGTCGGAGGGAAGTTTAAAAACTGAGGTAGTCTGAGAAAGTCTACGGAGCGACCGGAAATGATTAAGAAGAGAAGAGGTTTAAGAAAAAGGGGAAATGACTTTTCTTTTCACATCCCGTAGGGACATTTGATGAGGCACAAGAAGTCGTAGGAATCCTCAATGAAAAGTAATCGTTACTAAGAACTACTGGCTCCCGCAAGAAGACAATTCTTGGATTAGAGGGAGGGGGCTGAGAAAGTATTTAGGAGAAAAACAAACTTAAAAGAATTCCAGACCGCTGCTCTCTCTGAAGAAAGGCTCATCTTCCAAAAGTCTTATTCCCACATCCTAGAGGGCAAGGAACTTCAGTAAGATGGGTTTGTCAGAAGGAGTTGAAAAGGGGCACAGCGCAACTTTCAAAATGAGTGTACTAATTTCTCAATGAATTCTGGAAAAGAAGACCCCCTCAATGGAATTCTAGGAGAGGTAGAAGAAGATCGGAAGTAAGATAAAAGAATGATAATCTCGGGCATCTTAAGTGGCAGCAGTGGGGGGATCAAGAGAAAGACAGGGTAGAAGACGGGTCTGGGACCGCTTGCTCAGGAAAAATAAAGCCTTCTGCCCGGTGGGTTTTTGCGTAAAGCCCTTAACAACGGGCGCAGCAAATTCGAGAAATAATGACACGGTTTTTTGAAAATATGGGGGACCCAAGGAAATCCCAGGTGATGGCCCTTTCAAAAATAGCTTCTAGACAGGTTCCGGCCCCCTCAGAACCGAGACACAGGACGAAGGAAGCGAAAATCTCAAAGAAAACGGAGAGACGTTTCAAAGAAGAGATGCAGCTTACGGGAAAAAACAGGAAGATCTAAAAAAGTTAAATCCGGAGATCGCTGGGAAGGAAAATAATAGAAAACTGTCAGATCTGAGAAAAAAGTACCCTGTACGCCCTAGGTCATCTACGAAAAAGGGACAAAAAATAGGAGAATCAGAAAAAGCACAAAGTGGCAATAAAATATCAAATTCCTTCGGCCTTGTGAATCCAGAGAGCTACTAAAAAGGAAAAAGTGAGAAGGATAATTAAACATGCTTTGAAAAAAGACAAATACGGGGAAGCTCTCAGGAAGAGGTCGATTAAAGACACTAGGGCTATCCGAGCTCGGACTATTCAAGATATTTTTTTTCAAAAGGGTCCAGGTTCGACAATCGTTGCATCAAAAAGAAACAAAGTTTCGTGTTTACTGCTGGCCGCTTGAAGACTTTCAAGCCCCTAGAAAGAGGGATCCGAGCTTGACCCAAAGCTTTAAAATGAGAAACGAAGGCTCCAATGAGAACTCAAGGGGGAAAGTCCTCGTCGTCCACAAGGTGGAACGCCTGGCAGAAAAATTGGGGCCCTATGGGAACCCTATTGGGGACAAGAGAGTAAGAAGGGCTCAAAAAGCGGTCTCATCCTTTAAAAAGGTCGGCCCGGCGACGCTGTCAGGTTTTCTCTGTGAAAAAAGAGTCTTGTAAAGCGTCCGGGAAATTTTGGAAAAAAAGGCGGGGGGAAGGGGTGGATGTACTGGGGTGTACGGAGATGAAATACCGAGAAAGGTGAATGGGGATACGGAGACTTAATCGCTAGAGCAGAGGAATGAGGAAACAGAGCTAAGTCACTTAGAACAACTCCCAAAGCCTGAAAAAAAGTGTAACTAGAGAGATAGGGTTCCACGAAAAGTGGGGATGCGTCTATAGTTTTCCTTCAATATAAAGACAACAACAAAGATAGATAGATGCAAGAAAAAAAGAAGAGGGCCGTGAAGGACAATAGTTCGCTCAATTTTGGGGGGGGGCACACGGCAATATTGATTGGTGTTGGGGGGGGGGGGGGGGGGGGGGTGGGAGAAGGAGGAAAAAAACTGGGTTTTTTCTCTCTGGTTTAGAGAGATCCGGGAGGAGCAGATACGAAGTAAAGGAAAGAAAACATAAAGGCTCGAAACTCTTAATCCAATGAAGCAAGGTCCCCAACACTATTGAACAGAACACTCTCAGACACTAGAACTCGCTAAGAAAAGACAAACGAGGGGAAGGATCGATCTACTTTAAAGGTGGGAAACCAAAAAGAAGGGTCTGAAGTTATGGGTCCACTGTATGGAACAAGAGGTTACGAGAAAATGGGCACCGTGATACTCTGACCTGAATTGGAAAGGAATATTTCCGAAACAATCGTCTGGGAAGACTGCGAGAGGGGGGTCTAACGCACGCCATTAAGCTTAGGGAGGGAGCAAGAGAAAGACCACCAAAAGGAAAGGGAGTTTGTGGGATAAACGATTTTCAGGGCTATGAGGAAAGGGACACAGGAAGGGACACATAAAAATAACAACACGTAGGAAGCGCGGGGAAACATGTAAAAAAGGAAATAAGAGCATGTTGGGGAACAGAAAGACGCATCAGGAGTCCTATTGGGAACGTACTGAGGGGGAGTCGATTTAAGGAAGGAGGGCAAGAAACGAACCGCATTTCAAAGCGAATCAGAGACTCAAAACCCTGGCAAAAGATGGGGGGTAGAAGATAAGCACTCGGGTGCGAAGTACGGACCAAACGCGTAGACCAGGTAAGAAGTCCAGAGCAGAGGAATGGACGGGGGGGGGTTCGATCGAATGATTTGGGGAAAAACGAATCTACAGAGATCTGAAATGGGGCTGAGAAAAGGAATAAATAGGACGAGGCTGGGCGGCAGGAGCGCAAATTGATTGTTCAAGGCGGGTGAGTCGAAGCACCATAGGGCAGGTCTAGATGGAAGGGTTACAAAAAAACGAAATGGTCAAATTCAAGGGCTCCAACAGGAGGTTTCCAAACGAAGAAAAAGAAGAGAGGTCAAAAGCGAAAACCCCCGATGGGGAGACAGTGCGAATCCGAAACGCGTGCTGCGAACAACTGGAAGCGCGGGCAGATCTGAGGACTATGAAGATACAATACGGATAAGAAGGATACTGAAAGGAAGGGCGGGAGACAGATATCGACGATCGCTTGAGGGGGGAATTAACTGGAGCCCATTTCAAGTTACGGGGGGGGGGGGGGGGGGGGGGGGGGGGGGAAATGCTATCCTGATTGTTAGTGGTCGTCGATCGCTGAAATCTTTTGGAAAAACCAAGACAGGCAAATGAAAAAGCAAATCGAGGACAGAAGATCTTGAAAAAGGAAGGAAAGAGGAGAAGTGGAGGCCGAGGCAGCTTGATAATACTCATCACAAAAGAAAAGGGACCAGAGCCCAAACATCTCGGAATAATCCCTCCGTTGAGGAAGTACTAGAGGAAATGGAAGGTGTCAGTGAGAAAAACAAGATCCCGATTAAGTGAAGAAAAGGGAGACCAATCCGAGTACCGAGAAGAAGGTCGAAGCATTCGAAGGGAATCCATCTTGGAACTCTCACAGGATCTCCTCGAGGGCTCGCCTGAATACAAAGAAGCGTCGAAGGGAACAAGGACATTTAAGGGAAGGAAATGACTGATTCCAGCCGATCCCTCACCCCGGAGGGAGGAAAAATTCTCCTATAGACTTCGGACGAGAAAAGATTCTGCGAAGAACCTGGAGGCGGAAGGATTGGATGAGCTCAAAGACCCCATGGGGGGAGGAATTTGCAATGAAGATCCAGGGGAGAGACAGAGGAGCAAATGTGATGTTCCTGGGAAGGGGAACGCCGTCGAGCAAAGAACCCCGTGAAAGAAGAAGGCAGGAAAAGATCCGAATTATTCATTTTGATTCCCAAGGGGAGAAGAAGCTCCGTATGGGTAGTTAGGAAAAAACTTATAATAAGGTCTCAAAAAAGGATAAAGATGGACCCTAGTCGCTTCTTTAGTTGTAAGGGGGGGAAACTTGACAGGACGAAAAAAAAAAAATTCTCAGGACGCCCGAGTAAAAGAATGAGCTTCAGAGATAGAAGAAGCCTCTCAAATGGTCTTGAATCTCTGCCTCGTAAAAGTAGGAAGGAAAAGCTGCGTCAAAAGGGGGGGTCAAAGACGACTGACTAAATTGAATAAGCCAACAAGATGGGAGAGGGAAGATGTTCAAACAGAGGAGGGGATCTGCAAGTGGCGAGTAATTCTACGAGATTCAAGGAGGTTGACAGGGGGTTTAGGTGGGCAAACCAGGAAGGCCTGGTGGTCCGAGTGAGAGGGCCGTGTCGCTAAAGACGGTTTGGAAGCACAGCGGGTGGGCTGCGGAACTACAATACGTGGGGACAGTAGAAAATAGGATGGGGAGTCTAATTGTTCATCATCCGAGAAGAATGACGAGAGCAAAGTCAAGTGCCACTCAAAAAGATGGGGATACTCGCACCATCTACTTTGGAGGGCATACATGAAGGATTGTAAAGAAAATCTAAAAAGATGGAATGGGATCCCCGAGGGGAATCACTAATCAAGGTTCGTCCTGCGACGGAGGAAATCGTGGAAGGACTGATTAAGAGTATTGAGCAGGGAGTGGTGCAGGAACTGTCTAGGAAGGAATATTGGTTAAAAAAGAGCGAGAGGGTTTAGCTGGGGATACGGTAAGGTTGGGAGGACTAAACACTTCAGGAGGGGACGCGGAGGATCTCATAACAAGAAAACCAGATCCCTGCCCGATTGGCCATTGTAGAACAAGACAGTCAAGAGGAGATCCGTAGTCCCGTCGGCCGTTTTAGCAGAGGGCCAAAATATAAAAAAACAAGAGGAGAGGTGAGAGGAGATAGGGCCGCAGCACAAACAACTTACGGCGGGGGGAAGAAAGTAGCTAGAATGCGAAAAAAGATTTGGGGAAAAAGGGGGGGAAAGCATTCGGCGGGAGGGAAAGTTTGGACTCAAAGGGGCAAGGATTAGCAGGAAGCAGAATGCGATTAAAGGACCCACCCGTTACCGGAGACCAGCAAAAGATGGGAGGTTGGAAAACTCCATCAGAGAAAGGATCTCAAAAAAAGGCTGCACTGCCTCTTTAAACCTTATCAAGAGAGGCCGCGCTGAGAAAAAGGAGACGAAGGGAATAAACGAAAAGGAATCAGAGTTTCGTTGGAGGAGTGAGGAAAATCAGAGGGTCATCGGGCTTAGAATCGAGGGAATCCAGGGGACCGTTACAGGGGAGATCAGTGCGTACTTCTTAATCTTGAAGGATAGGTCAAGTGAAAATGAACTCTAAAACGCGGGGATACGAGGGAAGGAAAGAAACCTAAATGAGTTTGTGAGCAGCAAATTCAAAGCGATGGCCTGGAAGGACCAAAGTGACACAGATACGTAAAAATGGAATGAAATGCAAGGGGGCCGGGGGAAAGAGGAAATGAGGATATCTCAGTTGGAAGGTTATGCGGACCGAAAGCCATCCTAAAGACACTCCTTGGTCCTTCCGGAAAGGGGGAGGAAGCCGGAGACCGGAGGATGTGGCGGAGGAAGCACTGGAGGGGAAAAAAAAAGCTATGTCCGTGGAGCTGTCTGTTAGGCTTGTAAGGGGGGAAATCTCTGCAGCTTGTAACCAGGCGGAATACCCGCGTACTGGAGACTAGGAAGGGGAGAATGAGGGGAGGAGGGATCCGTGTACTAAGAGCCTGAGGCTACTATCAAGAGAACTACTACGACTCTTCTCAAAAAGTTGCTAGAGCAAGTGGGATTCAGGGGGGTAGGGGGCGGTGAACCGTTCCATAAGCTAATCGTGCAATTAATCAAGTCAATGTGAAAAATTCAATCGGAATATCCGAAAGAACTTTTGGGGGGGGGGGGGAAAAAAAAAAAGGGAAAGGTGGAGGGGAGATAATCAAACGGCTCCCTGTGTGCCAGTCTTGAGTTTAAGGGCCAAATGCTATAAGGAGATTCTAAAAAAAGGACTAAGAGAAGCCAATTTTAGGCGGACAAACTTCTTTATTAAAGATTAGGCCGAGAATCGATCATAGGCGGAGGTCTTCGCTACTAGAAGCTGACTGGAAAAAGCAGAAAGGGAGGTCCAACTTTAAAAGTACGCCATCGGGGGGGCCCGCGGAAGTTGCAAAGGGAGTGGACCAAGGAGAAAGGGACGCTTTAAAATCGGTGACGGGGGAAAAGAAGGCGGAAAAAAAAAAAAGAGGGGAGAGGAGGGACTCAGCAAGGGGATAGGGGCAGTGCGAAGCGGAGCCGCGTGGGTCGTCCGGTGCGAGGGAAGAGAAAAAAAACAACGGAGAAGAGCCTCGGATGCTCCGCGGCTGAAAAAAGGGCTCAAAAAGCGTCGGCACATGATCAGGGTCAAAGGGACGGAAAAGAGCTAGTAATTTGTACGACCTTGGGGAATGTCGCAATGGTTAGGGACCTAAAAGAAGGACAAGGCTTGACGAAGGGGAAAAAAGAAAGGGGCCGGGAAGAGGCACGAGAGTCCGGGTAAAGAGATCCTCGATAGGAAGGAACGTGCTTCAAGACCTTATAAAGCAGAGAAGTGAACAGCAATCATGCATAGAACAACGAAAGACAGCAGCCGCCGTTAGAGGGGGGAAATTAATCTTAACTCGCCTCGCCAAGTGGGGAGGGGAGGCCCTGAAAAACTTCCTCTTCTACGAAAAGGGAAGCCGTCGAGGGATCAGAAAAACCACAGGATTTGCAGCATTCATCGTCTTGGGAGCTTTAAAGAAGCTCGTCCGACCGAAAAAAAAATTGTTGAGAAGCCGCGATCACCGACAAGGGAAAACCCGGGAAGGAAAGAGGAGAACAAAGGGAAAAGAGGGAGGAGTGGATAGCGAATGGGCAGTCACTTGTGGATCCGCGAGTTAAAAATATTCCCATAGAGAAAAAAGAAAGCCGGCACTACAAACGGCGAGGAGGGGGAGTTTTCATTTAGTAATAGGGAGGAGGTCTCAAACGGCAAAAGTATTATTGAAAAAACGCCGCATCGAAAAGGGACATCGGGACGAAACTGGGATTGCTCCTGCCGGGACCGTCTTCTTCGTGGAAGAGGGGGCGCGTCGAAACCTGAGAAAAAAAATTCCACTAAAGGGGAAAGAGGAGGTCAAAAAAGGTGGGCCGCATACATACGGTTCAAAATCATGGAAAATGCTCGCAAGCATAGAAGGGGGGGGAAATGGGGGACTCGACAGAAGTCTGAATAGTGCCGTCGGGGGGGGGCGTTGCAGGAGTTTTCGGGTGAATTCTGGAGGTTCTGCAGAGGGGGGGGAAAGAGTAGATAGAAATCGAATACGGTAGTTACCTCAGGACGGTCAGCTCAAAAAGTATCGGAAAAAAACTCCAGAGGGCAACAGGAAGGGATATTCAACGAGGGAGGAAACGCCGTTAAACAGAAAAGGAATGATTGAAGAAAGCTTGATTGCGGGTCGGACGAGTGAGACGGCGGTAAGCTATCCCTTTACCGCTCGTGTCGAAAGGACCGGAAAGGCGCCTGCGGAAAATGCAGGTAGAACCGGTTGGAGCTGAGGGAGGTAAAGGGGAGGATTCGGGTCTATCATGCGTGACGACTCCCGAAGGTGGTACTGGCTGGGGGAAATCTAAGAAGACTAGGTGCATAGTCTCCGGGAACAACTCCAGATCCCTACGAGTGTGCCGGAAAAAAAAAGAACCTTAGAAATATCATCGTATGGGGAAGATTGAAGAGGGAGGCAGAGATTCACAAACAACACGTAGATTATTAAAAGAGAAAGGGAGAACTGAGAGAAAACAGACGGGGAGACTCCGCCGCTCGAGGTGGGGGAAACATCCAGGAGGCGAGGGGATTTAGGTTTTGATGCGCGCTACGTCAGGTCTATTAAAAAGGAAGACGGACCGGGTCCAAGCACCCATCACGGCGTCGCAGAGGGGAATTATCGACACAAAAGCATCATCCGAAGGGAAAAAGATTACAACCCGCGTTAAAAAGTAATCCAAATTCCCTCGGCTCCGAATCAAGGGAAAGGTAGGAGGGAGTTCGAAGGGAGGGTAAAAGCGCGGTACTACATCAAGCTTTAGTTCACTCATCGAAAAAGAGGCGTAACAACTATTTAAACCTATTCGAACGGGAGAGAGGGGGAGCTAAGGTCTCCGTCGCCGGGATAGGGGAATTCACTACTCGTAATGTCTGGAAAGACGATCCAGAAATCCAGAAAAGAATCTCGAGAATAAGGAAATGGCGTGGAAGGGAAGGGGTTAAGAAAAAGGGCAATAGGCCAAAGGGAATGACCACGGACAGAGGTTTACAAAGCACGACGAAAAATTAAGAAGGTTCGAAAAAACCTAAGAAAACAACAAAACACCCAAAAACAACCAAACAAAACCAAAAACCCAAAAAAAAACCCCCAAAAAAAAACCCCACGAAAAAAAAAAAACCAACAACACAAAAAAACCCAAAAAAACAAACCCCCCAAAAAAAAAAAACCAACCCAACACACAAAACCCAAAACCAACCAAACGAACCCCAAAAACCCCAAACCCCAAACCCAAAAAACACAGAAAACAACAACAAAAACAACCCTAACCCCCCCCCACAAACAGGATTATATTTCATTAGACTTAGGATGACAAGACTTACAGAGTCATACTAAGCTTCGCCTGAGGGCAACCGGAAAAAGAGGGGGATATCCAGATCAAAGAAAGGTCGGGAGAGGGAAGACTGTTATGCGGTGGAAGAGAATGAATTCTCGCACTCTTTGGTATAATGGGGAAAAAGAGAACTCTATAAAAAAGAGGAACGGAAAAATGAACTCCGCTCGGGAGATGCTGGATCTTAGTTGTCGATCTCTGTGTAGAAAAATCTGACGAAACTCATCTAAAGCCCGATATAAAATGAGAAAGGGAGGAGAAATTTGAGAGAAAGGGGAAAATGAAGGGGGGCGTGAACCTTTAAGCTCGGGACATCAAGAATATTGTGGCGGAAGACCTGAGAAAGCCGCTTAAGGGAGGGGACAAAGAAGGGAGAAAATGGAGTGGACGCTCATCAATTGCCGACGAAGGACCTGGTCGGATCAAATCGCAATGCGAGAGAAAAAAGGGGAACTAAGAAACGGAAGGGAGGGACTGAAGAAGTGACCCGATAAGCATGCAGCCACGAGAATTCAAAAAAATCGATGGGGACCTAAAGTTCCCTTGGAAGAAGGAAGGAAAGGGGCGCCTGGGGGGGATTCAACCGAGAATGGGGCCATAGGAAGGTACAGAAAGGGGCGATCAGAGGGGTGCACAAAAAGGATCGGGATAGGCGGGAAAGCCGCCGCGCAACAGTCGGGGCTGACTCATAATCTTTGGGATTGAGAGGCCGGGAAGGGGAGAAGCGTGTGGATGGCATCTCCTCTCAACGGTAAACTAGAACCTCCTCAAAAAGGACTGAAACAAGAGGAAGGAACCTAATGGAGCCGTATTGATCCGCGAGGGCACCGATCATGTGATCAAAAGGAAAGAAAGACTCGATTAATTTGGGGAAAAAATCACTCTGGACACGGCGTGAAATAGGGAAGGGAAAGGTGAAATTCTCTAAACGGTCTGCAGCCCCTCAAGTCATTGGGGAAAACTGCACGCTCTGAGGAAAGAATAGCTAGGGACGCTCTAAGATGTCTAGGGAAGAATCGAAGCTAATTGAACGCATAAAGGGAGAGGTGTGCGACGCAGCCAAGGATTCGCCAAAAGAGTATCCTAAATCGTGCCTAACAAAAGGAAAAGGATTATTAAGGGGCTCACGATGACGCCTTGACCACATTATAGGCCCATCATCTAAAAAGGGGACCAATGCAGAAATTACAATAAAGATTTAAGGGAAGTCAAGAAAAAAGGCAGGGGAAAGGGTTCCGAACAAAAAAACTAGACCAAAAGGAGATCAGAAAAATCTAAAGGTAGACCATGGATAATAGGAGGTGGTCCGAGTCGTAGAATTAGTATCCTCCATTCTAACTAAAAAGCGAGAAAGTCCAGAAGCTGGGAATGTCATCAAAGGAGGGAGGAAGAGGCTTCAACACTAACGTAACCAAGAAATTGCAGCTGGATTCGCTAAAGGCCGCCATCTGCGAAAAAAAAAGCTCAAACAGGAAGCAAAGACAAAAGGAAGGAAGGGTAAAAT
>Ga0179593_1688064_pt1 | contig 16151 bp, 25 predicted proteins | sample CZODoug2_1_08_16_FD_185931 | JGI IMG/M metagenome (GOLD analysis project Ga0179593, IMG submission 185931) | Vadose zone soil fungal communities from Angelo Coast Range Reserve, California, USA - CZODoug2_1_08_16fungal (PacBio error correction) | ecosystem: Environmental > Terrestrial > Soil >...
GGGAAACTGGGAGGAAAAAGGGGGGAGAAGAAGATTCTCCAAATTTTTTTTGCTAAAAAGAGAAATGTCCCCTCCGACGATAAAAAAAGAAACGGCCCGGGGGAGGAGGGAAGAGGAGAGGTAGCGGTTTTTTGGTTGAAGCTCATAATTTAGGTGGAAAGAAGTGGAATATAACCTATGCGTGGCGGAGCAGAAGAAAAAGGCGCCATCAAAGGGGAGTTGAGAAGAGGGGGAAACTATTGTTGCATGGCGTAAGGAAGGGTGTGTTGATAATGGGCCAGAAAAAAAAACATAAGGGAAAAAGGGGGGGGGAAGAACCTTCCACCATCGCGTCCCTCCCCCGGGGAAAAAGGGTGCCTCGACCGTTCCGGGAGAATGGGGGGGAAAAAACCCCTTGGTTTCACAACCATGCCCAAGAAAAAGCCAACGATCTACAACAGTTTGTGGGCGGGGTCCTGCTCAGAGAGAAAGGAAAAAACTTTTTTTTCCTATTGAAAACACCAGTCTCTCCAGGCTTGAAGGAGGAGAGGAGGGTCCGCCGAGAGGGCTTTTCCAGTCCACGGGGGGCCCCGAGGGAAGAGAAGAGATAAATAAAGGAGGGGGAAGGAGGATCTCTTAAAAAAAACCCGTTGTTAATGGTTGGGGGATGGAAGTGTCCGGTGCAAACAGTGACCAAAGAAAGGAACAACGTATCAAAAAAAGACTTTCCCATTTGTCCAGGAAAGGAAAGGTCAAGAAAAAAGGGGAGGGATCTGCGTGTAGCAGCGCCAAATAAAAAGGAAGGGGGACCAAATTTGGGGGGGTGTCAAGTGTTGCGGCGGGGGGGGAAGAAGATAACGCAGGTCAGGGGTCCCTCCCAGAAAACTTCCTTAAATCAAAAAAAAGGGAAGGGGAAAACTTTGGTCACGAAAGGCCCCTATGATGCAGGGGGAGCCACCCCATTGAAACCGCGTCGGCGGAAGTAAGAGTCGAAGAGGGGGGCAATTCTTAAAGAAAGGGTCCCTTCCAAAGTTTTTTTCACCTGGTCAGGACACTGGGAAAGGGGCCTCATGACAAGGGGATCCCGGAGAAAAGAAAAAAGGCCTGATCAGGAAGGTGTGGAAAAAAAGCGGCTCAATCTGTTACGGAAAAAAGGGGGCTCTACCAGGCAAAATCGGTAAGAGGCTCAGAGGGGGGAGTGCCCCTCCTGTGTCGTGAGTAGATGAACCATTTGAATGTTTCCCAAATATAACAAAAGGCGGCTTACAAGATTGGAAGAAGAGCCTAGAAGCGCATTCAAGAAAATATGTTCCAAAGGGGAGGGAAGAAGGGAAAAGGCAAAAAGTCGGGAGAAGGGAAAAGGGAGGAAAAGAGAAGTTTTGCCCGGGAAGTGGAAAAACTTCATTGGCCGACCGAAGAAAAGTAGTCCACGCCAAGCGGGGGCTCAAGGGAGAGGGGAATTTTAATCTCGAAAAGAAAGGGTCCATGTGCCGTACAGAGGAGGAGGGCTGACAGGTTAAGTCTCTCTGGGGCGTCCTATTGCTAAAAGCAAGCCGCCTGCTTTTTGACGCAGGAGGGCAAAAAAACCAAAAAAAAACCGAAAACGCATTCCCAAAAAAGAAAGAGGATCTGAATCGGCCGAAAAAGCCGGTCGCCAGGCCCAGCCCACGGACACTATAGGAAAACAGGCAAAGGGTTTTAGCTTCGAGGGTGAGCCGGAAGACACAAATGCCTCTCAATCCGCCTTTTCGCACGCCAGGGGTGGGGGGGGGATCGCGTCTCATGAAGAAAATGGCTGTGGCCGAAAAAACAAATTTCCCGCCCAAGCAAGAAAGGGAGTGTCCAGGGGGCTGCCTTGACTCCTGGGGCGCGTCGGGGGGGGTGGGTGGTCTCCCAGCACTTCAGACCGGGGGGGGGGGGGGGGTTTCCCTTGGGAAAGCCCTTCACTCGTATGGAAAAAAAAAAAAAAAATGTCCAGGTTTTTGGAAGAAGAGTGAAAAAAAAAAAGCTCCTTGCCCATCCAAAGGGGGCCAATCTGGTTGTTTCCGAGGGGGGGGGAAGAGCTTCAAAATTGATTCCTTTGAAGGCGAAATGGAGAAAGTAAAAAAACAACGTAGGAGATGGAAAGAGGGGACGCGGCAAGTATCAAGGGAGGATCGGAATAGAAGCTCACAGGAAAGAAGCTTTCCTGCGCGGTGGGGGCCCTCGTAAAAGGACAGTTTTTCCGACCCCGCCAAGAAAAGAGGTGGAAGAAGGGGGGATGAAGATGGACACAGACCCGCCCCAGGATGGTGCGAAAGGGAAAAAAACGGAGGATGGCGGGAAATGGGGTTGACAGGCAAAAAAAAAGAAAGAAGCCCTGGGACGCGAGCCACAATCACGCGAACGGCCGAAGAGTCAAAGGAAGTTGGCCGCTAGCACCTGAGGAAAACAAAGACAAAACCCAGAAAAAAGGTGTTGCCGGAAAGCTGTTCTGGCCCTTGAAAACCGACCCGCTCTCTTGTAGAACGGCTGGGGAGGGGGAAAAAAACATTTAATCTTTCTTGGGGAGGGACGCAATCCTTCTGCAGAGAAAAAAGGGGAAAGAGGCGACTGTGCAATATCATAATAGGAAACGTGACTCGCGGGAAGGAAAGAGGATCTTACTCCATGGGACCAGAGATCTCCGCAGGGGCTCTGATGAAACAAAAAGGATGGAGTGGACTACTTTTCAACTGTTTGAACCTGTTCAGGGGGGGGGGAAAACAACTTTTCCCTTCAAAAACTTTCAGAGTTATCTACGCCTGATTAAAAAAGGAAAAGGGAAGATTTTCTTGATGCGACGGAGGAAAAAAAAAGCAAGATTGTATCCGCCGCAAGGGGGGATTAATGTACTCAATATGGAAAAAAGGGGGAAAGGGGGAAAGCCTCTCCCTACAGCGCGGGAACTGGTAGAGAAAAAAAAAAAAGATTCCGCCGCTGGTTGTGGGGCCATCCTTTTTCCTTGACAGGGAAAAAAAAAAAAAGGGTAGGAGGCAGGGCATCGTGTGGTGTTCGTGTTAAGGACAGAGAGACGTCCCTGGTCAGATTGCCACAAGCCAGAGGGGGGAAAAAAAGGAAAAAAAAAAAGGGGAAATGCCGCCGACAGAGGGTGTCAGAGGGGGGGGGGGCTTTTCAAATCCTGGGTCCAGCCGTTAAAAAAAGGGGGAGACGTCTTCGACCGTGGCGTCAGGGGGGGAAGGGTTGGGAAGGGAAAGGGGAGAACGGCTGTGATTGCATCGCGAAAAAAGTCCACGCGATCCCGAAGGTAACGATTCCGAGTCAAGAAAAGGGGGTTTGTTGAATACGGGAGTCCAGCATGGCAAAAGGGGACAGGTTAACAACCGTGTGCACCGACCTGAATCAGAAGGGAAAAGGAAAAAACCTCCCTCTTTGCCTGAAGGGGATAATCTAGCCCGCGTTTCGGGGAAGGACGCGCAGGGGCCAGAGGGGGGGGTGGAACATGAGGGAACTTACAGAACTTTACCAAGGGAAGCCAATTGCAGTTTCGACGCAAAAAGGGGGGTAACGTCAATAGACACAAAAGAAAAGGGGGTCGGCGGGTTTTAGCCTCGGGATGGAGGGGGGCCCATGTGGTGTCCCAGAAAGGAAAGGGAAAAGGGAACGTCAGAGCCCACAAATCCGGGGAGGGCCGCGGGGCAAGGGGAAAACATCAAAGAATTGCTGAATTGTGAAAAAGGAAAAAAAGATCAAACACAGCAAGCAAGTAGTTTCAACCGAGCAGCCAGAGCAAAAAAAAGGGGGGGGGGACAGCATGGTCTAGACGCGCCCACGCATAGGGGTTTAATTGGGGGATAAAGGGAGGTTCGAGAGCACCCAGGGAAAAGGGCGAATTAATATTACCTCGTAACGAAAAGGGAAGGGAGAAGGTCGGAAAAGGGACATAGAGGGAAAAGGAACTTTAGACAAAGGGGGGGGGGGAAGGGCCTCGGCAGTATCTCCCTCAAAGCGGATGAAAAAAGAGAGAGATACTGCAAGGAAAAAAGAAAAGCGAAGAAGATTATCCAATTTTTGACAAGGCCTGAAAAAAAAAAAGAACCGATGTTCGGGCCAGTATCTTTAATATCGTACTCGTAGGACGGGGGGGGGGGGGGGGGGGACTCTCGAATTTTTAGGGGGTGGGGGGACTCGGATTGAAAAAAAGAGCTTTTGCCGCGCCCAATGCCATCGAGGGGGAAAGGGTTATCTGGCTGGCGAGGGTGAAGAGAGTTGGGGGAAAAATAAAGTGGTCTTGCTGTGTTGTGGGGAATGCAAACCGTGAGGAAAAATCAAAGCAAGAGGAAAAGGTTCCACCATCAAAAACGTACCCACATCTGCCCCTGCAAAACGAGAAAAGGATTCCACATCGATGTTGGTGCTCTGGAAAGGGAATGGAACCACGCCGTGCACTCGAAAATCCCCAATCAAAGGAAAAGTTTGGCGTCCGCCGAAAGGGGGGGGGGGGGGGGAAAAAAGAGTGCACAACGTGGGATAATTGAAGTAAAACTGGGCCGTCAGAGCGGCCTGACACGCGAGTCCCTTCTCCTTACAGCGGTGTCGCAGAGAAAAAGGGGGAGGGGATTTTTTTTTTTGTCCAGCCACGAAAAAAAAAAAAGCTGAATAAGTGTAACGCGGGCCTAGATTACCAAGAGAGGGGGAAGTCAGCCCTTTTGTGGTAAGTGGGGGAAGTGTCCGGTGCAAAGGGTGGAAACCGCCAAGCGGTTAGCCCAAATGGAAAAAAGTGAAGGGCACACCTTATCACCAAAAATTAACCGAAAAAGGAATTATCGGAAAAAAGGAGGCGGTATCTGAGGGAAAGGAAGAAATTCTCTATTTGTGCATACAACAGGAGGAAAAAACCCCGCAGGGAGTCTAAAGAAAAACTGTCAAAAGAGGGGGAAAGACGTAATTACTTCCAAAAAGGGCTGCAAAAAAAAGGGAAAAAACCCCTATTATTGCAAGCAGCCAAAAAGGATGAACAACCGAGGAGAGAAAAGTAGAAGGAAAAAACTTGCCTTGTTGAAAAGGGAGAAGACGACGTTCCCCCGAAAAGCGGTTTCCTTTCGTTGGGGAAAAACGAACAACACGAATGGAAAAGTGCCATGACATATCACGGATAAAGGAAAAAATTGCCTTGATCAGAAAAGGGGGGGGGGGAAAAGAGGCGGCAATCAGGTGGAAACATGAAGGGACAGGCCTCTCTTGAAGAAGCAGTGCCTCCGCGGGGGGGAAAGACACTTTCGGTCACCAAAGGTGCATGTAAAGGACAAGGGGGGGAAATTGCGCCGGCTTAGAAAAATACGGGCCTTATGCTTCGCAGCGATGAAATCTCCATCAAAGAAAAGAAGGGGATGAACGTCCGCTAAACGCGTTGCAGGGGGGGAAGAAAAAAGGGGTTGGCCGGGGAAAGTTGTGGAAACATCATGAGGGGAATGGGCCGACGCAGAAAAAAAGTCCACGCCAGCTGTGGCAGAAGGAAGAGGAAGGCTAATCTCGATGGGAAGGCGTACATGCTATGTGAAAGGAGCCGCGAACAGTGCCTAAAGGGTCGCAGCCTCAGAAAAACAGAGGTTCGCGTTTCAAAAAAAAAAAAGAACGCTCCCTGGTAACGCGCCCTGATAAAAAGAGGAGCGGGGTGCGGCCCCCAGGCCCGCCCAGGGAAGGGATAGCGAAACCGGCAAGAGCAAAGACAGTTTCTCCCCTGGGGGTAAAAAGGTGGGAAGGGGCCACTCTCGGGGGGGCACGGGAGCGCATTTGGGGAAAGGAAAGGGATTGTTGGAGGGAAAAAAAGGGCTTTAGGGGCGTGAGAAAGGAGGGGGACTGCCACCCCAATTGTCCCGAAATTGTGGGATGTATTTTCGCCAAGGGAGTCCGTTTGTGGCTTTGGGGGGGAGGATGTTCATCCCGCAGTTTGGTCAGTCCAGTCTCTTAGGTGCGGGGGAAAGGGGGGGTTTTTGAAAAAGAAAAAAAAAGGCGTGCCCTTGCACCGCCGCTGCACAAGAAAAAAGGGGGGGGGGGTGTCCAAGCTGTGCTCTCAAGGGAAAAAAAAAACTTGATCTCCTTGCCCCGCAGAAAAAGAAATCTCTCTCACAAAATTTCTGCGGCCATGAAAAAAAAAGAAGCGCCACAGGAAAAAGGGGGCCCAGCAAAACAGATGCTGAAAAAAAGACAACGCCGGCCCTCGGAGAAAAAAAAAGTTTTTTTTTCGACACGCCACCCGAGAGAAAAGGGGGATTAATATTAAGAAAGACGCCATCCCCAAGTATGGGGGAAGGGAGAGAAAGGACATCTACTTATGATTGGCCGGGAAAAAAAAAAAGTTGGGTGCAAAAAAAGACCTTTTCTACTAGAAGGAGGCCTCGGCAGCTCGAAAGGAAAAAGAAGTCTTTGCGTGGTCAGACCCAGCCTCACTTTCTGGGGCCGTCGCTATAGAAAAGGGGGAGAGGGGGGGGCTTGCTGCACCCACCCAGGGGGAGGCCTCTTCATATCAAAGAAAAGGAGGCGGGCTGTCTGGGGGGGGAAAAAAAGAGGGGAGACAAGCCCTGCGGCCCTGCGGAAACGGGGAAAGAAAAGGGGGCAATATATAAAAAGGCGCGCCCGCCCGTCCATCCAATCAAGAAAAGAGATCGAATTTCGCCTGAGAGGGGCCGACGGAAAACTACCTTCAACTGTTTGAACCATGAAGGGAATGGGGAAAAAAAAGGGGGGGGGAACGTTAGATTTCGCGCAACGCGTTTTAGCGACGGGGGGCCTGGAAAAAGGGGGGAGGTTTCTGCTGCGATCTCGGGAGGGAAAAAGATTGTAGCCGCGCAAGTTTATTTTTGGGGGGGAAGGCGAAAAGAGGGGGACTCTAGCACTTGCTGATCAAAGGACCAGGGGACCGTCACAATGCCGCGCGGGGTTCAACTTCCTGATAAGAAGGGGGGAGAAGGGGGGAGATGTCCATAAGGCAGGGATCGGGGAAATCGGATTACTTGTCGAAAAGAAATTGCAAAAGAAGGGGGAGGACCGACGAATTGTAATGCCCGCCGACGCAAAAAGGGGAAAATTTGGTTCGAAATCGACCTGCCATCAGAAGACAGCGTGACCAAGTTTGCCGTCAGGGAACGGAAAAGTCCGGCATTTTCGGGGGTCTTGCGTCTTATCGCTGTGATGAAAGAGGGAAAGGGGAAAGGAAAGGGGAGACGGTCACCGGCCAAGAATCCCAGAATCTTGAGAAGGGGAATTTTCTTTCTCGGGGAAAAACGGTGTTCCTCAAGGAAAAAGGGGAAAAAGGGAAAACCGAGGTTCCGTGCGGTTCACCCCACCCTGGGGGCCAAAAAAAAAGGGAAGGATAACTAAAAGAACGGAAGAGATAATCTAGCCCCCCCAGAGAGGGAAGTGTAGGCGTCTTCCGCAGCGGCACTGGCCAATGGGAAGAAAGGAAATCGGGCGACGCCCCTGAAAAAAGGGAAGGTCCGCGGTGGCAAGGTTACGGGGTGCATCTCGAAACCGCTTCTGGGCGAAGCCAAGGGGGAAATTGCTTGGATTTGTGGGAAAGGTGCACGCGTTTGCAGGGAGAAAAAGAAAAAGGGGGGGCACCACAGCCGGTGATGTGGAATCCCCGGGGGGAAGGGAGGGAAAAGGGTGTACGTCCTCAGGGAAAAATCACGGTTTTGCAATAGCAAAAAAAAAGGAAAAACCATGCACTAATAGTTTGCAACCGAGCAGCAAGCGACGAATGTCTTAGCGCCGCCCCACGCCCAAGGGGGGTCCTCAAAATATTACACCTAAATTCGAGAAGAAAAGGGAAAAGAAACGAAGGAAAGAGTAAGATAACCATCGTACGAAAGGAGAACCGGCCAATGCAGGGGGACATAGCCGCATGAAGCCAAGGGGGGATCTTCTTCCGCCTTTTGGCTATCCTCGGAAAGAAAAGAAAAAACAAAAAAGGAGGGGGAGGGGCCGAGGGAATAGAAAAGGAAACCAATTTTTTTTGCTAAAAAAAGAAGAAGAAAAATAGGTCCGCCGACGCGCGAACCGTCGGGAGTATCTTACTCGTACTAGGGGGGGGTTTTTCCCCTGGTGCGAGAGGGGGGATATATTAGTGTGATAAACCAATTGTGATACAGAAGCTGGAAGAGCCCATCGGGGGGGGGAAAGGGAAGGAGGAGGTTGAAAGCTGGCTGCATCGGGGGAGAATGGGCGTAGCTTGCCTGGGGAGTTGCAAAACCGGGAGGGAAAGAAGCAGATTTTCTGTGGAAAAAGACACCGCCCAATCGCCCTTCCGGAAAAATCCCCACGGAATAAAAAGAAGGGGGAGGTGGGGGGGCCCTCTGGAACGGTGGAAGGGGGGAAGGTGGCACTCTGAACACATTATGCCACAAAAAAAGACAAAAAGATCTAAACAGTGTGGGCCAGAGGTTTTCTAGATGCAACGTTGGAGGGGGGACAATACCCAGGGAGGCCTCGGAAAAGTCTCTTCCCTGGACTGCCGAAACTGCCAATTGCTGTACGGGGAAAAGGTATCTTTTCCATTCCACGTCATTGGCCCCCGATGCAGAGGAGGAGAGCCGAATAGTAACGAGGGTTGTGGACCAATTCTTTCCCTCAAGGGTCCATCCGTTTTGTTAGAAGGGGGAGGAAAGTGTTCCCCCGGGAAAAAAACAAGGTTTTGCCCATGAACCAGACTTTCTTGAGGGAAAAACTACAAAAAACCCAATCAACCAAAGAAACGGAAACGAAATACTGAAGGAGGGGAAAAAGGAAATCCGGGAAGGTGACTGGGCGGAAAAAAAAAAAAGTTTTCATAACACCACCACAAGCCGAAGGAAAAAATAAGAAAACCAAAAAAAAGCTCTACCCCCTTGCAAGGGGGGAGGGGAAGAGGCGAAGACGTAATTAAACGGCAAACTTTGGTAAAAAAAACCCCAAACCCGAGGAATTCGGGTAAAGAAGCAAAAAGGGATGTATTAACAACCCAACATCAGGACTTCGGGGGAGAGGGGGTGGCAATTCTTACCACTTGACCCTGCCGGAAAGAAGACCGAGCGGTCTTTTTTCCTTACCAAAACACGAAGAAAGACAAGGAGAACGTCCAGGGGGGAATCAGGGAAAGTTGGGGGGAAAAAAAAACCAGCTCGCAGGGAAAAGGGGAAATTCAGGGGCGCTCTGGTTGTGACAAAAAGAAAAGGCAGCAGCAATGCTCGGTTCACAGACCCCTTCACTATTACACAGGATTTTCCAAAATAAACTGAAAAAAGGGACAAAGCTTGCCCAAACCGAGGGTTCCGAGGAAATCGCATCAGAAAATATTGTCAAAAAAAAGGAAAGGGGGAATACAAGGACCGTCGCTAAACCGCGTTGTCGCAGAAAAAACGTTTGTGAAACCATTCCCGAAAAAAGAGAAAAACGAGAAAAACAGTTGAAAAGGGGGGGAGGAAAAAAAAAAGGGTTGTCCAAAAATCCTCAAAAAGACCCTGAAGAGATAGGGTCAAAGGGTCGTTACGATGCATTATGGGAAAAATTCAAAGCGTAGCCGGCGCCCTTGATGACGAAGGGGGGCGCAGCCGCATCTTGCAAAAATAAAAAAAACACCCAGACCTCACAAAAAAGATCACGATCTTAATCGGCCGACCCTGCCGGAAAGGGACCGGACCATCCAAGGAGGCCTTCTCCTGAAAAAAAAGAAACAACTAGGGAAAAAAATAAACAAATAAAAAGAGGGGGTATCTTTCTATGGGGGGGGGAAAAAGGACGCCCAACAAAAGGGGAGGCTCTCAATCCTTTCAAAGTGGGGTCTTTCAAGGCCTTAATCTTTAGCAGGGGCCAGTGTCTAAATGTCTGGCTTGGGCTTAAAAAAAAGGCCAATTCCTAATTAGAGGAAAGGTTTCGCCAAAAGAGGGAAGGGGGGTCGTTTGTGGCTTTGGGGAAAAAATCTTTCATCAAAGTTTTTTTGAAATGCGTTTCCGCCGTCAAAAGGTCTCTTAGGGGTCGGGAAAAGGGAAAAAAAAAAAAAAGGAGGTTTTTTTGTGGAGAAAAAAAAGCATGTCACCTCCGGGTCTGTTTTGCTGGCCAAGCCGGTGGAGAAAACAGTGATGGCCGAGTATCAGTGGGAAAAAAAGGGTTGGCGCTAAATTAAATCCTCACCCAAAAAAGAGTGAAAATAAGGAGGGGAAAAAAGGGGGGGAAAAAAAGGATCAAAGGGAGCTACTGGGCGACCTCTTTTCCATCAAAAGAAGGGCCTTCTCGTGGGGGTGGGAAGAAAAGGGGGCCTCTATCAACAAACAAAAGCCCCTCATATCATAGTTCTGGCCCGGAAAAAAGGGATGAAGATGTAGCCCAAGACACAAAACGAAAAAGAGGGCGGAACTCTACTTCGTTTGGGGTGCAGGCCCCAGAAAGGAAAAAAAGGGACAAAGACCTAAGCCCGGGGGAAAGAGACGGCATCCTCGAAAAAGGAACGTTTGGCCGAGCACAAAGAGAAAAAAGAAAACTGGTCCTGCCTGTGTTACGGGGGGCTGCCTTGGGAGCCCGCGCGCCTTGGGAGGAAAAAAAGAGAAAGATCGGCAGGGGGTAATGGGATGCCTCAATCCGGAAAAAGGGCCGACCCATTGGAGTCCAGGGAAAAAAAAAAAGGGGGGGAAAAAGAAAGAAAGAGAAAACAATCTTCCCATCTCTGGGAAGGGGGGAAACGAGATCGAGAATTCAGCAGAAAAAAAGGGGGGAAAAAAAGTCAACTTTTTGGAAACCATGAAGGGTAAGGGGAAAAAAAGGGGACCGGCAAAACTTCTAATTTGTGCAAGGGGGGTAGTCGACGTCTTAAAAAGGAAATTCGAAAATACGGGGGGGAAGGGAGGGGAGGAGATCTCGCTAGAGAATAAGAGAGGGAGCATGTTTATTTTGGGGGGGTCATCTTATGTACGAAGGGGAGCAGAAGACACTGCTTGGATCACAATGGTAGCATTCAATTAAAAACCGCGCTTGTGTGCAAGGAAAAAAGACACCTTGGTTTTCCTGAGTTTCAAGTTTGGGAGGGGAAAAGGTTGTCCGTTTAAGGAAGGACGGTCGGCCACGGGGGAAAAACAAGCAGGGTTTTCTTTCAAAACGCAAAGAAAAAAAAAAAGGGTTTTTTAAGGCTGGCCTTTCTCCACAAAGAAAAAGCAGGGGGCCTCAAAGTGACCAAGTTTTGCCGTGAAGACCAGAGAACAGGGGTTCTGTATCACGACAGAAAAAGCCGTCTATCGGCGGGGAAAGGAAAAGCAGACATGTCTCTGGGGGCGCAAAGTAAACCAAAAAAAAATCGTTTTTGAAAACATCAGTATTGGAGAAAGGAAAACCAACTGGCATTTGGTTGCATAAAAGAGCCTGGGCAACCTCAGATTCCACCGTGTGCACCGGTACACGTTCAAAAAAAGGGAGTAAAAAAAAAGGAGGAAAAAACCCTCTTGCCGGAAAGAGATAAGTTATAGAAAAATGATCCGCCAACTCGTCCTCGGGAGGAAAAGCTACAGAACTTCGAAGAAAAAGAAGGAAAGGAAAAAAAAGGGGGAAAAAAATTGCAGGGTCGCGGCTGGGGACAAGGGGGAAAAAAAAAAGAAGGAAAAAACCTGCTTCTTGCTACTCCAAAAAGGGGGGCCTTTGCGTTGTGATTGGGGGGGAAAGGGGGGAAAAGGGGGGGGGGGGTGAGGCGCCCGGACGGTCAAGATGAACACAAGCCTTTTATTGTTGGAAGGGGCCGGGGCAAGGGGCCTGATGGGGGGAAAAAAAGAAAAGGGGAAGAAACGGTTTCAATAATACAAAAACAGAACTAATAGTTCAACCGAGCAATCAAAAAAAGAATACGATTGGCCAGCATGGAGAGCAAAAAAAAAAAAAGAGGGGGGGGGGAAGAAAGTTGGTTCTCAAAAAAAATGCGAGTTACAACCTCTCGGGGAAAGAGGAAAAAGATACCTCGTACGGAATGAGAACGGAAAGACAAGCGTAAGGAAAAAAGAAAAAGGAAAGGGGGGGAATTTTTAGCAAAAATTGGATACGAATACCTGGAACGGGTTTCTCTTCAACAACAACAAAAAAAAGAAAGAGAGACTACTAAAGAAAAGGGGAGAAGAAGATTATCCAATTTTTTGCTAAAAAGGGGGGGACAAAACGACGCCGTCTAAAAACTTTCGCAACCTGGGGGAGAAATGAAGCCAGTAGCGTTTTTGGTGCAAAAAAAAAGGGGACGAATTTGAGGTGTGTACTCTATTTGTGGGAGAAAAAAAAAAAAAGAAAAAGAGGCAGGTGGCGCGCCTAGAACATGCAAGGGAGAGTTTGCTCTGGGAAGGGGAAGGAGGTGGCAATGGGCGTAGCTGGCTTTGAGGGGGGGGGGGGGGAGATTTCCACCAGCATATTTGTTAGGCACCCCAGGGGAAAAAAAAGGCCCGCAACCTGCAAAAATCCCCCGGTTGAACAACCCCACCCACCCCTTTGTGTGGGAAAAAAAGGGAGTAAGAAAAAAAAACGCTTGCACCAACCCGTACAACATTCCCAATCACCCAAAAAAGAAAACAAGTGGCGTCCGCCGAAAGGGGGGGGGGGGGGGGGAAGGCAAAGGGTTGTGAGCCCGGAGCGAAAAACAGCTAAGGACATCTTGGGAGAGTGGTTTTGTCCAGTCCACTCATGGGGGGGGTGGGGGAAGGGGAGGAAGAAGAAGAATTAAGTACGCGGGGGACGGATGCTGGGGTCCCCCATCCGTTTTTAAAAAAGAAACGGTGGTCCGGTTTGCAGGGGGGGGGGAAAAAACCCCAAGGGTGGACAGACTAGGAAGGGGGAAAGGAGAACAAAAGGGACAAACTTCCAGGCATACTTGAGAAAACGAGTCGGGGATAGAAAAAAAAAGGGAAAAGACATTGCGCCCGAGTAATCAAACTCCGATAGAAAAAAAACACCCCGCGGAAGGGGTCCTCCCAGAAAAAAAGGAAGATCCACTTCCGAAAACGGGATTAAGAGGAAAAATGGATCCCTCTATGAAGAGAGCAAGCCAGCCCAAGGGGAAAAAGAGTCGTGCGGCATTTGAACCCAATAAAAAGGGGGCTTGTTGTGCAATTCTTACAGAGACGTCCTCCGAGCGTTTGAAAAAAGAAAAAGGAAAAAAACACGATTTGAAGCCAAAAAAGGAGATACTTTCCCCATTAAAGGAGAAAGGAAGTGTTGAAACCACCAGCAGGGAAAGGGGGGGGGACGAACGTGACAAACCGCGCCTTGTCGTTCAGAAAGAAAGAGGGCCCTCTTGGGTCGTCCAATTAAGAGGGAACAAAACATGAGCGGCCTACAATCTGTAATAAAAAAAAAGGGAAAAAGGGGGGGGAATCCAATAAAAAACAACCAAAAAAATCTCATCAAGAACCCGTCTGGGAAAAAGAAAAAGACAAGTATGCCGTCCCCGCTAAAAAAAAAAACGGGGAGGAAAAATATAAGTTTTTGGCAAAACAAACCAACCCCTTCAAAGGAAAAAGAACCAGAGCAAACAATTTGAAAAGTAGAAAAGAGGGTGGATCCCTCGAACCTCAGGAGAAGAAAGTAGTCATTTCTTACAGAGAAGGGGCGCGTCGAAAAGGAAAGGATTCCCATTTCAAAAGAAGCCAAATGGGTTCGCAGCCGCAGAAGGAAAGAAGGTAAAAAAAACCTCCCTCGCAAAACTGGGGGGAAACTGATCTTACCCTCTGGAAAAAGCAAAGGGAAAGGTGGGGGGGCGCAGCCCATGGAAAAACAGCACTGGATATATCTACTACAGGCAATACATGAAACCTGGGGTAAGCTTTCGAGGTTCGAAAGGACCTAATTCAGGAAAAAAATTTGTAGGGACATTTGCCAGCCAAAGAGTCTGCCATTTCGGGGTGCCTAAAAATTGGGACGGAGGCAACCCCAATTTCAAACAAGGGGAAAGGGGCAGGTTTTAATTGTGGAAAAAAAAAGAAGGGGGGGCTCGGGTTCGTTGTGTGTCGGAAAAACGAAAAAGACCCCTTGGGGGGGGTTCTTGGTGCCGGGGGGGGGAAGGCGCCCCTTTAAGCGTCTGAGGAAAAAAAAATTTTTGGGATACCCGGGGCCCGTTGAACAAGGGGAAAAAAAAAAGAAGAAAAGCATCTGTTTTGGAAACGCCCAAGGGGGGGGGGAAACGATCCCCTTGATGAATTGGGAAAAGAGGAGAGGGGAAAGGGAAAACAACACAACGTAGGAGTAGGAATCATAGGGGGGAAGAAAGCTCTGAAAAAAAAGCCACCGGCTTTGGCCAGCAAAAGAAAAAAAAGGGGGGAAAAGGGTGCAATGCACGGCCCCTCCTCAAGTTCTACCGCCAGCAAAGGAAAACTGGTGTAGGGAAAAAAAGGAAAAAAAAGGGGAAGGCTGCCCCAGGAGGGAGAACCTGACCGAAATAAAAGAAATTTTGTTTTTTCGGAAAGCCCCCCTAAAGCAAGGAAAAAAAAAAACAAGCGTGCTCGGCAGCGCGAAACTAAAAAGAGGGGGGGCCGACGCACCTCGAAAGGAAAAAAAGTACGCTTTGGTGCAGTCGGGGGGAGGAAGGGAAGGGGCCTTCTGCACCCAAAACTAAGCCAAAAAAAAAAAAAGAGAAAAATCATCTCGGCCAAAAGGGGGGGTGTTTGAACGCGAAGGGGCAAAAAAAAGCCTGCTCTTGCAGCAAACATGGGAAAAAAAAAAAGAGAGATCGGTAAGGCAGCCAGCGTTCCATCGCATCCGTAAAAAGAAGAAAAGGAAAAAAGAGGGAAAAGAATTCAGCGCGCCGGAGACTTGAGGAAAAAGGGGGGGACTACTTTCAACGGGGGGGACGGCCCATGAAAGGTGAAGGGGGGGAAAAAAGGAAAAAAGGAAAAAAATTCTATTTCGCCCCGCAACGAGGTGTTACCAAGGGGGGGAAACATCTTTTGACATCTTGGGGGAGAATCTCCGAGAGCATAATCCGTAACGCCAAGAAAAAAAAAAAAAGGGAGGGGGGGGAAAATGTCATTTAATTTGACGAAGATGAAGGAAAAATACCGACAATCGGAAGGGAAAAAAAAGGCAATTGCCGTCACAGAATGCCGCGCTGGGGAAAAAAGGAAAAGAAAAAAGGGGTTCCTGGGGGGGGGGGGGGGGGGAACTGGACCAAAAAAAGAAAATGGAAAGGAGGGTGTTTTCCTTTTTAGAAAAAAAAGAGGGCAGGACGTCGTCCGGGGAAAGAAAGGAAAAAAGGGAAGGGGTTTTTTCTGTTCAGAGAAAATGAAAAAGGGGGTTCCAAAAAAGGCTTTTCTCGGGAAAAAGAAAAAGAAAAAGGGGGGAGAAGACTACCAGTTGTTGCCGTCTTGAGAGGGGGGTCCTGGGATAATACTCGTGTTGTTGGGGGGGGAGAAAGATGTTGATGAAATCGCGAAAAGGAAGAGGGGGAAAAAAAGGAGAAACGATCGGTTTTTAGCGGAACCGGACCCCTGGGACGTTGGGGGGGGGTGGTCCTCACTAAGCGGGAAAAAAAAAGGAAAAAGAGGGCTTTTCCACCGTGGGTGCACAAACAGAAAAAAAAAACGGCATGTACCCTCCTCTTGCAGAGAGCCCGCGGTACTTTTAGGGGAAAGAAAAAAAAAAAAAAAAAAAAGCGGGGGGGGGGGACAAATGAGTGGACGGGAAAGCTACGAAAAGTCTAGAAACAGCGCGCGGTTTCAATGTACGGAAAAAAAAAGGGGGGGAAATCTGAAAAACCGCTTTAGGGAAAGGAAAAAGGGGGGAGGGGGGGGGGGGGAGGGGGCGTTGGATTTGGTGCAGGGTGTAACAAAAGCGCCCTTAACGTCCAGAAAAAAAAGCGGTGGATGTGAATCCGGGGAGGGCAAAAACCTGGGCCATGGCGATTGGGAAAAAAAAGGATGCTTATTTTCATCAAAAAAAGGGGGAAACAAACACAGCAAGCCAGCTACTCCCAGGAAGAGAAAGAAAAGTCAACTCCTACTATAATACAGAGGGGTCATCAAAAGAACAAAAAAAGGGGATAAATTTGTTCTTCAAACATCCTAGGAAAAAAGCCCAGGTAACCAACACCGCTACAAGGAAAGGAAAGAAAAAAGGGGAAAGGAAGAGAAAAAAAAGGGCCCGAAGTTCGCGCCGGCAGGTAGGAGGGAAAAAAAATTGGATCCTCTTTTTCTTGGGGGGAAAGT
>Ga0179593_1351761_pt1 | contig 16150 bp, 23 predicted proteins | sample CZODoug2_1_08_16_FD_185931 | JGI IMG/M metagenome (GOLD analysis project Ga0179593, IMG submission 185931) | Vadose zone soil fungal communities from Angelo Coast Range Reserve, California, USA - CZODoug2_1_08_16fungal (PacBio error correction) | ecosystem: Environmental > Terrestrial > Soil >...
CCCCATATTGGGGGCTCAGGTCCTCTCCTCTATATAAGGCAGGTTCACGGACATAGCTAGAAACGAGTACGAGACTAAAAGAAACCTAAGAAAAATATTTATCGCCGTGATGCACCCTCACGGGGGACGTGCTGGGGGAAGGTTCCAAAATTCGGATCTCAGCGCATGAGGGTGCTCGGTGGAAATTACTGGGCCGATAAGCGCATTGCTTCATACCCTTTGCGATTGCTGCACAAACAGGCAAATACTGGCAGTGAGAAGGTCTAGAACTCCCTGTTATTTCATGTAATGGTTAACCTCTTGGCATTCAGTTCAATAAAAAGGGGCTCGAGCCACAACATCTAAAGGGATGCGTCATCATACACAGAAATTGACCAATCAATCACCACGCAGACTTGTAGGGGGAAAAGGGGAAGGGGGCTGCCGCCGATATCTTCGTGGTGAGAAGAGGAGACCCAACCCGGAAGGAGCTCGAGCAAAAAGGGGGGGAGTGAAAAAACCAGGCAACTTAGAGCAAAGGGGGGAGATTAACAATCCGGGGAGGAACTCGAGATACAGAAAAGGGGACGAGAAAAGGCCTCCTGTTTTTAGCTATAAAAAGCATGAGGGAAAAAGCACATTTGGAGCAATAATCTATAGGTACCCTCAAAAAAAAAGAACTCAGTTAATCAGAGAGGGCCTTGCGAAATGTGTATGTACTCTTACCCAGGAGTAGCAACGAGAGGCGCCTTTTGTTCAGACACCGTGGTCAGGGATAGAGGGAAAACTACATTCTCGGACCTGTCCAATTCTAAGAGGAAATTACAGGTAGTGCGAGAACAACCATGTAGACAGAAAGCGGCCAAAACACATGAACGAAATTTGTGTGGCTTTGCCAACTAGATTCAAGCCATGGGATAAGGCGACGACCTTCCCAAAACTTGACAGAAGGCGGCCAGCGGGCGATCGATTCTAAGTACCCAATAGGGCCAAGGCGTTCGGGGAAAAAGGGGGGAAAAGGCTACGTACGCGAAAGTCCCCTCTGAACGGTGGCGCAACGGACTCCGGGCATTGATCGTAGCGAAACAGGGGGAAGCGCGGGAAAGGGGGGAACCGTATGGGGACACAAGGGAAAAGGGTCAAAGGAAACTAGTTGCAAGTCAGGAAAAAACAAAAGGATCCGTGAGTCGGCACCGTTGTTTGGAAGAAGTGGAAATTCCAGTGACGGGAAATTAGAACTCTCCGGGCTGAGTAAAGTTGCGAAAAAAAGGTAAGAGACAAGAGCTAGTTGTGGCCGGCTCGGTATCGAAAGCAGATCAACCAGGCACCCGGAAGCGAAAGCGAATCGGGGAAGAAACAGGAAGAAGGAAAACGGGGGGCCCGTATAAGGAAAAAAGGGGTTCCGCGATCTAACTCCAGAAAACGGACCCTAATACAAAAATGACAGAGGATTTCGCGGGGGACGCAGAAAACGGTACAAGCTAGGAAGGAAGCGAGGTTATCGAGGGAGGGCCGTTTTGGAAGGGGGAAGAGCGACTCAGAGGCGAAACAGAAATGCTGAAGCCGCATCCCATAGATCTGCAAATCAAAAGACCCCCTATAATCTACCGGACTGGGGCGTGGGCGACGGAAAAATCTCAGAAAGAAGGAAAAAGGGAAACTACATATCCCCGTCAATTTTCCGGTTGAGGAAGGAGGGACCCGCGTTGACAGCAGACTCGCTGACGGTCTCTGACAACAGCCATGAAGAAGTGGAGGGAATCGAAGCGAGGGTGCGCACAATCATCCAAGAGAAGGAAAACTGCCAAAGAGGGGGAACAAGGGGTCATGGAGTGGACAGAGAAAAAAAAAACCGTCGCAAAGAGGGGGACTTGACTAAGCAAAAAAAAAGATCAATAATGTGGTGGGGACTGGGAGAAGCGGTGCTCGGGCAGATTAAGTAAAGAGAAGGGGGCAACTGAAAGCAAGTCGCATATTTTCCACATTGCCGGGGACAGGGAAGGGGAATAAACTGGCTCGAAGGTCGCGCAGAGTTTGGGGTATAAGAAACCTGAAAGAAACCAGGGAAGCAAGACAGCCTGACTGACAAAAGAGGGAAAACCGCCATCTCGAAATATACCAATGCCAAAAAACGTCGGGTCATCAAAGGGGGCAAAAATCCAAAAACTAATCGCCACAGTAAGTAAAACCCTGGGGGTTCACTGCAGTACGTTGAGCCACGCCTCTCAAAAAAGAAAAACGTATTCGGCGTAAAACCATACAAAGAAATGGGCTGATAAGCGAAAAGGGGGGGGGGTATGACGGGAAGACAGACAACTTTGGGGGGGGTGTCAAAGCAGAAACTAAAAGAAGACATGGAAAGAAGAATGTTGTAAAAGGGGGGCAAAAGACAAGCGGGAGAAATTTATTGCAGCTCTAAAAACGCAGTGAGAACAAAGGGTAGCGCAGTCATCATGGATCACATAAAAGGTGAAGGGTAATCAGGCCTGGGAAAGGGACGCTCTAAAAGCCGTGCAGAGAGAACCATTGGAAGCCTGGCTTCACCTATGATACCACGATGCGCGAGAGAGGACAGGGTCTGGGCCGTATGATCGGGTCAAAAGACCGTCGGAGAGACGACTGCTTGACACTAAGGGCGAGTGTGGCTGGGAGAAAAATGGAAAAGGAACTCTTTATTGAAAAGGGGACCCTAGAGAAAAAACGCGGGGGGGCGATGTCAATGTGAAGGAAAGCGCTTGTGGTGTGCAGGATGAAAACAGCCAACCGCAAGGAAAGAAGGCGCCTATATCGGACGGGGGGTCGTTTACCAAAGATGCATTGGAAAAAAAAAAAAAACATGAATCGCTCCTGTCTAAAATCGCCAAAGGAACTCGAAATGGGGAAGAATCCTGCCGCCTTGCTATAGCGGAGAGAAGCATGGCCTGGATACAGAAAAGGGGCATATGAAAATTGCCAGGAGACTAACGAATGGCTTGGAAGAAAACCTGGCAGGGGGTTGGCGATAGAAGAAGAGCCAGGGCGCATGACAACTTCATGCCCAATGATTCTTGAAGCAACTTGGGAAAGAAAAAAGGGGAGCACCTTTCAGAAAGCGACAGCAAAACGGGGAGATTGATGAAAAAAAGGGGGATTTCTGTGTTGTGGTGCAGAATCGAGTGGGGGGATCGGGAAGAACGTGGGATTAAAAGCTAGGAAAGGAACATGTGAAGTCATCGGAGCGAAGCGGAGGATTGAGAACATGAGAAACGATGCTTCCGGGGAGCTGGGGAATCTTTCGGTGGGTTGGTCCTCAAAAAGGGGAAAAATTAAGTGGCGGGTATAGATGACCGTGGGGGGACGGGAAGAATTACCAAAATAGGGCCTCGACACCGAGGTCCAGGGGCATTCCCCGGGTCAAATGGTCCGGCCTTGGCAAAGAGAGGATTAAAAAAAAAGAAGCGACGAACTCTGTAAGATCTCCCCCCCGGCTGAGCAATACAAAGTCAGGTGGAAAGAGTCTATGGGGTTGCGGTGTAGCAAGGCATTAGGGGGAGAGTACGGGAGGGGTGCTGCGCTGCACGACAATAAAAATCAACATAAGAGAAAGGATTCAGGCGACTACACGGGAATCTATTCCTCAATTAAGGACTGGGGCTGGGGGAGAAAAAACGCAAGAGGGCCTGAGTGTGGCAAACGCGGTGTCCGAGTAAGGGTCACAAAAGGAAATGAGGGTAAAGGGGGAATGGAGGGGAAAGTGCGTGTTGAGCTGGTCGGAGCACAAGGAGGATTAAAACTCAGATCAGAATGATGGCTGGACTGCGGAGCAGGTCGCATTTCAGTAAGGGGGAGAGGAACCGTAAAAACGCTGCCAGACATCTACCGCGCAGGGAGCAAGAGGGGAAGGGCAAGGTTGAGAAGCGTCGCAAGAGAGGAAAGAGCATCTTGTGCCTTCTTTCCGGTTTAGAAAGTCAATGTGACCCGAGAGAGGGGGAAAGTGAAGGTCAGGGTGCATGTGGCGTTTCGAGGGAAGTGGCTTTGGGAAGTTGGAGCTTGTACTCTGTCCTACCTCTGGAAAAATAAGGGGAGGGGAAACTGGAGGGAAAATTGCAGTGGACTATCACATTTCTCGCCCAATAAGGGCAAACCCACAATTTTCATGGGGGGGGGGGTGGGGGCAAGATAAAACAGAAGGGAAGGAGAAGGATACGTCTTCCCTGGAAGATCAAGTTCCTTGCACGTGACGCAATGGAGACGAGGGGGGTCGGGGGGGAAAGGCGAGGGGCACTGGTTCGATGGGGATCCTCAGGAAGACGTTGCATTCACACCGGGGAGAACTGGTTTTGGAGGAGAGAGTCGGAGAAATTGCGAGGGGGGAAAAAAATTGAACGCAGGTGGAAGAAGGTGGCGGAAATCTGACAGAGGGAACCGGAGGGGGAATGGGCACTCTGGGAATAAGAAAAAAAATGAAAGCATACGAAAGGGAGAAAGGCATTAACAGTCGAAACAGGGGGGGAGGTTCTGTGGGGGGGGGGGGCAGGGAAGGAGAAAACTTGTGTAAGTCAGGGCAAAAGAGAGTGAAAAGCTGCGAATTTAGACAGTCTAAAGGGAATTGAATGGCCAAAAATCAGCCACCAATTTGAGTAAAGGGGAAAGACCTAGTCAGGCTTGAGACACGAGGTCAGGACCAAGACCTAAGGGTTTCGAAAAGGCAGACGAAAGAATCTCATTAAAGGAGGGGAAAAGTAGCTAATGCGCTTGTGGCGGGAGTAATTCTTAAACTTAGCGGTGGGGTAAGAACAAAAAGAGGGAATGTGAAGATAGGAGGGGGACTGATGAGTTCAGAACGATGGGGAGGGGGCTAATGCACGCAAAATGGGGGAGATGAAAGATGACTGGGTTTCACCTCCGAATAGGGCGAGGCTGTAGATCCTCCGTTTGTCTGGGGTATCTGAGCAAGACGTTATCCGAGAGGGACCAACCTGACGAGGAAGCTGAGGGCTGGCGCCGGGACTGCAGGGGGTGGGGGGTATGGAGGAAAAGCCGACATTGGGAAGATTAGGGAAAATCTCTATTCATTTGTAACGAGATTACGGACAAAAGAAGTGGAAAATTCCATGCGTCCATGGGGGGGGAGAGGACAGTATGTACACAAAACAGTATTTCCGGGGTGCGCAGAAAACATGGCCCGAATTCAAAGAGGGCAGGTATTCTGCAGTAACACAAATAACAAAACGATCCATAGAGGAAGACAAAAAAAAATCAGGTAAGCGCGGAGGGGGAAGATAAGATCCCCCACGAAAACTTTCGCTATTTCTTAGCAACTGCGTCATAAAGGACGACATGAGGGTTGAGCGGATCTGACGAGAAGAAGTGACGCGGAAAAATGCCTCGTCCCTACCTGGGGGGGGCACCCAGCAGATGGGGGGCCAGATGAGAGAAAAAACAACTTAGGATTGGAAAGAATTAGATACTCTTCTTTGAAAAGAATGGGAGCGGAGAGAAGAGACCATTTGTCCGAGAGAAAGAGATGCAAAAGGGTCCAGACGCTCAACTCTGAGCCTTAGCTGAGGAGACGTGAATTAAGAATCGACGAAGCTGTGAAGGGATATCGGACAATTCTCGCTCCAGATTGTGCGACGGAGGGAGAGGGCAGAGGAAGCGCATGGCTTCTAAAGGGGGTCAGGGTCGCACCAGGAAAAGAATTTTACTGCCTAGAAGGGGGTCGAGAACTTCCCTGGTTGGGCCATGAATCCAAGCTTTGGGAAGGTTCACACGTAGCTGCAAATGAAGTTGGGCAGTAGGAGAAAAAGAAGCGAAAGGGGAGGGGTGCATCAGAAAAAGAAGACAATGGAAACATGCTCACGCAATTTCTTTAACGAGGAGGAAAGTCAGAGAGATGAAGCGTAGTGACTAGCAGATAAAAAAAGAGGAAAAGCGATCCAATAGGAGGGGGGAGGAAAAAAAAACAAGGCATGAAGAGCAAAATGAGCAAGGAGAAAGCATCGCTGAACTCTAGAAAAAAAATCTAGGGGGGGTCCATCCGGGATAGTCTCGAAAAAGATAGTAAAAAGGAAAAGAAGAGAAAAACGTGGAAGGAAAAAAGAAGGGAACGTCCGCATAGTCTAGAGGGGGTCGACGTCCTTGCTACAATGGAGTCTTAATCTTACTTACAGGGCTAAGGGCGGGGAGAGGGAAAAGAGGTTGTGAGGGATAGGGGGAAACAGCCAATAAGGACATCTCATGAAATGTCGAAAAGGGGAGGGAGCGGGAAAGGAGGGAAAGATACAAAGGGTGACAGAAACAACAAACTACCATTGCATGGTCAGCAAAAAGAATCCGGAAGTTCAGGAAGGGGAAGATGCCGAAAAAGGAAAGGAGGAAGAGGGACATAAACCGACGTCAGTAGGGAGGGGAGCAGATTCATTAGAAAACCTTCTTTCAAAATAGGGCAGTTTCACCGAGATTCTAACGTCTACTCTGAACAGCAAAAATCTTGGGGTAGGAAAGGGGGGGGAAGGCAACTCTTCAGGGAAAAAAGCGGGCATCGAAACAGTGGCCCGTCTGTCAAGCAGTAATGGGGGGATCAAGGTCTTTCCATACAGATTGACTGAAAGAAAAACGGACATGAAATCTGAATAATTGGGGAACGCCTTTCCTTAAAATGGACAGAGGGAAAGATTGGTGGGGAAAGAAGTCAGTTGGGAGCAAGAAAGGGAAAAGGGGGCGACAGGCACTCGAGAAAATTGGGGCCAGGGATATATTTGGGAAAGGCGAAGAATCCTCACCAGGAAAAAAATCCGAAAGTCCCATCGGACCTAAAAGCGAAAAAAGACCCCGGACACGAGAAGAGGGGGGGGGAGGGAAAAAAAAAAACGTGGGTTAAGACGATCTAAATTCGACCCTAAAGAACAAGTCTGACGCCGTCATCGGGGGGTGATGATAAGAGGGGGTCATCCGGGAGAAAGAGAGAACGACAAATCCGTGCGATTTTTTCATCTGTGACGGGGGAAAAGCTGAGCAAGCGCATAAAAAAGGGGAAAAAACATCATCAAAATCGGCGGGGGACTAAAGTAAAATGGAAGGGGGCAGTTCTCACCATCTCTCAGGAGAGGAAGAAAAACGACCTTAAAAGACATTTACGGTTGAAGGGAAAGGGGGAAAAAGCGGTACAGAAAAGGGGCGCTGGTCAGGGAAAGATGAAAAAGCCAGTCCTAGTTAGGGGAAGGAAGGAGGAACGGTAGCAGTCAAATCCCTGGGAAACCACTCCTAGCTGACACACATAGTATTGGGCATGAAGAGTAAAGAAAAAAACTCAAGGGTCGGACGAGAGGGGGGAAGCTTGCTAGCAAAAAAGTAGAGATCAAGATTGGGGGGGCTGTGAAGAAGCAGGGGGAGAGGAAAAATAGAATGATCCAGATGTATGATACTGATCAACTATGAAACTGCCGTACCTGGAGGGAACGATGCCCGACAGGGGAGGAGAAAATTGTGGGTGGTGAAGTCCGAAAAGAAGGAAACTTAACAGAGGCAGCCAAGGATTGTAAGAGTAAAACGCCAGATCTCAATCTCTACCTCCGATCCAAATCTTCACAAAAAGGGGGGAGCAAGAGAAGCAAATCGGACTACATCTTAAAAGTCCAAATGGTGAAGGCTAGCGGGGAAACACGCCAGCACAACGGAAAAAAAAAAAGAGTATTCTGATTTATCCAACAAAGAGGGGGATGCATCGAACTGGTTTGAGAGGGAGATGAATGCGAAACGGGGGGAGTTGCAAGGGAGGCTCAAGAAGCATGGAAATGTTGACAGGCCGTCCAACGAGAGGCTCTGACAACTGCAGAGTGAGAAGCCTTAGCTTGTCATCGGACTAAATGCAGGGGGGAGGATGGACTGGGGGAAGGCCAGGCGGGAGGGTACGAGAGAAAGAATGGATAAATGAACAGGGGAAGCCAGTGACGGCCATGCAGGACCTGAGTCTTAAGAAATGCAAAACTGGAAACTGGGCCCTGATAAGAGAGAAAAGACAAAGAAAGAGAAGAGCGAAGGCTGCCCTAATTGGGAGCGTGTGAGGTGTGAAAACAGAAAAGACGCCGGAGGTACATTACCTCAATCAACCTAAACCCCACAAAAGGCGGAGGAAGGGAAAAAGAGGAACCGTGAGGAAATGTGAATCAAGACGTGAAAGGTCTGAACACCAAAAGGCGATAAGGCAGCAGGAGAGAGAGAGCGGACGGGATTGTAACGATAGTTTTTGACAATTAAAGGGGTGAGAGGGAACCTGCTCCGACGGCACATCGGGGGCCAAGGCGTCAAGACAAATGGGACATATAAATGCCGAGTCCTTAGGGAGACGGATCTCCCGATGGGAAACGAAGACTTCATCATATTGACCGTGAAACGGACCAGGCTGCACTAGGAAAGGGGGCAAGAGAGCCGGACGGGGAAAAATTGGACGAAAGGAAAAAACATTCAATCAACTGAAGGGAAAAGGTGGTCCCGCAGTGATCAGACGCCAAGAAACCTTGCGGACATTCAGTTGAGAGTGTGTCACAAGAGAATATAGGGGGTTATTTTGTAGAGGGATGCACCTCTAAGAGAAAGTGTTACTTAATAGACCTAGAGGAGGAAAGGGCGACGGGAAGGCTCCGGTTAGCGGAAAGAGGGGACGGTTTTCGAAGGCAGGTACTTACCTTTTGATATAGATGACCGGGTGGCGGAGGGGCGGGGGGAAGGGACCAAACTCGTTCTCGACATAAGGGAAGGAAGAAAGGTCCAACGTCATGGTCCAGGCAGGGGGAAGAGAGGTGAAAAGCAGTTCGAAGCGCTGGAATGTAATAGACCGAAAACCGGCGGAGCACCCCACCTTCGTGACGCTTTTGGGGGGGGGGGGCGTAGCAAGGTACGATCGCGAACTGGGTTGGATAGTCCGCAGATGACCACTCTCTGGAACGAAAAGGCGGCAGTCGTGGTCCTCTCATCTCGGATATGGGAAAAAGATGATGGGGCGGGGGGAAAAAAAAATATAGGACATCTCCCTGAGGGGGAGTTAAACCGAGGGGGGGGACCGCTTCCTCCCGGAACGGATGTGTACGGGGAAGATTCTGTCTTCAATCGTCTGAGGAGAGACCAAAGCGAATCTTTATCACATAAAGGGAAGGATGGCTGCAGAGGAGAGGGGAGAGAGGAAGCTCTGGACCCGTACCCCGCTGCAGACGAGGGAGGAAGGCGCTTGAGGGGGAGATTGATCATTGATGCGAACTCATCAGACTCACACATTCGGGGGGGGGGCGATGGGAAGGATGGGAGTTGTCTGGGGCTTGTAAAAAATGGTGGTGAACGAACTAGGGGAACTTGGCTTGGGAAAGGTCGGTTGCATGGGGGTCAAGGAGTACGCCTTGCCGTCGATGGGTGGGGAGTTCTGTGCGCGGGACTACCGGGAGGCAAATTATAAGAGGGGGACGGACGAAAAACCCAGGGAGGGGCGATAACATGAAAGTCAGCGCACCCAGTAAGGGGGGAAAAAAGGTCGATTTCTCACATTAAAAAAACAGGGTCCACCATAACGGAAAAGGGTAGCAAACTGGATTAAGCAAAAAGAGTCCCTGGAACTTTTGACTCATTGATCCAACACAGGGGCGTGAAACGGGGGAAGGTGTTACTATTCATAAAAATTATTGTGAGTGGAAAAAACGTCTAAACCGGGGGAATGGGAAAAACGATGGAGTAAAAAGGGGGAGCCTTTCTCTACAGGGGAAGCTTGGAAAATAAAAAGGTGTTCTTAAATCTATAGGATCTGGCCATCTTAGAACAATCTCGGAAAAGGAAAATGGCGGCGCATAGCCGAAATAAAAGGGAGGCAAAAAATTCAGGGGTTAGAAAGGAGAAAAAAACTTTTTGAATGGGGTTGGGCGAGCTGGAAAAAAGGAGGGGTGTCCCCTCAGGGACTACACAGTTATTGCCAAGAGGAGGAAAGTTCGGGGAGAGGGAAGGGGAGGATGGAGGGGACACGAGTCCTAACCATCAGGGGATGGAGGGAGCCCCTCAGTCGACACGAGAGGAGAGGGAACTCCTCAATTGGATAAATTCTCTACAAACAACATTGACTGGATATGGATAGAGATGAACATGTTGGGGCTGGTATTAGGGGGAAGAGAAGATTAGAGCGAAAAACCGCGGCCTGCGCTCCGGGGAGGGGGAGGCTCAGTTGAAGCGATTGCTGGGAGAATTGATAGGACAGTGCCTTGGGGGTTGTTTGGGGCATCCCTCTAAACTAGGCGGAAAAGGCACTCACTGATGGGGTCTGAGAGAGTCCTCACTAAGCGGCATCCTCGCTGTCCAACAGGGGAAGATTGAAAGAATTCCTGCTAATGAGGGCATTGATGCTTTTAGGATGAAGCCTACAGTTTGCAGTTGAGTCTAGAAAAAACACATTTGGCAGCTCGAACTGCAAGGGGGGGGAAAATCCAGGAAAAAAGAACCAGGGAGTTCCACCGATAGGCACGCATTAGGTGAAGGGGGGGGTCCTCCGAGGCCACAGGCCGAAGATGAAGCGAAGCTTCGGTCCGGAATCGAAAAAACTATGCAAGCAAGGAGAGGGGGAGAGGACAGCCTAAGAAAAAAGGAACCACAGCCGAAAAAAAAAGTTCGGTACTTGGACAAGAACGGGGAGGATAGCCCGTCGCTAAGGAAATTGCTCGTCTCGACCGTGAGAGAGAGGGAGAACTGTAAAAAAGACGCTCTATCGACAGGCCGACCTCGGAAACAAGAAGGGGCCAAGGCTAGAAAAAAAAAAAAGGAGAAGACTGGGGGAAAAGAGGAGATACTCTGGGCCTCTTTGGGCGGCAGGTCGGCGCAGAGGGAGATCAAGGACAGGTTCAATCCATCGCGGAACCGAGGACAAACCCAGAAAAGAAAATGATTCAAAGATAAGAGGGGGGACGGAAAAAGAACTCAGCAGTGAATTTTGCAGGCGGGGGAAAAGGGTTTGCACCGGGACGACGCCAAGCGAGGGCGTGCTCTTTCTGGTGAGAAGAATATCCTCTCAGGGGATTCGTCTTTCAGGATGTGTCACGCAATTCCCAGACGGGTTACGGGACAAGAGGTTCTAAAGAAAAAAGCCATTGGGCGGGGGTCGGAATTGTTCTCTTTGGAAAATTCAACTGAGCAACTGTTAAAGAAGCAAAGCACTGCAATGCGGAGTCAAAAAATGACAACAGACCTCGAAGTAAAAGCGACTTGAGGGGAAGGGAGGGGGAAGGGACCAACGAGGGAGATGCAACCTGTGTGGTAGGAAGAGCTAAGAAACAGCGGAGGAGCTCGATCCAATAGAGGAGATTGGAGGAAAAAAAAAAAAAAGGACTTTGAGCAAAAGGGGGAGGGAAAAGTCGCCAAATAGAGTAAACCCTACCCCCCCTCCGGAGAAGAAAAGGCCGCAGGAGGGAAAGAGCAAAAAGGCTATAGGCAGAATTCAACCAAAGCCATGGGGGCTCTCTCTCCCACCATTAAGAGGAACTTAGCGCGGGGAAAGGGGTAACAGGATGAAAAAAGATAAGGCGGGAAAAGTACGAGGAGGCGCGCCCTCCGGGGGTGGGGGGGAAAAGGAGAGAAGGCTTGAACCTCATCAATTCCCGCGAAAGGGAGAAAGTCGAGCGGTCAAAAGTGGAACTTTCGTTTTCCCAAGGGAACACCCAGTGTGGGGGACCAAAATCGCCCACACACAATCGAAAGGGAGGGTTCACGCCTGTCTAATAGGGCATGACCTTTTCCGGTATGCGCGAGGGGACGAGACCGGACCAAATCTTGAATACCGAATACATCCGCTTACTAGATTCCGTATAACCGCTTGGTTAAACCAGGCGTTAAAGGTTCACCGAGAGTAAAGGGGTAAGAAAAAAGTCAAAAAGGGCGGGCGACGGTTTTAAAAAAATGCAACGAAAATCAGTACATCGGACTCCAAACAGGGACATACTTCACCGGGGAAAAAAGTGGGGGGGGGGAAGACAATGATGACAAAGGGAAAGGGGGGACTATTGGGAAGGACTGTCCAAATGAAGAACTTTCCGGCACTAGGGGGAACCACCTGTGGGGGAAGGACCATGCAGGAGGGGAAAAATGGGGTGCCAGAGACGTTTTGGCTCTCAATGGAGGTTGAAAAAAGCAAGTAAAAAGGAAAGCACCTTCCGAGATGTTTCCGAAAACGTGGGGGTCAAAGCAAGAAAAGAAGAAGGAACACAAAAAAAGAGAGGGGAGAGAAAAAGCAAAACCTAACGGGGGAAGTAATAGGGCTTTCCAACAGTGTTAAGAAAGGAAGAGAAAAGCAAAAAAAAGAAACAAAGTCTGCTCGTGCGCGCTAAAATCGAAAAAAGGTAGAATCACAAACTGTGATACAAAAGAAACAATCGGAGGTGGGGATTTAGGCAGCTGGTGGACGGCCTCTCTCCTTCTCAGGGGGGAGCAAAGGGGAAAGCCAAGCAGAACTTGGGGGCCGATTCTAAGCCTGGTGCGTGGAGACGCTTCAAGCAATCCATTAAACCCAACTAACGCCATAACGTACTCCGGCCCGGGGGGACGGGGGAAGGAGGAACTGCTTTGGCCACGAAAGGCGGTCGGAGATAGGACCAAGGAAAGAAGATGAGGACAGAGGACGCCGCTTTGCGAGAAAAAAGAGGAATCACCGATCAGCTCTGAGATCAAAGGGGTAAATAAAGAAAAAGAGAAAAAAAAAGTCGCGGAGAAATTTGCTCCAGAAAAAAAACAGAGAGACGATGTGGGGACTGGAGAAGAAACGGCTAGGGAAAAATTTAAGTCCTATAGACGGCTCATCAACTCAAGAGGGGACTGCCGGACATTACGGGAATCCGGAATTGCTCTAAAGCGGGACGAGGAGGGGAAGGTGGGGGGAAGCCGCCACACAACGGGAAAGACTATACAGCAGATTTAAACCAGAGAGGGGAAAAACCCCATCTCTCAAGATATACCGGAGCACAGATCATCAAGGAACTCCTCCGATCGGCTAGAGGAAAAAGAAACTGTTCCTGCAGATTTGAAATCCTCTCTCAACTATTAAAGATAGGATATGAATGAACCAAGAAGACCACGTGGGCAATCAAGAGGGGGGGAAAGGGGGTGTTGCAGATCGATGAGCATGCGGAAAAAAAGGCGTCAAAGCTGTCTAGGGAAAGGGAAGAAGGGGGGGAATTGTGCAACGATTGCTCATTTTGCGACAAAAAGGATAGTGGAAAGGAAAGTGACTCGCCGGGACGCAAGGGAGACCGGGGGAGGGGACGGGTATCAGTCAAGGCAGGGAAGATAAGCTTCTCACCTACAGGATTGACAAAGGGACCTTGAACTGGACCACCAACTGGAGAACACAGAGAGAGGAGCGATGGAAATTGGGACATGACTTCTTGTCAATGAAAGTCGATAATAGCAGAATGATGAACAAGAGTGCGGTTGGATTCAGACTTGAAAAAAAGAGTGATTCACACATTGAGAAGAAGAGATACTCAACAAAAAAAAGGGGAGGAGGAGGTCACTGAGAGGCTGAGGAAAAAGTGGAAATGAAAGCGCTTTTTCCATGCGGAAAAGAAAAAACGCAAGGTTGTCTCCATTCGCTCAATATCCTCACTTTCGGAAAAGAGGAGGGAAAAAGCGATAAGAGGCTAAAACTGAGACCTCAGTCGGGCCCGGGCAACGGACAAGGCGACAATGGATCAGGAAAGGGCTTTAGATAAATAGGCCAAAGGGGCTGAGAAAAGGAAGAACCTTCATCAGGATTGAAAGGAAGGAAGACTCAAAATGAGGTTCCGTCCTCAGGAAGGTTTCGAGAGACCCTAGCAAAAGTTGTGGAAAAGGGACAACATTGCGATGCCGAGGACAGTGATCTACAACTAAAAGGGGGGGGGTTCAAAGCATGGCAAATCGACGAAAGTCAGTTCGGGAAAGGAGGTGGGGCTGGGGAGGTGGGGTGAAAGCGAATCAAAAGCAGGTTTTGGGGATAGGTGGGAGAGGCGTTTATTTCAACTCTTTCCTTAAAGTGTTCGCAGAGGAAGGGGGAGGACTTACGAAAGGGGGGGGAGATGCGCTTAGAGAGGGAAGGAAAAAAAGAGAGGGTTGGGGAAAGAGGTCAATTCCTTGGCTTTAATGAAACGGTGGCGGAGGGGGCGACGGCAACGAGGTACGAGCCCTGATACATGCGGTCTTCAGTCCTCAGTTCAATGTAGGGGAGAAGGCAGTCGAACGATATGAACGGAAATCGGAAAGAAAGGGGGCTCTCCAAGGCAACACATTCGTGATCTCTAGTGGGGTTTGGCTTAAGAGGGAGGTCGCGAACAGTGTGTCTGATCGTCCTCATCCATACCCTCGTTGAGCTCAAGAGAGGAGGATCGATGACGGGCGGAGAAGGGCGCCGTCCGTTTCCAGCAAATAGGACTGGCTTGGGAAACAGGAGCCGACGCGCCCTTGTTAAGAAAAAGGGAGGGGGACCTGAGGGACGGAAATGAGTGTACTGTTAAAAGTTCTTCCGGGAATAGGGGAGGGGGAGAGGGGTCGAGCAAACGCAAATCCGCGATATCGGCGCCAGAGAAAGAGGAGGGGAGTCAAGGAGGGAGAGGGGGTCTGAGGGAAAAGCAGTCCGCATAGCAAACCTGGCAACCGCCAGACTGCGAATAAACGCGCTGGGGCGCGAGAGGGATCAAGGTTCATTTCTAAAGGATCTGAACTTTACGATCAACTTGGGATCGGGGAAGGGAGTTAGAGAGGGAGGGAAAACAAATTTTGGGGACAGCCGGGAGCTCTCAAGTGCCGGAGGGATGCAGGTGTCTATTAGATGGAAGGGACGAAGGTGGAAGTCGAGCGCCGGGAAAAAAAGGAGAGTCATAATAGAGTGAAGGTGCTGCCTTCCCCGCTTGAGAGCAACAAGGGGTCCACAAAAACGTAGATGGTCAAATAAGGCTCATTTGGCCTCATGAAGGGAAACAAAATAGTGCAAATCAAGGGAGACTCAAGACTTCTGTAAAGGGGAAGAAAGGGGGGAACCTTGAAGTGGGAAACCATGAAAAATCCAAAATACGTGGGGAAAAGGCGAGGGACATTTTCATTTCCGATCACTGGGAAAGGGACAGGGAACAACGTCCAAGAGGGGTGGAGGTCGATACGGTAAGGAGTCCGGTCCGTACTGAACGGGGAGGGAAGTCACTTAATCTCGAAGAAAAAAAAGAACCGAGGTATGAAAGAGAGGGAAATGCCGGAATGAGAAGAAGAAAGGGGTCAGAAAGCTAGTTGGCGACTCGAAACTGGGGGCGGGGGAAGGTGTTTGGAGGTCTGCAACTGGGGTCCTCGGAAAGAACGGGATTGCCCGCGTCGATGGACGAAAGTTGAGAAATTTCATGGCAGGTACAAGAAAGCGAACATTGGAAACCAAATTGTTGGAGGAAAGAGGAGAAGATCGAAGGAATCCGATTCAAGTGAACCAACCCCCCCCAACAACCTTGTGGTTTGCCACCTTGGCTAGGCGCCTAAGAAAAAAGGAGGGGGGGAGAGGGGAACGGACGCAGGCGACAGGTGGGGCTAAGAAGTACAGGAAAAGGAGAGAGGGGGTGTAGAGCTCCAAAAGGCAAGGGGCCTCGACATTCGTGGGGGACTACTCGAGTTAACGCGATGGCGGGCGAAAATTGGGCAGGAAAGGAAGGGTTTTTCCCACTCAGCTCAGAGGAACTTTAAGAGGAAAGGATGTCGGGAAAGGGGGAGAGGAATCCCATAAGGGAAAGAATAAACGGAACCGGAACCGACTCTTCAAAGGACAGAGGAGCAGGAGGGTTCAGGAGGCTGTAATGGAAGAAAAGTGAAGCTGAAGTGAGCTAGACTGAAGGCATCGTGAAGAAAAGAGGGTGGGGGGCCATTGAGGAAAGGCACAGTTCTCAGAAAGTAAGAGGAATAAATGGTTGCCTTGGTCAGACCCTCCCCAGGCCGAAATTGCGCGGAATACCCCGGAATGGAGAAAAAGGCACCGCAGCACCTTTAGGCTCAGTGCCGGTATAATACAGTTAAAAAAACCGGAAAGGAGGGGCGAGGTAAAGAGGAAAGAGCAGTAGAAAGCATAGGTGGAGCTTCTAGTGATCGGAGATCTAGTGGGAGACGCGTGCAAACTGCTCTGAGCAGGCACCGACCTGCGCCCACACAAGGTGGGGGACAGATT
>Ga0179593_1452021_pt1 | contig 16150 bp, 13 predicted proteins | sample CZODoug2_1_08_16_FD_185931 | JGI IMG/M metagenome (GOLD analysis project Ga0179593, IMG submission 185931) | Vadose zone soil fungal communities from Angelo Coast Range Reserve, California, USA - CZODoug2_1_08_16fungal (PacBio error correction) | ecosystem: Environmental > Terrestrial > Soil >...
GAAAAGGGACGAATACGCCTAACGTAGCGCGGCTAAAATCTTGGGAAAACCGTTGTTGGAAATATAAAAGGGTTAGGAAGAGGAAAGGCGGGAAGATTTCTGGGCCAGGGCCTTACTGACTAACACAAAAAGTTCTGGAGACCGCCCCCACAAGCTTCGTCTAGACGAAGGGGTGATGGAAGAGCCCTCGGACGGCACTTCGACGCCGGCCAAAGCCGGATGCATCGATACCGACGAAGTCGTCAAGACTTTAAAAGAAACCAACAATACGCGGACGCCGCCCGCCAGGGGGCAGAAGAGTGAGATGGCCATCGTCTGAAGGTGGGGAGTTCAAGAGAAAAGCATGGCGACACCCTTATTTTAAAACCAAAGGGGATCGAAGAAAAAAACCCTGATTAGCGTTGGCACGTGAAGGAGAGAAAAGATAACCGGGTTGTAACTAAGACCTATAGCTGACCCCTCTTGGCCAAAGAAGCGAGGCGTGTCTCAGGCAGGGAGCTCATGCGGGGCGGCGCCCATGCCAAAAGCATGAAAAACGAAAGGCGATAGGAGCCCGAGAGTCGCTAAAGCTAGAGCGTGCTCGTGTTCGGTTCCTAAATGCAACAACCGCGACTCAGAATCCGGCCGGCGCGCGGAAACTCGAAGCCGGCCGCGCGAGACAGAGATCGCGAATCTATTCGAAAAACCGCAGGTGTCGTGATCGAGAGGGAAAAAAAAATAAACGAGAACAAGAAAAGAGCGCGCCAGATTACCGAAGCAGTAGGTCCTACTATTTAAGGACGGAAGCTCCGGGCCATAGAAAAAAGTCATCCTAGGGATATAGACCCTTGATTCTAAACTCGTTCCTTACGAGCGTGAACGAAAGGCAGGGTCAACTCACGCTACTCGCCCCGGTGCTAGCGGGCCTCCACCCCCGGCCTTTAGGGAAGGTGCGCAGCAGCAACGCGAGCACGTAGCGTAGCGTAAAGTCTCAATATGCTGGGAGAATAGGCGGCCAAGGAAATATAGAGAGCACGGACTGGTTCCTCATTCACCGCTGCTACTCAGCATGACGGAAAAGTCTCGGGACTAGCCGCAGACCTTTTGGAAACCAATAAATGACGTGGTGGGCGAGGGGTCGCGCCTGTCGAAAGAAAAATCCTTCTCGGGGGGTGATCCTTGGGACTTGAAGGATGTGAATCGCTCTGGCTTCGAACGGCACTGTCAAAATGCTTTAAAAGGAGTAGGCTAAAAAAACCTCTTGAAGCAACGTGGCAAAAAGTGAGTAGAGCGACGATAAGGGAAAGGGCGCAAATCGGAGAAGCCCTGGACTCGTACACAGCCTCCCAAAAAAACAGAAACCGGGGACGAGCTGCGAAGGACGAAAGCTAGGATACGGACTGCTCAGATTGCACACCTAAGAGGGGTGAGAAGGTCGGCAGGACGGGTTTCTATTTAGCGCGGTCCAAAAGAGACAAAAAGGGGTCTCAAGCCTATAGGAGCAGCCGAGGCAAAGGGGGCACCAAGGAGGAAGAAAGTGGGGGGCTGAGAATGGCGACATCGTATGGAGCCTGACGTCCAAAGGTAATTTCAGTCGATCACATCATGATCGGGGAGAGAAGTGGAAAAAGGTCGAGACTCACGGGCATAAAGGCGGGAAGCGACTCAAGTGAAGCTGCCGGCAAGCTCAAAGCTTTTAAGGGGGGGGGGTCGTTTTTACGGACGAGAAGGATGTAGTCAGTTTACGAGAAAAAGACGATAACACCTGGCGAAAACCTGGAAGGGGGGGACCAAAATTCATGTGTTGTTCCAGGGAGTTCTGCTCGGGGTTCGACAGGTGCGCGAGCCGGGGATCAGATAGCATAGTTCTGGAGGAACGCCCTCACGTCGCGCGAGAAAAAAAAAATCCAGAGCGCTCGCGAGAACGTAGCCGAAGCCAGGAAGCCGCTATCAGACGCGTGCCAAGGTACCCTCAGGGGAAAAAACACCGGACTGAAGGGTGAGAAAATTCACCCTTCAACGCGGGCATGGAAAAAGACAGGTGCCAAATATCGGCCAACTTCCAAGGGGAGGAGGGCAGCTCACGTGCCTCGCGCGCGGGGCGGAGGACCGATAGACTGCCGATATTCAAAAATCGGGACGAACAGGCCGAACGTGCAGCCAAAAAGCGGGCGGAACAGTAATACTTGAGAGTTAATGCCATAAAGGCCATAAGATTCTAAAAAAAAACGAGAGGCCCGGCCAAGACGTGCAAAGAATCACTAAACGCCACTCGAAGCTGAAAAATAAACGGGCGAAAGTAGCTAATCTAACTCTCAAACAACGGGAAGTAAGGAAATTCTACACCAAAACCCCTGGAAAAGAGAGAGTAAAGCGCGAGGTCGAAAGGAGCGAAAAAGGCCACGACGGGCAGGGGCCTATCGGGTCCTGAACGGATGGGCAGACGTGTGCGGGCCAACTTTCTGAAGGGCCCAAAGAATATCGGCATACCCGAACGCGGCCGGGGTGGGAGACTCTCTCAAGCATGAAGGGGAAAGGGTGAAGGGACCCACTCGGATCTGAAGAAAACCAGACCAAGTGGGACGAAGTCGATCGCATAAACCCGGCTCCCGCCGTCGGCTCTCTTTGGTGCCAAGAAAAGGGTGGAAGCCTCATTGACCTGGGGGAGAATGAGTTCTTCAACCGCCGATGGGGAGCCTTTGCGTTAAACATCCGAAATCTAAGGGATTCCAACGGCGGCTAAACTCATCTAGCTTGATCGGCTGCTCTTCATAGCGAGCAGCCGCCGCCTCAACCCAAATCCGAAAGAACGAGGAAACCGCGCACAGCGTGCGGCCTTATACCCCTCAGAGACCTCACGGCGGGTACAACGACCCCATGGTAACGTGCACGACTCTCACACTCGGTAGGGTCGACCAAGGCTCTGAGGGGAACGACCAGCGTGCTTCTCGGGGAAAAGTCAAAAACTCACGACTTTCGTGGTACGCCTTCTCAGAAGACGTGACATGCGACCGCTGAACCACCAGGCCTGTGTCAGTCTCGAAAAGAAATGAGAACCCTCCCCCAATTTGATCGCCAGAGCTGAAAAAGAGGGGAAATACCTCCCGACGCGTGAGCCATCCACAGCCAAAAACGCAACGTGCGCCCGTTCGCCATGGAAGCCAGAAGAGCGATCAAACTCGCGGCAGCACGACCAAGGTAGAGAAAGACAGCAGAAATCAGAAAGCAAGGTCAACGGCCGAGCATTCAACCGCCAGCATGAAAAACATTCTAGAAGCAGTCCAAGGTATCCGACGACTGAACGGGTTGGGCGGGTCGAAAAGGATCACGGGATCCTGTGCAAATGACTCAATAAGGGAACCTTAAAAAAAGAAACAACGACCTGAACGGCAAGGTGCCGGCATCGGGGGGGTGGCGGAACGTGGAGAAATAAAAAGAGTCGAAAGCAGGGCACACCGCGCCGGTTCAGGACATAGACAGAGTCAAACCCCCGAACCCCAAATAAATAACACCCGGATTCCGAAATGACCAGAAAAAAACACACGTCAGATATCCTAGCACACGCCACCTGGTGCTGCAAACGGGAGTCCACCACGAAAGGGGAGCATTGGAAGAAAGCGGCGCCAGAACAAATGCAGCACAAGCATCAGATTGGAAGGAGGACTTCTGGATCCCCACTTAAGCGTGACAACGCCTAAAAAAACAAGAAAACTACGAGGGGAGTTCTGGCCACAGTTCCCCTCACTGCAAAGAAGCAACCTTATTGCAAGGTACAGCGGTGCGCGAGCAATACAAAGATAAAAGCTCTTATCGTCAAAGAAAGAGTGAAAGCTGACCCACCACTTAAGGAAAGACGCAAAATGCTGCCCTTCTGCGGAATTACCGCAGTCCCAAACTCGGACAAAGCACCTACATTCTCATAATTCGGAACATCGGGTCTAGGGGAATAAGAGGAAACGGTAGGTCAAGGCTCGCACTAAAGGGGAACCTTTTTGAGGCTCCGGGATCAAAAAGTTGCAGGGTATGACGTCCAAGGGCGTCGGAAAACTAACGAGATATACTCCTTCTCAGAAGGCGCTGTCTGAGATTCCTCTGAGGAAAAGAAGGTGGAGCTACCTGAACACCGAGAGCGAAAAAAGCAGAATCTCCGAGGTCCAAAGAGCAGACCCTAGTGCGCATGTAAAACCTTTCTCGATGGGAAGATTCAAGGAGAAAAAAGGAGACCGATAGAGAGGAAAAAGACGGGGTCAAAGATAGGGGCCGGCCATCCCACTAAGCCTCCCGGCAAAATACAGCTCAGGGAGGGAAATCGCGAGAAGGTCGACTTCCTGAAGGTAACCTGGCAGAAAAGGGTGTCGAGGACTTTGGGAGCCCTTCGAAAAGCTAATTACGGCGGGCGAAAAGCGGGCAAGGAAACAATCTTGGGATAAAACGAGGGCAGAAGGTCAAAGAAACTAGGGAAGGTCCCTGGGTAGCTTCCAGAAGAAAACAGCTAGAGAAGAAGAGCTGAGGGCCGGAGGAATAAAAAAGCCCTCGGGAATGCACCACAGGATCTCGATTCCAATGCAACATAAAAACGAATCGTAGACGTTCCATTAGAAAAAAAATGACGAGAAACGTCGAGGTAACCTCGACCGAAAAACCCAACGAAAAGAAAATGGAGGTCAGCTCCCTTCGGCTCCGGAAAAAAGGGGGGGAAGGGAAAAGAAAGAGAAAACTGGAGGCAACGCCTGAAAAGAAGGCGCAGATGAAGTGTGAGAGAATCGGGGGAAGGGGATCTGGTATTTGACAAGAGAGTAAAGGGAGAGAAAGGGTATCGGGCCGTAAATCCTGTAGTACGGGCTAAAGAGCGGCAGCAAACGAAGTAGGAGAGGCGTTGTTTTGTTGTGTAAAGGGCGCCGTCGACAGAGGGCAGGGCAAGTCAAAAGGGCGGTCGATAAACTCGCCCGGAGATAGGTACAGAAAACTGGTTCGACCTACGAAGAAACCCGCTGTCCAGGGAGGTTTATTCTCTAAAAAAGGGGAAGCGACCTCTAGGTAGACCCCAGGACGGATATAAAGTCAACTCCTCCAGGAGCTGGGCGTGGGGGGGGACGGGGAGCCGGAAAGGACAAAAAGCAGCTGATGGGGGACTACGATCTAACGACCGCTAAAAGACTGAGTCGAAATCTCTCATGAAGGAGAGCACACTAAATACGGATAAAAGGGCGTCGGCCATCATCAATAGGTCTTCAGAGGCTAAGTACAGAGACTCGCTCAGAAAGTATCGTGTGGAGTGTAGTAGACGGATGTGAAAAGCCGGTCCGGACCGTGGCTAAGTGTTGGGTTTTAGTTCAAGCGTAGATCGAGAACGGAAACGGGACGAAAATCCGGAGGATATAAAGGGAACGAAGCCTAGGAGAAGCCAATGTCGTTCTAAAAGAGGTGCGATGCAAAGTCCTCCGCGAAGAGAAGGGTAAAAGGAAGAACACCTCCTAAGCGGTATTGGCGAGATGCGGGAGAGGTGGACTGGCTAAGGGGAGTAAATTGGGGGACATCTGAACTATGGAGTTTGTGAATAGTTCAGTAACAGGATTTGAAAGACTGAAGATTTCTACTAAGGTTAAGGAGATTTCCTATCGCCACACAGACGCACGTTATTTCTCGAAGTGAGGGTTACATGTATTGTATCCGGCCGAGAAGAATCAAAGAAAAGCGCCTGGCGATTAGGAGCCAGTCTGACCCTGGGAGCCACTCATCGCCCACCTAGTGAAAATAGGGCGACGAGACGGTCGGGGGCCGTCGCTTTTCCATCGGTGATCGAATAACTTCGGAAGAGATTGGGATACTCATATTTTGACCAGCGTTCTCGGGCGAGAAAGACAGGAGACGGGGGGGGGAAGGTACTCGTCAATGCTACTGAGGTTGGGGATCACTGATGGGGGGGGGGGGGGATAAGGGTTGAGGCTGTTCTGCTCGAGGGAAGGAGAGGTGGACTGGAATTCGGGATAGGATCAAGAAGCATCATTCGTTGGTCGAAAACAGGGGACAGGTCAAGAGGTCCGCAGATATACGAGTTCATTGAACAAGGTAATATCTAGAAGTAAAACATCCCACTCAACCGGGGCAGTGCTGGAAGCCAGGTATATGAGGGCTAAGGCCCTGCTGATAGAGAGGGAAGCGCCGGGCCACCCTCTTGTATCTTCCTGGCCTTCATTGAGGGTTATTCCTTATTTGGAGGGGGGGTAGAAGGGGGGGAGGAGCAGAACTTCAAGTGATCACGAAAAGGGCTGCCGCGCCCCCGGGCAGAGACCAAATTGTGGGGGATAGGTTAGTGAGGGGGGATAAAGCAGGGGATAAGGGAGAGTCGAACTGATCAAGGGGGAGGAGAACAGACATGATCGGGAAACGGGAGTCACTCGAGAACCACTTCGGGTGACATGAGAGTCGTACCTTAAGCATTCGGGGAAAAGAAGACGGCCATTCCACAGGAAAGTCGATTGGGGGGGTGAAAGGTGTAACGATTCTGTTCGTTTCATCAGAGGACTGCAGCCTGCGATTGGGGGGAAGGCGCGGGAGAGGCTGGATCTGAAAGGTTCTAACTTGGCAATCACAAAAAGGGGTATAGCATGGAGGATGAGAACAGGACAAGAAATCGGCACTAATGTCAGGAGGTCTTAAGAAGAAAGGACGGGCCAACCAAAGATAGGCGTGGGGAAAATGAACATTAAAAAAGAGAATGTCCCAGCGGGTGAGGGCACACCCTATGCTACGAGGATGGGGTAAGGCTTCTCTATAGTCAAGGGGGGCATACTGCTAATAACATGGTCGTAACGAGGGCGCAAGAGGGACGTCAGTCTGTAAGCCATTTCAAAGCAGGAAAGGAACGTCTGGGGAGGAAAAACAGAAAGTTAGGGGAAGGAAATACCCGGTCTCCGACAAAATAGGGGGATCCTGCGCAAATTAAAAAACGGAAAAGGAGAGTGCTCAGCGAAGCGAGTCTCTGTGTTAGCGAGGGATCTATAGAGAACAACAACAACAACAGAAGGGGAAAAGGAAGAGAACAGCAGACTCCAACTAAAGGCGGAAGGTCGCAGCCGGGTTCGCAGGAAAAAAAGGGAAGGGGGAAAAGAAAAAAAAGCTCGGGGACCAATGGTGACAAGTTCGAGTACCCTGGCGGAAACTTATCACTTCTTAAAGCGCGGTAGGGGATAGAAAAGCATGGGAGCATGGAGGATCGTGCAGACGCAGGGAAGAAGAGTACTCTTAAATATTATAAGAGCGGGGGCCCGATGACTAAGAAGATGAGAAAGACCGCAGGCATGCGCGAGGGTGTTGAAAAGCCAGGACTTGGTGAACTCGGGGTGGAAAGGTGCTGAAAAGCAATAGGGGGGCGAATGCAAAGAAGTGAGGGGGGATCACAGCGGCTCTCCTAAAAAAAAACGCTCAAGGCTCTATCGACAGAGGGCGTTGCAATAAAAGGAGGCGTGTTTCAACTCAAAAAGGAGGAGAGGCAACCAGTTCCAGAAAGGAAAGCGCCTAAAAACCGAACACAGGCACCCGGGCAGAGAAAAAGAGAGGGGCTTAAAAAGAAAAGATCAGGAATGGAACAAACACAAAGCCTTTCAGGAGGAAGTCACCGGCTAATAACGAAACATGCAGCCGACAGCGCGATCTGACAGGGGAGATTGAGGGAGAGAAAAACCAGGAAGAAAGAAACAGCCATCATATTTGTCCAGATGAAGAACGCAAAGATGAAAAAATCCAAAGACGAGGGAAGGAAAGCTAATCGCCCCAACGGCTCAATCCCGGGCGTCACTGGAAAAAGCTCTGAGGGATAGCGGGCAAAAAGAGAAGACACGAAAGGTATCAGCAAAAGAAGAAAGAGGAATAACCAAGATCAGAGAGAAAAACAAAGAGGGGGTGGGGGCAGCCGAGCTCAGCAGGGGAAGGGGAAGAAATAGGAGTCCACGGCTCGAGTAATCCAAAGTGAGGCGGGTGTTGAAAAAAGATTTGGGAATTGTCAAAAATGAAGAGTAGAGGGACTGGAATGAAACGATAGAACCAGCGAGCCTTAGCCGTTGCGATCTCTGGCGGATTCGGGGATAAGAAAGAAAGTTATAAAAGCATGGGCCCGGTCCACGAGACAGATGCAATCCAAAAACAAAAAGGGGGGATCAAGTGAATCACCAAGAGGGGGAGAATGTATGAAGAGAATGAGCTGAACCCAGCCCAAACAGTCAGGAGATGGGTCGACCATGGAGCTTCGAGCGATTGGCTCCCACTAGTCTGAAGACAGGAAAGAGAAAAAGAAAGGACGCTCGGCGCCGCGTACTAGGGGAAGTCAGGGGAATCTGTTCCCCTAAAGGACGACGCCGAACGCGACGGGGGGCACAAAAAGAAAATTGACACAAAAGGAAAGAGCGAGCACTTCGTGACCGGACGTTCGGCCAGGGCCACTGCCGTCACACAGCTCTTATCGCCCCGAGCAGCTAACTCCAGTTTAAGGGGGGAAGGATCTACCACTAGAAGGAGAAGATTCCAAAAAGGGCAAGCGGGAGGATGAGAACTGCAGTCCAACTCACCTCACGAACGAACCTGCGGGAGGTAGGGGAGCGGAAATTTCCTCAAAAGGAACCGACGAAAGAGGAAGCCCCTGGGGATCGTATGGAAAGAGGCGAGCTCTTCAGAATTAATGAGATCGATTGGGACGGCTAGATGATCATAGAAACGACAGAGTCGTCGAAAGGTCACAATAAAGGGGAAGAAAAAGAGGGACAGACAAGAAAGAAGAAAGGACGAGATACTGATTTCAGACACTATGGGGAAGCCAGAAATAAGACAAGTCCGAGATCTGGGTTACGGGAAAAGAAAAGAGGGGATCTCGGCCTGACGAGAGTGTTTCAATGTACTAAAAAAATCTAAGATCGTACAACAGGACTACAGCAAAAAAAAAGAAAGGGAGGAGAAAGAAGGATGACGGCTCCTCATCGGGCCAACTAGTTTCGCCAAAGAGGGCAAGTTAGAACGAGACCAACCATTACTCGGTGTCAACGAGAGGGAGAGGAAAAACCGGAGGGAAAAAGACCGGCGATGGGCATAAGGGGGGAGGGCCAGGAACGGAGGGAGACTATCGATTAAAAGGATCAAAAAAAGGGAGTGAGGGGGGACGGAAGAGGGAAAAGAAAAGAGAACTATACTTTTAACGGCTAAACTATCTTGCAAGAAACTCGTCCCCTCACTAAAGCGAGTTGAGGGAAAGAAGATAGGAGCCGAAAAAGAGCACGAAGGAATCACAGGAAAAGGACAATCGACTCAAGAAACGCAGATCAACCCTAGGATGGAGAGAAGGCACTGGAAGGGAAGAGATCAAGAAACGGTGCTTGAGAAGGATAGCGGGTGGAGGCTTAGGGGAGTTATGCGACCTAGATCCTCGGAGGGGGAGCGGTTATAGACAGGGATAGGGGTCTTTTCTGGGAAGCTGTCGAGAAACAGAAGCTAGAGAGAGAAGGGTTTGGGAAAGGAGCGACGCCGGAGGACAAAACGATGCAACACTCGGGAAGAGAAAAGGGAAAAGTGGGTCTCCAATAAGGACAAAAGAAAAGAAATACGTCGATGGAAGAGGGTTGATCGAGAAGAAAAAGGGAAAAAGCAGTTGTAGTGGAAGGTAGCATCTCTTCGATACCTCCAGAACTTATAAATTCGTGGGGACGTAGTGCCAAGGTGTTAAGGAAGCTGAACCGGAGAAAGAGGAGGAAAGAGGTAGGCGTCAGATGAAGAAGAAAGGAAAAAAGAAGGGACAAGCAGGCAGCGGCAGTAGCATCTTTTCGGCTAAGAGCAGGAACTCTTAAGAAGTGTCTAGAAGTTGTCGATTTCAATTGCTTCGACGCGCGGGGCGACGGGCAGGGGGACGGCTGGAGGGGAGCTGAGAAGGACCGCAAAGCGCGAAACCGCGAGGATCGAAGAACGAGAAAGGGTTCGGGAGGGAGAAGAGACGCCAGAGCATAGGGCAGCGGGCCCCGGATGAAAATAAGCTGAGGGATACCAGGGCGCGAGGAAAAATGGGTCGGAAGAAAATGTAAGGAGAGTGCAGCGGGTGAGAAAAGGCTACGGGGATAGCATGCCTTTCCACGCGTAGGGGATGAAGCTGCAAGGGGTACTCGATTACTCGACTCAGAAGAAAGGACATACCGTATTCTACGGTTTCTGTCTGTTGAGGGGGGACAGAGCCTAAGCCTTGGGATCCTGAAGGGGAGAAAGATTGAGGGGGGGACAGAGAGAAAAAAAAAGGACTCTAAAATTTAGGCAAGACAGTTGACCTTCTGAAAAAGATCTTCTATGGAGATAGATAGAGACAAGTTGCAAAGGCATACAGAAGAAGAGAGAACGGGGGGGGGGGAACGGGGTCGCATGGTCAAGCATCATGGAGTTGGATCCTTTGAGGGGGAGAAAAGGTTGGGTGTTTGAATCTGACGTTTGGAGGGGGGGGGGTAAAATCTTTAAAAAAGGGAAGGGGGGACGAAGAAACCACGAAGCTCGGAGAGGGAGGGAAGGACCTTGGGGCGCAGGGGTAGCGGGTCGGAAAGGTCTACGAGGAAGAAAAAGACACCGGGAGGACTAAAAAGGAAGAACACTGTGCAAGACGGGATACCCGAAGCTTTGCAGGGAAAATGCGAAACGCAGATGGAGGACTACCCAACCTGCTTTTTTCCACGGATATGGTCAACGAGGGGAAGAGGAGAGGTTAGGATGATCCGGAATCTGCAAGGGAGAAAGGAGAAGGGCCGGTGGGAAAAAAAAGGGGCCTAACTTTGTAGCAGCAAGGGGGGGGGTGCTAGAAAGCGGAACACGGGGAAATGGGAAAAAAGCATAAAAGGAGAAAGAAGAGAAAAGTGGCCTCCGCATCGGGGGTTCCGGGGGAGTTGGCCCTGGTCGATGAAAAGAAAAAAGAAAGAAACACTTAGTTCGTCTGAGCCGGACCAGGAGTACCAGAGAGCAAAAATTATGACCTGGTGGGTGGGAGAGAATCTGGTAGGGGGGAAAAGAAGGGGAATAGACCTCAAACGGGGAACGGGGTTAGGGGCAAGGGTCCGTTCTCTGAGGATGGCAAGAGATTAAAGTAGGAACTCTCAGAGGTAGAGAAGAGTAAGGAGGCAACAAGTCAGATCTTAAAGGAGAGTCTACTATGAGAGAAGAAGCTTTGGGGGGGATCTGTACATCGCAGATCTCTTGAAATAAAAATGTTCAAACACAATGAGGATTGGGGTGCATAAAGGGAGGGAAAACCTTACAAAGGGAAGAGAGGGAAAAATCGGGCACGAAGAGGGGAAACGAGGTCGGGAGATCAGGATCTCAAAAAAGTGCGAGCGGAGAAAGCAGGTCTCGAATTACATACGAAGGCTTAAGACACGAGGTCAAAAGAGAGACGAGAAATAACACTCTTCACGGGTAAGACCTAGGAATAAGTTAAGTAAGAATCAACAGTGGGGCCCCAGAAGAGCGGATCAGTTCCATTCCCTTCACAAGGCTCAGGGGGGAGAGGGAACAAAAACGACGAGGCAGTGACAGGCGCGCTTGGAGGGAGCTTGGAGAAGAACAAAAACCGGAGAAAAGAATATAAAAAACACGCAAAAGAGAGGAAGGCGAAGGGTAGGGAGGAGGAGAACGGAAGCTTCACGCGACTTGTGACCGATCTCGGAGCAAAACTGCGTGGGCCCTGGTCGATCACCTTCAAACTTTCTCCAAAAGTTAAAAGATGAAAAGGGTGCCGAAAGGGGCGATCAGAGGACACTTCTCCTCGAGTCAAAGGGGGTCGCATCGGCAAAGGACGGGAGAGAGAGGTGGGGAAAAAAAAGAAGGGGACAGAAGAGCGTGGGAGGGGGGGGGGATTTGACAAACCAAGCAACAGGGGCGCGGGGTAAAAAAAGCTGCGCCGTCTCTCTGACTGACGAGAGGAACTACGGCAGACCGAAGGAAAGGGGGAGAAATCCGTTTGAAGGAGGGACCTAGAAGAGAACCGCAGCAAGAAATAAACCGAGCCCAGAGCAGAGACCGGAACAACGTCGGAAAAGACTGTAAGAAAGGAGAGGGATTAAAACGAAAAAAATCTCGGACCACACCGTAACACGCTGAAAAAGTCGCCGACAAGGAAATGCTCCTAGGAGAAGAGAACGTTGACACGGACAAAGAGGTAAATCACGGGGTCGTGAGTCATCGACCGTGAAAAGCCTCCGAAAATATAGAAATGGGGCCTTAAGGAGAAGTCAGGAAAATCAGGGCTCCAGTCTCCTAAGAGACCCCAGAGTCCAGAAACTAGAGAAGGTAAAGCGCTCAGGGAGCGCATCGAAAGAAAAGAGGAGAGGGGAGAGCTAAAGAAAACCAGAAGAAGCGAGTATAGAAACTTATAAAACAAGAAATTTTGGCACGTCTGAAGAGAGGTCCTCAAAGGGGGAGGGGGAAGAGAGTAACTTGGTCAAAAGTCCATTAGAGGCCAGCACTAGGTGCCGGATGGGGAGGGATCCTTGAACAGAGGGGTATCCTTACTCTGTGGACATAGCCGTCCCATTTTCCGGAAAAGGCAAGGGAGGGGGAGAACTCTCCCAAAGGATAAAGAATGGAACTCAAAAGTAACCAGAAGACATGGACACACAAAGGGGCCACCCCCTCACAGAACGAAAGAAGGGGGAGAGGCAGGGGCAGGAAAAAAAATCTATATGTAGCCTTCTCTAAACACATCCTAAAAGCGACTTTCTCTTACAAAAAACCATACAGAGGGAAAACGATATGCGTTGCCAAGATTAAAAAGAAACGAAGCAAGAAGGGAAGAGAAGAAGTGAGAGATCAATGCCATCCCGTGGGCATACAAGCACAGCCTAAAAGGAAGCGGAGGAGGCCCCAACCATAACAAGGTTCAAAAGAGGAACGGTGCGGGAGTGAGGTGAGAGTAGGACATCCTTCACGTAGTCACTCGTATCTGGCCTAGCAGGAGAAACAACACGGTACCAAGGGCTCAAAACTGAAGGAGAAAGCCAAGTCTGAAAGGGAACTTAGGAAGGAGAAAGTAATGTAAGAGAGCACTCCTACACACCCTCCCCGGTGTGTCTCGGCTAAGGCTTGAAAGTGAGGGGGGATGTCATCTCTACCGACGAAAGAGAAGAAAAAAAAAAATTTAAAGCGGGCAGTAAGACCGAGAGCTATCGTGGCCGACTCGACGGGGCCATTCGGGCCGCCAGCCTCGATAAAGATCCGCAAAAACGTCGTCGGCAGACAACTTAGAAAAAAAGCGGAAAAGAAAACAAGATACCAGGGCGAGAGACTCGACCGAGAGCGCGCGCGCAAAAAGCTGTCCGAAGATCAACTTGAAAGAAGGGGGGGGGGTGTCGGGGAAGGAACGCGCGACGATCAGCCTTGAGAAAGGGAAAAAAACCGATCAGTACCACAAAACTCCCCGGAAGAAAAGAAAGGTCTAGGGGGGATCGTACGACTGCTCCTGAAGAACGAACTAAAGAAGGGAAAAAAGGTTGAAAACGCGAGAAAGCAAAACCCAGGGGTCCTACACACGCGATTAGGGGGAGGGTTAGGGCTGAGGGTTAGACACCCCTCCTTGACCCAAAAGGGAAAGAGGGGGGGAAGAGAAAAAGGACCGAAGAAAAGGAAGAAGGCGTCTGGGTACAAGCACCGCGCTAGCATCAGGATGCAGGGAAATCGGGAAGGTCGCAAAGGGAAGAAAGAAACCAGATTAGGGCCCCGAAAGAGTCACAAGGAAGGCGGGATGGCAAATACGCGGGGAGCCAACGAGGGGAAATCAAGAAATAGCTATCAAAAATAAGAGCGCACGCATCGGTAAAAAAACAGGAGGGGAGGGGGGGAAAAGAGATAGAGAGAAGTGGAGGCGCCTAAACAGGGATGGACAGCGCTGCAACTGATGCATAGGAAATGTGAAGATGAACCATAAAGCAGGAGTAAAAAGGAGGTGAAGGGGGAAGGGGGGGGAAGAGACTGGTGGAGGAAGAGTTCTGGAAATCGCGAAAAGGAAGAATTCTGGCCAGTTGGTTTAGGGAAGGGATGAGGCCTTAGAAAGGGAAAAGGAAAGCAGAGACGGGGGCCCGTAGGAAGAGCAACTCGGAGAGGTCAAGGGGTTCGTCCCAGACCGCAACGCACACGTGAATCGCGCAGGGAAAGGAAAGTGGTATTCCTCAAAGGCCTTCGACCGGAACCTAAAGTGAAAAAAAAGAGAGAGGGGGAATCAAAAAAGACACGAGAAGGAAGGCGTTGCGAGCGGAGTGAAGCTGGGCAGTTGGAAAAGGGGCAAAATCGTAGCAAAAAAAACACGGCGGCGACAACGAAGAAAATAAGAAGGGATGTCTTAAGAGAGAGGGGGGAGGAGCTGGAGAAAGAGGGAGATACGATGAGAGCGGAATCACCAAAGGAGCTTTATCGGGTGGGTCGATGAGTACGGAATGAACTAGGCTTCCGGAGCCGCATTCGTGGAGTGACGTAAGGAGACGAATGGGAAAGAGAGGACGCAAGAAGCGAGCCCTGGACGCACCTGTTGTCTTAATTGAAGAGCGACGGTTCAGAAAAAAGAGAAAAGAAAAGGGAACTGGAGGGGGAAAGGGGAGTGGGGGAGGGGGAATAAGCATCAGGACCGTTTACGACGGCCGGGTCTGGGGAAAGATTGAAAATAGGTCTGGGGACGCCGCTCCTGTCCTATACTGAGTGGACAGAACAGGGAAGGGTCGTCTAAGCAAAAGCGGTTAAGGAGTAAGGTCCTTGGGGTGGATTAGGGGGAAGGGGGAAACCAGATCAGGAAGGGAGGGGAAAGGGCGGATTCACGGGCCTGGGAAGGACTACTCGAGGTAGGCTACTCGAAAAAAAATGTAATCGGAAAAGAGATTCGATGGGCGCAGAAGGTCAAGAAGAGAGGGGAAAACAAAAGTTGAGAAGGGGGAGAGCAGACAGAGCAGAAGTGGGTATGGGACTCGAATTTCGAAGCAAAGAATGCCTCAGGGGGTGAAAGGGATTGGTGGGGGGGTGTTTTAGGTGGGGATCGGGAAAGGAGTATAAAAGCGGGGGAAAGCGAATTAGTAAAGAGAGGAAGGGGGAAGGGGGGCACCTTGCATGCCAATTCTGCGGTCTAAAGGTTCGAAAAGGAGGGGTAGGGGAAACTGAGAGGAAGGAGGATCCGAAACAGAAACACAAACCGGAGCGATAAAACTTTATAAGGCTGTGGACGCACAAGGGAGTGAAGAGACTGACGCCGTTTCAACCTCACGAGGGTCGGATCTTGGGTCCATTTTCACACATGGAGAGAGGGAGGGGTGAAGTTCTGCTAGGGAAAAAGTCGTCGTTAATAGAGGGTTAGGCCGTCTTCAGAGCCAGGTTACCGGGTTCGTAGGGAGGGAAGGGGGGGGTGAGGAAGGGGAGGGGGTGGGGGGGAAAAGGAGTGACATCGGGGGGGAATGAGCATGACCACAGGTCAATGTGCTATCATCCCACGGGCAAGGGTCAAGGTGAGGAAAGAAAACTGGAGGGCAATAAATTCAGAGAGGGTGAGGCCCGATCCGGCGGGAAAAACAGGAAAAAATCTGAATAAACTTTGGTGGAACTTGACAAGGATGGTAGTGGGGGAGGACTAGAAAGCTCAAACTGCTTGATGGGGAAGTTCCGCGCAGGGGAAGGACGGGAGAGGGATCAAGAGGCGGTGAGATGAGCCTGGAGAGACGTGGGGCCACATCAGGTAGGGAAGTCAAAAGGTGAGATGAGTACCAAAAGGAAAAAAATAGAGAAGAGACTAGAGGGAGAGAAGGAGTCTTAGATTCCAGACCGTCTACCAAAACACCGGGACGTCAGTTAGGGAAAAAGGAAAAAAAGATCAGAGGGAAAATAGTTTTGGCATACAATAGATCTGGAAACCGCTTGAGTGGCGACTAGGAAAAAATTGGAGAATCTCAAAAAATTTCGTCGGAAAGAGGCTCATCTAGAGTCTTCCGTGAAAAAGTATCCCTTAGGACGAAAAGAGCAAGGCCAGTAATCCACCGCAGGTAGGTATTCTTAAGATCCACTCACTTTCGACTTCACTAGAAATGGAAACAAAGAAGAGGAGATAATGCAGGCAAGGACCCGAAAAGAAGACAAGGATCTAAGAACGAAGAAAATATCGATTACCTCTCGCTTGATTGAAGTCTGTAAG
>Ga0179593_1366180_pt1 | contig 16149 bp, 20 predicted proteins | sample CZODoug2_1_08_16_FD_185931 | JGI IMG/M metagenome (GOLD analysis project Ga0179593, IMG submission 185931) | Vadose zone soil fungal communities from Angelo Coast Range Reserve, California, USA - CZODoug2_1_08_16fungal (PacBio error correction) | ecosystem: Environmental > Terrestrial > Soil >...
GTGGGACACAAAGGAGACTGTGAGGACGAGTGCATTAACAAATCACAGCGACATTTCTCGCTCATGTATGTGAACCGGCAGCAACATGAGCCAGCAAGGAAAATAAAAATAGATGTACAGGACCCTAGGCAGAGCCGGTCTCCGATTAGGGAGGGGTTGGGCGACGCAGCTTCAAATAGTCCAGAAAAACAAAGAAGGGGGCAATTTAAAGGAGCGAGAGTGCTGTCAAGTGGGTCATGGCACTAGACAAATAGCGACACAAAAAAACACGATTTATCAGGACAAGGAGGAGTGCACAAGAGTGAAACGAGGGTAGACCACGACAGGCTAAGAAGATAAGCGGAACAGAAGCATACACAGAAATTACCTCAATGGTAACATCGACGGAAGATTATCAACAGGAGTCCGAGGAGAAAAAAGCGCGAAGGGGTAGTCTTGGAAAAGAACCCCAATCGATAATGAAGAAGCCGCTCGTCGCGGAGGAAGTGTACGAAAAATACAGGTGGGCGGTATTCGTCTTCAAGGGTGATATATAAACAGGGGGTGAATGTGAACGTAAGGATCCTGTGGGTCAAAAAAGCCTGCAAAAGCGGGACAGGAATGGGGGACACACGAACACAAAGAACAAAACAGGATACTGACTCTCGGGGTAGATTAAATAGTCAACAGCCTGTTGAGCCGCAGACGAGTAAAAACAAAAATCGGGGGAGGAGACAAAAAGAAAGGAGATGAGATGAACAGAGCAACGTGTTAGGTAAGAGGGAAAGACTCGCAGAGAGAACGGGGTAAGGCAGTGCAATGATGCTCTGTCCGCGTGATTCTGTATCACCAAGGCAGAAATGCAAACGGAGCCAGAGTTGAGGCACCGCCGCACAACTTTGTAAGGACGTAGAAGAGTGGGAGACGATAAATCAAACTAGGGTTTAAATTAATGACTTGGAAAGCCGGAGTCAGAATCTCAAAAGTCCTTCGTATACAGGAGACGCTCGATTTGAAGAGGAAAACAAAGCGAAGGCGCCCTAAACAGGAACAGAATTACAGACGAATGGAAGAGAGTCCCGTGGTATGGTTGGGGGTGACAGCGAATAAAGGAAAAGCGGGGGTGGTCGTCGAGGGTTCAACGGGAGGCAAGAGTATCTCAATATGTGGGTCGCGAAGTTTCGGATATTATGCCATGGCGGGAGGCACTGCGGCCAGTGGAATAATCGGCTGAAGCGATGGGTGCGTGTGAAAAAAAGGGACCAGAAACACCCGCGCTGAGCAACGTCAAACAGGGCACAGGGTGCGAATAGTCTTGGGAGCGTGAATAGGAACAATTGGCAAGCACCTGGGGAAAAGGATTGCCGGAAAACAGTCACACAAAGAGAGCAAGAAAGGTTGGTCACAGGGGGAATGAGAACCAGGACCGCGGGCAACGGCCAATGTCGACAGGATGCTGGTAGGATACTCGGGACAAAAATGTAACGATAGGAGATAGAGTACGTCTTCCTGATAGGGGCAGAACACAAGGGCGCGGACGCTCGAAAAATTGGACAGATGGAAACATCAAACGCGGAGGGTGAGAGGGGCAGGTGGTGATTTAAAAAGGCAGGAAGAGAGAAGGTGGAATAGAATAATTAATAGTATCGAACAACTGAGAAAAGTGGCCGAGACGAAATTGAAGCGCTCTCATGATGATCACACGAAGAACAGCCGTCGGGCATATCGGCGGGGAGGAGTAAGGGTACTCCGGGAGGGGAGGGGGGTGCTTATCGCGATCAAGGGTACGTTCAAAGAAACGAAATTATAACCAGCCGGACGGAGAGAGCCTGTTTCGATGGCGAGAAGAAATGCAAAGGAATAGAAGCCGAGTCGATAGAGGAATTATGGGTGAGGATACTGAATTGATGGAACTCGGATTGGAAAAAAGATGAGAAAGAAAAAATTGCGAAACGTGGGGGCCGATCTTGGTCCAAAGCGGAAGAAGCGCAGTACACAGAACGCAAGGGAGAACCTCTGGGTGAGTAACGAAAGAAGTCAAGATCGGGGGTGGATGGGGTTTTTGTAGAAGGGGCAAACAATGGCCAGAGCGGTGGAGACCGAGGTTAACCGCGGGCTGAAAAAAAGGAGACTTACCGACGAGGAGGCCAAGGGGGTGGGAATGCCAAAAGCGTCAGAGGTCGAAAGGGTAAAAAGCAGGAGCCACACGGTAGGCCGAGGCGTAGAAAGGGTTTCGTAAAAAGCGCAAACTACGGGAAGTATATATGGCGGCACAAAAAGTGAAAAGACAAGACTGAGAGCTGTAGGGGTGGAAAACAAGTTAAATAGGGGGGAATACATAGAAGGAGCTAATCAATAAACGGAATCGGCCGAGAAAGGCAGGGCGAGCAAAACGCCACAGACCAAAATGCGATTTTGTGCATCTTGGGAGGGGGGGGGAAAAAAGAGCGAGAAGGGCAAACATACGTGTAAAACCCGCTGGGAACCATTAGGGCTACAATGCAGATCGCATATGGGAAAAGAGACAAAAGGATAGAATACCACGGGTTGAATGGTGAGGGGGACAAACTGCACAAAGGAAGAACATCGGAACAGATAGCGTAGTAGAGTAAGTAGATGAAGGGGAAAGAAGAGTCTGTATAAAGGAGAATCAAGTATCGTTCGAAGTCCACGAAGAGAGGGACAAGGGTGGAACGAGGTGAGGAGGGAAAAAAAAACGGGACACTTGGACGGTTATCAGTGTGTGGGGGGCCCGCGTGAGAAAAGGGAGTGGGGAAGGATTCCGGAGTAGTAAAGGACGGGGACAGGAAAGAGGAGGTAAAAGAGAAAAGGAGGGTCGAAAAGAGGAGTTCAAACGAAGTCTAGCTCCGGTGGCCTCTGAAAAGCTACCGAATAAGGTATGTGGTGACGGGGCTATACAGTAAAGAAGCGAGGGATTCTCTTGTGCAATAAGTAGAAGAAGAAACGCGGGATATAAGAAAGTCATGGAAGGGTACAACCATGGCAGGTGACATGATTTTGACGAGTTTTTACGTTCGAGGTGCAAGGGCACTGGTTCACCCGGGACGGGCGAAAAAAGCTTAGGGGGGAAATTAATTATTGTGGGGATACATATGCAGGCAACGGAGCCAGCATTTGACGAAGTGGGCTGTGGGAGGGGACGTATCAAAGACGATCACGTAAGCAGAGTGCGGGGCGGACTGGTAAGCGGGGTTTATAACCACACACTAACAAAACCAAACAAGGGAAAAAATGACAAACTCAAGTATGGCGACAGTATAATTGGTGCCATATGAAACGATGAGTGGAAGGAAAAAAATACATCGGTCCGGTCTAACACTGTTGTAGAAAGACTGAGGGGAAGGGGGTACACGGAAAGAGAAATACTACAAGGGCGGACGTAAACCCGGAACGCAGATTATAAGTCAAGTATACCGAGGTGTATAAAAAAAGACGCCACGCGCGTACGTGCGGAATATATCTCACAGGCAAAACGTCGGAAGTAATGGTTGCGTCCCGCCGGGGATGATCAGTTTCGTGTAAAGGAAAGGTAAAAATACTGCGAAACCGGCTGGCATCAGCAAAAGTGGGGGATAAAAAAAGGCACCTGAAATCTGGATGCTTCCTCGAGCGGAGTGGAGGAAAAGGTTGCAGAGCAACGACAGCATAGAGACGGTAAATTGCTTGAAGGACACGCTGCGAAAAGAGCTGAGAAAACTAACGAACACAGGGCGCACAAGCAGGACGCCTCGATAGATATTGTGGAAAAGAAAAGGTAAACGGTGGTCACGAATTCTCAATCTTGGGAAGCCATTAAATGAACTTCCTATAACCTGCGATGGGTACCGAGAAACCAAATCTAAAAACATGCAATGTTGGGGATTGGACATATCAGTCTGTAAATCAAAACAAGACGAAGATGGGAGACGGTAAAATAGGGCCTAAAAAACTTGACTACGCTTGGAAGGCCTATCAAGGTAAATCAGCCCGACCAATGCCTTATAGAAGTGAACAAGGCGGATCATGACGGACACAGAAGACTGATGACCGTCAGCGAAGGAGGGAACAAAAACAACGGGGAAACGGGGCGTTCAGGGGGACAATGAGAAAGGGGAGAACGCAAGAATCTTGCTGTATAACATCCATACGCCTTTTGATATTAAAGGGGCCCTCATGCGCCGTCGTGGGAGAGCACACCTCCGGGTGTGTAACACGGAGGGGGGACATCGTCATCCATGAAAGTCATAGGTACGGCAAGACGCCATCATAATACGGAGCGTGAGTCGGAAACACCAAACCGGGGATGGCGCATCAGAAGTAAAACAAAATCGTGTTCCATCAGATAAAGATAGGACACAAAACAAACAAACCAAGAGGGGATGTCGCGGGATGCAACACAAATGATCTAATGGCAATGGCGTCTGTACTTCGCACAAACACGAAAAGCAGCCGCGGTAAGACAGAATGACGTAGGGGGGGGGCCGAAGTCCGCTTACTTATTACGAGGGAGTTAAAAGGGAAGGCCAAAAGGGAAAAGAGGTTCCGTGCAACGGCGTACGAAACCGTAAGACGGTATAACAAATACTCACCCTGACACGGAGTGGAAGGGTAGGAGGAAAGGTGACACTACATGGAAAAGGGACGGTAACCACTTCGAGAGGAAATAAAACAAAACGAAGGGAACTCTTGTGTCCACAAACCACAAGAGGGGCCGACCAGGTCACAGAAAAAAAGAATAAGAGAGGGGATATGGTGGTGCATAACAACAAAAACGGGCCCAAGGGAACGTCCGCGGAAAAAAAAAAAGGTTCAGATGGAGCAACACAGAGAGGGAAAGATGTCGTGGTCGCGTGAATTAACCTCTCAAGGATAACGTACACCATGTCTAGGGCACAGCAAAAAACTGCAAAACAGTGTTGCATAAGCGGAATGCAGAAGACCAGCAACGAGAAGGGAAAGAAGCGCGGTCAGGGCTGGGCTGGGGTATGGGGAAATGAAGGCTCAGTCAGGCGGCAGGAAAAATGAATAAGGACGCAAGCGTAAAGTGGAAGAGCAAGGGTGTTAGTCGGGCATGAAAGGAGTACGATGCACTTCAAAGGAAACAATCCTGTACAGATTGCACAAGAGAGTCCACGTAAAGTCGGGGGCCAATGGATGAGCAGATTAGCGGAGGGCACTTGATGAGTCAAGGGTGGAAAAAAAAAAGGTCTCCGCTCCAAGAAAAGGCAAGATGTGGGGGCAGTAAGGGGGTGGCGGTTGACTGAAAAGAGAACAAAGGGGTGCGTAGCTAAGGGACAAAAGACGTAGGAAAGGGGGTTTCTGTGTATGGAAAATAAGACACTGCTCTTAAATGTGAGGGAAAACTAATAAGAAACGATTTGCATTGAGTTTGCCTTAGGCAAAGGGGGAAAATGGGGGTGCTGCCGCTCGGATAGGCAAGCATCCAACTAGAGCACACCATCTACAACACCTTACGAGGGTAAAATGAGTATAGTGGGCGCACACCCAACAGGCCACACAGATGGGGTAGGATGGGAGTCAAGAAAATCTCTGGGGCCATGGGACCGGAAAAAAATAAGGCTGTGTGACCAAAGAATCAGGGACCCAACAAATTGCCGATAAACGAGGGGGAAAACGCCTAACAGCAAATACTTGGGGGGCAAAAGGTGCGAAATCGGGGAGGGAGTGAGGAAGAAGGGAAACAGGGGGGGTGGCTATAAACTGTGCGGCATGCAAAAACATTAGTACTCCTCCTGGCAGGCAATCTGCTCTAAAAGAAGTCGATGACCAGAAGGGGGTCCGAAGGGGGAAACGTAGCTGAACAACTAGGTAGTGGAAGGGCTTCACAAATGTACAAAGAGAAGTGAAGTACAACAGGACGATTGTACACATGCGTAAAGTGGTGAGACTGGAGGGGGGCTCACTGTGCGTCCATATAACAGAAGTACAAAAGCGGCAAATACGGCACGAAATCAAAAGCGGAAGCAAGGTGGGGGACTGCAGGTCACAAGAGGAAACAAAAGTTTCACGCGAGCGCACTAAGAAAAAAAACTTAAGAGTAGAGCAAAGGCCGTGGAGCGTCATAAGGCCTAAAAAAATAATAAACGAGAGAGAAAAAAAGAGGGGGAGGACTTTGAGCGAAAAATTAGTACTTCCGAAACATTGAATAGGGTGGCTGGGGACGGCACCCCGGGCAAGCACAGATAGCGGAGGGGGAAAAAACGAACATTGAGAAGGCATACTAAGCTTCAAGGGAAGTAGATGGCGGAGTGTGGCAATATCCAAAGGGTAAGGTGAGTACTGCCGAAAAGGAAATATGAATAGATCGGGAGGCTCACACGCTTGACCGGGGGGGCTACAGATTGGAAACAAGAAAGCCCTAGGAGGGTAACAGACAGAATACGATGGGGTGGGAAAAAGCGGGCACAACAGAGGGTCGTCCAGAAAGATCGGGCGAAAACTGTTGATTAAATGTGCTTAGAAGGGGGAGGAGGCGGACCGAGTTGGGAAAAGGTACTAGACAAATGCAGAAGGGGGTGCAGAGCCGCAAAGTAATCGGCTGACAGTGGGATAGTCAATCCTGCCTTGCCGACTAAAAACCAGGGGGGGAGAAAAAGGGGAAAGGAAAAAAAAGAAGCAGGAACAGGGAAAGCAAGTGGGAAATATGGGTCAACGGTAAGCTTCTTTAGAAAATGGGGGAATAGACGAACAACCGGGGGGGGGGGGGTCGGGGTAAAAAAAAAAAAAGTAGTGGGAGAGGATATAAGTAGCATCTGTGAAGCGACAATGTCCAGAATGTCAGGTTAAATATACACAACGTAACACGGGACTAAGGGGGTAGGGACAGAATGGAAGCGGCAGAGGAAGGAGATTCTACAAGGGACACACTTTTTAACATCCATGTTTGTAGGGCTTGGGGGAGAAGAGGAAACGGGCGGTGGAGGGGGGGGGAGGGGGGGCTCGGGTTGACAAAGAGAGTGGAGGAAGGAAGCGACGTGCAAGTACAGACTCGTCAAAAAACCAGCGTAAGTGTGGTAAGGGATAGGGGGCAGAAAAATAACAAAGAAGTGAAGGACTGTAGGAGCCAAAAATACAGAGTATGAAAGCTACGTGGCAGCAAGCGTAGAGTTAATCCGCATCATGACCAGGGCCAGAAGGGTCAGAAAGGAGCAAAAGGGGACTACCCTGTAAGCGATCCTAAAATGAGGGCAAGTCACGGAATGACGTCATGTGGGAGATAGATTGGACTCCAAATTGCGGTGAACAAAGAAAATAGACAGGTACAATTGCGGGTGAAGAAGACTTCTCTATAAGCAACGTCGACGGAGAGTCATCAGAGCGAATAACGAACAAACGTTTGCTCGTTAACCTCAGCAAACCGATAAGACCTGGTTGGAATTATGAAGTTGTGAGGCCCAAGGAGACTCAACGCGACTGATACCGTACATTCACAGAAATCAATAGCGGGGACGTAGAGGGTAAATACGGTGGTATGATTCACATGGGTTGCACCGGGGGACCAAGACAGTTAAGGTTGAGCAAGGCAGAGTACCATTATAATAAAACTGCACAAGTGAAAAAAGCAGAAATGCGAAAGGAAGTAAACTACAAGCTAGACCGTGGCAAAGCCTTGTAAACGCGGAAACGAAGGACGCAACTACGCAACAACCAGAGGGGGGGGGACAGAGTCTGAATGCTAACGAGGAGTCCGAAGACAAGTCGTGGCAAAACCCCTAAGGGGCTTGGGACATAACATACCTGGGTTGGGGGAACGTTAGATGGGTGAATCATGTACGGCCAATAAGGAGGGGAACTCAAGATGACGGGGAGGAATGTGGAAAAGAACCAATATTTACAAATAGATGTTTCCCAAGCTGTGGGTAGAGAAAAAGGGGCACGGGGGTCCAGGATGCGATAAAGACAACCATCAGGGGAAAGGTGATAAAGAAGTGTACGGGGGTGATAATAACAAAAGGAGATCTCATCCGAACGGTAGGGCAACGAAGTCACAACTAGAATACGCGCATAAGGGAGGGAAAGGCGTGGGGGCCGCCAGTGGCTTGAGATTCGTTACATTACGAAAGCAACCAGAAACAAGGGGAAGGGGACAACATACGAATACGGTAATTAAAAGCACGTCGAGGGGTCCACAAACCAACAAGTGCGACGAGAAAAAACAGTGGGCACGCGGGGTAATAGCGAAAAGGGGTCGAATCGGGAAGAGCAGGAAGGTTGAGGCCGGGGAAGCGCCGGGGGAAGGGATTAGAAAAGGTTGGCCAAGGGGACAAGGACGGGCAAGTGGACGTAGTCAGTTGCTGAAGGCGTCTCTGACTTAAGGTCGAGGGCAAAATTGATGACGACAAGCCCGATTTGCGGGATGTTACAGCGAAGGACACCGGTCAGAAAAGGGTGAAAACGGAAAAGAAGAGTGATCTAGAAAAACTCAAGGAGGGGATCCCACCCTGAGTGTTTTAAAAGCAGTCAGAACACGAAAAAACGTGGATGCTGGGGTAGTGAGAACGCGGAAGGGTATCGAAAGATCTGTTCGGAGAGGACACGCTGTTGAAAAAAGTCGGAAGCATGTCGGAACACCGTCTATGCAACAAATCGGGTACGAACATGTGAAAGGCCTCTGCGGTTTACAAGCATAAAATCTGATGAGGCAGATCAGTTGCCGGACCAAGTGTGAAGGGTTTTGAAGGTACAAATTCAGTTCTGCAATACGACATACGCGCTCACCTGTCGCCAAATGCGATTTCGCCGCAGTTGGCTGGCGGGCGGAGAGAAAAAAATAGGTCAGCGACCACGCATAAGTACGTACGGGAAACAGGGCAAAAGAGGTCAGCTGTCCCGGGGACCGCGAGCAACGCTCAACATAAAAATACGGAATCACTCACAACCGAGTAAGGGCAAGAAAAAAACGATTGTTTGGTTACAAGGGGTAGGGGAAAAAAAGGTGGGCGACGTGTGAGCGGAAATATGAACAAGGTAAAATGGGGCCGTTGGTGTGGGCTCCACTAGCGGACATAGGGGGGACCTACGGATGACGGTGGTGGCACGGTCCCGGGAAAGGTATATTTGCCTAAAAGCATTTCAAGGAATTAGTCGAACCTATCGCCCACATCTACGAAAGAAATCCCGCGGAGGAACAACGACTCTGAAGAGAAAAAAGGTGGGGCATTGCCAAAATCACAAAAAAAGAATGTCTGCAGGGACAGGTCACACGCAAGAGGGCTGACAAAAAAAAGGCGGCGAGGTAATTGGAACCATCCACTGGTGGGGCGGCGATAAGGCGCCTAAAATTCAACACTTATCGAATTTTAATACCGGCGGCGAGATCATCAATAAGGCGCAGCGGGAAAAAAAAGCGGGGGGGATCACAAGTCCGGGGATTATAAAAATTGTCGGCCACGTCAAAAACAAGACTCACTGAGTGCAAAGGAGAGGCGGGAACAAGAAAAGGAATAGGGCGACGTAAAGAAAAGAAAAAAGGGGGGGGGAACTGGCGCGTATAAACTTGCCACAAGTCCCACAAGGTCGTAAAATGCTGCCGACACGCCGTGCTTGAAAGCGTGAAGAGCGGAGGTGAACAACGGAGCAGGGTTCTGAAGAAAGGAGAGCCCACGGTGCCGGCGGAGGTGAAGAAAAAAAGTTCTGAGCGGGTGGAAGGGGGAGACAAGACATATAAGCCTGCGACAAATCCAAAGTGAAAAGGGTTCAGACGCGGTCCCCTGCAAAAGCAAAAAAAGCCGAGGGAAGACGCAGGATTAAAGTAAAATGAGAAGAAGTAGGTCGGAAAAATGTTAAGTGACGGGAAAAAATCAGGAAGTTGGGAAACAGGCACGATATAAATCCCACTCCCTACAAGATCTACGGGGCTCTGAGAGAGAAAATGTATATCGTTAGAAGGAGAGATATTAAGCATAAATGGGGACCGGAAAAAGAATCGGGGTCACAAATGACATCCTGAAAAGATTTCGAGGGTGCAAATTACAGACGGGGGGATTGGGAAGAAATCATAAGCAAAGAAAGACCAGGCGGTGGGCGAGTGATAAAAGAAAAGGCGTTGCATAAAGAAGTGGGATATGAGTGACACTGGGGCGTAACCCAAGCTGGGGACGCAGAACAAAAAGCTAGAGCACAAAAAAAAAATGAATATAGAGGAAGGGGGAAGAAGATACATGATGGGAGGAACAAAGGAGGGTGGTGAAATGACGACTCAGGGAGAAACTCGTCTCTTAGGCGGCTGTCTTCAGTTGACACCGCTTTACGTACCCACCGACGAAAAGAGCTGGGCAAAGACAAGAGTGTTGGGTGGGGCGCAAAAAAAACGTGGTGTCATGAATACGAGGACAATGGGAACCTAAATCGTCTCTCCATTTAGATGATAGAGTACCGGACAAAGACGGAGGGCGAAGTGATCGAGCAGGAGCGAAAAAAAAAAGAAGGACAAGGAAGCGAGAACGCGGTCAAGATATGACAAGAAAGGAAAGGGGGGGAATCAAGTGTTTGTCAGCGGAGCAGACCTTTTTACTGTTAGCTGCAATCGTTGCGTAGTACTGGACGAGTCTGCTATTTTGGAATAAAGATTAGGAACAAGGGGAGCAAAACGGACAAGGTGACCGGCCGAAGAAAGAATTGGGTATGAGGAGGGAAGGACCGGTCAGAACCCCGCGGATCGGGAAACAAACGACAAACAAGGGGGGTGGAAAAAGAATCAGACTCGGACGGCAACGCTGTGAAAGCACAGGGAAGCGGAAAAAGAGATACATAAACCGGGGTACCGAGTTAGCAAAAAGAAGCGCGCGATGAATTTGTATAAGTACGAGAAGACAGAGGGGGCGAGGTCCGAAGGGTCCAAGGGAACGCTGGGAGGGGTGAGGCAAGAGGAGGCCGTGCTAAAAAAGGTCAACCCTGCGAGAGCATACTGCATAGAATGTGGGGTCAAAAAAAAGCCCCGGTAGGTAGGGAGAAGGCCGGGGGAATAGATGGTGGAAGAGAAGACGGTGTGCACGAATGTTGCTTCTCCACACTGCAACAAAGGGGGAACATGCAGAAGCGGGATTCGAACTGCATCCGAAGAAAGGATCGGAGACATACGGAAAAAATTTCAGGGAAGAACTAGAGCGTTCATGACCGGAGAATCGAAGAAAAAAGAAGCAGGGTTACGGGCAATGCGATTTCTTAGAGGTAACAAAGAAGGAGAATCGGGAGTTATTGGTATCCAGCTGACGAATGTTGCAAAGACAGGGGGAAGGCAAGCGGGAGGCAATCAAAGAGGATACGTGAAGGAATGACTTTACAACAACCAAAGACAAGTGGGGCCCAAGGGGAAGCAAGATAGACAGAAACAAACGTTTGACCAGTCACGAAGCAAAGGCACAGCTCTAAATATTAAATAAAACAAGAGGCTAGAGAGGGAAGAGACAGACTTTCATGGCAGGGACGAGCTGGACCCAGGCGAAAGTGAATAGAACAAAAGAATTGGTGTAATAACTAACTGTGAAACGGCGGCCAAAGGCAGGTCGATTGAGCTGGTCTGAAACGCATATTCGGAAGAAAGACGAAACAAAGACACAAAAATGACAAAAACAACGCCAGGTTGCACCCAATCGCTTTTGTCTATGTGCTCTGTGAAGAACACCTAGGGGAAGGGGTGGAAAACGGAGGATTGAAAGCTAAAGAGGCCGACGTAGAAGGGGGTCGAATGCCCGGAAGGGGAGGACTCACGAGGTAGTAAGCAGTGTAAAAGAATAGGCAGGGAAGGGGATCGTGAAAGTAAAAAAAGTCGAAAGCCAAGGATTAGGTACGGGAGAAAAAAGTCGATCTAAGGATAAACGAAGGGTATGAATGCAGGGGAAAAGGGAAAGGTGGACCGGGGGAGAAATGAGCTGATCAAGCTTGAGGTGAAGTTTCACAATGGGTGCGCCAGCGCGTGTTTGGTACACGACCACAATGAGAACAAAACAGTACGAAGGATTAAGAAAAAAAAAATATCCAACTCAAACAAACCTGGGACAACAGTGTCAGAGGAGACGAACATAAGAGGCATAGATAGACGCACGGGGAATTAGCGGACGACAAAACCTAGCTCGAAGCTAGGGTAGAGAGATACGGTTCGTCGTAAAAAGCGATTGTGCGAAGGGGGGGGGCCACGTAAGTAGTTGAATGAATCAGGAATAAACATCCCAGACTGAATACAGCGCTCTAAGCGTGCTAGGAAATCGCTACATTGAGAAAGACGCAAGTACGTCCAGAGAAAAAGTCCCCGGGGGTCACAACAGAAGAAAAAATAGCTGGAAAGGAATGGGTGTTACTCCATCGATCAGACAGGCGGCGGTAAGACTAGTGGTAAACGAACCTTGGGGGGCTGGGACAGAGGGGGTGATAAAGGGAGCGCGTGCTTCTGGTGGCCCATAATGGACAAAAATCACGGCAGGGGAAACTACCCATCGAAACCCGTGGGGGAGGGGGACTATGGGGGGAGAGCCAGGTACGAAGGAAAAGGGGACTGGGGTGACAAAAAGGGAGGAGAACGGGGACGATCTTTCACGTGGTGTTGGTCCCATTGGGTGGCTGAAAGCGAACTATGTGTGAAGCTGACGACATGGCTCTCACAACCGCGAGGGGGAAGTAGGAAAAAAACAGTCACACATAAAGGTGGGACAAGGTTCCCTAGGCCAGAGGGTGTGGAAAGATAAGACTGCAACCGGGCGAGGGAGGACCGAGGAGATCATCAACTAGAATCAAAAACGTACACATAAAATTAACCCAAAGGAAAGAGGGTGCTATTTTGTGGAAAAAAGTGGAAAGACAAGAGCAGAAACCAGGGGGAAAGAAGTAAGGGAACCGGTTGTAACGGGTGGCGGAGGGAGCATGTGGGTAACCTTAACGGAAAACTAATCTCACTGTACGAACGTAACACGGGTTACATGACGTGGCCATAAGCTGATGGGTGATGAAGGGTTAGGTGGAAAAAGGGGAACTGGATTGAACGGTAAAGACGGGGTAACACGGAGAGAATGCAATCCTTCTACAAGATAGATACAAATCAGACCAAAAACTTACAAATACTATGATGAGACATGATGAAAAAGATTCAATGGAGGGGGTGGTGGATATGACAATATCAAAAGATCGATGCAGTTGACTAAGCTAAAAAGAAATAATACTCCTAGCAAAACTTACATCAAAATGCAATGTTGATAGGACGACAAGGAAAATAGAGGTGATAAAGGACTAACCGGGAAAGGACAGGAAGAAGTGACCGGGTCAGTGGGGCCTGACCAGTGGTCGGGGTCGTGGACGAGAACGAAGAGCAGCAGGTAAAGTAAAAAAAGTCACGTGCATGGCTCAGTAGACCAAGTGTTTTCAGTGAAGTACAGAATCGTTTGCTATTTCAGTGGAGTTCTATAAGAGCCTCCACGAAAGAACAGTGAGGGTGATGTATTGCAAAAACTAACCAATGGACAGAAAAACGGTAGGGTAGACCATCAACTTGATAGGGACACGGGTTTCAAAAGAAACGGCAAGAGAATGAAGTGGAACGGGAAGATAGCTACACGGCCGACAGAAAGGGAGAAGCTGGGCCCGCATTGGGGGGGGGCTGAATGTCACAACAGGCAGTCTGCAACTAAATGCCCAATGTTGTAGGGGCTAGATATGTCGCACCAGTCCAAATGGGAACGAAACGTGTGCGAAAGGTTAACGAACAGGAAGAACACCGATGGGGAATGATCAAAGTGTACTGACATACATGGAAGACTTCAAATATTTCGGACAGTCTCTTGCGCCAATGGCAAGATACGGCGTAAGAGAAACAGTCCAGCGTGGAAAAAGGAGTATAAGAGAAATAAAATTATACGGAATAGAGTCTTTTGGAGCCAAGCAAAAACTCAATTCGTGAAAGAACAGAACAGTAATAAGAGAACCATGGAAACAAAACGTCCACAATACATCATATTCGCAATTTTCGCTGGCAGGAGGGGACGGTAGACGCTGACATAAGAGACAAAGGATTAGATAGGAGGGAACATCGTAATGGGGAAGATCACTATAAAGCGTGTCAAGCCAATGCCTCACGAGGGGAGCGTGTTAACGTGACACTGTGGAGACTCAGTTACCAGAGACACAAAAATAGGGGAAAGCAGAAGTTGTGAAGGGGGATAGAGTGTATTGTGTATACGGCGTATCCCGTCGTAACACAAAAAGGAGGCACAAGAGGTAGAAAAAATGAAAGGGGATCCAACAATCGAGATAAGAGAGTAAAATAGAGTCAAAAAAATACAGAACTCCCTAACTGTATCAAAACTCGTGGGAGGAGGGGAAATTACGGCAGGGCGACTGAGTCACGGGAAACAGTTTAAGGGAAGAACTGTCCGGAGACTGCCGGATGAGAGAGGCTCAATTCGAAAATCGCAAAAAATGGCAGGACAGAGGGGGAACCAGATTTGGCGCACCTGATATTTTGGCATCCTCACAGATCCAAAGTGCAGCTACTTGGAATCCTCGCAGGGCTGCCGGGAGGTGGAATAAAGTAGGGGGGGGAACACAATGGACTAAATAACACGGACCATACAGGGAAAGAACCAAAGGGTCAGGAGGTCTAAGGAATTAAAAATGGTCACCCTGTCAAAAAAGTGTACTGGCGTAATGGGCGTGTGAGATTGGGCAAATTGAAGACAGGTTGAACTGTACAGGAGTCGCCGATGCGAAGGAGTGCGACAGGGCCGCGGTGGAAAGTTTCAAACCAAGAGTAGATGATCAAAACACAGAGAATATCAACTGTCCCTATATAAGCATGGTTGGGAATATTGCGACACAAGTACAAGGTCTACACAAATAAAATCCGCTGCCAGAAGATTTTAACAGGCAAGGTGGGGAGTATGGGAGGGTCACTCCAGTCTCGCGGGACAAGACTCGGGGGAAACAAATTGTGGCATTGGGAAACTTTGATCGATATTCCAGCATAGCCGCTGACGTGGCAGATCAGGCAAGCCGAAGTGGTCAATAGGCCACGAGGTGTGTGGCGAAAAAAAATAAAAGGGGGTCGCGCCCCTTGTGCAGAAGGGTGACCGCGGGAAAAAAATAAATAAGATCAATAGAAGCAAGAACAACAGGTGGAGGGGAGGAACAAAAAAGTAGGAGGGGTAAGAACGGGGGTTGAAACAAAAGACGGTTGTGAGCATCATCAGCAGGGGGAAACACAGCGAGAAGAGAAGAAAAGGAGGAGCCTTGGTATCAGGGCAACCACAATCTGAAAATGGAAGATGGATGGAACCAAGGTCGGGACCAAAGTTTCGGAATTAAAGCCCTAGCCGGGCAAAGAGGTTTAGCCGTGGTGCGGGATAGCGCTTCAGCACAGCATTGTGCAAGATGCGGCTTTGACTGCGAAGACATAAAGGGCCCTCTCAGGCAAGAAACAGGAGGGTGCTAAAAGTAGCCTGAATCGATGCTGCACGCTTGAACGTCAGAGGGGCGGGTAAAGACCCGTATGGAGCAGGCGAGAAGGGGGGCTGAAAGTGCGATCCAATCGGATCAAAATGGCAAGCGCAGCACGCTGGTGAGGGTGGCGGCGCGGGTGTAGGAAAACGGGACTTGGTTAATAAACGGGAAAGGGGGATATGCGTGCTAACAAGAGAAATCACAGAAAAAGAAACAAAGCCCTTGACAGTCAAATAAGACTAGCAGAAGACGACGCATCTGAGAAATGGGGGAAAAGAAAGCACATCCTTCTAGCTAAAGATGCGTACAGGGAATTACCGTAGGGAGCAACAAATGGCTCGTGAAACAGGTAGCACTGAAGTCGAGCAACTCTGGGTACTAGGCAGCGGGTTCGACGCACTCAGAAGAGAACAGAAAAGCCTACAATCAAAGCACCGCAACAAAACTGGTAGAAGATACACGGGGCCTCAAAAACAGCTAAGGGAACATCGCGGAGGCCGTGTCGGGGAACGGGGGGTCAAAAGGGACCTAGTACGGGGATGGACGGAAGGACATCGAAAACAGAGCTGTGAGGATATGTCTGTTAGATTGGGAAAGTTTGAGTTTTGGTAGATGGTAGCCACGGGTCACAGGCGTTGAGTTGTGAACTAAAGGGAGTCAAAGTGTGCCCATTTCGGGCCACCACTCGATAGGTGCCAAATCAACCCAAAATTGCTGTGGGTGAAA
>Ga0179593_1419676_pt1 | contig 16148 bp, 26 predicted proteins | sample CZODoug2_1_08_16_FD_185931 | JGI IMG/M metagenome (GOLD analysis project Ga0179593, IMG submission 185931) | Vadose zone soil fungal communities from Angelo Coast Range Reserve, California, USA - CZODoug2_1_08_16fungal (PacBio error correction) | ecosystem: Environmental > Terrestrial > Soil >...
AGGGAACCAGAAAAAAAAGGGGGGACCAAACACCTGGGACAGGGTCCAGGGTAAGAGGGCCCTGTCAGGAGAAGGTGGGGAAAGAAGAGGAAAAGTCTAGGGCCGGAAAAAGCCGTGGAAAGGGGGGGAAAGGGGGAGGAAGGGCAGGAGGTCAGAAGGGAGCAGCAGCGAAAATAAAACAGATAACAAAGAAAAGAAGAAGGGGGGGAAAGATGTCATGAGAACAAGGGGAAAGGAAGGGAGGACCGAAACAAGCAACAAAAGAATTTCGATATGGGGCAAACCAAGGATAAGAAAGACACGGCAAAAACAGGGGCAAAGAAAAAAAGATGGGGAAAGAAGGAAAAAAAAAATGGGGGAGAAACGAGCAGTAGTCAAATATCATGTACCCCTGGAAAGGAGTGTTAAGAATATTAGGCGCTGGGGAGGTAAGATTAAAATATTGTAAAGTGCGCACGGAAAATAAAGTGGAGAGATAAGAAAAAAAAAAAAGGCTCGTGGTGTGCTACGGCAAAGAAACGGGAACAGGCACGAAGGTAACCATCATCCAAAGGGAGAAACAAAAGAGTCCTGCACAGTCCGAAAGACGAAAACGAATCACACTCGAGAGAAGACACCGCTAAGGGGGGCAGGAAAAGGCAGGTGATCTGAAAAAAAAGGGGTGTCGGTGTAGGGGCTTAACGAAGGGGAAAAAAGAACTCCAACACAGCGGTGTAAAAAAAAACCGGGGTTTCCCAAAAAGAAAAGAGGTCGGAAGGGGGGTAAAGCAAAGAAAGGATTCGACGGATCGGGCACCCGGAGGGAGGGAGGGCACGATGAAAGGGTACAGCTGGGTGGTACTCTTAGAAACTAGAAAGACGAAAAAGAAAGCCGGGGGTACGAAGAACACAAACGGAAGCACGAAAAAAAAAACACGGAATTCGAGGGGGGGGGTACCCGATAACTGCAGTCAAAGGGACACAAACGGAAAAAGATGCAAAAGGACAGCTGGCCTATGGTAACAAAGAAAAAAGGGAACGGTACAAGGAAAATACACTGCAACTTGAAGGAGGGAAAAGAAAAAAGAAAACTGGGGTGAAGTAGGGGTCCATCGCAGTCTAGAACAGGGAGTAAAAGGAAGACTGGGCCGGTGGAAAGTGGTACGAAAGCACTGTAAACCAAGGATCAAATGAATCTTCCAGTCAGGCACTGAACGTAACGACACACATGGGGGGGGCGAAGAATACCCAGGTCTAGATCAGGGAAAAAGGAATGACCCATGGGTCACGGGCTTCCATTGCACAGGGGGCACAAAAACCCTCAAAGGGAGAGAAAACGGAGGAATGTTCCACCCAGAAACGAAACAAAGAACCTCTGAGGACCCAGAACCAAACGGGAAGACGGACCCGGGAAAGGAAAATGGGAAGAAGTTCCAAGGAGGTTAAGGGGAAAACATAAAAAAAAGGGTGGGCAGGGGAAAGGACCTCGAAAAGGAACCAAAAAATCGGCCGCTGGAGAGTCTGGTCCTGTTTTCCCGGAAATAAGCGGGAAACGGGGGGGGCCGCCGGGCAGAAAGGGACGATGGCAGACAAGATCGTTCCGGGGTCACACCTGGAACCCAAAAGGGAGGACCAAAAGAGGGGGGCCAAAAAACAACCACAAAAAAAAAGGAAGGCGGAAAGATAAACGTGAAACAGAGATACAGTATGACACCCTGGGGTCAAAAAACCCCCCCACAAGGAAAGGGCAAACCGGGAAAGAAAAAAAAAGAAAGAGAAAAAAAAAGAAAAAAAGGCACAAAAAATGAGTAGGAAAGAACCACACCCACGGGAAGGAGGGGGGGGAAAGAGGTAAACGTGAAGGGGATGAATCAGGTCGGAGACCTGGGGACAAAAAAAAAAAAAAAAAAGAACTCCCCTAGAATAAGGAGTCCCCGGGGAAAGATTGGAGAAAAAAGGAAAGGAGGGAAGTCAAGATTTAGAAAAGAAGGGAAAGGCCAGGGGGGAAAAAAGGAAAAGAATCCGAAAAAAAAAAATGACAAGGGAGGAAAGCCACAAACATTGTGGTCCGAGAAATGAGAAAGAAACAAAAAGGGAGCAGGGAATGGGAAAGAAAACCCCAGCCTGAGGCTTTTGGAAAATAACCTTTGGTTCAATCAATTTACCTTTCCCCAGGCCAATTTTGGTTTAGGGGCTTTCCCCACTGGCCCCTTGAAGTGAAGGGGGGTCAAGAGGAGAGTTTGCAGTACAAAGAAACCGCAAAGAATGCCAAAAGGAGATAAAGCATTCTAAACTCCGACGAGGTAAAAAGAGAGAGGAAGGCAATTAAATCTGCATAAACGAATAAGAAGAAAAAAACTCAATGCTGCTGAAACACAGGAGAGATGGGGACTGGAAACAGCCCTTTAGGAATGAGGAGGCCGTGGCCACAAGGGAGAGTTGACCGTGCTCCGTCCACCAAAGCAAAAACTGGTCGCACGGGAAGGGGACAGCCATAAAGTATAGGTGGGGTAAGTGGACGGGGGTCAGTGGCACGGGGAAGACATTGCAAACGCATTGGAGTGATCAAGGGGGGGCAAACAAAGACACGTAAAATGGCAAAACCAAAAAAAGAAAGTCACAAGGAAAAGGACAGACGGTGTTGCGGAACAAACACAAAGGGGGGGCAACGCAAAAGGGAGCCAGGCGGACCCCAACCCGGGCATCGGCACAGGGGAGAGGGAGCGAAAAACGGTTTTCCCACTCTGGTACAAGGACCAAAACAGGGCGTGGGGAAAAGAGAAAAAAATGAGTCATGGGGAAAAGAGGTGCACATGGACGAATTTTTCACGCCCCCCAAGGAAAGGCGGGCAGCGAGGCTTCTATGAGTGGATCAATCAAAAAACTAACGGGGGATTGAATCGAGCCGGAAAAGGTGGGGACTCCCAATATGTTGCAGGTAAGGAAAAAAACTGCAAGGTCGTGTATGCCCTTGCATGTAAAAAATGGGTTGTAACTTCAAAAAAGAGGGCAAATAACTGTATTTGGAAAAGAAAAGAGGCGTCAGGAAACAAGAAAATCCAACTCCGAGAACAAAAAAAATTAAAGACTCCACACACAAACCTGGGATGATACATCTGCAAAAAAACCAACACGGCCGGCATGTACGTAAAGCAACCTCAACGGAGGAAAAGGCCTGACTGTGTGGGTGCAAAGTCCAGAGGGGGCCAACTCTGACAATCTCCGGTAACGGTGCCTCCCGTCCAGGGAAAATGGAAGAACGACACGCAAAGTGGGGGGGAGTGGGGGTGGGGGGTCAAAAGGGAGAAAATGTAAACTCGACGATCAGTGCCGGGGGGACAATGTACAAGACCGGGGGAAGGACCAATCAAGCGAGCGAAAAAGGTAAGCAACTGGCGAACAACGGGGGGGGGGAGGGCCGGACAGAAAAGGGGTCGGTGTGTGTGTGGGCGATGAAAAAAATACGAGAACTGGCTGAAGCAATCTGCGTAGAACAGAAAGTCTGAGAGTAATTAAGAGGAAAGGCTCAAAAATGGACATCGTCAGGGCCAATTAGAGAAAAAGGGGTTTGGGGGGGAAGACACAAAATAGAAAGCGGTCGGAAGAAAAATAAAAGGGAGGGGAAAAGGAAGGGGGAAGGAGGGGAAATGGGAAGAGGGACCCGAAAAGGATGGGTACGGAAGGCGGGAGGACTAAAGAGAAAAAATAACATAATTAACCCTCAAGGCCCAGAAAAGAACCCGTGTCAAAGAAGAGCTTAACAAGAAGGGGCAGTAGAGGGAAAATCACTTCACTTGGGGAAAGCCACATAGAAAAAGAAAAAAGAAGAGCCGTGCATAAGGCAAGGAGAAAAAACAAAACAAGGGGGAAGAAAAAGGAAAGTACAGGACGAAAAGGGGCCACACACAGTCGAGAATAGAGTAGGGGGGGAACGCATTCCTTCTAAAAGAACAGGAAAGAGCTGGGCCCCAAAATGCGTGGGGGGCAGCCGTCCATGACGAAAAAAGGGCAAGGATAAGGAGAAAAAGAACAAAAAAGGGAGGTCCCGTCAAAGGAGTGAGCGAAAAGGCCTAGCGAGACACAGAACAAAAAAAAAGAAGAAACACGTTAGGCTCAGAAGAAACCGGCAAAAAATGAGGGGAAGGAAACCGGCGATCGAAACAAAAACGACATCTGCAATCGGAGGGACAAAGCCCTAAAAACCCTGGACAATCTAGTGGGAGTTGGATCGAATCGTCCGATAGGGGTGGGGAAGAAGAAACCAAACACCAAACATGCGAAAGGTCAAGGAAGCGAAGGCAAAAGACTGGAGCAGTACAACCTCCACAGGTAAGACGAAGAAGAGAAAAAAAAAAGAGAAAAAAAGGAGAAATGGGAGAGGAAAGAAGAGGGAAGGGAGGGAAGGTAACAGGAGACGTTCAGAGCAAAGAAGGTCGAATAGTTGAAAAAAGCAGCAGCGCTGCAAGAGCATGCTAGCGGTCATCAGAGAAGATACGGCAAACAAAAAGTCAAAGCGGCCGGTTAAAAGAAAGACAGCTCGACTTGTCGTAAAACAAAAAAAGAAGCTTTAGTGCGTCCAGAAAAGAGTAAAGTATCACCCAGCGCCCGTGGTGAAAGGGAAGTAAAGGGGGGGAAAAACGATCCATAGTCCAGAGAGAGAGGAAACCACCACAGAGGTCCTCCGGAAGAACCACTGAAAGCCGGCAAACACCAGCCGGGAGGAAAGGGAAAAAGTAACAAAACTTCTTGAAAAAAGGGGCCAAAAATAAAGCCCGAAATAAGCCAATGGGTAGGGTAAACACGGAGAAAAAGGGGCGGAGTAAGAAAAAAAAAGGACCCAGAGGAAGCGGGGGACGGAAAAGGCACAGGCTGGGCAGAAGACCTGACTAGACGGTAGACATCCACGAGGGGAATCGAAGGGGAGGGGGGGCAAGCAGGTACAAACACCGGAAAAACCCGCCAGGGCGAATGACAGTGGGCGTAGGGGAAATGCCGAGCCTTGGGACGTAGACGGGAAGAGAAACAAAAAACAGAGTAAATCAAGGCAAAACTGAGGGGACCCGGGAAAAAGAGAAAGGGGGGAAAAAAGCCGTGCGAAAAAAAAGAAAAAAGAAAAAGGTTTAACGAGGGGAGGGTAACTAAGGGGAAGGGGGGAAAACGATACCAGGGAAACAAAACCAAAAAATCCTCCGAAGAAAAAAGGAAAGGACGCGCTCTTACTGACAAGGTATAACACGGAATTAGAAGTGTTGAATTCACACTCCAGCGAGGGCACTAGTCAGGGGAGGTAAGGGGGCAGGTAGGGCACATACATAAAGGAAAAAAAGGAGAAAAAAAAAGGGAAAGAGGGAAAAAATAGGGGGGGAAGCAAGGGGAAGAAGTGCAAAATGGACAATGAGAGGGGAAAAAACAAAGGATCATCCAACAGAAAAAAAAAACAACGAGGGGAGTAAAATATAGGGACCGCTGGGAAAAAGAGATGAAAAAGGCTCATGCTTCCTGAAATAGGGCCTGGGAGGGGGGCCCCAAGAACCCGAAAGGGCGAGGTGGGGAGGGACAGTAAAAGTGGTAGAAGGGCTGGGGGGGTAAACTTCTGTGTGGTTCTGCAAAAAAATGACTGGGAAATGGTGGGAAGGTGAGGATAAAGAAAGGAAAAGCGCAAAGAAAGGGGGAAAGAAGAGGAGACGGGGGCAGGGCAAGAGAACAAAACAAAAGTAACCAGCCAAGTTGGGGGTTGGGGGGGACGGAAAAAAAAAAAGGACCGAAATCATCGTCACAGAAGAAGCACCAGGCATTAGCAGCTACCAAAAAGAAAGCAGTGGGAGGGGGTACAACTCGAAGGGAGCAGAATGGGAGGGAAAAGACCTAATTAAAAACAGTGGGAAAGAAGTCGGTTCCGTCAGAATCAAAAAAAAAAGAAAGCGAAGAGGGGACACTTTGGAAAAATCCCCACGAAGGGAGAAAGAACGCATTATGAAAAAGGCGGGAGCAACAAACAGAAGATAGCCGGAAGGAAAACCCTTCTAAGCTAATGCGAGGGGACAGACGAATATTTGTCGGCGGAGACAAGCAGGGACGAAAAGCAAACCGGGGGAAACGGGGGGTAAATGGGGAAATAAACGGGCGGAAGGGGACGGAGAGTGCATACGAAAGAACTCCCAGTCAAGGGGAAGGGGAAGGTAAAACAAGGCCTCAAACAGGATTAGTCATCGAGAAGGACGGAGAAACGAGGAAAAAGCAGAAAGAAAAGAAGAGGGTGGGGCGGTTGCTCCAAAGGGATGCGAACAGGGGATGAGGGCAAGCAGGGGCCGAAGAATCAGGAAATCAGAAAAAGGGAGGGAGCAGTCTGCCGGGAAAAGTAAAGACGACGGGTTTGGTTGAAAGACGAGGGAGAGGAGACCGAGAAAGTATACACTGAAACCCTGTACGCAAAAAGGGAGAGGGAAAGGAGTCACAAAACGTAGAAAGGCGCTGTGTGGGAGGCAGGCACAATCAACACCAGAAGAGTGGGACCGCGAAAGGTAGACTAAATAATCAGTGGGAAAAGGGAAAAGATTAAAATCATCAGGGAGACGATAGGGGACTTCAGCGGAGAGGGGAAAAAGTGATGCGCTCGTTATCGGCTTATCAAGAAGCTAGCAGTCCGAAAGAAGAAAAAAAGGAAGAGGGGAAAGGAGGAGGGGCAAGAAGACGAGGGAGGGGGGGAACGGGGGAAGGTGGGGAGATGGGGAGGAAAGAACACAAAGACCACGCAAAACACGAAACTGACTTCGCCGTGGCCTTCGACACACGAAAACGACGGAAAGTGAAAGAAACCTGTCAACGAAAGAACACGTTGAACTGCTCCCTTGGTACAAGGTATGGAGACCCAGGCAGAAAGGAAGGAAAATGTAATAAAGTTAAAGGAGCGCAATGTGGTAGTATGGAAATTCAGGGGGTAACGAGGAGATACGACACACCGCAAAAGGAAGGTGACACAGAGTCTCGACAAAGTCTGATGCAAGAAAAGAGCAAGAAAAGGAGAATGCAGGAATAGAGGTAGCGACCTCCTGACAAAGAGCGGACTCAATCATCAGGGGGTATAGAAAAAAATAGCGGAACCTCGAAGCTAAATTGCAAAAAGGATAAGGATGGGGACAAGCAAAAAAGCGAAATTGCCGTAATGTCGGGTGAAAAACGGGACAGTAGCGGGCGGGGAGACATCTGAAAAAACGGCCTGAAAAAGGAAAAACCTTAACTGGAGACAATGAGGAAAAAAGGGGGGAGAAAGATCAAATCGCAGTGGAAAGATCAATATAAAGACCATAAAGACGAAGAGTGGGACACACGACAAAACCAAAGAGGTCATGAATAAAAAAAATCACAAAAAAACCCAGTAAGAGGAGCACGAATCAAGGCATTGATCTTGGGGTTAACTTGACACGCCAACGCCAGCTGGCGGAAAGACACCGGCAAGGGGTCAAAGGGACGGGGGGGACCTGGGAAAAAAGAAGACACACGGGGGAATCAAGAATGGCACGGCGTGTGGGGGGCCACAAAAGCCACAGACAATGAAGTCCTCAAGGCCAAAAAAACGATGGCAGCTGGAAAAAAAGATAAAATACGAGAGGTGAACTGATACAAGAAAATTAAGAGCAATGGTGGGTGTGGCCAGGCACCGGTGCAATAACACAGGTCAAAAACAGGGGTGGAAAGAGAAAAAAAAGGGAGAGGAGAGCAAGGGGAGAAGGGGGGGGAAAATGGAAGACTGGTTGAGCCTAAAAAGAACGGGTATGAAGAAAAAAAGGAAATACTAGGGCCACGGTGGGGGAAGAAAGCAAATTAAAAGGAGGGAAGGTATCGAAATAATAGAAGGAGTACCGTAGCGCTGGCCGAAAAATGGGCCGGGGGCAAAAAGCGGGAGGGAAGTTTAAAAAAGCAGAAAATTGGAAAAAACAAAAAAAAAAGAAAAAAAAGACAGGTGGGAAAAAGAAAAAGAAGGAAAAAAGGAAGGAAGGGAAAAAAATCAAAAAAAAACAACTCCGATGTGGCAGGAAAAGAGGGAAGGGGGGAAAGGAAAGGAGGGAAAAAGCTAAGGAAGGGGGGGAAGGGAAGGAAGGGAAAGGGAAAAAGCGAAATAATCGGCAACGGACCCGCGACACGGAAATGAGAAACGGGGAGTTAACAAAATCAATCATGTGGGAGAAAAGACAAAAAAGTACTAAAAAGGAGACAGGGGATGGGGAATGCTTAACAAGAAAGGAAAACGCTCAAAAAGGGAGAATCAACACAAAAAAATCAAGGTGTACCGTCGAGAAAACCAAGACACAGGGAAGGGCTCTGTGGCAGTTGAGGGACTGCCAATCACTGATAAAGTCAACGTCACGGCACGGGACAACAAGACTGAGAGAATGGAAAAAAGTCTTAGATGGGAACAGGAAGAATCTGCACGCTAAAAAAGGTCAGGGCAAAAAAAAAGGTGGGAAAGCTACGGGGGGAAAGACAGGGGGGGCGCCAAATCAATCACCGGACTGAACCCTTCCGTGGGGGTGGGGAAAGGGCACAAAAGGAGTCGAAAGGGGGGAACGGAGGACACGGGATAAGCACAGGAATTGAAGGGAATGGAAAATAGAAAGAGTGGATATTGGGGCAGAGAAAGTAAAAGAGAAAGGGAAAAAGACAGCAACTGGCATGTCCAAGGGGAAGAGACCATGAAAATCACGTTATTTCAAGGGGTTTCAACGACACACACACGGGGAGGGGGGGGGTAGAAAAAAGGTAAGTCAGAAGTCCTTCATGAACGCAAAAGGGGGACGCGGGTCTGGAAAAATGAGGAGGCACAAGGCGGAGAATTAGGAATGCTGTTCTGGAGACAGAAGAACGGAAGAAGAAAAAAAAAAAGCCTTATAATCATGGGTCGGAGGATTAAGAGGGTGGGGTGGTCAATAGAGAAAAGAGGAAAGCGTCGCCGGGTACACAGAAAGGAAGCAAAGGAAACAGGGCAAAAAGGAAAAAAGAAGGTAAAGGCAAAGGAGCAGGGAAAGAGATAAGTGGGACCGAAAAGAGAGGAAAAAGGGAGGGGGGAGAGAAGAGGAAGGGGGAACAAAAGAAAGCGGAAGGAAAGAGAAAGAGGAGGCAAGGGAGGAGGCGAAGGGGAGGATGGGGAACATTGGGAAGCAAACAAAGTGACAGGCTCGCTGCAGATAGTGTATTTAAAAAGGTTGGGAAACGGGGAAGGAGGGGCTGGGGAAAGGGCCTGGGTCGAGGAAGGGAAAGGAAAAAATCCTTCGGGAATGAAAAAAGAAAAACTCACAGGGGGGAACATTCCAATCGGAATCGCAAAGCACCTCGTAAAGGGTTGCCTTGCGAAGTATAAGTATAGTCATTTTACAAAGGACGGTCGGGTGGGGACCACTGTCTGGGGGCGGGGGATAATGAATGAAACCTTTAATAAAAGGGAAGATTGAGAAGAAGTAGGAGGGGAGGGGGGGAAAAAAGGGAAAACCCATTGAAACCCAAGAAAAAAGAGAGGGGGGATCATACTAAGCAAAAAGTAACCCTGGAAGCTGGAAGGACGAAAACTAACCAAACGGGGACGGAAAGAAAGGGAGGAAAATACGTCACAGTGGAAGAATGGAAAGAAGTGGAAGAAAAGGGTGGTAGAACGACTGGGGGGTCTGAAGGGCACCGCTTGGGAAAAGGGGCATCAAACTCAAGGTACGGGTACCGCCGGGGCAGAAGGGAAAAAAGGGGCTACCGTTACCATTAAGCGGTCACGGGGAACTCTTCTGGTCCGGTCAGGTTAGACAGATTCATCGGGGGACGGGCCGGGTTGAAATAAAAAAAATCGGGTTGGGCCCCCTATAGAAAGTGCAAGCACGCAATAAGAAAGCAGGAGGAAAGGAAAAAAGGGGGGGCGGGAAAAAGGCGAAAAAAGGAAAAGAGAGGTCAAAAAAAGAGAAGAAGGAAAAAAACTGTGGGGGGGACTAAGAAAGGAAGGAGGACGGACGGAGGGGGACCGTGGAATTGCCAGGTATGTACACGGGCAAATGAAGGATGTGGGGATAAGATAAGGATCTCCAGAAAAGTACAACCCAGAAAGGGAGTAGGAAAGAGCAGAAAACCGCAAGAAAGGACAGAAGTGGAAAAAGGGAGGGACAGTTCACATAGGGAAATCACCCGAACAAAAATGGGCCGGAAGAGGGGACGAAGGAAAAGGGGGTGAAGTAAAGGGTGCTGGGAGAATCAAACAGGAGAAAGGGCGAAAGATGGCGACGGGGGGAAAAATAAAAAAAGGTACGTGGGCAGGCATGGTCGGACCAGTGGGACAACATGAGGAGCACGATAAGCACAACGAAGGGGGAATGATGCACAAGGCTTCACGAAGTAAGACGAACAAACAAACAAGACCGCAAAGCAGGAAAAAAAGCACGGGGACGAAGGAGAAAGAGGGGGGGAAGAAAAAAGGAGGGGAGAGGGCAGCGCACGCCGAACGAGAAAGCCAAATGACATCAAGGAAGGGGTCTATTCAAGAACAACGTGTCGAAAAGCAATGGGGTCAATCAAACCAAAGAAGAGTGAGAAAAAAACGGGGAGGAAAAATGAGGGTCTAAAGGTGCAAGAAAAATCATAAAAAGGGGTCATAAAAAAGAAAGCGGGGGAAGGGGTCAAGGGCGGGTGGTATACCATGGAACAAGAAATACCCAGTGAAGCAAAAGTGTACAACAAAGTACACCTCAAACAAAATCGCAAGAAGAAAATGCCGGTTTTCTCTTGGCGCGTTGTGGTGGGGTCAAACACCAGAAGGCCAGTATGGTGGTAAGGACCGGAAAAGGAGACGACCAGGGGGCGGGATTACAAGAGAAAAAGAGCCAGCGGGATGTACAGGTTGCACCAAAAGCGAACCGAGACAGAAGACTGAAGAGGGAGCGCTGACGGAAATGAAGAGGGGGAAAAAAAGAAAGCGCGTAAACAGGGTAATAAAGATGGGACAACGGGGCCAAAGTGAGATAAAAAAGAAACAATTTGGAAGACTGAAAAATAGAAAAAGGAGACCGAAGAGCAATTAAGTGCATTGGGGGATGTAGAAGCAGTGGAGGCTCGCTGAGGGGGGATACAGGGTAGAAACTCGGGAAAAAGAATGGATCCCAGGGAAAAGGAAGTGGGCACAATAACGACTGACTGAGACCTCTTGACTGAGTGACGGAAGGGTGAAGGGGGGTGGCCGACATGAGGGCCGAAAGGGAGACGCCGTAAAAGTTGGGGGGAAAAGGGTAGTGTAACGAAGGGATTCAGAAAAAAGAAAAGGGGGGAAGTAGCAATAGGGGCGTTCCAAAAGAATGAGCGCAGAAACGGGGCACGTTTTGGGGACACCGGGTGCACGGGGGGAAAAAATGCCTCAAAGGAGGTCTGGGGGGAAAGGGGGATCGGAAAGTGCAGGGGAAAGGGGGGCAACAGTGAGGAACGCTAACAGCAAGAAAGACAAAAAGCTAAATCACAGAGGTCCTTGAGAGCCACAGGCGTTGAAGCATATGGCAAAAAAATAACAAAAAGACTACTAACAAGAAGGAAAACGGATCAAAGAATCGTGGGACATCAAAAGGGATGGTTTAAGTCCAAGGTGGTAAAGGCTGGTCAAAAGTCAGGTTACTCAGAGTTTCCGAAAAAGAAAAAACTATAGCAGTATCAGTCCTGGGAAAAAGAGGCCTAGCGAACAGATAAAGTGGGAGTAAAAGAAGAGGAACCGAAGAATGGGTCTGTGTCCTCGATCGAAACAGAAAGAACAACGTGAAGACTCACAGGGGAAGGGGTGGACGGTGGTCAGTTGACGGAATTCCTAGTCTGCTGGATGAGTGGGGGGGAACAGAAATTCACTCCGGAACGAAGGGAGACTACGCGACAACCATGGACAAAACGAGGGGAATTACAACAAACACAACCTGTGCATGGGCCAGTGGGCAAGCGCCCCCGAGAGAATAACCCTTAGGGAAGGAGGTCTATGAAAGGGAAAAAGGGCTACACAGAGGAAGAGGACGAGGAAGAAGAGGTGGTTAAGATAAGAGCAAGGATCCCTACCATTGCAGGAAGGGTTGAAAAACTGAGAATGGACCGGGAAGAAAAAAGTGAAAAAAAGCTCTCATCAAAAAGGGGATAGGGGGAATCCCAAGGGAACTCCGCAAGCAAAGGAAGAACACAGCGTTCGTTGAAGACAACTAGGAGATTCAAAAGAATAAGCGAGTAAAGAATCCACACATGGCAAGACGATTCGGGCCAACATATAAAACTAAGGGCAACTAGAAGGGGGAGGAAAACAGAAGGAATGACGGAAAGGGAAATACGATCTGCACGAGGCCCACCAAAGAAGTGCGACGAGAGAAAAAAACGGTAAGGGCGAAAACAATAACTGTACGGGAGAGTAAATCTCGAAAAACCAGAAAAAAAGGAAGAATAAGGTGAAGCAAGGAGGTACGGCGACAAAAATTGAAAGACAGAGGAAAACCGGTTGCCTATGGAGGACCCATGCAACGGGGAGGGGTAGGGTACTGGGAAGAAAACATGGGCTCCGGCACATCAGGCGAAAGAAAAGAAAAACAGAACAAAAACGGCCATACAAGGCAATCTCGCGGGGAAAAAAGGAACAACAAAAAAGGGACAACAAGGGGCTTATTAGAAAAGGAAAAAAAAAAGATAGATTATCGATAAAAGTTCGCGGGCCCGGGGCGACGATGACAAGGGAGAAAGATGGGTCCGGGTGGTTCAAAAAAAGGAAAACGCGACCAGCAAAAGCAAAACAACTGTGAAACTTGATACTGAAACGCCGACCCTCCGGCTTCAAAAAAACGAAGGAAAGTGGAAGCTCAGACGGGCCCGCGAAAGTGGGAAGAGAACACACCTCGAAGGAGCCAGACCCCACGGTGAGAGGAGGAAAAACCACCCGGCAAAGGGGAAAATTGGGGTCTTCAGGGAAAGAGAGGGAGTTGAAGGGGAGAAAAGGACACACAGCAGGTGGGCGAGAAAAAAAAAAAAAGGGCACATGGACGGAAGAAGTCGTCCGGGGGGAGGCACTAGTGACAGCGGGGGACGAAAAAGCACTGGGGGGCCTAAAAGGGTGGTCGTTACACATCACCAAGGGAAAAAGAAAAGGACGGGGGGAAAATGAAGCAAACACAACGACAAATGGTAAAGCGGAACAGACGATGAGTGGGGGAAAAAAAGGGAAGGGGGGAAAGAAGGAACGAAACCCTGCACGCCTGGAAGAGACCTGCGAGCCCAGTACAGTGGGAAAAGTAGGGAGCAGGTGACGAAAAAACTCGGAACAACTTCAAAATACGGTACCGGGGAAAAAAAGCCAAATGGGAAAGTACACCTCAAAGAAGCAACGTCGCGCTAACTAATTTACAAGGTTGGGCAGGGGAAAAAAAAGGGGGTCATGGGATAGAAGCGAGGTGAAAGGGAAAGCCACACGGAAAGGAGGCGTAATGTGCATTCTGAGGAAATTGGTAAAAGCGCGGAAAAAAGAGAGAAATGCATAGAAGGGACTAGATAAAGGGAGGAACAGACGGGAAGGGCACGATTGGGAGGGGTCCCCGGGGAACCTGAACAATTTCGGGTAAAAGAACACCCCCAAAATTGCCTGACACCACGCAGACCGCGACAGTGGCGGGCCCACGCGTGGCCGCGGGTAAGTACGAGGGGGTCATGAAAATCGAAAAGCTGGCCGGGGGGGGGGGGACCCGGGAGACTGGGAAAATACCGAACGGAAGAGCTGTCCCAACGTAGACCAGGCGTGGTGTCACCAGGGACGGAAAAACCAACTTGGGCTACTGGGGCAAAGCCGGGCAGACCCCCCACAGGGGCAGACTGGAATCACTAAGAGGGCGGGAACAACGCGGAAAGCAAAAAGCGTACTTACCCCCAGAGGGGAGGGATCACATAGGTCACGCAAGGGCAAAACTACCCCACGTTAGCAACCACGCGCACACTGGAGCCACGCCACGAAAAACAAAAGGCGTGACAGATGTACCACCAAACGGGGGGGGTTGTTGCCGGTAGGAACAAGAGCCCAAACGACAAAAACAGGAAAAACGAAAGGCACATTGGACAGGGGGGGTAACCCTTGTGGGAAGAGGGCACCACAAGTTGAAAAACCAAGAACACCGGGAGGAACCGGGGAGGAAGAGGGTGGACCTATGGGGAAATCACCCCCGACTAAGGATGGTGGGGGTGGGATCGACAAACCGTTTATTGAGAGTAAAAAAGAACAACCAACGAGGGGATAAAAGGTGACATCCGTCAGGAGACGGATAGTGGGGTTGCCTACATTTGGTCAAGAAAAGATGAGTCCAAGGTAGGAGGAGAAAGGTTACTGCACACGGGTTGGGGGGGAAAAGGTAGAGTCGTCAACGACCTGCTACTCTGCCAAGAGAGGAGGAGGAGTAGGGAGGGGGAGGGGAAGTCGAGAATGAAGGGGGGGCCATGAAGTAGTGGAAAGAAACTAGAGACAACCACAGAGACAAAAGGCGGGTGGAAAAAAAAGATAAGAAAAAGCGTCGAGCGAATGCAACGGTCAGGAGGGAAGGTACTTCAAGAAACACTAATGGGGTAAAGAGACGAAGAGAAAAGGGGAACGAGAAGACACCGAGAAAAAAAAGCCGCACCAAACCTAACCGGTGGAGCGGGTCATCAAAGCTTGGAAACCGGGGCTTTTGACGTGAGACAAAATCCAACAAAAAGGCGTACGGAAAAAATACCACTGAAGAGAAAGACAAAGAAAAAAGGGAACGAGGAAAAGGAAACATGTGGAAAACCTGTAGCTGAAAAGACATAACTTAACAAGGGGGGACCTCGTAAAGCAAAGTGAGGGGTGTAAATAGAAAGGTTGAAAACAAAAGCAGAAGTGGATTAAAGCAGGAACGGAAGACGGACCAAAACATCAAACAGGGTTCAAAAAGGCAACATTCCGTGCAAAAAAAATAGTGAGGGAAAAATAAAACGAAGTAATGGAGTAGAACCGGTCTACAAATAATAGGGGGGGAAAAAATGCACGAAACTCTATGGAAAGACGGGAAAATAGCAAAAACTCAGACGGGGAGTGTGTAAGGTGTGTCCGGGGGGGGGAACTTCCAACTACAACCAAACAAGCCCTAAATAGGAAACGCCCCACCCGAAATATGACGGGGGGGCACTTTCTAAGAGATAAGCGGAGGAACAAAAAAGGGGAAAAAGGAACGTAACCCGAAAAAGTAAATTAAAAAGTTACAGCTGTTTGGGGCACCATGAAAGTAAAAGGGGAAGAGACCCACCCCCACCGAGAAGCTCTCATGCGCAAATACAGAACAGATCGGCGGGGACAGACAAAAATGACGGAACGTCGCCACTTTGGGGGTAGTGACAAGAGCGACGGTGGAGGACAGGATCATGTAGCGTAAGGACGACCGACAAGTAAACACCAGCAACAAACACCAACGAGGATGATCGACTTGGCGACAATACACAGACTACATAGCCGCCAAGCAAAAGACAGAACAGGACTTGGGAGTGTGAGTAAATCAGGGGGAAAACAAAATCAGGGTTAACCTCAAAGCACCACCCACGGGGAAAAGAAAAAGGGGTAAGTCAACACAGAAAGCTTGCCAATGCACCTTACCGAGACTGGGGGGGGAAAACTGTAAAATAGTCGGCTTGCAGTGGAGGAAACACAAAGCGTTCCCTAAAATCATGGGTGCGAGCACCAGGCAAGGAGGAAAAGGAAGGCCCACGAAACAGTGCTTAATTGGAAGATCACCAGTTTGAGGAAAAAGGGCGGGGACAGAAAGAGAAAAAAAAAGGACCCGCGAGCCCGGTGTAAGGAGAGAAAAAAAATCAAAAGTTTAAATTAACAAAACACGGTCCACAGGGGGTAGCCAGGACCAAAACTGCAAACTGGACACGAAAGGGCGACGAAAAAATACGAGGAAAAGTTGAGGGGTCCTCACAAAACGACGCGGGTCAAATTTCATGCCAGCAATCCGGGAGAAGGCAGGCAGAGATGAGCACGCGAGTAGGGTGACCAGGAGGTGGGGGGGGGGGAAGAAAAGGAAAAAAAAGAAAAAAGAGGGGGAAAGGAGGACTGACACGTGAACCAAAAACGGGGGCAACAGGGTAGGGGGTTGGAAGGAGACACGAGTAAGAATAGGGTTGGAACATGCAGAA
>Ga0179593_1428779_pt1 | contig 16147 bp, 20 predicted proteins | sample CZODoug2_1_08_16_FD_185931 | JGI IMG/M metagenome (GOLD analysis project Ga0179593, IMG submission 185931) | Vadose zone soil fungal communities from Angelo Coast Range Reserve, California, USA - CZODoug2_1_08_16fungal (PacBio error correction) | ecosystem: Environmental > Terrestrial > Soil >...
TGGGGCTGGAGATGATCGCTCACTTGGAACGGCCGATTGGGGGGAAAAAGGGGGGAAACTTATTAGGTTAGGGAACAAGTCTATAGGAAGAAGCCAAGAGGTCTGTCGCCTGATGGGGAACCGTCGATGGAAGAGGGTGGTTGGGGGTTTGTTTGGGACTCTAGGAGTTGACAAGAAAACGCCGGGTCTCCGGCAAATCCCAGTTACCAAAAGCATTTACGGGTGTTAACACTTTGGGCTGTCTTTCAAAGGGGAAACCCCTCAAGAAGGCAAAAATGAGGACGCAAAAAGGGATTCTTAACAAGCGCGACTCGGTCAATCCAATTCTTGATACGAGCTCCAGGTCCATTTCTCATCCGTGAAACGGGAATGAGGGGCCAAACGCTCCCGGAGCATTTATGCTCAGGTGCCAAAAAAACAAACAGTTGGGGGAGGAGGGGGGAAGCACTCACGTAAACCTGGGAAAAGCAGCGTGGATCAGAAGGAATAGCCGCGTCATAGGCAGCCTCTAACAATTTTGACTGGAGAACTGTGCAACGGGGAGGCATCCTTTGGGGGAAAGAATCACCGGAAATAGACTCAACAGGCGAATCCTACGTATCTGGGGCATAAGGAAGCCGATCGAGAGTCGGCTGGGGGTATTGGTGATGGAAAAAAAACATACTGCCGGAGCGGGAAAAGGGGAGGCCATAAAGGGAGGGAAAAGGAAGAATCGAGCCGCGTGCAATATGGAAGAGGAAGTCTTTTGGCTTACTTCACAAACCGACCACGCCGATGTTCGCACCACGGGGGAAGGGGGGGAGAACAGTATATCTCGCTTGAAATTGAGGGTGGACTCGAATCAGTGCTCGGCGATGAAGGGGGGCAAAATCGGACCTTATTGCACGTATGGCCCCGATGGTGGGGGCATGATTCACGGAGGGGATTAGGCAGCGACGGCATCAGAAAAGAGGAGCCGAATCATCGACGAAACGCAGGGAAAGATATTAGGTGTAATCATACAAGCCAACGTGCCTGGGCGAAAGAAAAAAGGACAAAAAAAATTTGAAAGGGGAAGGCAAATAGGGCAAGAAGGAGATAAAAAGAAGTGCGGCCGACCAACAACCAAAGACCGACTTTAGGCCACAGGGATACAACTTTCAATCATAAGCTCTGAAGGGGTCCGACCACCGCGTTAAATCATCATGTAAGAAGAACTGCGGGTTTGCGATAAAGAGAACAATTTCAGACGGAGACGGAATCGATCAAGGGTACCGATCACAGCAGCCACTGGGCGCCAGGTCATAGTGATAATTGGGAGGGGAAGGGGGGTTATGGAAAAAAGAGGAGGCGGAACGGAGGTACGAATCGCCTCCGGAATTCGGCCGGAGGGGTGGGGGGGGGGACCGTAGACCACCCGCAAAGAAAAGAGGAAAAGGAAGTAGTTGAAGGGGATTAAGGTAACTTCCCGGCACCCAGCCGGGATGGAGAGGAAAGGCGGAATCATCCGAAACAAGCGCCCAATACAGAGAACAGCATCCCCATAAAGCGAGAGCAAGAAAAAAAAAAAAAGGTTGTCATTCCTAAACAGAGAAACGGTCAAGACAGGAGAGGGGAAAGAAAAAAAGAAAGTCCGGGCAAATGCGAAGGGAAAAAATAGGAGGAAAGACCATTCGGAGGGGGAAGGTACTGAAAAAGAAAAGGCAGCATCAATGGGTTCTCACCGTATTTGAGCGTCAAAAACTTCGCGTGTTGATCGGAGAAAAAGGTAACACAAAAAGAGAAGAAGTCCTGTTAAGAAAGTACCAACCAAAGGCAACGCACAGGATTTGCAGTGCAGCAGATTGGTAGGCAAAAAGAACGCTTTGAACCGACAAAGAGTCCAGCAACAGGAATCTAGTGGCCCAAAGAGGGGGAAAAGTGAAGAAAGTAACAAGGGGGGGGGAAAGGGGCTGATCGGATGTTGACAGCAAAGATATCGGAAATCAGTGGAAATCCTGGCCAGAAAGACCAAGAAGGGGGTGGTTGTAATACCTGTTACCCGCCCCGCCGAAAAAACCCTAACATCATCCATCGGACTAAAAATCCTAAAAGAAGGGACCAGCTAGCTCAACGAAGAAGAGAGGGGAGAGGGGCGGACGGCGGAAGGGGGGGGGGGGGAGAATAACGGGTACCAAGGATTTCTTCCGGTGTCGTCTAGCTTCACTCGAAAAAAGGGAAAAACAGGAAAGAATGGGGGGAATTAAACAAAAACACCAGCGAAGAGGAAGAGATCAACATTATCGCCAGGTTCTCAAACATCAGTCTCAGAAAAATTAGGTAGAAAATTAGTAGAGGTTTCTAAAAGGGAAGAGGGGAAGTCAGGAGAGGGGAAGGGGGACAATATTACTCTGGGTTAAAGGACCATGTTTTCAAGGATTTGCGCGTTTGTGGGCAGCCTAACGAGGGAATGAAAGCAATGGCCTACCCTGTTAAAATCGAACTTCTGACGCCATCAGTCCATCAAAAAAAAGGGAAAGAGGGTGTTGACCTCGGGGAGATCGGGGGATTCAGGGGAGGACGGTGGTCGAGTCGGATTAGGTTAAGAGAAAGGGGGAACGGTCAAGGTTTAGTGACAACGGATTAGGGGGGCGTAGGGAAAAATCGTTTCGGAACCTTGCCAGGCCGCTAGAGTGCGTTGGGAAAAACCGCTCAGAACGGAACCACATGGGGCGGCGTATAGGGTGGAAGGGGGGGGTAACTAGACTCTGGGGAAAAGAAACTATTTTTCTTAAAGGCCGGGATGTGGGGCAGACCCATGTCAAATCCAAGGGCTTTGCGGGTTCCCTGGTTTTGTCCTTTTCTGTTTGACAAAAGGGAAATGACCCGAAAGAAAAGGCACTGCTGGTGTTCCTAAGTGGGTAAGGGAACGCGGGACAGAATTGACCTCCTATAATAGGTTAGAAGAAGGTAAAGGACCTTGGGTCTTAGGGGAGAAAGCAGTCAGAAAAGGAAAAAGGGATTGGGCAGTGATCGATTGCTGGAGCAGGGTGCTGGCTCGTGCTGGACCGGCAATAGGGGGAAAAAAGGGTGAATAGGTAAATCGCGGGGTCACAGCGGAAAAGGAAAACGTTGGAAAATGCCGTGTCGAGGGATGGTTGGGAGGTTAATGGGGGCTGGAGGGCTTCCGCACATGGCGCTTGAACATAAAGGGCGGGGGGGGGAAGGGAAACTTGAGTCTTAGTAACAAAAATGACCACCACGAGGGAAAAAAAAAGCTTTGGCGTTAAAGGGGGGCGTTAGGAAAAAAGTGCCGAGCGTTAAGTCGGTCATCAAAACGAACTAGAGGATAAAACAACAGCGAAACAAAGATCACTATGAAATGATTCGGAATAAGGGCGCTGGCTCGGAAGAGGAAGTCTATTAAAAAGGGGATGAAAAAGATTCCCAGGAATCAGAAGGCTGGAAAAATTGTCGCTCAGATCGCCAAAAAAAGGCAACGGAGAGCAGACACCGCGGAGGGAACAGGACATACGGGGCGCCGCTCGGGGCGGTAGTCCAAGAAAGGGGAGGGGTAGAAGAAAGGGGGGGGGGGGGGCCGGAGGAGAGGGGGTTGGGATCTAAGATCCACGGGTTCTAGACATCAAAAGAACCTTAAAATGGCCGAGGGGCTGGTTAAGGGGGGGGATACCAGGAAAAATCTCCTTATTAAGTTTGGCGATACAGGTACTGAATAAGGGGAGGGTGCCTTGAAACCGCTGCAAAAGAGGAAGGGGGGAGCAATAATCCAAAAAAAGGAAAATAGGGCAAGTTCAGGGTCAGGCTTTTACAAACTGCTACCACGCCGCCGATTGAACGAAAGGCACGCGGGATGAAGACCGTTCTACTAAGCCCTTTCAGAGTTGCGAAAGGGGGGGGGGTGGCGCTAGGGGTTAGGGGGAAAAAAGATCGGGTTCCGATACATCATTGCACCGGACTAGGGGGGGATCAGGGGGGAGGTCCGCTGGGACTTCCGACGAAAAAAATGTGAGGTTGGGAAAACAAAAAAAGTGGGGGGGTAAAAAGCATCGAATCGGAAATCTTGAGGGAGTATGCGAATTGGGGGGAACCTATTAAAATCGCGCTGGCACTGGGTGCATGAAAAAGTAAGGATCGATTACGGGGGGAATGGAGAAGATAGGGAAAAAAGGAAGAGTATGCCAGTCCCAAAGGAGGGTTACGATGAAGACCTGTCCTGCCGCGGAATAGTAAGGAAAGTGATCGTACTGGTCCAGGGGGAGGAACTACTGAAAAAAAGAACCCTGGGGGGTTACAGGGGGGGGGGAAAACGAGCATCATCATAAGGGAGAGTTCTCCCAGGGCGGGAAGTGCAGTTAAGGAGATAAGGGGGCCTAAATCTTTGCAGATCCTGACTGTCTCAATTGGGAGGAGAAAAAGAGAAAGCCGTAAGGGGAAAGGGCTGTTTCTCCTGGAGCGTCTGGGATACCGAAGAATTTGGGAAATGTGGGTTGGAATTATCAAAGGGGGAAGGAGCGGGATCTATCGACAAAATTTGGAAGGAAGAAGAAGGGGAACGGTGAAGGAAGAAGCGGTTCTTTCCTCATCGGAGCACACTGTACAGGAGGTGGTGAAGGGATTCATCCCAAAGGAAGGGAATCCAGACGCACGTGAGAGATAAAAGCCGTTGGAAGTCAGATCAAACACCCATAAAAAGGAGGGAGAAATATTGTCAGGAAAAGACCTTTTACCGGAGGGTCCTAGTTGTGAGGCTCATCAACGGACCATCAGGAGGGTTAGACCAAGGTGGTATATCTGTAGAAAAAAAGAGGGATATTGTGAAGGTAGGAGGGGAGGGCTTAACTGTGCCCCAGGTTCCTGTGGGCCAAAGGGGTTGCGCTCGAGTTAAGAGCTGAAAACTCTCCTGCAAAAAGCCAACGTGAAAGACATTGATTTAATTGGGGGGGGAACCCTTTCGAGGATACGAAGAAAAGTCCGGCACTTCAACCTAACCCCTGCGTAAACGCAAAGAACGGGAAAGATTCGTCCATATTTTCAGTTTGGAAAATACGATCTGGCATGAAGAGGAGAAACAACCGCAACGTGTCGAAAAGAGCCCGTAGTCAGCACTCGTTCCCCAAAAACAAAAGGGGGCGGTGTGTTAATGTATTCAATCAATCACCTAACGAAGACCAGCTCGGGGTAGAAAGATGAAAAAAAAGAAGGGGAAGAAACAATAGGAAAAGCGAAACCAGCCATGGGCCTCCTTTTGGGGTAAAAAGATGAAAATCAAGGGTTGATGCAACTGTCAGAAATAGGCCTGAAAGACCTTCATCCGCAAGAAAAGAGAAGAAAGAAACGAGGGGAGAAAAGACCAGAAACATGGCCGTCGAGAGGCGCTGGGGGGAGGGAAGTGAGTTACCAAGAGACCCTCTTTAGAAAGAAAGCCGTGTCAGGAGAAAAGAAACGAAAAATTCGAGACCGAGGGGACCTCGGGGAAGAAAGGGGGGTGGACTTCAACCATAACGCGCCAAAAAAGAGAGCTGGTCTCACTCGGGAATTGCATAGATCTCGTGAATTTTAGTTGGGTGATGGGCGTCGGCGATGGAAGAAGGGGGGCCAAAGCGCCCTCAACTGGCACGTAGTGAACCTCGGGGGATCAATTGATCGGAGTCAGGGGGGGAGCGGCGAACGGCCGCAGCACTTCGCAGTAGAATCAACGCGTACCAACTTCCGAAAGCAAGCGCGTTGAATTACCTAATAGAAGAAAAAAAAAAAAAAAAAAAAAAAAAAGAGGGGGGGAAAAAGTCAAAAAAAAATGGAAAGAGAAGGAGGGGGAGAGCGAATCCGGGGCGGAGAGAGAAACCCAAATAATTGAAAAAGGACTATACCGCAGACCCCTACGAAATTGTACGACCGAGCCTGCTCGCAATCAGCTGGGGGGAACTAAGGGCTCGTGGAAGAGGAAAAAAAAAAAGTCTAGTTGCCCTTACCGAGAAAAAGAGGACAATTTCAGCAGATCGATCATAAGACAACAGGGAAATCGAAGGCTAAGCCATCAGAAAGGGAGGGACGTTTTCATGTGATCAGTGTTGAAGGGGGGGGTGGGAACTATTCCGGGGGGGGAGGACAAACAGGGAAAGGGAGACTTCAGACATGGCAAAGAATAAAAAAATCCAAGATATTAAAAATAGGGGGGGAAGGGGATTACGGGGAAAATTACCTTCATCCCCAGACTTGGGATGTTCAGGGACAGTGCGGAGCAGCCCATGAACAAAAAAAAAATAAACGAGGGGGCTCGATAAACGAGAGCAATGAAACCGGCTCCTTTTGATCCGACGGAAGTAACGGGAAAAGCGGGCAAATAAAGGACACTGCACCTCATCCAAATGCGGCCGCACAAATCACTGCAAAACATGAAAAGGCACTGGTCGGAAAAAGGAGACAGAAGGCGCTAAGCGTAAAAGGAAGGAGCGTGCCGGAAACCAATGGACGTAAAAAAAAGTAGGCTTGGGAAGGTGAGGGGAAACAGAAAGGGACCACCCAAAGGCAAACGCCAGCCCGGGGAAGATGCCTAGGGGGGGAAAAGTCCCTCAAAAGCTGACGGGAAGCCAAAAAGGCCCTCAATGAGATATTAAAACAAAATCGAAAGGGTAACGAAAGGGCCTAACGGGGGCCACTTCATGAGAGGGGGGGAATTTAACTCACATTCGATCGGTTAAAGGTTCCTTCGAGCTTGGCCCATACCTAAGAACAGAAAAGTTTTTGACTCCTACCTTTACGCCCCGCCGAAGCGCGACAAATCAAGCGACTCAGACGTCAAAACGGGTCCGCCCTAAGAAAGAAACACGCCGAAAGTGAATCGTTCTCGAGGCGACTTGATGTGCCTGGGGGGGGATAAAGGATTCCAATGACGGGACCAATGTTTTCACTTAAGGCAGGATCCAAAAAGCACAGGACGTGGGAATCCTTGAAAAAAAAAAAGCGCAGAGGTAACGAAATCGACCGATGAAACTCAGGCCAGGAGGGGATGCCGTTACTCCAACAGAGAGAAAAACAGGATTAGGAGGAACATAAGAGAAGGGAAGGGAGACCGCGCGATTATGCAAGATCCTCTGACTAGGTGTGGATTCAGGAGGGAAAAATGGTTTCGTAATTTGGGCGGGGTGGGGGGGAATAAAAGAAGAAGAAAGACAAGACGAAGCAGACTAACAGGTTATCAAAAGAGGGAAGTCAGAAGCTCAGTCCCCCAAAAGAAACGAAAAAGTCTATCGTTGTCACGCGGGAGATTAGAGTCCGGCGGAAGGAAGGAGGCCGTCGATGTATGATGAATTCGCTTTGCAGGGAAAAAGTCCAGTGACAAAAAAAAACGTCGGGGGGAAAAAAAGTCTTAATCTCAAAAGGGAGGGGGGACTTCTCTATCAATGAGGGCAACAGTCGCTCAAGAGGACCACAGGGGGGGAAAGGTAATGGGATGGGTAATTGGGCGCTTTGGGGTGTAAAAGGATGTGGTGAGAGGGATTTGGCGAAGAAAGGGGTATGGCCCGGAAAGACTGGGGGCCAATCCCCTTGGTGTGGATGGCCTTTTTGGGCCTTTCATTGCGAAAATGGACCTAGACTCGCTTGTCTGCTGGGGGACCTACAAGGGGGGGGAAAAAAAGGAGAACGAAGGGAGGGGGGAACTCTAACGCATAGAGAAACCGTCTGTATCCTTCTAGTCCGAAAAGGGAGGGGAATGGAAAAAACAGGGCAAAGTATACTTGTGGAGGCTGATTGCCGGAAGGGTGAGGGTTAGGTGCGTCCTTGACAGGGGGAGGGGGAAAGAGTGGACGTTTTGTAAAGGAATGAAGGAAAAAAAATGGGGCGTTGGTTCCTGGCTCCTCGAGTCGAGAGTTGGAAAAGATGCCGGGTTAGGGGGGGGCTGAGGGGTTTATGGGCTTAAGAAAGAGCTGCAACATCATGCTGGGGATTGAGAAAGGGGGAAAGCCAAATGAAAAACATTTACTCGCGTGGGGAGGTTTCTTTGGACGGGATCGTGCGCGGACAGAAACGATCGTAAGGAATTCAGAAAAGACGAAGGAGAAATCAACACGGACGAAAAACAATGAAGCACGAAATCGGCGTGGAATAAAGGGAGGAGTCAAGCCTAGGGGGGGCCGTACACGGGGGAGCATTCCTTCAAAGACGCAGTAAAGAGATATGAGAGCAAAAAAAAAAGAATCGGGGTGATTATCGAATGGATTAAGGGGGGGAAAAAATTTGGGGACATAAAAGGAGAGACCTTCTCTTGGTAAGGGGAAGGAGAAGTTAAAGGGGAAAGTTTTTGTCCAGGGGGGTTGTCTTAAACCGAATGAAAAAAACTGGGGCGACTCATCAAAAGTCAGTGAGAGGGTCAGGGTCTGGCTTTAGGTGGGGGAAACTATGAGAGGGGACAGAGGAAGGGTTAAGTTAAAGAGGGGGCATGATTCATCCTCTGAGCAAGAGGATTACACGAAAGTGGAGGGTCCAATTGTGGAAACCAGGAAAGTCCGACGCCAGATAAGAAGGGAAAAGGAACCGAACGGTTCATGCAAGGGGCGAACAGCTCGGGTTTACGCGTGAGTAAAAAAAAGGTCAGGGAGGAAGGGAAAGACGCAAGAAGATAGGGGTTGATTCTTCGGCGAACTGAAACGTGAAGGGAGGTTACTAGTTGAATTGGGCTTTTTGGTAACGCACAAAAAAAACGATCTCAGAGGGAAAGGGAGGCGGGTATGCGATTGCCATTGAGATCTTCTATGTCGATGCAGGTCCTTGGTAGGCTAGGAAAAGCGGGGAATCAAAAAAAAAGGGTATGGGGGGAAACTTAGAAAGCGAGGCCGTCCATGCCTGGGTTAAGGGCGAAAGGCTTAGGGAGGAAGCCGATTGAATATGCGGCAACGGGGGAGGGCTTTTATGTGGCATGATTGCCTCAACAAACCCACAAGTTGTTTTTTCAGTGGCCGAGCATCAAATGTGCGAAGGGGAAGCGCCAATGGGGACTGCAGTGTCCGAGAAAGGTGACTGTTAGTGAGCTGGAAATACGAGGAAAACGGGAGGAAACGCACAGCGGTGGGGAGGGGGCAAGGACGTGCTGGGGCCTGAGAAACAAAAACAGAAATAACCTCAATGCGGGAACGGGGGGAGGGGTGCAAGGCACGGCTGCGGAAGAAAGATCAAAAAAAGGGGGAAAAAGGAACCATGACTACGGGGGAATGAACGGTGCAAAGAAAAAAGGGGAAGCTCTTAAGGAAGGGGGTCCCCTCCGCTGGGGGGACAGCAAACTGTACCCGAGTTTCCCAATCCTGTGCTCAACAAACAAAAAAACCGGGGAAAAGGGCGATCATCCTTTGAAAAAATGATCTCCACAACGAGGAGGAGGAAAAGAAGAAAGAGGGGGGGGAAGGAAAAGGATTTCTCTCAGGGCCGGGGACGCCAAAACTGGGGAACAAATCGTATTATTTGGGGATGCCCCAGGTATCGGAGACAAGTCTAAAGGGGAAAGGTCTTTGAGAAGAGGGGGTCTAATGCCAAAACTGCGGGTAAACTGTTGGGGAAAAAAAAAAGGGGGGGCGGCTCGCTCCGACGGGGCACTCACGTCAAAGCCAAGCGTGTATCGGTTAACATGGCAAAAAGGAACAGCTAAAAAAAAAAGGGAACCGGGTGTACTCACCGCTGGTTAGCAAAAAAAGGCATCTTGGGAAAAAAGAAAAGGGGGGCCAGACCAGAAAAGACTGTATAAAAGAACAAGCATGGGCCCGAAAAACCGGAGCCACAGGACGGAAACCAGAACAAAAAAAGGAGTGTCGTGTAATTGGAAAGAAAAGGAAAAAGAAAACTCAAAACATTTAATACCAAGCAGATATTGAGGCAGCTCAAAACAAGCCATGGACTGGCATAATTGGGTGCTATACGTAGCAATATGGGATTCAACAGGTATGCGGGAGGAACGGAAAAACTAAAAGAGCCGGCTGCGGAAAAAAAAGAAATTCGTAAAAGTTCCCTTCAGAAAAGGAAGGGAAAAGGGGGACTGTCACGTTTTTGGAAAGGAAATGAAACGCCAATTCTTAGGAGGGGGCACAAATAAAAAGAAGGCGAGCCTGCTTTCGGGATTTCATCGGAAAGACTTTTCGGGGGAAGGAAAAAAAAAATAGTCCAAAAAGAAAAAAGCAAGGGAGTAGCACAGGGGGGAGGGGGCGTGACTAATTTTGTGAGGCGTCCGGCTCTGTAGAACTTTCAAAAAAAAAAGGGACAAAAAAACTGGTGGACCGAGTTGTGGATCACTGAAAAGGCTTGAGGCAGCGAGAAAGAAAAACTGGGAAGAAAACATCAAGGGGGACAAAAGCGAAATGTTTGGTGGAAGATAACTGAAGACATCGCTATTGGGGATATCGGTTTGAAAACAGGAGAACCCAAAGAAGGGGCAAGACGCCAAACAGATAGCTCCCCGCCTCTTGGAAGCCAGAAAAAAAAAAAAAAATGGTGGGAACAATGTACAGGAAAGATAGATCCAAGGGGAATTCAGTTTTGGGGGACAGCAAGAGGAAACAATTGTAAGGAGGCTCAGGAAGATGGATCAAGGGGGGGAAAGATACATCACTAGGCGAACACATCGAAGGGAGGACGCCGATGGTTGAAAGTAGAAGGGGACGTAATGGTGGGTGGTTGTCCCTAGTTCGTTCAGGGCGGGGAAAGCCTTTACCGATCTCCTCAGTCGGGCATCCCCGCAAAACAAAAAGCGAAAATTGAGGGGGGGGATGAAGGAAAAAGTAAGGAAATCAACCCGCCTTGGATGTTGGAGACGCCAGTGCGGAAAAGACCCGACCATTAAAAAAAAGAAGAGAAAAAAAAAATACCGAAGTCGGAAAGGGGTGTCAGCCGTCGGTAAAATCACAGAAGCAGGAAAAAAGGCCTGCAAATCCCGCAAATCACTGCGCCCATGCTGTTCCGGGGGGAGAAAAAGAGAAGAGCCTAAAAAGAGAGAAAAAAGGGTCAAGCCGACGCGTGTTCTCCGGATGAAAACGGAAACGGAAGGTTCAGGGGGAAGTAAAACAAAACCGGGAAAAAAAAATCTTACCGGGGATTTGCATGCGGAGTGGGAGAATAGAACTGACTGAAGGAAAAAGAAAAAAAGAGAAAAAGAAGATAGTTAACAAAGCGACGAAGGGAAAAAATGTGGTTAGAGTAAGTGATAAACAGCGGGCAACGAAAGGGGGTAAAGGAGCTGGAACTATACAAGACAGCCGTTTTGTCACTACCGGTAAAGCCCCGGAAGAAAAATAAAATCGACGACAAACGTTTCCAGACTCGGAAAAAAGCACGAAGGAGAAAAGACTCGAGTGTCGCGATGCGGAACAGGCGGGGAAAAGGGAAGGGATAGTGGGATTCACTAAAGGGAAAATCGTTTGAGAGGAGGGAATCTCACCTCCAGACGATGGTAATCCTTAAGTACAACAAAAAAGGGAAAGCCGACTTCGACCCCGCTCATAAAACATCGGAGCCCAGTAGAAAAAAAAAAATCGAGAACACAACAAGGAAAAGAGAAGAGATTTCTGAACAGCGTCTGGCGGGGGGGTGGAAAGTAAAGGGTCCCACACTATTAGAGGTGTGGGGGTAATAAGGAATGACCGGGGGGGGGGGATCAAAATTTAGAGGGGGGAAGACGGACGAGAAAGCATTCACACAGATATTTGACCACCGGAAAGAAAAGATCGAAGTAGCTTTCTATCGTTGGAGGCTCTGGGGGAGAGAAGAAGGGGAGGGACGTTTACGCGGTGAATGTGAAGTAGCTTTCAGGGTAACGGCTGGAAAAAAGGAGGGGGGAAGGGGTCGGGGAGGAAATAGGATTGGCCACGGGGAAAATGGATGGGCCGATCATTGCGGGTGGCAACAGTCCAGTAAGAGTAAAAACGGGGGGAGGGCCGGTCGGGGGGGAAAAAGCGTTTGTGAAAAGTAGGGGGAGAGGGGTTGCATGAACGACGCCGTGAGAATAAGAAACGTAAGCCAAAGGCTGGGGAGATGGGTTTGGTCCTTGTGAGGGGAAGGAATGACTATCTCGCTTTTAGAAGGGGGGGTGAACTGGAAGTGACGAGAAGCAGCCGTCTTGACGCGCCGAAAAGGGGGGTTTAGCATCCTGCAGGCACTGATAGGAAAGGAAAAAAAGGAAAACGCCATGGCGCATGAGACGGTCGCATTTACGGACGGAAAGGGGGAAAAAAGTTGAAGTTTCTGGAAGTTTACCGACGGAATGAAAAAGGCGTATCCTTTAAAATCAACGAAAAAATGGGAAGCTGTGATTCACTTTTCAAAAGTGAGGGGCCTGCCTTGTGAATGGCCTGACAAAAAGCGAACATACAGAGGGGGGGAAGGGATTCTTAAAAATGGGAAACATATGTTAATCGTTGGCGGTATTGCGGGGCAACCGATAAAAGGGCAAAGACTTGAAAAAATGGCTTGACAAGATAAAACAGGAACGAACGAAGATCAAAATTCAAGAGAGCTCGATAAATTTGCGAGGACGGAGTGTATCACTATTTAACCCAATGGGAAAAAAAAGTGATACGAAAGGATGAATTGAGCGCGGAACGGGAAAGGGAGGAGCGAAAAGGGGTACCGGCGATTGTCGAAAAAGAAACTTTCAGGATCAGGAGAGGGGATTAAAGGGCCAGGAGGCAGGAAAGGAATCGCCTTGTTGGGCAAAACGGACGGTGTGGCTCGTAACTCACCAGGGCGAAAGAGACACAAAAAATAATGCTATCAGAAGGGGCGAGGCTGGCTTTAGTAGAATAAAAGAAAATATAGGGGATGGTAAGGAGGTTGAAGGGTTCTCCTCGGACCTCAGAGCGGGATCAATGGCCAAGACACTACGTAGGTTACGGGGGAAAGCTACCCCAACGGACCGCGCAAAAAAAATTAGTGAAAAGAGCCATAACGGGTGAGACCCTTTGAACGAGGGCGACAGCTAGGGGGGGGAACTAGGGGGGGGGTATGTTACTGTAAGATAAAGAATCTTCCGATGAAATCAGGGCAAAGGAAGGGAGATTGACTTGAGGGGGGCCTCTGCTTCGGAGAACTAAATACGAGGGGATTGACAAATTTTTTTTAAAAAACCAACGCGACCGAAAGGGAAGATCAACAGCTGCTGCAAAAGTGGTACGTGGTTAGACTGATCAGGGCGTACTTCCAAGGGATTAGCGAAATTTCCGGAAAGGGAAAAAAAAGGGTAACGGGCTACAAATGAAAACTTCCCACAATTTCCTTTTTCTGATTTCGAGATACTATAAACAAAAAAAAAGGGTCTGCAAGGGAGATTAAAACTCTTATCGCAACACGCACCGGTCGGGAGGGGGGAGTGCCGGTGGACGAAAAGGAAAAACCATCAATTTTGTTTCGGGGGAAAAAGGAAACATCAGTTGCTCCTGAGCGGGTCGCCGGGCGTGCGTGACGGGGGAACAGGGGAAAAGGTACTCTGTGAAAAAACCAAAGAATCCGGCATACGAGCAGACGCGAATTAACAAGAACGGTGACACGGGGAGGTTGCTCTTTTCTCAGGAATAGAAGGTTAGAAGTAGAATTGATCGGAGTTGGGGTTACAAGTTTGTAAGCGGCGCACGCCTTCTAGTGAAAAAAAACTGGAAACCGGACCGCATCATTTCCCACAGCTGAAGAAAAAGAAACCATCAGCGTAAAAGATCATAGGCGGTATTGGGGGACAAAAAAAAAACTGGAAAAAACGGGTATGGGCAAAGGATGGAAGAGGCCCAGTCCTGTCCCGTCACTGCATCGCTATCCGGACACAGGGCCGAGAAGCCTGGAAAAAAGATAGAGAAAACAACAACGGAGGATGGGAAAAAAGAGTTGTTTCTCACTCTTGGCCGCAAGAGTTTTCCACTTGTCGATCCCTTGGCCCGGAGCCGGAAGAGATCAATCCTGACTTGGGGGATGTACCATCGGGTCAGTTGGTGCTGCCAAGGTGCGGGAGACCGACTAAGAATGAGATGTCTGTAGATAGGGGCACAGGGCTTAAAAGGAGTTAGGGGAAACACGGTTGCTGCACTGGCTTTTTCCGCTAATGGGGGGGAAGTGCTCCGCAAAAATCCAACGTTCAAGAAAAGTACGAGTTATCGGGGGGACCCTTGAGATGAGACCCAGAAAAACAACTCAGGTTGAGCAACACAGCTAGGGTCAGCGCATAGGGGGAGACTGATGTGGAAAGGGGGGGAAAGACAGAAAGCGCCCATCTCGGATCAACTAAAAACCGCATCAGGGGACCAGAAGCAAGGAAGGAAGTTAACTCGGTGTGTAAACAAAATGCTGGGGGTCGGGGCGAACGGGACCTCATAGAGCCCAAGGATATCCTCAGAAAAGGGTCGAAAGATAAATTGCCATGGGGGCTTTGCCGTTTGGCGAAAGAGGCTGGGAGGGTGTTCCAAAGGGTCTAAATAGGGAAATGGAAGAAAATGCATTGAAAGCTCCTGTCGGAGGGAAAAAGAGCAGTCCCTAATCTCAGCAGGATGCGATATCCTTGGAACCGGGTGGTGGTGGGGGCAAAAAAAGTACCATCAAGAAAGGTATGACCGCCAGCCGAGGTCGACGACCACGCATGAAATCGAGCCGGCGTCAAAAACCTGATTGGATAAGACTTTGGGGGGAGGATTCACTAACCTGGAAAACCATCTCGGTTGAAAAAACCGTCACATTTCATGTGGACCCTATGGATAGGGTACGGTGTGCTTGTTGGACATCGGAGTCGTTCGGCAGATGGTAGGACCGGGGGGGCAAGAAACTTATTGCAAAACATAATGAACTCTTTTTGATAAGACCGCTAGTCAGGAAGGGGAGGGGGACGAAAGCCACTTCATACTGTACAAGGTTAATCATCTTAATCAGGCAAGAAGAAAAATCGGGAAAGAAAAGAAAAAAAAAAAAACCGCAGCTCCGCGCCTAGGGGACGCGGGGGAAGGGTGGCATTCTGAGAGAACCCCCAACCGACCAAAAAATGCATAATCACCAGCAGAAAAGAGAAAAAAAGGAAGCGCGCAAGCAAGTCAAATCGGTAATAAAACATTTCGCAAAACGCGCGTGAATCATGAGCCAGAAGACTTGGAGGTTTGCCGAATCAGAGCAGAAAGGGGGAACGGGAGATCTCCATGAAAGAAAACGGTTTAACTGTATACAAGACATTAAAACGAATTGCAAGCCTTGGGGACGGGGGGGACATGTGTTATTTCCACAACTACGAGTTCTTCAGTTTGCGGATGAACGCGAAAACCGAGAGAATCCAAAGAGGAAAACGTGAAGTAAATCCAAACAAAAAGAGGGGGTTCGGTGAGTACAAAACGTGCTTACCGGCAATCCCAGAACTTTGATGTGGAAAACGCAGATGACGCCAATAACAAGCTAAAACCAGAAAAAGACGAAAGCATCTTCTGCACGAATCGCCGCGCGGCCACACTGAGCGTTTGTCATCCTTCGGAAGTTCCTAACGCGTTACAAAAAAAGCACCGCCCAGAGGCAAAGGAGACCGCCACGCTCCCTGCTTCGCGGGGGGGCGGGAAAAAAAAATGGGAAAATCAAGGATTCTACAACACTATTGGGAGACGGAAAAAAGCAAGCGCAGTGGGAAGGGAAAATCTAACCCGGAAAAAACCAGAAAGCGAGAGGACTGCCGGTTCGTAAAACAAAACAAAAAAGGGAATCGTACACATCCCGGGTCTGGGGCAGTGGCGAGTGTGGCAATAAAAGCAACCCTCCAGCGTCTTTCAGAAAAGGATACTAGAAAGGAGGATAGTTACGGGGAAAAAAAGTAACCCATGTGTTCCGGTTTAGCACGCACCGAAAAGGAAGAGCTGCATACAGGTTACCCGAAATCGAAAAGGAACCAAGGACGTGTTTTTGTCAAGAATAAAGGGCAAGCCCCGAAAGAAAAGCGAAAAAACTTCCCAACTCGACTCGCCGGCAAACGTTCCTGGACGGTCACACAACCGGACCTGAGCCACGCAAAAGCTTGCGGTGCGTACTAAGGTCGGGCAGTAAAACATGGGAGAACATGCTGTTAGGGGGTTCTGGGGGGGAGTGCTGCCAACGAAGTCAGACAAAAAGGCACATCCTGAAGTGAAAAACACCAAGAGGGAACTTACGGAAAACACGCCAGGCGCGCACGTGTCTCCAGAACAAC
>Ga0179593_1587739_pt1 | contig 16147 bp, 13 predicted proteins | sample CZODoug2_1_08_16_FD_185931 | JGI IMG/M metagenome (GOLD analysis project Ga0179593, IMG submission 185931) | Vadose zone soil fungal communities from Angelo Coast Range Reserve, California, USA - CZODoug2_1_08_16fungal (PacBio error correction) | ecosystem: Environmental > Terrestrial > Soil >...
TAAGAAGGATCGGATAGGTGCTAACAAAAAGATTGTACGGAAAATTGCCCTCGATCAAGGGGTCAATACGGGGAAGGGGGACCGCTGTAAAGGGAAAGATGATATGTCGCCTTGTTGACGTGGGCCCACGCCAAAAAATACAGCCCGGCTAAAACGACGCTGGATCTCGGGCCTCCAGCGAAAAAAGGGAATTCATCCATTTAAGTACAAAAAAGAAATTGCCACGCGAGGGGAGGGGAACACCGAGGAGTGGCGGGAAAACGGTGTACCACCGTTTTGAGGGGGAACTAGATCTAATAGGCTTGGCGCTGAAAGCAAGAATCTGGAAAATTTGACTGATAGACAGACGTTTTCACGAAGGGAAAATAGGAGAAGAAACGAGGCCCAGGGGCCGACCAAGAAAATCAACCGCAGACAGCGAAGACGAAGCCCCTTCCTCGAAAAAAAGCTAAACTTTGTCTGAGTTTTCGAATCGCGTCGGCAGTAAAGAGGCAGCCTTATGAGAGGAACTCGGCCGCCAGCGCCCTTGGGGCGTGTGAGGGGACAAAAGGAAAATCAAATAGCTGAAAATACTTTCGGATTAACTCGGGTCTTGCGTGGCACAGGCCCGGGAAGGGGGAGAGGATCGTGTCTCCAGCACCGCAAAAGCAATGCCAAATCGTTGTGGTAAAAGCTCAGGGCTTTGTGGAATCGCATTGCAGGCAGCGATCGTCAAGAAAAAAAAAGGGGAATCCTGCAACAATGCGAAAAAAAGTGAATCCACGGTACTCTGCTGGCGATCCAGGAAGGCTTTGAGTGGGGAAGGGGGGGGGGAATACTCCGCAGTGGGTCTAGGGACTTGTATACTGGTTGAGGGAAGTCCGAATCAGTATGGGGAAGTCAAAATTCTGCTCAGCGGTTGCAAAAATCGCCGCAGATTCTAATCTCATATGGCTCGTCGTGAAAGTCGCACAGGGGGAAGGATAATTCATGAAGTGAAAATCCGTCGAGGAAAATACGTACCTAGCATCCTCTTTCTGCTTGCTCGGGCCCTCACAGCGGTGGCGAATATAACGGAAAAAAATAGAAGGATGGCATTTCGCGCCGCAGTCCCGGCAAATTGCCAGCCGATGGCGGCAGTTTTAAGCATTATGCCTGAACTATTGAGGACTCGCGTAAAATGCAATATTCCGGGCAAAATTGAACGGGGGGCAGTCCCTCGTCACCAGTGGAACGAGGGGAGCATGTTCCCCGGGAAAATCGGGGTTTTAGTATGAGGGGGAAGTTCCTCAGGGGAAGAGGGATGCGGAGAGACGGACGGGACACAGGAGATGAAATAATAGGCATGGCGCGTCAAGAGAAGGTGCCTCCTGGCAGTTAAAGGGAAACCTAAACCGACTCGAAGGAAAAAACAGAGTCGAGACCAGTCAAAGAATTGGATCGGGACTTTGCAAAGAGATCAATAATCTCTAAGGTTGGAAAAGACACGGGAGAGGGTGTAGATACTTATTTGGCCGACTGGACATATTAAGGAAGGGGGAGGACGGCAAGGCGTTGCCAAATCTTATGATCGATAAGCCATGAATCTGAGAATGACAATGGCATTAATAATGACGATACCAGGGGACTAGTGTTAACCAGAATTCTGGGGAGGAGATAACAGTTTTAGTCTAGGCAATAGCTGAGCTTAGGAGGAGGGGGAGGCCTTCCCTACGATCAGTCTCGTTTAAGAGGGGGAAAAGCAGGACGAAGGCAGGGAGAACCAAAGGTAAATATCACCCTTTCCTTAAAAACCGAGCCGGTAAGGGAATATCAGGGAGCGGTGAAAAAAGGGCTGGGGGGTCAGCTGGGGGTGGTTCACCTGGCCAGGGAAGTCACGGTGGCTTAACGGACGGCTCTGATGACGGCGACAATGGGCGACGATCCGGTCCGAACAAAGGGTTGGTGGGAAGGTGCACGGGACAACAGAACGCAAGACGGGGGTCGGAGCGGAAAAAGCAGTCGATATTTAGAGGGCGGGGGAAGTATATTTGCTTGAGCCTTGTTGGGGGGGTGATGGCGGGGAGGGAGGATAGTCCAATGAAAGCGGAGCAACTCCGTGAGGACCGCACAGGTCTACTCACCAGTTGGCGGGGGGGAAGTCTGTCTGACCAGGTTGCCCTCCTACGTGTGATGAGGGTTTGTAAACAAGGAGCGGGATGGCCCCGAGCATTCTTTTGGTTATATGGCGGGGCTTATCGTGAAAATCCTTCTCGCGATCCACGGGGAAAGACACACAACGAGGAGAAAAAGAGATCCCTTTCGCCGAAGAATTAAAGTTAGGAAAAGAAAGAAACGAAATAGCCAACACGCGCGCATCGATCAAAAGCCAGTAAAAACCACCATCCAAAATACGTAGGCAGCCGAAAGCAACTTTACACGCCTGGGGACCTGTGGAGGGAAATCCTCGACGGAGGGGGAATACCCAGGAATTCCTTAAGATCCCAGAAGCACTGAAAGGCGAGCCCTATCCCCTGAAACCCCCCTATGCCAATAGAAAAAACCTTTGGGAGCCGCGAACCGTCACACCGGCGTATTATGGGAATCCACAAATACACACCCTGAGGCGATCGGGGCAATCGTCTCGCGTCGAGAGAAAAAGAGGATACACCGGGAATCGGGGGGCCTGGCTGCTTGCCCAAGATAGCTCCAGCCCAGCGCGAAGTCAGCATTCCTCTAAGGGATATCTTCATTAACGAGAAGAGGGTGGAACGAAGGGTGAGGAACGCCCCTGGAAAAAGAAGCCCGTTTTTAACCGGACCCGAGACTGATCGTCAGGTACATCAAGAAAGAAGATGCATAGCAGAAGGGGAAGGAAAAAACTGTGTTTTCCTATCGTTTCTGGTACACGGGTAGTAGAAATTATTGACAAGCAGGAAGAGCAGCCGAAATTCACGGGAAAGTGAGCTTCTCTAAGCTATCTCAAAGGGGAACTCGAAAGGGGGTAAGGTGACGGACCTCGCGTCAATCCACATCGGCACAAGAAAAGGGACTCTGGGCCAAGAAGCTCGGATATGGGGAAAGCTTTGAGGAAAAGGTAGGTGATCCATATAGTTCTAATGGGGGGAAAGGGTTCTTCTCACGAAAAGGGGGGTTTAGGTCTGGAACTGCAAGACAACATACTTGAGAGAAGAAGGGGGGGTGAAAAACTGTAACGAGAAAGATCCACGTATAGAAATGATCCGATATAGAAACAGACACTACGAGAAAAGATTTGGCAGAATCTCGTTCCGAGACGAGACGGAAACGTCCAAGTGAGGGGAGACGGAATATATTAATGCCCGGTAGCTAAGCAATCGCCAGTCATAAGCAGGGAAGGAGCGCCCTCAACGTCAGGTCTGGAGCGCAACTGCGGGTGAAGGTTGATCCAAAAACACCTAGGCACGCAGGACAATCAAAAGAGGGTGCTAGTGACTAAAAAGTTCGTTAGAAATCACCACGTTCCGGAGGGGAAAAAAACTTCATGAATCGGCAAAATTTGAGGACTTGTCCGAAGCCCTATTTGTCGAGGGAATCTCGGGGGGAGGAAGAGGGCCCATCAGGACGCAGGTGAGTACCTAAGAAGCGGACGGAAGCCAAAGAAAGTACTCACGATACCATAACGGAAGAAAAATCACTTCGGGAAAAAGTACTACAAGGAAAGAGCCAGTAATGGAACCAGCGAGGGATGTGTAGTTGCGGGAGTAGCGCCATGATGGCGGCCCGATTCAAGGGAGCTGGAAATAAAGAAAGTCCTGCAATTGTAATGCACAAACCCTGGGAAAAACACGAGGGGGACTATGACCGAAATTGTTAGGCAGAAGTGGCGAAACGGACACCAAAGAAACGCCAAAGGAGTGTCACGCAATAAGAAATCCGAAGTATAGCAGCTCTTGCAATTTCGGGGCTCAGACTAACAAAAACGCAACGGTCTGCGGGCGAAGGGGCTAAGGACGGAGCATACTGGGGAAAGATTCGAGGCTCCGACGATTAGGACTCCCGAAAAATCGCTCCAGAGGAAGGCGAGCAGTGTGAAAAGTACGCCCAGACTGAGCCGGATGGATCAACTTGGTTCACAACAGAGGAACCGGGGTCCTCGGAGATACTAGGGTATCCGGCGTTGAAAGCAGGAGTCAACGCGGTAAACCAAGATTGGGGGAAAGAATCGAAAAGCCAAGCTGAAGCGAGGGGCCGAATGTAAAAAAAAGAAGGGAAGAAAGCGGTAAAGCACGAAATCGTAGAGACAGACGGAAAAGTTGTGTCGATAAATGACTGAAAGTCGCTTGCGGGCTGGAGGGTCGCAGTCAGGCGCAGGGGGGACAGGGGAGAGATGTGCGGAAAAGCGAAAAGGGCGACATTATCTGAAATACGGCGGTATATCCTGACAATAGGGGGGGGGAACCAAGTGCTCGAGAGAAAGACACCGTAAACATACCGTTTGAACCGATAACGAGAGGGGAAGGCAAGAATTGGAAGAGCTCAACAACACAACGGAGGGGAGAGATCAGACTGATTGCGACTCGCTTATATCGTGGATAGGTTGCTAAACAAAAGTGGGGGCGAAATCGAGCACAGGGGGGTGAGAGTCCGGATTAGTACGGGGAAGAGATAAATTCGAGGTGGCGAGGGTGTGAAGAACCATGGAGGCATACACCTGCTACCACGCTCAAAAGGGATCGCTCGAAATCTCGGGGCAATCGAATGAAAAAACTTTCGACCCAACTAAATCGGGGAGGCAACGATTCGTTCGGGGAAAAGGGAAGGGGAACTTCATACCAATGACTAAAAAGACAATCGAGGCCCTCAAAAGTCAAAGCTTGGCTGAGGCTGCAACAGGAAAAGAATTGAAAAACGGGGGGGAGAAATGCAATGAATCACGCAGAGAAGAGATAAAGAAGCCACAGGCCGCGACGATAGAACCCACTACATGAGAACACTTCCGGCGCCAAGGCGATAGTGAAGATACGTCCCCGGAGAGAAAGAATAGGAAAACTGGTAGGGCAGGTGGACGAAGAAGAAAGAAAGGAAGATTATGCTCCGGGCTGCAAAAACGCCGCCCAGCGAGGGATTGTGCGGGTGGGGGTTTAGTGGAAAAAAAAGCTGACTAAGATGAACAGACTGTCAGAGAGAGAAGAAAGGAAGGACGGGAGTCGCTGGCGGGGTCAAGTTCGCACAGCCGTAGGAACAATGCCGGGAATAGCGAAACATAGTGGCAGGGCGCACTCAGCGGAAGAGAGGGGGAAATTGAAAGCGCTCGGAACGAAGGAAAGTGAATCGTTCCCTCCGGGGGGGGGGCGCTCAGCATCACCTAACAATCCCAAGAGAAAGCAGGCTCGAAAGGAGGGGGTTGAAATGGGAAAAGGATACAGTGATTCGGGGGGGGAGGGGTAGGGGGGGAGTGGACCGTTCCGGGACGAAGTCGTATATGGGGTTGCCAAGATGAGGATCAAAAACTGGGTTCAAAGGTTGCGGGCGCTACACGCAATAGGGAAGGAGTGGGAAACCGAAAGGGTGACGCTGAAAAATGAAGTTGTAAAGCCAAACAGTCCGTTCGGGCGCAAAGGCAACGGCCGTCCGAAAACTTTCTGCTTGCTCTTGAAAACATGGGGGCAGGGGGGGTTCAATAAAAGGAACATAGCTGAAGTGGAGCCGCCGAAAAGACGATATCCCAGCCGAACATATGCTTATGCCAGGAACGAGAGGATCGCTGGGGAATAATATTCAAGAAAAATGGACGGGAACGCGCGTAAGGGAAAAAATCTCAAAACGGAAAAAATCGGGGGACTCATGTATTTTTGGGGCCGATATATCACAGGATCACGATATGCGGGAGGGGGCTCGGTTACAGGACCGAGGGGGAAAAAAGAACCTTTAGAAGTGCTATCTCAAGTATCAGTGGATTGGCCGGAACAGGACAGACGAATAGAGGAAAGAAAACAGCGGTCGGAGCCCTCAGCAGTGTGATCACATACTTTCCGTCAAATCTGGAAAAAAGACGAGCGGAGGGTAAGGAAAAAGGGCGGTTGGGGATCTGTTGCCGACTGATGAAAAAGTCGCAAATTTGAGAGTGTCCCAAGGCTTTGGTGAGATCTCATTCGCACCAGTGAATTCGATGAAGGCTTCGATTGTGCGTTCAATATAGGGGGGGGACTCATAATACAAAAGGCTAGGCGCGATGAATGAATAGGATAGAAAGAGGAAAGAAGATGGGGGGAGGAGTTATGGGAGTACCTACGATCAGTCTCTTTGGGGGGTAGGGTTAAACTGGATTAGTCGAAGGCCAGGGCTTGGCAGAAAAAGCCGGGTTACCAGAAAGGTCCTGAAGAAGGAGACGGGTAAGGAAAGGATAATCAGCGAGAGAAAAGGTGAATAGCGCTGGCGAATGGAGGTCCGTTTCAGCCCAGCAACAAGGTGAAGACGAAAAATTCTTCAGGCAAAAGAAAAAGAACGGCGGGACGATGACTTGGTGGTGCATGATTGAAGGCTTCCAGACCGAACAAGTCCAAATGAGGAAGGGGAAAGGGGCTTCGGAAGAGGAAAAAGTACGGGGGAAAAAGGGTTAATAGCGGGCAGGGGATAGGAACTTTGGTTTGGACGGTGCTGGGGATGGGCGGGATCACAGGAAGATGGATTCAACAAAGAGAGGGGATTCCGCACAGTTCGACCGGCTGTGCGGGGGTCGAGGGGCCCTACGGATGTGACTGGATGGTGTCCGGACTGGTCGCGGCGGAAGCGAAATGGGACAGGACTGCTGGTGGGGGGAGAGCGTTGCTATACGAAGCCAGAGAGACACGAGGAATCTCACGCACACCAAAAGAGGAGAAAGAGGCGAGATACCCGGGGGGATCACTAGAAGATTTAGTCACCGAGACAAACGCCTAGAAAACCACATAGGAGGGCCATCGAAGAAGCCATCGACCAGAAGCGACACCATCAAGACTCACGTAATATGGACCCCGCGCCAGAAAAAAAAAAAGCGCCGGGGGTTCTAAAGCGGGCTCGACAGCCGGATAGCAGCTGAATGACGCGATCCCGGCCCGCAAAAGGACAAACCAGGCTGAGCCCTACAATGACGCCCCTAGAGGGAAAAATAGAGAACCGCTGAAAAACGAGAAGACGGTCGGCGCAAGCTTGCTGGTAGTTCTGGACGATCCACTAAAACAAACCGTCGAGACGGTCACGTCGCCCAATCTGGGGGGGGTCTCGACGGCCAAAAAAAGGACGGATAAAACAGGGGATCAGGACCACCTGGAGAGGAAGCAGGAACGCTGAAGAAAACCCGCCATGCGCTATTCACCGCATGTACTCTCGCATGATTATCCCCGGAAGTCCGTCAAAAGGAAGGGGAAAGGATAGCGAACTGGCGAGAAAAAACTGGCAGGAAAAGACCGGTGTAAAAACGGAAATACCAGAACTGATCGTAAGGTACATCAAAGAAATCCGCAGGGGACATACTAAAGAGTCCGAAAACGGTTAGCTCCGGAAAAGAGGGGGATCTGGTTACACGTAGGGAGTAAATTAAAAAAGCCAATCGCAAAAAGAAAGGAACGTGAAAGGGAAGAGCTAGACATAAATCTCATTGTAAAAAACCGCCACAGAGGGTAAGCCGCATCCGCAGAGGAAGAAGACCACAGTCGGAAGAAGAACAGCGCAAAGGGAAAAAGAAAAAAGGCTGAATGGAGGGGAAAAGCAGGGGGGGCAAAGAAAAGTATGTGGAAACAAATATCTTCTGGGCTCAACGCGGTTCTAACCGAAACGTTTGGGGTCTGCGAAAAGGAAGCCGGTGGGGGGGAGCCGCATAAGAGAGGAATTTGCAGAAGTCCTTTAACGAGAAAAAGCGCCACGTATAGCCAGCGGAACGACAGGAGAAAGGCGGAACAAGCAACAAAGATATAAATTGGGTGAAGTACAGAAATCGAAGGGAGAAAGTAATGAAGGCAGGAAGTGTCGACGCGAAAGGTAGGGCGCCGGTAGCGTGGCAGCAATCGGTCATTACCATTAGGGAAGGAATTCTGGCTAATCTGCCGGAAGCGGGCGCGAAAAGCAGCACCGGAAGGAAAAGTGATAGACAAAAAGGGAAAGGGGGCCAAGAAAGAAAGAGGTAGCTAGGGAAGGCCCAGTTTGCGTTGCGCAAGAAAGTACTGAGATAGTCTTTAAAAAGGAAAGGTAATAGCGTAAAAAAAAAAGGAACGAAAAAGAGGGAAATAAAGAAAAAAGTGGAAAAGAGGAGCAGAATGTAAGAATAACTGACTTCCGGCGAAGCCAAAGACCAACCAGTACTCTACCCAAGACGCTATGAGGAGGAAATAAAGGGGAGAATGCGGCAGCAAAGGAAAGGAATGGAGAACCAGCAGAAGGGAAAATCTTGTCAAGTGCAAGAAGGAGATGCAGGGCAGGAAAACCGTCCCTTCTGGACAACTGCCTGCAATGCTAGATGAAAAAACTTGAGCCTTCGCCCGCAAAACGAGTTGGAGACGAATGACCGGACGGTTGAGGCGGAAAAAAGAAAAAGGCACAAGAAAAAAGGAGGGCCTGAAGAAATCCGAGCAATGAGGATAATTAGACAAGCACGCGTGAGGGCAGGGGTTCGCTCGAAATAACAAAAAAACCCCGCACAATAAGGGGGGGGCGCGACTCGCCCGGAGCAGAAAATTACTGCCGACGATTAAAGGCGAACAGGGTGGGACTCCAGAGGGTGGCAAAATCAGGGGGAAGAACTCCTCTTCGCAGCCGGAAGTGGATCAGTGTCTGTTACAGGAGTAGAAAGACTCTGATATCAGGAGAGGGGAAGGAAAGGGACAAAAAGGCCAAGTGCTTTGACCAGCCAAGCGCAAAGAGGGCCTCGATGTAAAAACTGGTCTTAGAGGGAACAGGGGACAGGAACTGGAGACCACGAAGACGCAGCAGTGGCAAAGTGGCGGAACTGAATTCGAGCAAGGGGAGGTAAAAGAATAAAAAAAGCGCTGAGCGTGTAGCCGGGCTGGTAAAAGCTGGCGGCACAAAGCGAAGCGACAGTATCGATCTAATACGAGGAAATCCGACGATTGCAAAAGGGGGAAGGCAATGTCAGCCGACGTACCAATCTTGGTTGGGGGCACAGAAAAGAGGGGAAAGAGACCATGAGAGATCAAAAAAAAAAAAAGGAGAAAAAAGAGAGAGATCAGAAAACTTGGGTCCTCGCTTGATATCGGAGGTGCTAACCAAAAAAAAAAAGGGAACGCCGGCTACCAGGGAATAGAGAATTCTGGGTCAAGCTCGTCCGAACAGCGAGATCGCCCTTGTTAAGGGGGGAAGGACAGAGGACAGAAAGGGCGAAAACGAGAGAGGGATCGCTCGACCCTCAAAGCCGGCAAGCGAAAAAATCCGGGAAGGGAAAGAGAAAAAAGACAACTTTGACAAGAAGCGGGAGGATCACCAGGAAAGTCGGAGGGAAATCCCTTCAAAAATGGGGGAAAAACTCGAGGGATCGCAGCTGGGAAGGCTGCACAAGCAAGATCGGTTACTGATAGACAGATTTCAAAGATAAGGGGAACGGCCACAGGAAGGGACGACTGGACAAGACAATGATATCCGGCGCCAAAAAAAAAAAAAAAAAAAAAGGACCCGAGAACAAGCGGAGAGAAAAAGGGGGAGGGGGTCGTTTTGGAAAGGGTGGCAGCACGAAAGTATGAAGGAGCGCGAGCCACTCTGAAGAAAGTGAGTGGGGAAAAGGGGGGGGGGGGGGGGTTGTTTTTTCCGGAGACAAGCTGCCGAAAGATCTGATACGAAAGTATTGCTCTATAGACCAAAAGGATAAGGAGGGAGGGTCAGGGGAAAAATTCTGCACAACATTCAATAGCGCCAACTAGGGGCGGGAGAAAGAAGGCTTTGTAAGAGATTGCAGGCAAAGCGTCTAACCAGAAACAATCGTAGGAAAGGGCGCAAAGCAGCAAAGGACACATCCCAGCGACTCGCTGGAGCTCCAGTAGGGATTGGGGTAAGGGGGAATACTCGAAAGTCAGACAAGATAGCTTGGTAGAGGGCTTCCGAAGAGAGGGGTAATTTCAAAAAAGCGACGCTGGGTGCAATGCTCGCAAAAGTCAATCAACAAGAGGGAGCGTGACGAGGGGGGGCCGCATTATTCAAGTAGGGAAGGAAACAGACATTAAAGGGGAGGAGGCGCACAGAAGGGGGACTAGCAAAAGGCTGCTTGCTCCAAAGTTGTCCCTAAAGCTGTGGCGATATAATGTTCTCAGGTAAGACGAAAGGGGAGGCAGTTTCAGGAGACAAGACATTCCCGCAGGAAAAAAGGGCAGGTAAATATGGCCAGGGACTCGAGAAAGAAAGAGAAGGCGACACTAAGGGGACGTTGCGGGTACTGTCGTCGACCATGGAAAAGTTCTCCTTTGCCTAGGGAGATGTATTTTTCCCACGAATCGGGGAATATACGGGAAGCGGTCTCGTTTAGGGGACTGCGAAGTCCGAAAAGGAAATCTTAGGCTCTCAAGGACGAGCCTCCTGGCAAAAGCATACCTGAAAAAGATCGAGGAGAGAACACTCACGGCGGGCCCATAAAAGGAAAATCACCTACATTGGTAGAGGCAAAGGAAAGAAGAGAGAGGAAGTTGGAAAAGGACGCTGTTGTGGGGGAAATCATGTTGCCGACTGTGGAACCGAGGAATGCGGAACGTGACACGCTGTGGAAGCAGGGTCAATGATCTGATGGGAAGGAAAGGGTCCACTTTTCGAACAGGGAAAAGAAGGCAGGGGGGGCAGTGTCAAAAAGGAGCTACAAAGAAAGAAAAGCAGTTTACGATGGGGGAAACAGTTTTTATCGACTAGCTATGAATCTTCGGATTTCTTGATAAAGCCCTACGATCAGCGCGGGTAAGGTTAGGGGAAAAAAGTTCGGCAGAAGGCCAAAAATTTTACCCGCCTCGCTGTATCAAGAAAAAAAGAATGCCACAAGAAACCGGGTAAGGAAATGGATATCAGCGAGAAGCGGGTGAAACGAGGGGAGGCGAGTTGCAAAAGAGGGGCCTGGGGGCCCAAGGGGGAAGGAGGTTGAGGAACAGCGCAGCTGAGGACGTAAGAACGATTGGGACTATGCCGTTGCAGAAGGTGGGATGACGGATAAAAAAACCGAACACCAACACCTGGGAGCCGACCGGGTTTAAGAAAAAAGCGAGGGGGGGCGAGAGAGTAAAATAAGGGCTGGGAACCAGCCTTGTTTGCGGTTCGGGAGAAATAGACAGGAAGCGGGAGGCAAGTCCGGAGATGAAGGACACCATGGGGACTTGCTTCCGCGGCGGCGGGGCAGTCACGTTTCCTGGGGGGGTTGTGTCTTGTACTGGGAAGTCGATGGACCCGCGCAAAAGGAGGGTGGGATATTGCGGTAATTATCGGGACGGAATGATGGCGAGCCAAGGGGAAATCTCTCTCACCAAAAAAGGGAAGAAAATAGATATGCCGGAAAGGATCGGGGGCAAAAGGGGGGTCCGTCCCGAAAGAAAGAGAGCACAAAAAACGGGAGAATCGATTCCGCCGACCATTACAAGACAACCGTACCACGTACTTAGGACCAAAGCAGGACGTCCCAAACGGGGGGGAAGAGACCTTTTCGGACGGAGTTGCTAAGCCGCTACCGATCTCCGCACGCAAAGGGAAACAATGCTTGACATCCAAAATATACCCTTGCGCAAAAGAAGGGGAAGCGAAAAATGGTGAAGCCGACGAAACCGACGGCTCCAGGGCGGGCTGTAATCCTGGACAGGGTAAGCACACTCCACCACAAGTCGTAGAGAAAAATCAAAAAGCATGATCAGGAAGAAAAGAGGAGAGCCACCCGGGCATCGAGAGGAAAAATGTCTGCGAACAGACACGGGATCCAGCCCGCCCAGCATTCACCGAGGAGCAGAATATCCCTTTCCATTCCCGGGGACTCGAAAATAAAGGGAAACTGGCGGAAAGAAATGAAGAGAAGACTACCGTTTTTAAAAAAAAGAAACCCGAGACTGATAGGGCAGGTGAAGAAAAATCCGAAAAAGGAAAGAGACGAAGTCCGCTAAACGAAGACTTACATGGAAGAGGTTTCACAAAAAGCAGGAAGAGGAAAGAAGCCGAAAGAATGGTGCGAAAGTGAGCAAGAAACCATAAGATCTCATTGGGGACACGCTCAAATGAGGGGGAAAGGGACGCATCCTCGGCAAGCGCACAGTCGCAAAGGATGAAGCGACCGTTCTTTTCTCAACTCAATAAAAGATTATTGGGAGGTGCAAGGAAGTGATCCATATTCGGCGGAATGGGCTCCAGGGGCGGTGAGGCTCCCGAGTCAATGAGGGGAGTCCTGAACTAAAGAAAAGAGACTTAAGTGAAAGGCAGATACAGGAATTGGCAAGTCCTGTAAGACCGGCGCACGTATAGTCAGCAGGTCGATCGGGAAAAAGATAAAGAAGATTGTGTCGACAGGAGAATAATCGTTCCAATTGGTGACGAGAGGTACTCAACGAGAGAACATTATGTCGATTAGACCGGGAGGAATCAGCAATCGAAAAGCATGAGCAATTCCGCCATCGTCTGGATATATAAGGGACGACGGGCGCAGAAAGGGAAAATAAGAACAATTCACAACCGTGAGGGCCATAGCAAAATCAGAACGAGGGTTAATATACTGCACCCTTGCGGTGCCACGGAAAGGGGACTGAGTGAAGGCAAAAACTTCATGGAAATAGCGTCAAAAGACGACGGTCAACGACGCGCCTATTTCTAATTAGAAATCTGGCGGCGCAACGTTCACAAAAAAATGGGGGATCGAAGGGGGGGACTAACGGCGGAAGCCACTAAAAAAAAGACTCTACCCGATACCCTATTCGGCAGATAATGGTCGAGGAGCTGAAAGCAGAAAAAGAAGAGGAAAGAGAAGTGGGAGGGTTCAATGTGCGGAGAGCGCCATGAGCTGGGCGACAACGATTCAAAATGAGAGGGACGAATGATAGTGGGGGCGAGAAGAAAAAATCCCTTTGAGAGCGCCCCGACAAACGAGTTGGAGGAGAAATGACCTTTCAGGGGTGCGGAAGGAGGGCGAAACGAAAGCAGAGGAAAAAAGAACACGGCAATGTTCCTGACGCAACTATCCGAGCAATCCTAAGGAGAGATCGGGGGCGAAAGAATCTTAAATAAAAAAAACAAACAACGCACACGGTCTCTGGGCGCCTAGGGCCACTCCAGGAAATAGAGAGGTGGCAAGAACGATTCAACCTCCCGAAATTTCGGGTCAGCTATTGGAGTTTAAAGAAAGTCTAAATGAGATTCGAATGCGCGAGTGGAGAAATGGTGGCAGGCGTAGGGGAAGAGGGAGATATCTACTATAGTCGTGAAAAGCAGGGGCTAATCAGTAAACTTTCCCCAAGACTTTCTGGAAAAGCCCGCCCAGCTGCCGAAAAGGGGGAGTAAAAAAAGGGGGGGGGGGGGTATGAACCGGCCCGGTTACGCACGCATCGGATAGAAATCCCATACGTGGAAAAGTTGCTGTCTATAAAGGTCCGGGAACTTCATTCGGATGAAGGAGAAGGGGGGTTCGATGTCCAAGCAAACGGAGAAGCTGGGGGAAAGGGTCGAAAAAAAAGCTGAGAAAAGGCGTATCTTGAAATACACTAATCCTACGATTTGAAACCAAAGTGCTCGAAGGCAAGGCGCCTTACCAATCTTTGGGGGGGACTTAACGATATCAGAGGGAGAGTGTCTCTCTCACAAGGGGGGGGGGAGGAGGAGAGATGATTGCTGAAGAGAATATCGTTACGGTTCAGAAAAACAAAAAGATTGGTACCGAAAATTTCCTCGATCACTTGGTTTAAATCGAAGGGGACGGGGGGGGGGGAAGCTGGGGGTTTAGATCCGATAATGTCGAAAAGGGGTCGCTGGGGGGAAGGACCTAGCTGAGGAGGAAAAAAAAAAAACCCGTCCTACCACGATCAAGAAATCGCTCGAAACCCCAGCTACGCAGCGGAATCGTATAGAAAAAAAAGGGAACGATCTGTCTTTCTATCAGATTAAGCGGAATCAAAAAGGGGGTCGGAACCTCAAACAGGTTGCGAGTAAGCGTCGGCAAAATGTCTTTGGCTGCCACAGAAGATCGGAGGGAGACCAGGATAAAGAAGGAGAGAATACAGGGGCCCAGAACGACTGTAACCATGAATCCACAAAGGCGAATTCGAAGAGGCGGAAGGCCCCTGGGCTCTAACCCGCGGAGCGAGGAGTGGAAAATAGGCGGCGATCAGGGAAAGCATATTCCTTGGCTCCGGGGCAGCCACTATTCCTCCAAGCAAAAAAGGAATTGGAAGGGGGGGGGGGTGTGGTAGAGGGAAGAGAGAAAAAGAATCAAGTCTCTCAGGGGCGGTTCTCGGGAATGCGTCAGGACAAAGCAATATGTGCTAGGGTCGTTTCGAAGTCTGCAAAAAACAAGGCCAGTTTTAATACTCCGAATACGGTGGGGGGGAGGGAAAGCAGGATGGGGGGGAGAGAGAAGCAGGCCAGCGTAGAACCCGAAGACGGGAATCTTGCCTGAACGATAATGGAGGGAGAACAGCACCGGACACAAAATCGCTCGCGGCTGACTCAAGTAATGGTATTGGATTTTCACTGAAGTCGACGCATGGAGAAGGAATAGGGGGAGATTTGGGGGTAGAGGAAACTGGTTTGAGGGCTTTCTGGAATCGTAGAGGGATTGGGGGAGAAAAGGGGGAAGCGCCCAGATGCTAATCGATAGGGCTCATTCTGGCCCGTCTGAAAAGATGGGCCAAGGGCTGAAGGTGGAAAAAAAGATAGGGCCGTTCGAGCTCAACGCAACTGGGTCCGTAATAGGATAAGAGGATTTTATGCCGGTGCTCTGCTTAAGCGGCTGTGGGATCACTGTCTCATTGAGCAGGGGAGGCAGGGTGGGGAAAGGGAGCGGGGGGGAAGAAAGAGGAAAGCCGAGCGGCAGTTAGGAATTATGCATGGCACGAAGTGCTGAACGCTAAACGGCAAAGGCAAGGAGACATTGTACGGGCGTACCGGCTCGCGACCATTGTGAAAAAAGAAATTCTCAAGGGGAAATAAACGGGTTTGGGGGGGTAGGGTGAAGAGGGAGGAATTTCGCGGATATAATGCGTTCAGCTTACAGGAACTTCTTCAAGCCGGCGATATCAAGGGAACAGCAAGGACAGAAGGAGGATCCTGGCGTTAAGGCAGACAAACCGGACTCCGATAGAAGAACCGCCGTCGTCAGTCCACATCAAGAATAGAAAGGGTCAGGCAAAGCTTTCACTCAGGCTCGAGCCTGAGTTGGCAACGACCGGGCATTTTTTGGGAGGATATTTGGGGAACCGAAGTGAGAGAAGAGAAAGGGAAAAAGGAGCGGGGGAACAAGAGAGCTTGATGGAAGACTCACGGGGAGCACCAGGGGGAAGGAGGGAATGGGGAAAAGGAGGGTTGTCAGGGGTCAAAAAGTGCGAGAGCATATATTAAAAGTGAAAGAATGCTTTTCAATATGCAGGGGAGGAAGAGTTAAAGGAGGTTAGAGAGGAATAGGAAAGAGTTCAGTTGAATGTACCCCTAAGAAAGAGTGCGGGGTTAAAAAAGGAGCGGCGGAAACAGGGGCGGCCGCCCCAGCCCAGGTGAAAGCTATATCCCCTTCATGAACCGCCTAGCCGGGGGAAATGGGATATCAAAAAGGCAGGGGAATAGCAATTGACGTGGAGGTAGTGGTGCCAAACAGGAGTCCGATCCGGGGGCGAAAGGGCTCTGAGACGTCGAGAACAGAGTGGGGACGCACCGATGATCAAAAAGGGTTGTGGAGGGGGGAGCGTCCAGAAGCAAAAGGCCCGCCCTGGAGCCTGACCCGGGGTCCGGAGCGAAAGGGGGGGTCAGGGGGATAGGCGGGAAGGGATAGGGAATGCCACCTTGGGGGTTTGGGGTCGGGCGGCGGGGAAGGGGGGGGGAAGGGAAAACGGGCGGCAAACGCCGTCGAGGATTAACCCCGGTCGCCAAGGCGCCAGTTGGGGAGTTCCGTCGGCTCGGCCCTAAGTGGAATGGTGGGGTGTCGTTGAGGGAGGGGGAGGGAATGAACTTCGCCGGGGGGTGATATTGGGAAATGCTTGGGTGACCACGGAGAAAATGTCGCGGGCACGGGTGG
>Ga0179593_1328329_pt1 | contig 16146 bp, 30 predicted proteins | sample CZODoug2_1_08_16_FD_185931 | JGI IMG/M metagenome (GOLD analysis project Ga0179593, IMG submission 185931) | Vadose zone soil fungal communities from Angelo Coast Range Reserve, California, USA - CZODoug2_1_08_16fungal (PacBio error correction) | ecosystem: Environmental > Terrestrial > Soil >...
TTTGGAGGGGGGGGGGGTGTAATTGGAATGAACTCCAGGGGAATTATCACCAAAAGGTGATTCACTAAGGACGGGAATCAGTTTAAGGGTCCTGATAATCTTTTGGGGAACGTGGCTATTGTGCCAGAGGGGGGGGTGGAGGTATTATGTGGGGGGGGGGAACATTTCACCATTCCATCAGGGGACGAAAGTGGGATGATCGAAACACAGGAAAAGAGAGACTACCTCCACAAATGTGCGTTTGAAGCTCAACCGAATAAACTCACAAAAAAACTGGTCACAATTCCCAGATAAGAACGCATTGATCAGTCGCCACCATACAGAAGGGGTGAGAAACACGTATTGGGAGGGGGGCAGAATAACAGGAAAAACAAACCCAAAAAGCTAAACTCCTCTAAAAGGGGGGTAACGGGGGTCCCAGGGGGACATCAGGGGAAAGAAAATGACTCCAGTTTTTCAATCAACCTACCCTGAGCAGGGAACAGGGAACCGTCGAAAACATGGACCGCTGAAAGAGAAAAAAAAAGAACACAAATTAAGAAGTTGGACAAAGAAGCAAAAACCTTTATCAATAGCTGGAGATTACAATAAGAGGAAGACAGAAAAGAAATTGAACCACACCAACGTGCATAAGGGGGAGGCAAACTGCTAAGACTGGGTCAACTGGTGCGGGTAGGTGTAGGAACCGAGGGGTGAAAAAGAAAACAACCCCGAGCAAAAAGAGTAGTTTGCCATAGCATGACCACAGAAACCAGAATCAGAAAAGAAAAAAGGAAGGCAAATCACAGGAAAAAGCAAAAAAACAAACAAAACAAGTACTATTCTTTTTGTGTGGGAGGGAGAAGAATTGGGAGGAAATGCCAGAGGGGACAAAGGCAAAGACGGACAGAGAAGGGGAGCTCTTAACCACCAAGATATCGTATCAAATAGTCAGATGTTGTGAGAAAGGTACTTATGCCACGGACCAGTACACAAAAGGGGATTTAGTAAAGGGAACTGAATGACCAAGGCTGACGAAGCAATAAGAAACAAAAACCTCTATGCTTCTGGGACTATGACAGCAGAAGTCATGGGGGGGTGCATAGGAAGGATGAAGAGGGGGAGGGGGGGAGTACAAATGAAAAAAAAAAAAGGGATCCAGTGGAACCTGAGAGCGAACGTTGTTAAGCAGAAGGGGGGATAGGCCATGCCTGCAATCCCGTCATAGGTTCTTTCTACCCATGATTACTAGGAAATCAAGGAACCAGGGAAAGGGAGCTAGTGGGGCGTATTTGCTTAGGACAGGGGGGGGAAGAATGTTATTACATAGCCAACACTAATAGGGACTCCGAAAAAGGGGGGGACCTAATCAAACACTTTCATAAAGTAAAAGAAAACGGACACTTCTTACTATGAAGGACGTAAAAAGTCATAAATGAAGCCCACATCACCGCTCCCCTGAAAAGAAATCCATGGTCCATCTTGTGTTACCGACCGACTCCTCTACAAAGAAAGATTGGTAAAAATCCAAGAATATTGAACAAGCATCAAGAAGAGCCCAGAATCACTCACAGAAAATATCCCAAGGCAGAAAAACTGCAAACCAAAGAAAAAAACTGGTAGAAGGCGAACGTCACCAAATTACGACCCCTTCACACAGCACCAGGGTAAAAGAAAGGTCCAGCGAAAAGGAGAAACATTCCGAAAGTTCAAGAACATATAAATGGGGATGAAATGAAGCGAACACTTAAACGTTGACAAAAGAATATCCTCTGAACCCTGGGGGGGGGGGACCTCCGTGCCTCAATCTTCTGCTTTTTCCTGGCTCCAAAAAAATCCGGACCTTCCGTGGGGTCGATACTGCGGGAAAAATAACCGAACACCTGGCCTGGCTTGGCCGACCCTTCTAAGACGTGGGAAGGACTCCTCGCACTCTCCTCATCATCACCATTCTGCGGATGAGGGGGGGCCGTGCCTCATCAACTTCCCAGCCTAAGGTGGATCCAGTAGATGATCTGGAAAAGGGTGGAAGGAAAGAAAAGTTAAGTGCAGTCTTTAGCAGGAAGGGAAAGGTTTAGCTTGGTAGGAGTGGATCATTGGTGTGGTGTTTAAAAGCACATGATCCCGGGGGATAACCCTAGGGGGAAAAAGGTAAAATCAAACCACTCAGTAAGAAAAGGAAAAGCCAAGGTGTAACTATATCAACCCGGAGCTCCACTATTTCGATTTTTAATCTGGGGATTAGGCTCATTGGGGAAACTTCTCATGTGTTGTTAGGATTAGTACATAACGGTGACAGGGGGACACGCCTGACTTTAAGGTTATAAAAGTGGACCTTGCTGTAGAAAGAAGTATCAACTTAGGATACTCCTGGTAGGAGGACCAAGGGGAATATTACAAGGTCCCAAGCCTCAAATGACCTATCTTGGCAAGAGGGGGAACCCAGGAGGCTAAAAGGCCTTTTCTTTTATTCATCTGAACATCAAAAAAGTAACACGAGAAGGAACATAACTTAGGGCACCCTAGTGTGAAGGGTGCAACGGAGGAGTAAGAAAAGCATTGCTTTCACTCCTTGAAACCCTCAAGCGGTCCGTGCTACACCAACCCAAGGTTACAGTGAGGAGGGGTCGGGGGGGTAATTGACGAAGAAGGACAGAAGACCGAAAGAACACATGTTTGAGGGAAACAACTTGTACTAAATGGGGGTAGGGAAAATCTTGGGTCTACTGCGAAAGAAACATCAACACTCAAAGGAAAGATGGACCTGGTCAGAAAAAAGAAAGTGTCATCAAACAACACAAAAGGGGAGGAGAAAGAATGAAAAGGTGGTTTCAACGAGGGACGGATGGGGTGTGATCAGACTAAGCAGAAAGATTCAAGAACCAATAGTACAAGTATCTGTGGAAAAGAAAGGGGGGGAGGGGTCTCATGTCCGGTGAGTCGTCAATTGAACATCAGAGAAGGGAGAAAGAGGGGAGTATTGGGGGTGGGGTCGATGAGCGAGAGATTGTCAAAAGGATGGACAAGAAAAGGCTGGGCGGAAAAGTAAAAAACGACACACTCTGTTTGTATTTCGTTGAATGATTTACAGGGTGTGGGAGGGTGAAGAGAACCACATTACATGGAATGGAGAGAATGGTTCTAAGAGAATCAGGAGGAGTGGGAGAAATGTAGCCAACTGGGGAGGAGGTATACTAGGTTTGTCCTAAAAGAAGGAAAGGGTCAATTGTGCTAACTAAGTCGGATGGAGTACAATGGAAAGTTAGTAAGCAACCAAGACTCTGAGAAAGTTAAAAATTAGAAAAGAGAAAGATACCCTTAGATATTATTTTTGGCAATTCCAAGGGGGTCGTTATTTCAAAAAGGGGGGGAGGGGCCTTGGAGTGCAATGATGGGGGGAGGGAAAGGATACCAAGGAAACGGGGGAGTCATGTCGGGGTGGAAAACAAGAAAACTACTCACCCATTGTGGGTCTTTAAATAAACAAAAGGAAAAAGGCCCAAGGAAAAGAAAGGAAGGAGAAGGGAAAACATAAAGGGAATCATAGCTGGACGAAATGAATGAATGGTACGAGATTGGGGCCAAATATAATCTCTGCTCGTAGGGAGAAGAAGATTGCAGAGGAAAAGAAGACTGGGAAGCAAAGAGAGTGAAAGAAATTCCGGGGCAGGGGGGGATGGACAAAAGTGATGAAACTTAGTGAAGGTCTGTGCGAACCAGAGCGATTCAAATACTATTATTACGTTCCCAAGGCTTACAGCGGATATGTGGACCTGTAAGTGTGGTGGGTGGCCTTGCGAAGTACTGAAATCAAAGAAGGGTTGGTTGTAATGGCGGAATGGGTAAAGGGAGTTTCTTTACAAGTTTCATGGTGTACAAGGGTGAGCAATTTGAAGGAGTGGGGGACTGGGGGGAAAAGTTTCAAGAGTAAATCGGGTTTTGCATTGACGAATGCATTGGTGGATATGTGGGTTTTTTAGTATAAATTAGGAAGCTCTTGGAATTGGCAATATGAGGGTATGGTCGGTTGACAAGATGGGGGGGGCAGGAGGGAGGACAACAAAATGGGATGAGGAAAAATTTCTTTGTCCTTTGATAAAGTGGGGTGTGGGAGTAAAGTTGGGGAAGTGTAAGGTTCAGGGTCCGATTAGGAAGAATGTATAATGGATTGGGACCAAAAAGGGGACGGGGGAAAGAAAAGTAAAGTAAAGGGGGGGGGGGGAAGGATGGAAGTCAGGTCACTGATTACATGGGAGAGGAAAGACTCACCTCTTCTCTATGCAGTCATAAATGGGTTGTAATTGGCATAGTCCGGTTTTTGAAGAAAAAGATACCCATAATGGGGGAAACGGAAGCCTGGAACATGGAAAAGAGAACAACAGGAGAATCAGGGGATCCAGTGTTAGTCTTAGGGGTACCAGCCGAAGTACTGGTAAACTGCCGGAGAAAAAAACATATTACTATGGCCAGACCGAAACCGGTTAAGAAGCATAGAGAGGGGGGGGGGTAAGGGGTTGCTTGGGGTTCGTGGCCAGTTAAAGAAGAAAATCTTTGGTTCTTGGCATAATACTGGGGGGTCTGAGTACAACAAAGAGGAAAAGAAGACTTGGAAAATCTAAGACACTGATGGGCTACTGGGTTGGGGAGCTAATGGGTCAAGTATGCCTGGATCACCAATAAGGGGGAGAGGGAGGGGAGTGAAATGAGAAAAGGGAGTATTAGCCAGAGTTTTTTTGGGTTTTTTTGTTTCTCTTTAATGTTGAGGGTGTGTGGGGGGAAGGCAGGGGTTTAATTTGGTGAAAGTGGGTCATGGTGTATGCGCAGTCGTGAGGTGCTTGGGGGGGGGGAGAGAGTTTGGGTTGCTGGGAAAAAAAGAGTTTCTTAAAACTAATACCCGACAAGATATAATTTTCCTCCTTCAGGTGTGGAAAGGGGGGGGAGGGGAAAGTATACCAATGCAGATTCAAGCTAAGGGGAACAACCAGGGGTTGGAGAACTGGTGGGTTCAGGTTGCTCGTTCCAAACTGGGCAGGGAAAGAAAGGGGGGGAGGGGGAAGGAAAGGGGGAAGGGAGGGGTTGGTGGACAAAGTGTTCCTCGTCGGCATGGGCAAAGACTGTTGAAGTTTTTGGGGTGGATTCGAGTAGTGTTAAATCTGCTCACAAATTGCTAAAAAAACTTGGAAGTCAGGGGGACGGATAGAGTGGGGGGGGAAGAGGGTACGGGATATGCGTTGTGCAAGGAGTGTGAACCAGATTGGGTTTGTGGTTTTGAGGTTATTTCAAACAACCTTTGTCTGCGATTAGAAGAGACGAAAAAAAAAAAAAGAGGGGGGAGGAAAGAAAAGGGACGCTATGGGAGGATCTGAACAAACGCAAAACCACACTGTGTCCAGCCAAGCACTATAAACCGGTGGACCAAGATGAAGTCAAAAAGAAGGGACTGCAAAGTTGGGGGCAAGTAGTTGTAGGAAGCGTACCCTCTAATCAAAATCAACTCAGAAGTAAATTTGGCAATTCAGAAGGGGAAGAAGGGACAGCCTTTCACCATACACCCCTGGCATCTGCAATCACCCTGGTGAAGGTCCGGGTCAAAGATGAAAGCGCAACCCTAACCAAATCCGAATTGTACCCCAACCTCCGCCACCCTGGGACTAGCTTGATATGACTCATCAAGCCAAGTGGGGGACAAAAAAAAGGGGGGGGGGGGGGGGAGGGGGGGAGGGGGGTGGGTTTGAGGGGTTGTTTGTTTTGTTTCAAAAAACCAAAGCCGCGCAAAAAAGACAAACTGACAAGAGACCGCATCACAAGAGAGACAAACACAAAGATGAAAACGCAGCTGAGTGTCAAAAGAAGAATAAAGGGATCATGAGAGCAAAGAGACAAGAGACAGAGCAGGAAAGAGGGTAAAAAATCACAAGAAGTAGAAAAATAGAGGAGGACAGGAAAAAAAGTCAGACAAGGGTAGGAGATGGAGGAGATAGGGAGGAGAAAAAGATAGGAGACGGCGAAAATCAGAACAGCTCTACCGGCTAGTCCTTTGTAGACCATTGGGGGAAGGGTAGGAAGGGACGGGGGGAGGAAGAACCTCTTTTGTAGCTCCCACAGACAAAGAACGGCCAAAATGCGACCTGGCCCCTCACAATTCCTATAAAGGGAAAACGACGTCAAACCAAACATTCACAAAAGAAGAACGAAAAAAACAAAACTCTGTAGCTGGTGTCTTTCTGCAATTGTAAAAGAAAGGAAAAGGGAAACCAACTGGGGAGTGGACAGGGCCAGACCTTTATAACCAAATCTAACCAACTTAGAAGGGGTATGATTGCTTCTTGGGGGGGATATGTTTACTCAGAAAACCAATGGCCCTGGCACATTATACAAACATGGGGTGGGGGAGGTAATCTGTCACATGAACCAAGGACAAGACTAATCACTATAAAACCTCGTCTTCTAAAGTGTGGGAACGGGGGGGGACGAAGAAAAAAATGTGTTTACTGCCTTGGCGGATTAATGGGAAGTCTGCATAAAGAACGACCAACTGGAGAAAGTCATAAGATTTGAACTGTATATGGACAAGTGAGGTCCTGTTGGAAGCCGTCCTTCAAAAAGAGGGGGTTGGGAGAACCATCTGAAGGAGGGCAAAATCCGGGGAAACAAAAAGGGAAGGGGAAAGCATAGAAAGGAGGTTTGGGAAGTAATTTGGTATCAAAAAGGGGGAAACATAAATAAACTTTACGAAAACCACGGGGGGACTAAAAATCAAAGTGAAATACCCAGTTTCAAACTAAGAATTCCCTTAGACTATGCGGCAGTAAGGACGCACAAAAAAAAGAAAAGGAAACTCCCACACCATCTCAAGAAAGACTGGTCCTCATAAAGAGTGTTGTGGAAAAACCTCATCAAGACCCTCTGAACTCCATGGGTACAATCACCCGCAGTGAATACATGAAACTGCAACTCAAAAACGACTGTATCCCCCATGCCCACCGTGAAACCCAAGAAACGGTGACTCTGCTAACGAACCCCAGTAAAAGAAAAGAGGAACACTCTGCGGTCAAAGGGAACAACAGTCATCACGACCACTGGCCTTGACCATCAGGAAGAAGGAAAAGCACACATACCGTCAGTAATGAAAAATGCAAAAATACCAAAAGGGGGAACACAGAAAAGATCCGAAGGGAAAAAACAGGGGCCAGCCTCATCGGGAGGGGGAATTCGACGCCTTGTGCTCTGCTCGACAGCAGTCACCGAAGGAGCAGCCGTTTCAGCACATTCTAGCATACAACGCCACCGGGGGGCCTTCTTGCAGCCTCTGAACAAATAAACTGGAAAATCCTCACAAGGCTGGGTCCGTCACTCAGCATCAGGGGGAGCTCTCTTGGGCATTGCAAACTACAGGAACGTCAAAAAAATCATCATTTAGGTCAGACTGAGGGGGGGATGATGAGAGAATGGACAAGGGCAGACGGGCAGTGACAGGTGGTGATTAAAGAACAAATTGGTTGATTATGTGAGCGGGTTGGTTTCAAACAAACATCAATGGGGATCGACCCTAAGGGAAAAAGGTGCAAAACTCACACAAAAGGAGAAAGTCATTTACAAGAAGAACCCAACCGTGGATCGTCCAGTATATAGGGGGTGAAAACGATCAGTTTATAATGCTTTGAACTGACCGTTAGGTAGGGGGGCCACATGATAACGAATTGTCCCGGCCCCTGCTGAACGATTTAGAACAATAAAAAGGGGGGGAACGTTTTTAAATAGATAGAAACTGAGAAGAGAAAAATAGCTCACGGTTAGGCTCCAGGTTAGTTATAAACTCAGACCTGCATCAGGGGAAAGCATCGGAAAGAAGAGCGAAAGTCCTTTTCCTCGTTTATTCCTCGAAATCCACACCCTGTCAAAAAGGCTTCCAAAATTATGAAAAAGAGGGTGAAGGGGGTAACTACAAGGGGAAAACTCATGTTTTAATCGGTGGGAACCCCAACTCTTCCAAAAGATTAAAAACGACAAAAGAAAAACCGTCCTTAAATAAATTGATCTGGGCAAGGGACGGAACAGACAAGGAGAAAGACAAGAACACATTGGGATTCAAATGATGGACATGGGGGGGGAAAGGGCAAAATTGTTCTAGGAGCCTGAGAACAGGCAACACGCGGAAAAGGGAAACCTTTAAAATCAGGGGGAAAAATCTCGGAAACAAACCAAGGGAGGGTGAGTAAAGAAAAAGGGGAGATTCCACTTATGGGAGGTCAAATACTTTCCGTTATTTTGGAATTGTCAGGCGAAAGTAGACCACGTTGAGGGAGGGTGACACCCAGGTAACAGGTGAAAAGGGGGTAATGAAAAATGTGGGTGGGTTTTGTCTTTTCCTTTACGGGATGTACTGGCCCTCATCAATGCAAGCTATACTTTTAGGGGGTGGTTGGGGGGTCATATGAAAAAGGAAGGATTTTGACCAAGGTATCGAAAATGGGGGGGGGGGGGGGGCTGAGGTTAAGAAAGTTGCAACAACGAAAAGATTGTTAAGAGACTAGTTGCGGGAAGGAGTTTTACATTTGGTATAGAATCCACGAGAAAGGGGGAGGGGAGAACGGTCGTTCCAAGATGAAGTATTCAGTTAGGGGGGAAAAAGGGGGGACTATGTCACTGGAGAATACAATTTGAGAGGATAAGGTTTAGAATACGAGGGGCCAGGGAAGTTTACAAGGGGGGGGTCTAAGAAATTATGTACCATTGTTCCACAGAGTGAGAATGAAAACAACCTAAATGAAAGAGCACAGGAGAGTAATATAAAGAGAAAAGGATATATAGTTGAAGACCAAGGGGTTCAGGAATATTCCTACTGAGGGGGATGAACGTGGTGTCACGGGATGGGGAGGTTAACAGTATTTACCCCTTGGCGGAAAAGAGTCGGGGGGCCTGTGTTAAACCCCAATTATGCAACTAACACCAAATTGGTGGTCGAATAAACCACTTTCAATGAAAGATGAAAGAAATGCCGGAATTCTTGGGAGAGAAGACAAAAAGCCTTGGACCTTCAAATGCAGGAGGAGGGGAAAAAAAAGAAGGAAAGGCCAAAAAGATAAGAATGCGGGCGGGTGTATAAGAATAGGGCTGGGAAGGCTGCAAAGCTGGCAGAGAGGATGTCCAAAGGACGGGGAGATTCTCATGAAAAAGGAGAAAAAGTTAACTTGTCAGGTCTATCCAGCCGGCTAGGGCAAAGACATAAGAACCACTTTTCCCAATGGTTACTTCAGCGGGGTTAACAAAGGGTAAGTTTTTTGTTGTCCGTACATTTGTTATAAGGAAACTCAATCATAGATGGGGCTTTGAATAGTAACGGAATGGGTAAGACAGGTAGGGGGTACACACTGTAAGGTTTTTACAAAGAAAGAGGGGGGAAGGGGTACGTTTGGACTGGGGGAGAGCGAGTCCAAAGGGTCTAAAGAAGGTTGTACATTTTGAGACGTGGAGGTTTAGCGGCCTTTTGGGGAGGAAGTTAGGGTTTCGGATTAAATTTGGCATAAGTTGAGGGAAGTTGACAATATGGAGTGGGAAGAGGAATGAGGTAGAAAAAAAACATATGGGAAAAGGAGGAAAAAGGGCTTTCCGGGAAAGGGGGAGGTGGGGAGGAATGTAAGTGTGGAAAGGAGAGGCATTTCAAAAGGGGAAGTAGGAGTAGGAACTGGGGGAAGGGGTAAAAAGGTTTCGGGAGACCTATTTATCCGGGAAGGGAAAAAGGACCAGGACTAGAAATAACCAACAACTCTATGCTGAGGGGGGGAAGTATTTACAGATATAGTCATAGTGTGGAAAAAAAAATGGGGGTAACCCCTGAAAGAATGGACGAGGACCAAGTCTCTCCCCACCTGGTAGAAGGGCTGAATGGGATCCATGGTGGTCAGATATGTTGTCAGAATGAAGAAGAAAAAGTATAGCCACTGCCAGGGAGACAAACGCTATTAATTCCCCCCGCAGAATAAGGAAGAAGAGAGAGGGTTTTCTTATTTGCGAGTAAGCATTGTGAATATTTATAAAAGGAAAAGAATAACAACATATTTGGGGGGTCTAACTGGCAGGGAGTAATACGGGGGAAACAGAGAACTACTAACGAAAAGACTTAATCTTTTTGGTTATGGGGGACTACTTTTCTTGAGGGGAAGGGGTTCATCCCATCTGAGAGGTTCGGGAGCAATTATGAAAGAAAAAGAGCTACAGTATTTTTGTTTCAGGGTTGTTTCTTGGGGCTTGTGAGAGGGGGGGAGGATTTAAGGGGTTATCTTACGGTTTTTGGTCTGTGAATTATAATTGGCATGATGAGTTCAGGGTGGGGGAGAGTGTTGGTGAAAACGAAGAGGGGTCTTCTCAGGACCGGAAGACTGAAAAAGGGGACAAGTATAGAAGTTTGAGGCGACGTAATTTGAAAGGGTGTAAGTGGGGGGGGGATTTCAAGAGGGCTTCTCGTTGATTCAACGGGGGGAGGGGGGGGGTACAATGAAAAGTGTTGTCAAAGGTTGCGATTAAAGGGCTGGTAAAGGAAAAAGAAACGGGGTGGAATTGTGCAAGATGAATAAGGGGGTTAAAATTGATTGGCCTGGAACATTATAAATGTACTGCTGGGAGAGTTGGGTGGGGGGGTACGATAGGGTTAATGTAGACTGGACACAAATAAGGATCAACCACTTGGAAGTCAAGGAGGATTCACATTTTGAAGATGTAAATATGCTTTTGTATGTGTCTCGCGGCACAAGATGTGGGGGTGGGGAGTTTATGGGAGGAATGAAAAAATTCAAAACAAGCAGACATGGGAGGTCTCCACAAAACAAAGAGGAAGGAAAAATAACCAGCCTCCCATGTGCTTGAATATGTCGAAAACAAAAAACCACACCAAACACTCTGTGCAACTTAGCCGGCACAAAGAAGTATAAAGGGCAAAGAAAAAAAGAGGTCCATAAAAAACTTCAATTGTTTGTCACTTAGGTGGGAAGAAGATTAACACTACGAGTAACCAGAAAAACTAGCCACATTTGGCCCAGGAAAGATGGGGGAAAGAACAAGGGGGTAACCTCCAGGTCTCTGAAAAATTCCCGGTCTCTTTGCAATGCTGGAACTCTCAAAAAAGAACCAAAAGGACTGGTGAACCAACCTCCTCACACGGGGTTGAATAAAAGGAGAATGACCTGAATCCTCAAATCCCAGCAAAATGAAGAAGAAAAAGTCACTAGAAGTGTAATAAAGGTACGATTAAAACCTATTGTTACCAAAAAACCAAAAAAAAAAAAAACCACAAAAAAAAAAAAAAAAAAAAAAAAAAAAACAAAACACCCCCCCCAAACAAAAAAACAAAAAAAAAAAAAACCCCCCAAAACCCCCCCACAACCAACACAAAAACCCGACAAACCCTCTATCACACCAGAACTCATTGACACGGGGAAGGACGCATTACCCCAGAAAACCCGTCAAAGAAAAAGGACAAAAAGTAACATGACTTCAAACAGACATTAAAAAAAGCCAAAAGAAGAACCCCACCCAAAAAGAATCTAAATATTTCGTTTCTGCTAAAAATGGTAAAATGACAAGAATGGGATGCACACATGAAACATCGGACATATCCCATTAGCTCAAAACAGAGCTCATTCTAGGATGATAAAGAGGGGGGTTTGAGACCTTCTAGGCCTTCCATTATACAACCAAAAAGATGTGGGTTGAGTTATGTCTGGCAATGATTACAAAATGCGGAGAAATGGACAAATACAGACCAAGAAAAATAATGCTTCCTAAATGGTTGGGACTTGATAGTGGGTGGTTCTCCTTCATTGGAAGGAAACTAACATGGAAACTCACAACTTGGATAAAAAGACCGAGAGAGTCAGGGTGGAGGGGGGGAGAGCTCAGGGTATATGTCCCGAGGGACTAGGTCAGCCCAAAGACGGGTCTGTATATCTAAATTATGCCAGCCAAGGACAAAGGGAGGAAGCATATTAGTTGGAGTTTGCTTAGGGTAGAAGGGACAGAGACAGAAGAAAAATAGTACAGGGAGTCAAAGGGACTCAATACCCTTTGATCCAACACTCTCAGTCCACTTATACGATAGCGTCACCTTAAACCTGACATAAAATCCGCCCACAAACCAGCGCCACGGAAAAAGCCCCTCAACTGTTGACTCATCCCTTGGGGTGGGGGGACCTAAGAATCTAGCCACAACCATTTGTCCAATTGAAAACCCACAACTCCTATTGCAAATCAGAAAGATAGCACCTAATATCACGCAACCTAAAGTCAAAAATTGCCGGCGAAAACCCCAATACTAACGTGAAGCTGCCTAAACCTTCATCACCCATACAAAACCCTGCAAAAATCTGACACCAAACTATTGAAAAGACAACTGGACATGCATCATGTAATTAAATCAACATAGTAAGAATGTGATTCCGTAGAAGGAAAAATAACACCAGTACAAAAAGATAGCCTCTTGAAATTGACCCTTTCCTAATTGGTACCCTTCTTAGAAATTGGAAATGGTAGCTACAGAGGAAGCCTTCAAGGTTCAGACCATTAAGACAACTCAAGAAGACCGTGCAACGGGGCCTCCATAAGGACGTGGGAAGGCTGTGAAGCCTATAAGAAAACTCCACCAATTCAGGAAGGGAAAAGAGGGGGGGAGGTGCGGCACATGCATTTTGCAAGGAAAAGCGCTGAGCATGTAGGATGAGAGCGCAAAATGAGGAGGCAGGTCTTGTACAGAGGGAAGTGGGGTTGGGGGGGAATCCTAAAAAAAATGTGTTGGGGGGGGGGGCTTGTTATAAGGGTTGGGTGTAACAACGGGGCACGGAAATCAGGGGCGAAGCCAAGGAAAGAGGGTAACCCACATCATTGAACCCTCACGCCTACCCAGAAAAATACCACTTGTCTCTTGGACACTAAGAGAGAAAAAGTGTGAATCGTGGGGATATTCTCAAAACATTTGAAAAAAAAACTTCCTATGGAGGGTTGTTCTCAAAATACTAACAGGACCATTTTAAAGCCGACGTATTTGGATAAAGTAACGGGAATTTGGTTTACGAGGGAGAAACGAGACAATTTCTTAACGTGTGGAATTAAAAGGAGGCCATAACTAGAGCCAACGGGAACCTGGGAAATAAATCGTAACAAGAAGGGAATCGGGTTAATGATACATCCAAAAAGGTCAACACCATAAATGAAAAAAGGGGGACAGGGTGAAGGGCATCTTAAACAAGGGGGAAAGACAAGCCTTTTATGGAAAAAATGAAAAAACCGCAGGAAACTGTCAACAGAAGCGGAGAAAACATGATGCAACTTTAGCTGGGGGTACATTGACAAGGACCCTTCGCCATACAGAAACACATTTGTTATTACACAGGGGAACATTGTTAAGTAAAAAAAAAAAGGCGTATTGGGGAAATGCAAAAGGGGGGGCTAGAGGGACCGGAGAAGTTCCCACATCAAAAAAAGGTGGGGGAAAAAAAAAAAAACCGTGGAATACGCCATCCAACAAAAAAAAAGTGGGGGGAGGGATGAGGAAAACTGATTTGAAGGGGGTGTCAAATCGGTAAAGTGAAGTGGGAAGTGATCAGGAAAAATCCGCAGTAGAACAAAGGGCGTGCCGGTGAACAAAGAGGAACAAAGGCCATAGGTTGTTGCATATCCTGTTCAGGACGGACATGGGAAAAGAAGAAATGCAAATCGTTAATGGCTTGGGGGGGGGGGGGGGGCGAAATCAAGTTACTGAAGGGACTGGGGGGGCAAGGGGTGAACAGAAAAGCGGCCTTCAAAGGGTAAAGAAGTTTGGAAACCGCACAGAGTTGGGGGGCCACTACTTTCTGGAAGGAGGGGGAAAGGGGGGGGGAGGTTTCCGACCCACCCAAGTACTTTCTCCATGGGCCTATGAAGAGCGGGATTTGTAAGAGGTGGTAAGAAGAGGAAAACTGAAGCGTGTTATAGAAAATGTTTTAGACGAAAAGGTAACAGCTGTTAAAAAAGGGGGGGTTCAAATCAAAAAATTTTTCCAAGGGGCAAAGATGGAAATAATGAAACAAAAACTCAATGAGAAGTGAAAAAAATGGGGGAAGAGACATAATATTTGTTTGCCTAGAAAGGGGTCTGATACTTTCAAGTTCAACCTCTACAGCGTTCCGGGGGGGGGAGGTGGAAGGTGGGAGGGGAAAAGTAGTCCCCTTAGGGGGCTGAGCAACAAGAGGGATGTGCCTGTGGAAAAAACAGTCCAGTCCCAAGGGTGGGGTAGGGGTAAGAACAAACTGGCAACGACAAAGGACAGGGCCCCAGTTAAATGGCACAAAAAAAGAAAAAACATAAGGTTAATTCAAAGGAGAATCTGGGAAGTGGGGAAGGTAGAGGCAAAAGAAGCGCCGGCAGGAAAAAGAAAAGTTAAGAAGCGTGACTGGGGGGGGATGATTAAAAGTGGGCGGTCTTCCAGCAGAAGGTGCGTGAGGAGTGCAGAAGAAAAAGGGGCTAGATTCTGCTGTGACGAAATGTCGTCCAGGTCACCAGAGCCTCCTTAAAAGACAGGAGAGTGACCAAAGGGCCAAGGGTTCGGAAGGAATTCCTGTGTCAACGGGAGGGGGAGGGGTGATTTGAGTCCTGACATAGATGTCCCTTTTGGGGGCCGGAGGGTTTCACTTCCATTTTAGGGACAGGCAGGTAGGGGGGGGTACCTTAGAGAGGGTAAGGGGGACGGGGGGGTACTGGGGTGAAGGTCAGAATAGTCCCACGGTTTATCTGGGGATGTGCTGTGGAGAAGATTGGGTATATAGGGGGTATGTTTTGAGTGAGTAAAAAAAGGGAGGGGAGGGGGGATTCAAGGGGAGGGATTTTACTTTTTGAATAAGGGAGGGTTGAGGGGAATTGGGGGGGGTGGGGGAAAAAAAAAAGGGAGGATGAGGTAAAACACAAAAGGGGAAGGAGGATGGTCGGGGAGATTTGTATTTGTGAGGATTATGAAGGGAATAGGGAGGTGGAAGTAGGAGTAGAGACGGGAGGGGAAGGGGGGGAAAGGGATCTAAAAAAAAAAGGTTCGGAGAAAGGGGGGGAGTGTTGGATTATGGGGATAACGGAAAAGAGGAAGAATACGGCCGAACTTCCTCCCCATTTTCAGGGAGGATAGATTAGAATGGTTGGAAAAAAGCTGTGGGGTTGAGGATCCTGTCGTCAGTAGATAAAAACTATCAGGTAGGAGAATCCAAGTGGGGAGAGTCTATGGGTAAAGGCAGACGAAAAGTCTTAAGCCGGAAAAGGGAAAAAAGAAATGGAATATCAAAACCCGGAACCTGTAGGAAGCCATATACAGGGGGTAATTGGGGGGGAGGGTAATCAGGGGGAAATGTGACAGAGGAATCCAACAATATGGGGGGGGTAGAGGGGAGGGGGGAGAATAACTGGCTACGACTAAATTAGTACTGATACAAATTGGTTAGAAAAGAGATGGACATGAGGGGGAAGGGGGACAAGACAGCTGGCAAGCTTTGTCTGGAATTACCAGGGAAAGAAAAGGAATAGAGAAAGGTGGGTTTTCTTTTTGGGGGGTGATTTTTTTTAAGGGATGTTGGAAGGTACAGGGTCGTTGTCGGAGGCAGGGGGCAGGGGGGTCCTGATCAAGAAAAAGCGGGGGAATGATCTGTGTGTGATCTGTTGGGGTGGCGTGACAAAGTTGAAAGGGGGACATCAGACGTTCAGTCACTGCCAAGGGGGGGGTGACAACGGTGAAGGGTGACATCTCCAGGATGGTGTCCCTTTTGGAGTTGAAGGATGTAAGGAAGGAAGGGAATGAAAACGGTCTTTCCCCCAGGGGGGGTCTTTGGGGGAAGGTTTTCCCCCGGAGGGGGGGGGGGGTTGGGAGATTCCATGCGGAAGGAAAGGTAAGACCGGGTGAAGGGGGGTGTCAAGGAAGAGGAAGAAAAAGGGATTGGGGGATGGGCAACGCAGTCAATTCTGGAAAGGGATGTGCTTGAGGGGGGGTTTTTTGAGGGGAGGGATAGGGTGTGAGGTATTCATGCACAATAAGGTGACTCCAAGGGGTTGAATCAGGGAGGGGGACTCATCAGTCGTCCGTGACTTTGTGGAAGGGGGGAGAGTGTGGGGGGGGGGTTTATGGAGGGGTGATGACATATTCACGAATTGGGAGGGCATTAG
>Ga0179593_1638879_pt1 | contig 16146 bp, 13 predicted proteins | sample CZODoug2_1_08_16_FD_185931 | JGI IMG/M metagenome (GOLD analysis project Ga0179593, IMG submission 185931) | Vadose zone soil fungal communities from Angelo Coast Range Reserve, California, USA - CZODoug2_1_08_16fungal (PacBio error correction) | ecosystem: Environmental > Terrestrial > Soil >...
AGCTGTTCAACAAATTCACCAAGAAGGGAGCTTTGGGGGAAATCGGGTGGAGGGGTTGGAGTCTCCCGTGCTCTCAAAACGTCTATGGGGAGGGGAGGAAAGGGGGCAAGGGTCAGGGGAAACTGGGGGTGTATGGTGGGGGTCTGGGGGGGGGTGGAGCACAAAAGTCAGACTTGGCCCTCAATCACCTCAGAATCACCGTTTTGAAAAGGAGAGGGGGGAAAGTGGTAGAAAAAGGAAAAAAAGGCAGAAAAAGCTTGTAGGGGGAGGTTCAGGGGTTGGGAAATTTCGTTGTCAGACAGGGAAAAGTATCGGCAAGTGAAATCATTACACGGTGTTGACCTGGCAAAAGGCCGCGGGAGGGAAAAGGGGACGATGTCCACAAAAGAACATACGCTGGGGACGGGGGAGAGCTAGAGAGTAAAGAAGAGCCAAAACGCCTCATTGGCCACGCAACAAAAGCCGGATTACCTTAGATATCGGGGGGGAGAAACGGGACGAAAAAGTAGCTTACCACCCCGGAGAAAGCGGAAAAAGCGTAAAAAAAAATGAGAGAGAACGCGACTAACGCCTACCCAAAACCACTAGTCTTCAGACGGAAAAAGTCAGGCTGAGGATGTAAATCCTTGGGGGAAGTTCAGATATGCGGCTAAAAATCTCAGGCGAAATACGGCCGCGGACACTTTTTAAATTGGATGGTCTCTCATCTGGACTCCTAAGAAAATCCCGGGGTTCCAGGTGAAGGAAAAAAACCCCCCTTGAGGGGGGCACTGAGGAGGAAAAGAGTTTCAAAACGGTTAGTTTAAAAAAACTACTCAGTCATGGGGAGGGGATTTTAGATCCTTGGTAAAAAGTGGAGAAAAGAACAATAGAAAGAACACGAGTTGATGAGACCCGTAGACTCATAAGCACAATGCAGGGATTCAGTAAGAAAGGGTCCGATCTATGTGGAAAAGGTTCCACTGAAATATTTGGGAAAGCCTTGAAGAATGAAAATGCCCGAAAAAATCAACTTATTTCGGTCATGAACAGGAGAATTCTCTAGGGAGCAAGAAGTAAGAGCAAAAGAATAGACAGTGGAGGAGATGATCGAGAGGGGAAACAAGGAGGCGAAGAGAAGGGGGAGAGCATTTCCATGGGCGGTAGTTCCTGTGAAAAAGAAAAAAAAGGAAATTTGAGGGGCAATTAGGGAAAAAGAAGACCGAAAAGAGAATTTGTGAAGGACGAAAGAAGGGGAAATGGGATAAAGCGGTTTCGGTATGGGGGGCCGCAACATGTTAAGTGAGCAATAAATGCAAAAAGGGGAAAAGCTTTAGGGGCTAAAGGGTGACGAGAAGAAATCTACCATCAACCACAAGTGAAGCCGTGGAAGAAAGTAGTTCAGAGGTTAATGAAACGCAGCTCGCAGGGGGGGGGAAGAAAGATAGCGTTACGATTGGACATGAAGAGAGAAGCAGGGGTGTGGAAAGGGAAAAGCAAAAAGATGCTATTTCACCAACCTTTCCGGCCCAAAATCGATTCCTCCAGGGGGAAAGGCAAAGGAAGATTTCGGCAAACAAAGAAAAAGTAAAAACTTTGCAGCTTAGCCACGGGCGAAAAATAGGGAGTGGGGACTTCAGGCGGGAGCTTTAATGGGGGGTTCCGTAATCCGGACATCAGGGGCACCCCACTCTTTAAAAAATGATGCTGAGAAAAGGAGTGTCCGCTCTATCAAAGTTAGGATACAAAAAAAGGAAGTGAAAGCGATATGCTCGGTGAAAAGGAGACAAGGGGGGGAACAGGCAGCCTAAGGGAATAGACGGAGGACTTGGGTCCTGATCGGTTGTTACTTGGTTCGGGGAAAGAGAAGAGTTCAGCGAAGGCGGGCCCCGCAAACTCAGGGGAAATCTAGAAAAAAAAAAAGGAAAATAAGGACTCTAGGAAGGTCCCAGCCTGCGAAAAGGTAGGGACTATCCTCAACCTTTAAAAACCCGTATGCGGCAATTAACGACTACGTCAGGGAGCTCGGAGGGGGAAGAAAGAAAGGCGGAGCGTGACACAAAAAATCGACGAAAAATCTTAGAGGAAGGGCGGCAACGCAGGGGGACAAATGGCTTTTCAGCCGTGCATCTAGGCCGGGAAGGCGGCAAAACAAAGACTCTCTACGAAATGGTCCCGCGGCAGCGGGAGGGGAGAACTAGAAGAGAGAACAAAAATGGACTTCCGGTGTTGGGAGACCGCTAACAAGGGGGACTCCCAACCGGCGGGAAGAGGGGCGTTTCCCACATGGAAAAGGGGGGAAGTTAAAGATGGGGAGAGACCGGAGACATCCATTTCGACACGGGACATACGAATAAGGGGACCCAGAACAAGAAGAGATCTAGTCAGAGGTTCAAGTAAAAAAGGGAAAACTAAGTGAAAATTCCTTCAAAAGAAAGAGGACGGAGGGAAATTTCGAACCATCCTTATCCTGAAGAAAAAGTGGCCAGGGGAGAGGCGAAATTGCTGAAGAACTGCAAAAGGGGGGTGGTACGGAAAAAAGAGCACGAGGAAAAGGGTTGATGTGGCGGAAAAAGCTTACTAAGTGTGAATAAAAATTCTTGGGCGGAAAGGTTTTCGACTAAAGAGAAAATTGGGGGGGAGAATTCAGGGAAAGGAGGGGAGGACAACCGTCAATTGGCGGACGAGGGGATTCATGCTCAAGGGATCTGAAAAGAGGTTGCGGCGGCCTGAACAAACACAAAAGCGCGAAATCGCCCTTTGAGAAGAAGGAGAAAAAAAGGGGTAACAAGGAGGAAGGAGGGGTCAGTATTGGGGGATAATTATTACCAAGCCAGGGCAGGCCAGCGGAATGCTGATTGATACGAGGAGAAGTGGGGGGCGGATCAGGCTCAGGGTATCCATCCAAGCGGTGGAGGAGAATGGTAAAAGGCGATAAAGGAACTCTGAGAAAATGAACAAATAAAGAGCAAATTTTGAGGAAAGGGGAAAAGAAAGAAGCGAAAAGGACAATCATCGTCGACTCGGTAAATGGGGGGGGGGGGTTGTAAGTACTAAAAAATGCCTGCGACAAGGGACCCAGGGAAAGGGATTGGCGAAGGATAGGGTATCTTCCCCGCGGACCCGACTGCGCACTCAGAAGAGATCTGTAGCTAGTCTCCAGGAAAAACGACCCCTGAATAAAGAAAAAGAGATCCAGAGGCACGGCCGAGGATTCTTTCCGGGGACGCTTCTCATCGGCAAGGGGGGGGACGCGGAGAGGGAAATTCGGGGGGTTATTCTGGAACAAAAAAGAGACAAGGGATCAAAAGGTCAGGGTCAAGCCGGCTTTTGGAGGACAATTTTTCTTCGGAAATTCTGGGAGACGGGGAAAGGAGCCTAGGGAGAGAGTACAAGGACAAAAGGGGAGTTAACCTCTGAAAGTTTCTCAGACGCAAAGGAGAGTGGAAGAGGGACCTGGGTGGAACGTAGGACGAAAGGCTAAAAGGGAAAATGACATCAAATTCTAAACATTACTAAAGCCAAGAAGGGAACCCTACGACAACTTCTACTAATAAATACAAGAGAACCTAACATGACGGGTGCTGCGTGGGATGGGGCCGTGGTCCGCCTATTTGGGGTCGTGAATCCCACACACCGACAAAACAAAAAGAAAAAAAGTGTCCGGAAAAAAAAAGCTAACGCACGAAGGGAAACCGGGAAAAACATGGGGTGAGTATTTCATAAACCCCGGCAAACAAGATATGTGCATCTGGAACACAGATCAACACCTGGGAAGAAGAGAGAGACTGGTAGCATTCCTCCTATTTCGCCCTTGGAAAAGGGCGGGAAAAAGGAAGTTCAAAGAAGGAGGAACGTCAGTGGGAAGATTCGTTAAAGGGTTGAGAAAAGGTGGGGGGGTGTGGTAGTTGTGTGGTTTGGATGGGGACGAAAAAATAAAGGGAGAAAGGAAAGGGCCAAAAAGCCGAAACGTTATAGAAGGTAGAGAGGCCTGTCGCCGGAAACGGAGTTTCGGATGAAGGGAATGGGGGGTGCCCCTAGAGCAGGGATTTTCCAGGGGAAGTTGGAAAGGCGGAAAAAGCAAAAACGGTGGGACGACTAGCTCAACGTAGGTCCCAAGGGAGGAGAGAAACGCTGTAAAGAAAGCAAATCAAGGGGCGGCATCTCGGGAAGGAAGAAAACGGGGCATCTCCCATTGCGCCGAGCCTGGGGACCTCCACAGAAGGAGGAACGTAGAGAGAGGAAGCTACCACTTGGAGAAGATACGAAAAACCGAGACCAACGATCGGAATATCTAACCCGTCGTAGCCGGCCCAAGAACGAGATCATCACCCGCCAGGCCCCGCAAAACAGACTAACTGACAGATGCTCGGGTAGTCCGGAAGGCATAAGAAAGGGCTGGAAAGAATGTCCCTCTGCAGCAAAAAGGGCAAAACGCGTCCCCATACTCCGACAAGAACATCTTGGGGGGGGGGATGTTGGCACTAGCTAAAGGTGCCGTCGGGGGTCCTTGCACAACACCCAAATTGGAAAGCGAGGAACGACGTCGGATGCCTCGAAAAGAACTGAAAAAGAAGAAGGAGTTGTTCGGTATTTTCTATATCGTGAAGGGGGGAAAAGAGGGACGCAGCTCAAAGAAAAAACGGACGGCTGGGATGCAGAAGGGAGGACAGGACGGCATTGCATCCCTGGCCCAGGGACTTAAAGAGGGAAAAAAGGCAAGGGAGATTTTTAAAAGAGAATCCTGAAAAGAGAAGAATGGGGAAAGGACGGGGGGCACGTCTGACGCTGGCTCAAAAAGGAAAAGTTGGGTCCCAAAAGATAATCAATGTCGGGAAAAGCCAGATCAGGAAAAAGGCGCAGAGCAAGTGGAGGGGGCCTCTCAAGTTTCCCAATGGGCTATGAGGGGTCGGCAGAAAGAAAGATGGTAAAGACTGTCTGTGAAGTTCAAACAAAGGGGGAGGGGAAAGTCGCTCCAAAAATTTAGCTGTCCCCAATCATCGGGTGGGAAGGGCGTGAAGAAAAACAAGGTTGCTGGAAGAAGCCGGTCACAGCTGGGAGTATCATACAGAACTTGAAAAAAGAAACAGAAAAAGGACATAGGGGGCGCGGCAAAATTCAATCCGTTGTGCAGCCAGTATGCTCCCATCCAAAACGGGTGAGAAATGAAAAAAAGACATCAAGAAGGGGCTCATTCGTTACATAGTGATGGGAAACAGGGAGATCGTGATTGCCGCCCCTGGAAACCACTAGGAAAGAAAAAAGAGCAGGGGGCCAGCCTTTCAGAACGCACGTGCATTCCCACTCCTTGGAGGGGGAAGAAGAATGTGGTAGGTCTGAACACAAATGCAAATGGTCTAAAAAAGTAAAAGACAAAATCTATCCCAGAGGAGGAAGACGGGGTTCAGGGAGGATCTTGCCGATCCATTAAATCTGGGTGGGGAGGAGGATTCATGAGAACATGAAGTTCAGGTGAAGCAGATCATACGTTCGGGAAGAAAATCAAGAAAAGGAGATAATCTAGGGGAACGGGACTGCTAGAAGGTAAGTCGCATGCTAAAAGCGTACTGACGGATTGGGAGAAATTGAAAGGGAAGTTTTTTCCTGAAGGTGGGATCGCTCGTTGAAGATCTTTTATAGGAAGCCAAAAAGAAAAAGAAATGATCAAAGAAAAAACGAGTATTAAGACGCGAAAAGGCTTATTAATATCCCCTCCGGAACAGTCTATCACACCTTCCCGAAGAAAAAAAAGAGAAGATTGCCCGAATAGGGGAGGACTTCTCCCGAAAGGGGAACAATCCGAAAAAGATCGGAAGGGAGGTGAGGAGCTGGGGACTCTTCGCCGGCTGCATGCTATGTGGGGAAGAACAAAGACTGAACCATGAAGGGGGGCACGCCTCTAAAACCTCTCGATCTGAGGGGAGCTAAAAAGCTCGCGATGGACCGTGCGTGTGGGTGAATAAGATAAAAGCGAGCAGAAGCACAATCTGACGTCGTTGTCAGACTGCAAAAGGAGGGCAATATAATGCTGATTTAAGAAGATAACTTCAGGGACAATCCATGGTTCGCTTCATCCCGCTACATTTAAAAAGACGAGAAAGAGGAAGAGGGGGAGCAGATCGCTGAGAATCATTTGAGACTGAAACGAGGACTGCATGTGAAGGCGCCAAAGGGGTCGACTTCTTAGTAGCACCTGAACCCTTCCTATGCAAGGGGGGAAGTGGGAAAAAAACTGAATTTAACGGTAAGGGACAAAAACTCTTTGGGTGACCATCTAAAAGGGCTTTCAGGATCCGGGAGAAAACGGTGGGAGGGGCTGAAGAGTACAAAAGGAGCAACCAGACGTTACGGAGGAGCGAAGAAAATAGAAAGTTGGGTTCTAGGCTTCCGAACTATCTAAAAGGGCAAGGCCATTGGGAGAGAAAAGATTCTAGCAGACACCTTGCGGGGTCTATGGGGTTCTGCCAACCGAGAATAAAAATCGCTTGGGACGCCCTGCGCCCACAAGGAGGATCATTGTCTTTGAAGAGTTAGTTATTCTGTTAGGATAAAGGAAAAGACAAGTCATCATCAGAATGTATAATTTTGGAAGACGGGAACGCAATTTGGCTCTTTAGACCAGCGGGGGGGGAGGGGAAAGGACGGAAAGACGATCGAGGAACTCAAGAGACCGGGAGGAGTGTGGAGGCACGAAGAGAAAAAATTCAACACCTACCGCCATCCTTGAAAGGAAAAACGAGGGGGGGGGGTTTAAGGACGGGTACCTCAAGATAGAGAAAACGGGGGAAAGGAAAATAACAATCTGTCTGCCGGAAGAGACCCGAGGATAGAAAGCTGTGCCGACCTTGAGGAGGACATCATCTGCAGGACCAGAGGTGACAAAGGCTCAGAAAAAGGCGAGCCGATGATGAAAAAACGTCTCTTTTCGCGGAAGGCTCAGGGGGTTAAAGAAAAAAGTGCACCGAGTTCTCGGTTGTTTTCTAGTCTACCGATCAAGGGAACAGAGAGAGGTCTAAAGGGGCATCAAAGGGTTCTGGGGATCGTCTTCCAAAAAAGGATTTGCGAAGGAGGTAAGCGATAGGACAGGCGTGCCAAGGAGAGGCTCACTGTACAAAACAAGCGCGGAGTGTTCACGGGAGCCGCGGCTACGGGGACCTCTTTAAAAAACAAAAGTACGAGAAATTTCAGAGCAAGCCCCATGAAGTCCCCTGGACCGAAAGGCCAAAAGAAAAACCGGGGGCAAAAAAAACTACCGCTCTCTAAAATAAAAGGGGGAACGTGATTTATTCGGGACCCTTAACGGAGACTGGTGGATGAGGGGGGGAAACCATCAAAAACCAACCACGACCAAACCCATAAAAAAGACGGGACAAATCCCCCAAAAGAACCCGCAGAATTTGAAAAAAAAGCGCTAGACCATTTAGATTTCACCCCTGCACGACAAACTCACATCCTTGGGAAGGAGGAAAAAGATATAGCTCCAAAACTCGTGGGGGGGGGAAGGGGGAAATAGGCTTGTAGCAGCAACACTATGGGAGAGAGGGGGCAAATGGGGGGGATGGTGTTTTAGCTAAGGAGAACCGTCTTTGAGGAAAGTTCAAGCATTTGGAAAAGAATGAAGGGTTTTTTTTTCGGTGTTGTGGGTGGGTCTCTCGAAACCAAATGCGCGGGGACAGAAAGCCAATCGCCGGAAGAAAATGGTATTGTGAATAGAGGGATAAATTGGGGGGAGTCGGGACTTTCGGTCATGTTTAAGGACGTTAGGAAGAATTGCGTTCCCATGGTGTTGGGGATTCCAGGACGTCGCAGAAAAAGGGAAAAAATGTTGAGTAAAAGAAGTCTGCGAAGAAAAGAAAAAGGGGGGAGGGCGGGGACACTCACATCCGCGGGAATCAGGGGAGGGGGAAGAGGCGGAAGGGAGACCTACGGGCAGAGAACAGCAAAATCGCCGATTTTCCAAAGGAACGGAGAGAGATCGACCTTGGACCGAATCCTCACCACCACCTCCCAGCGTGGCCACAGAACCACACTGCGCCGCTCCCTCACAGAACGAAGGGGAGATCCTACTTAGTCCCGAGGAAAAAGCCTCTCTGGTGGGGGTGGGGGAGGGAAAGGGTTGCAAATAAGGGGACATTTCGCTCGCTTCATCTAAAGAAAGGTGGTGGGAGAAACTTGGCGGTCCTCCCGGATCCACGGACAAAGAAACGACTCGGGGGGGTGCCGAAAAACTAACAGAGTGCCGTCCTTGGAGCGCTTCAACACAAACAAAAATGGGATGTGAGAAGGGTTCGCGGAGGAAAAGGCAGGAAAAACTGACGGGAGGGAAAGCAAAACGATCATTATTGTTAACGGTTGATTGGAAGAGTCAGTTGCAAGTGGGCAGGGTCCGCAGAGGGGGCCACTCACACGTAAACAGGAACTAAAAAGAACAAATTACGGGAGAGTGCAATAAGAAGCCCGAAGGGCAAAAATGTGGTAATGAAAGGAGAGGTTATCATGTTGGAAACAGCAGAAAGGAGAAATCAAGAGGGGTATAATGGGAATTAACATCGAGGCTTCTGGTCGCCGGTCAGCAGGAGCAACCATAAGGGTACAAAAAAACCAGCAGGGCATAAAAAATGCGTCCGGGAAAGGGTCAGTCAACCCTAGACAGAAACAGGGGCTAAGGGTCGTCGAAACAGGTAGAGGGGCTTTTTCACCGGTAATGGCACGGTCCAAGATAAAAAGAGTCTCAATCAAGGGGACTGGAAATCAATCGGGGGAGTATGGGGAAACACATTTACGGGGACCGACTGGACCAGAGAAGAGCGAAACTGGTGAAGAATTTCAACAGGATGACGGGAGGAAACCTGCATGGGAAAAAAAAAAGGGTGTGCATCCATTGCTCCATCACGGGCGAAGGCGCATAGCGTTGAGGCTCGTGACGTTGTTGGAAAAAAAATTAAGAGAGAAGCCTCCAGGGAGGGGGGGAGAAGACCATAGGAAAAAACCGATAGAAGATTTGGCCAAAGGCCGGCCCCGGCAAAGATTCCCGACGGGGGGACAGGCCGGACTCGCCTGGGTAGAGTCTGGAAAAAAACATTCAAAGACGGGGGAAATGATAGGGGAAAACGCGAAAAGGTAAGTTCGAAGCGTCACGGGAAGAGGGCAGTAATCCGGCATCAAGACTTAACCTCAGGGAGGACTTGAGCTTCTTGCCGCCTTCGGGGGAAGAAAAGAACGTTTCGATCGAAGAAAGGGACATATTCTGGGCTCAAAGAAGGACAAGGACAGAGCGAGGGGGGGGAGAAGGCGTGGAATGGAGCTCTGTTTTTTCGGTGACGGTGCGGGGTCTCCTCGGGGAAAAGAGGAAGGAGGATATAGGTCTACTTGACATCTAAGAAAAAAAAAACTGGAGGAGGAGGGAGGATCAACGCTGCGGACTCCCGCGGAAAACCAAAAAAAGAAAAAACCGAGCTTGGGGTCAACTCCTACGTCGAAATCTGGCGGACTGCGGACACCACACGTAGAGCACGCTTCAGAGCAATAGAAGGAAGAAAAGGGGTTGGGGTGGGGGGCAACTGTTGCTCATAATCACGGTTCTGTGCTTTCAATGAAAAGGATTAGGCACAATACTCGGCGACCGCGAATACATTCGGGGGCGCGCAAATTTAAAAATATAAGAAAAAAAAACGATGGACTTTCGGTTTGGAATCTAAACCCGGCAGAAACAGGGCCGGAATAGGCGGTTCAAGCGCGGTAAAGGTCCGGCCAAAGAAACTGAACATAGAAGGAGGTTCTGGAGGGGGGGGAGGAAGGACCTTCGACATCCTGGGCCCGGGGCGTGGGGCAATATCTCCAGGTGACCAAAGCACGAGAAAATCGCTCTCCGGATTGAGCGTTTCGGGCATCCAAAGGGGGGGAGTAACATACGGGGAAACAAGCCTGAGGGGGGGTAATTCTCAATTAGAAGTCGGGGGAAATTTCTGCACCATCAAGGGTAATCCCTTTGGACGTTGGGGGGGGAGTCGACTTGATGGGGACTCACTACCCCACCACCTATGGGGGGCATCTAAAGGGATGAGGAATCGGGAAGACAACTATTTCTAAACGTTAGAATGTTGGCTGGAAAAAAGTCCCTACACGAGGCACCAACTATGAAGCAATGGGGGCGATACATAAGGGAAAAGGCACGAAGGCACCTCAAAGAAGGAACAGGGGGGGGTAGGCGATATGCTATTCGGCGCCGGAACAGGCGGGGAAATAAGGGAAAAGATTCCTGCGGATCCAGGCCTGTTAAGAAGAAATGGAGAAAAGAGGAAAAAGGGATGAGGCTTTCGGATTTTTGATGCTTGGTGAAAAAAAAAATTATCCAGTTGCAGGAGAAAGGAAGCAATAAGGACAATGGATGAGGAAGACAGGTCGCAGTTGTGAGGGGGGAATCCCGGGCCCCAGCGGGGGGGGGGAGGTTGCGATGCTCGAGGGAACGAGAAACAAAAAAGAAAGTAGTTTTTGAGGACTAAATTCAAAGAGGAGCGACCTCAGGAATGAACGACTCGCCCATGGGTGGTGTGTTTTCCGGGACTCCAAAGTCACTACCGGGAAAAATCTCGAAAGGTTACCAAAAAAAAAGGAATAAGTATCCTGGGAAGAACGAGAGGGCTGGAGAAGTATAATCTCGCTCAGGGACATGAGGAAGGGACTGACCACAGAGAAAGAGAAGCTCCGCAAATCACTGGAAAGATGGGATTAAGATCGTCCGGGCAGGGCTCGCGCTGGGGTGCTCTCTGGGGTCCACACCTGCGATTTTGGTGCAGGAGAAAGGGGGCGCCATAAACATCTATAGGATAAACTTGTAAGACGCGTGTGGAGGGGAAGGTTATCTTCGCAAATGCATGGGGGAGTCGTCGTATCCGAGTCAAGAACCCGGCTTGGCACAAATGTGAGTGACAGCGAGCGTTTAAGGCGCATCAGTGGGTCTCAGGAGGACACAAAGCAGACGCAGAACAATGGAACCACTTGAGGGCCGAAAAAAGGGAACCTGACGAAAGAAAAAGACGACAGGGGTCCTTTCAGTCACAGGGAACAACGCTGTCTACGAACCTCGCGAGAAAATTCCCGGGGGAGTAGGGGCAGGGCCTTGAAAAACTACATGGGAAAGGCGTATGTTTTGGGGGAGCGACCAGCCCACAACAAAAACGACAAACCCCCACAGAGAAGAGAAAGCCAAGCTATCGACACGAAGTAGCTACGGCCTCGCAACAATGGTTGACATGCACGACAAGACATCACGGCCACTTTAAGGGGAGGGTTAAGAGAGGCTCGTCTCACTAACAAAGGGGAGGGATTAAATAAGGTGGGAGGCACGCATCAATGGAGTAGGGGAGAGTCAGAAAAAGGGTGAAATGAGGAAACATGTTCTTCTCTCAGAGGCTCAAAGTCCCGGGGAGGTGAGGCGTATGGACCTTTGGAAAGGGGGGGGGTTTCTGGTGGGGGTGGGGGGAGTTAGAAAACCAAAATAACCCACAAGCAAAAAGAAAAAATAACTTATTTGAACGCGATTGGCTAGCCAGTGGCCGTAAACGTCGTTTCGGGGACTTCGTCATGGGCCTGCCGGGACTTTTAAAAGGCAAAAAAAGGCGTCGCCTAGTCCACGGTGGGGGGTCGAAAACGCGCGCCCGAACCGAGATTCGCCCAGAGGAAGGGGGTTCACGACAGACGCGGCCTTGGGGAAATCCCGGAAGAAACTCAAGGATCGCACAGCATGCAGGATCCCTTGGCCCAGCCTGATGAACGTAGAAGAGCGAGGTTTATCGAGGAAATTGAGGAAGAGGACACTCCCAAACGAGGAAATCGACACATGGCGCGAGCCTCACACAAAGACGCTTACTCGGCTTCCATCGGAAGACTCCCAGGGCCGCCTGTAAGAACTTTAAAAGGGACTCTATGGCGCGAAATATCGAGAGGAGCAAGCCCGGGGATATAAAAGGGACATACGATTGGGAATGGCTCTGAAAAATATCTAAGGGGTGCCGTCCTTGAGTCATCACCAAATTCATCAAAAGGGGGGAGGGGAAACACTTATGCTGTCGGCTTAAGATAGGTGGGAGGGAGAGAAAACCGACGGATTGGTTCGTTCTGTGGCGAGTCGGTACACCTGGGGTCCGAGAGGGTCCCCACGGGAAAAATTGAGGAACCGAAACACAAGGAACCGACTGTAAGTCAATCCATTTCCGAGAGGGGAATTATGGTAAAGGCCTCTAACTGGGGGGGAAAAAGATCTCAGAAAAAGACTTCACTCCAGTGGAAAAAAGAGCCGGGGTAGATAAAGGACTGAAACGCAGAAAGGAGAGAGAAAAGGTAAGTTTCGACATCCGTGCGAGGCCGGAATCCGTCCGAGGAGTCAGTTCGTGGAAGGAAGAAAAAATTTGGGACAATTTGGGGACACTGAGAAATAAATTTTACGTCTGGTGTCACTCGTTACTCTTCCGCCACTAAAAGGAGAATAAGGGGTGAACTATGAAAGAAAGGACAAAACGCAATCAATCTGTTGGGGCGGTATTGAGGGACGCAACATTTTAAGGTAACATCAAAGGCCATCGGGGAGGGATTTCTCACAGATGGGACGAAGGGGAAACAAAGCGCCTAAAGGAGCAAGGGGGGGCATAGTGTCGGGAAAATAACAAAAGATGAACGAGAGAGACGAATGGAGAGATCTCCCGTGTAGGGGGGGAACCGATAAACAGTGAGGACGCAAAAAGGGGTTCTAAGGAGAACTTCAAGAAGAGCGAGGAACAAGCCGGCCCCTTGAAGACTCTGCCCGCAGGGGTGGCACTAGGGAGTTCGAAAAAAGGGGGGGGTGGTATATGGCGGAAAAACAAAACTAAAAAATCTCTAGTGACCATCTTCACAGATCCCCCTCGGGAGAGAGTCGATCTTTCAGATGGTGTCGGACAGGGTACCGGCATCGAGACTTAAAGGCCAGACCACATAGGCGTGGGGGGACGACTGCGACAAAACGCAGGAGGAAGAATCTGAAAAGCGACGCTACTGTGGGCGGAGTCCGCCGAGCGAAGGGAGGGAGTGGGAAGTGGGAAATTTTTAGGACTGGGCTTGGGGGGGAGGCCAGGGGGCCGCGGCAAAGGGGAGTCCTCCGATCCTAAAAGAGTAGAAAGAGTATGATCACAAGACTGAGCGTCTGAGAATTAAAACATCCTGCCGAAACCGAGGAGAAGGAAACCCGTCACAGAAAAACTCAACAAGGAAAAAGCTTCGATACTCAACGGGGAGGGCCTGCGCCGACCCTAAATAGAAAGAGACTAAATCTTGGTTCTGATAGGAAAAAGGTCTGAATAGCAGCGGGCAAGGGGGCTCTCCAGAAACGGGAGGGTGGGGGCCGTGCCCCCAAGGATGGACGAATCGGGAAAAAAGATGAGAAAAATATCGCGGGCATCGAGGTGGGCGGAAAAGCCTCCAGGAGGAAGTTTGTTGGGGGGGAACTAATACGGCCTAATCATAAGGGGGAAGGCCTAAAATCCGGGGGTGCACAGACGGGGTCTACGGCTAAGGGAAAGTGCTCTGGCGGAATTAAACAGAATGGCAGAGGGGGGGAAAGCGTATAAACCAATTCGGTCTGCTCTTGGGACATTCGCACGTGGAGTGTCGAACAGACTGGGCACTGAAAAATGCTTCCCTGGGAGGGGGGGCGCCAATATTTCAAGTTTAAAAGAAACATCACGAGGAAACAGATTTGAGGGTGAAGGTGCTGGTAGAAGAATTTTGCTTACTCAAAAAGCAACGAACAAACACGATTGAAATGGAAAACTAAGGAAAGACTTTCGAACCACGAGGAGAAGTTATCTTTAAAGAAAAGAGAGTACAGCGAGTGCAACCAGAAGCCCTAAATTGGAGGTTGCGTAGGGTTGTGGGGACTCAAAAGAAAAAGAGAAAACTGGAGCTAAAATTAAAAAGGGGACGCCATTGCTAGGGAGCTCGATTCCGACCTAACGTGCTGGAAGTTCAAACTTATGGGGGGGAGGATGTCCCTGGAGACATTCGCGAAAAAATTTAGCCTAAGAAAGCTCTCACCAAGGAGGGATCAAGGAAGGAGGAAGGATTAGGGGGGGGATGTGGTTCCAAAGAGGAGAAAAATTTCCTTAAGGGAAAACCACGTCCATGGATTTAAGTGTGATGAAGAGTCGCCTGGGTGCGGTCTGCTAGGGGGGATCCATCCAGGGGTGGCGTAGCGGATCTTAAACTGAACGACAGCAAAGAAAAAAAACCTGAGTCGTGGTACTAAGTTTCAAGACAGGAACGCGAAAAGCCGAGCATCATTTACGGAAAAACGCTGCATGGGTTTTGCGAATGAAAAAGGTCAAAGGGGGCGAGAAGATGACGCCCCGCCTATCAAAAAAGATGGCTAATGTCGGATACGTCTTCGCGGGGGTGAGGCGACACTTTGGAAAACGCAGAGAGAACTAAAACCATGAGACGACAAAAGCGGGGGAGGGGGTCTTGGCCGCGAAGGCCAGGAGACTTCGCGGGGGGGGGTCGGTTCTCTTCTCCGTTCAGGGGGGGGGTCGCTCGTGCAAGTAGGGGTCGCGGGTTGGGGAAAACGAGGGCCTAAAATAAGAACGTGAGACTGTCAATAAGGTGGGCTGGCCAAAGGTATCCAGAACATGCTGTGCGAGGAGGTCGAGCTCCCGGAAGGGGGAACCTAAAAAAGGGAATAACCACTCTGGGGACAGACAAGGTGGGAGGAAGAATCTGCTACGAGGGAAATTCAGAAAACCAGGGGTGAATGTCGGGAACGAGGAAAGAACTCATGGAAGAAACTTGCGCACGAAAGGGGCTTCAAAAAATGAATCCCGAAAAAAATCCGCGCCACTTGGGACTATCGCGCTCAAATAAAGGTTTATCGTGGCGGCGGGAAAATGCGGGACTTCGGGAAGATGGGACTTGGAAAAGAAACAACACAAACACCATAACAAGGGGGCACATGCAATCTCACGACTCAAAAGAGAAAACACACGTTGCCACGCCGCTAAGGGAAAACCAATTTGGGGTCCGATGAAAACCCACAAAAAAAAAACCAAGGGAAAAGGGAATTCTCAGCATCGAGAAACAACAACAACTTATGAGGATTAAATATCGACGGGAGGCCGTCCCAGACAGGAGGAATTGCTTGCAGGGAAAAATCGACCACATTGGCAGAGGGAGGGCTCAAAATGGAGTCTTAGAGAAGAGGGAGGAGGGTGCAAAGGGACAGGGGAGGTTGGGTGTCCGTGGTGGTTTGGGGTCAGGTTTCGGATACAACACATCAAGAATCGAAAGTAAAGGGAAAGGAAAAAACCGCGCCCGATCAAAAGGGGGGGTCTCTCGGGATAAACTCTGAAGGGTGGAGATGGGGGGGTCCCGGGTTCGGGTCCGCAAGGGTCTTTTAAAAGGGCGTATGGGAGAGGCCAGGCTCACCTAGGAAGATGTTCGACGCGGCGAAAAGGAGTCTGGCAGACAAAAACTAGAACACACTCGGCAAGGTCTTAGGCGCGCGGCCGGCGATCGACTACCTGCATCCACATCTTGCGAGATCCATTGGGGACTACCGGAAAAGTAACTATAAGAAAGCTTTAAAAAAGGAAGGAGAGAACTAACAACGAGCCTCCGAGCGTTGCCAAAACGATCTTAACCCCCTGGCGACGACAGGCCAAAGACGTAAAGGGGGGAAATCCTACGGACAAAGACGCCAGATGCGCTCCGTCTTAGAAATCCCTTGGGCAGCCATCGAGGGCTCTAAGATCGAGGGGTATCAAATACAGAAAGAATAAACAACGCCACTTGGGGAAATGGGTGGCTCAATCAAAGAGGGGTTATTGAAGGGGACTTGGAACGTGCAAACAAAACCAGTGCAGCGGAGGTCGTCAAAGATGATTCCGCGAATGGTCTGAACTTCGTGGGCCAAACGATGAGGGGGAGATGGTGGTCTCTCGTTCCGGCCTCGCGCAGGAAAACCCACACTGCGGTGGAAAAAGAAGACGATCACCCAAATTACTCAAAAGAAATAGGGGCTGACTGCTTGGACGTATCACTATATAGGGGGGGGGGGAAAAAAATCATCAGAAAACAGGAACTACTGGAGGAGAAATTAGAAATTAACAGGCGGTAGGAGGATGATCAAGCAGGAAGCTCCCC
>Ga0179593_1304244_pt1 | contig 16145 bp, 20 predicted proteins | sample CZODoug2_1_08_16_FD_185931 | JGI IMG/M metagenome (GOLD analysis project Ga0179593, IMG submission 185931) | Vadose zone soil fungal communities from Angelo Coast Range Reserve, California, USA - CZODoug2_1_08_16fungal (PacBio error correction) | ecosystem: Environmental > Terrestrial > Soil >...
TTAAAGGAGTACCAGGGATGAACACAGGGAATCACACAAAAGAGAGCCCGGGTGAACTGATTACAGCTAGCGTAAAAGTGGATTCCCAGTGAAGTTTGTAATAGAGAGGCTGGGTCAACTTCATTTCGATGAAACAAAACGGACCACTCAACAAGAAAATAGGAGGGCCCTGCAAGGGTCAAAAACTAAACCCTCCTCGAATGAGCGACGAGACTCAAAAAGTAAACGGGGATGCGCGGACCTGGCAAGCGGGTCTCATGGGGCAAACAAATGAAAAATGCAGGTTTTGCTCCGAGGGTTGTGGGGGAACGGGCTGGGCACCTTTTTGATCTAACCCAGAGAAAGCAGAGCTGGTGTAAACAAACAAAAGGGGCAAAATGCGCGCAAGGAAAACAAAAACCCCCCCCCCCAAACACACCCAGGACGGGCTCCAGGGGGAACCCCGACAGGCGGTCTGTTAACGACTCTGGGTCAATGGTGACAATGTCGAATGACACACAAAAGAAAAGGGGGGCCACAGGAAAAGCTTTCCAGGGAGGGACGGGGGGGTGGGTCAGCCACATGGGGGCGGAAACAGGTCGAACCTCAATGAAAAAAAAGATCCACAAAAACCAGGAAAGTCGTAAAGGGGGCCCCTACGACAAGAAGAATGACACGAAGCGGGACAAGGTCCATACACTCACAAAACCTCGCAAAGGAACGGGGGGGAAGCGGCGAGGAAGTGCTTGAAATTGTGCGTGGACCCCGAAAAAGAGGCGTCTGGAATAATGAACTAGGTGCCGAAGAGAAAAGGGTGAGGGGGAATGCACTACAGACGAGGCCTATAGGGGGGGGGTCGCCCGTGTGGAATCAGCAGACTGCGAACTGACAAAACAACCAGAGGTTTCAGCAAGTGTAGGAAACGCCAGGGGGGGAGGGGGGAAAAAAAAAAACAAGGGCAATCAGGACTACCAACAAAAAGGGGGCTCAAAAAACTCAGCTGGGTCAACGTTTGGGGGGGGGCGACACGGCCGCTTAATTGGGGACCAACAGCAATCAATCACAATTAAAAGAAAAAGAGCGACGGTGAAGCGCATACTCAAAAAATCTGGGGAACTGGGGGGAAGTAAGGTCAAGGCGGGGGGGCGAGCCCATACCACCCCCCTCAAGCAACGGGGGTGGCAAGGAACGGGCCTTGCAAGGGGAAGCATTAAAAAGACCGACAGAAGGGGCCAATCCCCTAGTGGGTGCAGTTGGTCCCTGTGAACGGGGACGAGGGAAAACCAGGAGGCAAAGCCGTGAAAAGCCCATTGGAACGAAGGGAAAAAAATAAACAGAAGACGTTCCGGGAACGGGCAAAAAAAGCGGCAAAGCTTGTGGAAACGAAAGCGTGACAAGATCAGGAGAAAGGGGGCTAACTGGCCAGGGGGACAACAAAAAGGCTGAAAAAACGGAGCCGGGAAAATCAGATGGACCACAAGGACAGCCGCAACAAGTGTGGTAAGAGTACCCGGAAAAAAAAAAAAGCAGGGGGCTGGCGCCGGGGATCACCAGGAAAAAAAAAGGTCCAAGCGGCCAAGAAAGGAAAAACCAGGAGCAAGCACGGGCGAACTGCCCAAACGGACTGGGCAGGACCAGGGAATCAACTGCTCACACACGCATGCCCCGCAACCTGAAGTAAGCCGCTAGGGGGCCCCGTGTTCCACAAAGGGAACGACCACAAACAAGGCACAAAAGCAGACGCGTGCATGACTTGAAGAGGGCGTGACCCCGTCATAAAACAAGCGTGCGATGTTCAGGAAGAGGGGAGACCTAATCGCCGACCAGGGAAAAAAGAAGGGGACACTTACATACCGCCTTGCAAGGAAGAAAAAGGTTCAGGGAGAAGAAGTGACGGAAAAAAAGCCCGGAAAAGAAAACCGAGAAAACGCGGTACCAAACGGGCCAGGGGGGGCACGGAGGGCGGAAGAGCTCCAGAAAAAGACAAAATCACGACGCAGCCACCAAAAAAAAAGTGATCGAAAAAAAAAACAGCAAAAAAATTTTCCTCCCGCCAACCTCCGGGAAAAAAAGGGGATGGTAAAGAGTAGGAAGCTGGATATGCGGGAAGGGGATTGGGGGAAAAGGAAGGTAGGGCAGTTGCCAAATGAAACCAGGTAAAAGAGCGGGAAAAAAAAAAAAACAGGAGGAAAAAAGTTCTCTCCGAAAAAAAAAAAAACAAAATGAAGGAGGAAAAGAGAGAAAGAGAGAGTGAGGTCATGGACTGACCCTAGTGAAGGGGAGGTCACCAAAAAAACTCACTCAATTCAACTGGAGAAAGGAGGAATCAACGTAGAAAGGGCGCGAAAAACAAGGATGCCAGCCACTGCAAAAGGGGCGTTGCGGCAGGAAAAAAATGGTGCGCGTTGTGGAGAATCCAAACAAGCACTGGGGCGTAGTGAGGAAGTGGGAAAAAAGGAGAAAAACAGAAGAGGGGGGCCACTGCCAAAGGGGGGCAAAGGTTAAAAATTCGGCGGTCCTGGGTAAGAGAAAATCTGGACGGGGCAGTCCCTCCGACCTCGGGAGTGAAGGAACAAAAAACTTACAGGGAAAAGAGCTTGTGGATTTCAGAAACCCCGAATGTCCCTAAGGCGTAAAGTTAGAGCAGCAAAAAGAACCGGCTTTGCATTATGAATGGTGGGAGGGGGGCAAAACGGACAAGGCACGAAACGAGGGAAGTAAAAGTGGCCCCGGCGTGTGACGGGTCCGTCAAACGCTTGGAAAGGGGGAAATTTTGCGGGAGGAAGAAACAGAGGACGGTGGATGACTGCAGTGGAGACAGGTGGAGGCATATCACGCTGTGGACCAAGCGACGCGCCGGGGGGGGGAAAGAGGGAAGCTGATTTGAAAAACGCTTGTTGAGGGGGTCGGGGGGGAAACCGCCTGGGTAAAAGATGCAAGGCACGGGGTATACTGAACCAAGCCACGGAGAAGGGGGGGTTTCAGGGGGGGGAGTAGGGAAAAAACCCTGCTGCGACCCCTGTCAAGGGGGGGAAACGGGGGGAAAACACTGTTCAAGGGGCTGAAGAATGGCCCGTACCTGCGGGACCGCAGGAAAAAAAAAAACTTACCTATAAGAGAGCAAGCGCGGTCTATAGATTAAGTTGCAGGACCGGGGGGCCGACGCGTAGCAAAAAAGGGAACCGTACAAAAAAAACATCCACTCGGAACAGGAGACCTGCAAACTGGGGGAAAGGCGACTGCCCTGGTGGAACCTGGGGTCAAAAAACACGTTTGGTACCACCCCGAAAAAAAACAAAATGCAGGGTTGCCCTCAAACGTACGGCAAGGGGTCAAGTCTCCGGAACCGCCCCCATTCGTTGCTACAAAACCGGGAGGTTGCGCAGGGGGATTGCTCGCCAAAAAGTAAGGAGGTTTCAAGGACATGAATCTCAAAAAATGGTCAAAAAGAAAGACGCGTAAAGTTGGTACCGGAAGGGCCCACGGTCGCGGCAGGGTCATAAAGGGGGGGGGATACCATGCATTTGACACGGGAAAGTTAGGGGGTTCCGCGCCGAAGGAAAAAAGACGTGTCCACACGGATGAGTTGGGGGTTGAAACCGCAAGTCATTGGGAAAAAAAAGGGAAAACCAACAGGGGGCACGCTGACTGCAGACCCACAACTGGAAGGAAAGCGAAAACTAAGGGGGCTGACCCGAGGTGGTTGGAAGGAGGAAAGTTTCGGAAAAAGTCAGGTGGGCGACCACTACACAACAAGAGAAGCTCGTCCCCCTGAGGGGGGACCGTGAAAGCACACGTGGACCCAGCATAACAGCGAGAAAAAATCGTAAAGGAGGAAAAAACCGCACGAAAACAAGATAATGGCACTAAAAACTAAAAAAAGTCAACAGGAGAACCAGAAAAACCCGAGAGACGCTATCCCCAACAAACGGCAGGGGCTGAGGTGCTGCGGTGAAACAAAAGGCGAATCCTGAAAGTGTCAAAGCACTTGACATGAAAAAAACGTGGGGCTAAAGGGCTTGGAAAAAGGGCCGCCGGCACCGGTTGGGGGGGGGGGGAGCCTGGTATTACGGGTTGGAAAAAAACGTTGTCTAAAAACACGCTGGCGCAAAAGAACAACCGAAAAAAAAACCGGGAAAACGGCTGGCTGTGGGAAAAACCGGCATGAGTGGTCAGCGCTGCGGGAAAAAAGACGAGGCGAGATCACCAGGAAAACTAAAGAAACTCTTGCGGGAAACTAAACCGGAGGGCCAAGGAGGCCGGAACGTCCTGGTGGTTTTAAAACAAGAGAGGAGAGCGGTGGAGATAAACAAAGGAGCGTAAAAAACAAACAACCACCGGTGAACATACAGAGGAACAAAAAAAAGAAAAATTGGGGGGAACAGGCTCCCGAACGCAAAAAAAAAAAATCAACTGGAGAGGAAAGGAAGCAGCGGCGGGAAAGGGTTGGTTTGGAGCACGGCGCAAAGGGCCACAGGAAAAAAAATTACGGGAGGGCATACGGTGGGGAGGAGAAAAAAAAAGCAAGAAGGCCCAGAACTGGGCAAAAAACAACGCACAATCTCCAAGCAACATGGGCCGCGATGCCCAAAGAGAATCAAAGCAGGCAGCCCCAGGACTCTCAAACAGCGGTTGGAGAACGAGGAATTAACGCGCGGCCAGGCCGGGCTAAGCTCCCCGCCGGGTTGGTGACAGCAAACACGAACCCTGTCCTGGTTCCGTTCCCCCAAACGAACAAGAGAAAAAGCGCCGAACGACGAACGTCCAGGAGGGTGCTGTGGGGGCAAGTGGCGGGTCGAAGTAGTATAAACTCAAGGAAAAAAAAGCACATTGGACAAGGGTTTCCGGCCTTGTGCCTTAACACAATAATAAGGGACGGGGGAGTGATGGGAAGAAAAAGGCACCCCAAGAACATAACTCCTTTCTGAAGACACCTGGAGATAACGGTATCAAGCCTTTCCCGTAGGAAAATGCCCCTCAAAAAAAAAGGCGGTGGAACGGGGACGAGGGGATATTGAGGGGGCGGCCAAACAAACGCCGTGTCAGGAAAAAAGGAAATTGTGACCGGGGCCTGACAAACTTGAGATAGTTTCGCCAGAGGCCTGACACTATGAGGGCTGTGCGCGGGCGAAAAGGGAGGAGATCGGTGTTCCTTGTCCCACACAACGTCCTCTGGAGATCAAGGGGGGAGATCGTGCGGTTGGACAGCGCTCTAGGCCGCAAAGGAGGGGGGGGGAAAAGAGGATTCATCATGGTCGGCATTTTCATTAGGAGGAAAAAGGGACAAGAAAACCCTTGTGCATGTGCAGAAGGGGAACAGTGAAACAATCATCAGGAAAAAAAGCAAAAAAACAAAAGTGAAAGATGGAAGAAGAGAGGCTGGTGATCATAGAAAAATCCAGAAAGGATGCTCGCTCTCCTCAGGAAAAAAGGACCGCAGATCTCATTCAAGTCGACGGAACAATAAACGCGGCAGAAAAAAACCGCAAGCTCAACAGACGAACCAGACTTGGTGGGGACCGGAAATACCAGAAGGAAAACACAAAGACCGGGCCAAGCAAAAAAGTGTTACGCACAGGCAGGGGGGGACCGCAAGAAAGGAGAGAAAAGGCGGCGACAAACGTAAAACGTCACGGGGGGGGGGGGGGCGTGGGGGGGGGAATGGCCCACACGACCAAGGGGGGCAAAGGAAAAGTCAGACGGAAGGAAAGGACCACTAAAGGGGAACAACAGGAAAAAACAAATATAAAACAGGGGAAGGGTTTGGAGGACACTCTAACCAGCAGGAGGGAGTGTTCAAAACACAAAAACAGACAGGGATTACCTTTGGTGGGCGTCCGTTGAAAAAGTTATCTCAGCAACTGAAAGAAAAAAAAGAAGGCCCGGGGACGAGGGAGGCAATATCTGTGTAGGGAGGGGACTGTGGGAAAAAAGACATGGCCGGGAGGGGGTCGCCGGAACAGGCAAAACGGGAGATGCAAACAAGGGAGGAAAAAGGGTCATCCAAAACACTAATAGACCTCGGGAAAGTATCTCAACAAAAGCTAGAAAAAAAGAATGGGAGGGGGTGATGGCCGGACTGGCAAGAAATTTTTCCGAATGCTCGAGAACCACGCCGCACCGTCAGCAAGGTGACTGGAGAAGGTTCAACTTTTACACGAACATCCCTAAGAGGGCAGAAGAAGAAAAGGCCTGGATGTCGGGCAAAAGGAAGTCAAAAATGTAAGGAAAAACTGCACGCTTGGGTACCAGGAGCAGAAGGGGGCACGCGGGGGTGTGACAACTCTGGCAAAGTTAACGTAAGAAGCGCAGAGAGGGTGGACAAAACCAAAAAATCCAAGACCACGACGCCGGGGGGCAAAAAGAAGCAGGGCTCATTTTACCAGCCATCGGGGTCGGATGATAGGAACTGTCAATGTGAACCTGTCTCAATGCCGGGAAAAAAAGGCAAGAAAAAAAAAACGGGGAGGGCATTGGTGCCGACAAAAGGGTGGGTAGAGACATGTACAACCACCGCAAGAAAAAGCCCCCGGGGGGGAGGAGGGAGGGACAAAAAAAGAAAGGGGCCCGCCCCACGCTCGGACGAAGGGAGGGCAAAGGGGAAAAAAAAGACAAAACCGGTAACCGCAGCAACAAAACACCGGCAAGGGGATAAAAAATACACTGGGGCAGCTCCGGGTGCTGTTGGTTGATGCCGTGAACAATAAGGAGTGGGGAAAACGTGTAGAAAGAGGGGGGGGCTGGGACTGTGTCGCCCGTGTAGGGGGGGGGAAAGCCAATCAAACCACAGGGGGTGGGGCGACAAAAAAGGTCAATGAGACCCGACCACTGGGGAGGTCAAACACAAAATCAAAGTGGAAAAGTGGGGCCGCCACGCGGGGGGGGCAAGCGGCAAAAAGGGAATGTCGGCGTACCAAGGGAAAGGCGCAAGGAAAAACTCAAATGTCGGGTTGGGACTCCAAGCAGGATAAACCAGAAGTTGACAAAAAACAGGCACACTTCAGACAGCAGAAGGGAAGGTGGACGCAGTAAAAGACGCAGAATCTCTGTGCAAAGGGGGATTGCCGGGGGCAGGGAAAAACAAGCAGACGTTTGGCACCAGACCGGGACAAAGGTGTGGGAGCCAACGGGAGAACAGGGGCTGGCCAGGAATTACCCGAAACAGGAAGAGGAAAATCCATGGGGGCGGGCTGTACAAGCGGCAGAAAACTCCTGGGACGAGGCCAAAAAAGAGCCGCGCAAGGGAAAAAAGGGGACCTGGTAAGGCTTTCGGATCAGGTTGGGGGGCGAAACGTTCGGAAAAAAAGAACCAAACCACTCAACGAGGGGAAAAAAAAAAAAACGAGGGAAGACTAAACGGCCCTGTCACCGGGGGGTAAGCGGAAAAAGGAGGGGGGGAAACGAGATAGCCGGGGAAAAACAACCAAAGTTGTCAACGACACAACTTCGACAATCAGGGGGGGAGCACGCACAGGCAGGGGGGGGGGGGCGTGTGTGCTTTGCGCCAATAAAAAAAAAGGCGTAACAATCCTTTGAAAGCGGTGAACACACAAAACAAACGAGGAAATCAAACTGGGAAACCTTCTAGGAAGGGAAAAGGGATAGATTCACTACATCAAACAAATCAAGAAAGACTAGCTGTCAGGGGGGGGCACTCCCCCAGCCAAGTAAAGAGAAAAAAAACTTACAACAGAAGGGGCACAACTCAACAGGAAAGAGGTCTGCCTCAGCGTAAAACGGGGGACAAACTTACAGAGAAGAAAAAGAAGTGAATTATCGCCATTCCGAACACATGAAAACGAAAAAAGAATGGGATCCCGTTACAGCCAAACGGGCTGCGGGAAAGGAGGGGGGGCACAATAAATCCAGCCGTATCTTACTCCCTTAACACGGGTCCGCGGGGGGGACAATCCTAAAACTTGGGGGGGAAGGAGTCAATAGGACCAGATCAAAAAGATCAAAAACGAAGAGACGAAGGTGTCTCACACCACGCAAACCTTTCACGCCCCCCCGCAAACCAGGACTTCTGAAATATTGAAGAAGGGATAGAAGAGGAGAGACGGGGGAGTTGACATTGAGATTCATAAAACAATCCTCAGTAAAAGAGGGTCATATCAAACGTGAACTCTTGATCTCGAAAGAAAAAAAAAAGAACAACGGGGGGGGATAAGAAGATAAAGAGAAAAGAAAGGACTTGTTTCGTATTGGAAAGGAAAAAAGGAACCACTTCAGGATTTCTTAAAAACTCCCGCCTGAGACGTCCATCAGATCAATAAAATGATGCAGCAAACAGATGGGGAAAGAAAAAGAAAGGATGTGGACGGCGAACCAGGGTTGCGCGGGGGGTCCTTCATTTCTAAAAAGGGGAGAAGGAGGGGGGCAGGGCTCAGGCCGCTGCACACGCCAGGAACTGAAAAAGGGGACTTTTAGGGAGGGGTACGCGAAACTGTTTGGCATCCGGGGGGGAAAAAGTAAGCTCCCTTAATGTAGAGAAAAAGAAGGATCCGTTCAGGAGAGAATGGGACCGGGATGAAAGGGTGAGGCCGCGATGGTCGATCCGCATCAAAAGGCTTGCCCTTTTAGAAGGGGGTCCGTGTAAACACAGGGAACTAAAAAGGAAAAAACAGGGGCCCTCCGGGAAGGGAACGTTTGGAACGGAGGTTTCGGGTCTTTGAATGGCATATTCAAGAGGCAGGAGAAAAGGGGGGTGGCCACAAAGGCAAGTGGAGCAGTGGGATGCTCAACAGGTGGCGCCAGCGACGGGGTGCAGCGCCTGGGGGGGGGGGGGGGGGCTGTGTGAAGGAGTCGTTGGTAAAAGAGTCCCACCCAGGGGGTTGATAGTCCCAATCAAGGACGAGGGGGGGAAGGGAGGACTGGAAAAAACCTGGAGTGGATCCTTGAAAAGGTCCCCGAGTAAAACTGAGGGGCTCAAAGGGCAAAAACCGTCAGAAGGGAGTGGCCTCCCTTAAAAAAAGTCCAGGAAAAGTCCGTGCGTCCGCTCAAACTACAAAGGTCAGGAAAATTTCCCGGTCCTAACAACCCCGGGGGGGGGGGGGGTGGGGTCTGTCGGAACAAATGGACTCATGACGCTCGGGTACCCGTGCGTAGGGGGAATGCGGTCTAATCGTCTAACAAAATGGGAGCTATGCGGCCAGGGAAAACGACATGGATGGTCTCGTTAAAGGTCCGGAAGAGACAAACAACCGAACAAACGACATCTACCCGGAGGGGAAGTGCGCGGATGGGGAGCAACCGATGCAGTCATGAAAACCGAATCCCTTGCAAAGGAGAGAGAAAAGTTGGGTTGTCTGGTAAACGTTAAAACTTGATGGGGGGGAAAGGTGCCTGGGGGAGGACAGACAACACCGTGAGCCCCACAAAAACTCAGAGTTTAGGCCGAAAGGTGGAATGTAAATTGTAAGAACAAAAAATGTAGCGTAAGACCAAAAGAAAAGAAAAAGCTGAACAATAACTTCTGCCACGAGGGGGGAAAATCAAGGAAAGATCCGGATCGGACCGGGGCCAACACGAGCAGAGAGTAAAGGGGAAGAGTGCCTGGGAACCAGGAACCGGAAAAAAAATCAAATCGGCTACATCAAGAAAGACCACAGATCAGGGCAACAAAAAGGGCACAAACACCTAAAGAGAGACCCCGCAGTTTTCTGTATTGGGAGGACCGGTGAAAAGACTTATGCCGGACGAAAGCTTCGTTGTAATTGGAGGCGGGACCTCACGAAAGCAACAGGTGGGGGGAATTTGGAATGAAAATGTTGAACCTGGTCAGGGACTACATCGGGCGAAAAAGAACAACATCTTTACGAGGTTGGAAAAATTTGTGAAGGGAAGATTCAGTAAAAGGATCAAAAACAGACCACGAGGGAACGGGGGATTATAAACAGGTACCGGGTGGAACCCATTCTAGAACTGTCCGGTCACCATCTCAGGAGAAGGGGAATCACTTGCAGACGTGAAAACCAAAAGGAATTCAACGGGTAAAAGTCATAAACCTTTCAGAGGGTAAAGGGATCCGGAAAAGACCCACAGGGTAAGAATTCAAGAAAAAAGGGAACAACGGGAGTGAATAGGGTGGAGGGCAAAAGGGAGAAAGCAAATTCTCCTGGCACTGTCGTAAAACGGAAAGTTCGAGGGTGGAATAGATAACTGGAAATAAAGATTGCAAAAAAGTCACCCACAGAAAGGGAAGAAACTCCTTGTCAGAAAATAAAGGGTGATTTGGAAAAAAAAAGAACCCTTGGCGAAAACAAAAAAAAAAAGCGATTACCTGGGGTAAGCCATGTCGGGAGCCAATAAACGGCCCGGGTTGGGCCTGCAAAAAAGTCGAGCCCTGGGGGTCACTGCCCCTCCACAAAAAACCGAAGCGGGAAGGAAGACGAAAGAAAAGGGTAGTCACGTTTTCGACGAATCAAAAAAAAAGCATTAAGCCAAGGCGACAAAGGTGGAACAGGTGGTGAACACAGACAAGGAAGGAAACGGTTCGGTGAGGACACGCAAACCTTTGTCCCCCCTCAAAAGAAAAAGGGGGGGAGGAACGCCAAACAAGATCTCAAACCGAGCGGTAAATCGAAGGGGGACAGTCAAAAAAAAGAAAAAACTATCGAAACTTTTGCGCGGGGGGACCGAATCTTCACAAAAGACGCCGTTTGCATGTCTGGAAGTGGGGGAGCAGACTGAAAAACGCAATGCGGTGGAGGAGGGGACAAACAAGTCTGACAAGGGGGGGGTTGCGGCCGAAGAGGGCTATTGGGGGCAACAGAGGGAAGGGTCAAAACCAAAAACGGTCGGCTCACTCTGGAAGGAAGAGTGAAAAAAAGGGGGGGATCCCGCGTAGGGAAAAAACGAACCTCATGAGGAACGGTGAGGAAAGGGACAGTATTCAAGCATAAAATTGAAAAAAAAGGGGTGCAATCGAAATCCCAAAAAACGGGGAGATGTGGAATCAAAAAAATCGACAAAAAAAAGGGGAATAAACGGCCTAAAGAAAGGGAAAACAAAGGGAACAAAATTGCCTGCGTAAAATAACGCAGGGACGAAAGAAAAACCAACCTCACGGAAAAGGACAGCGACGGGACAGGGGGGAAAAAGACCGAAGGCGGCCGCAACGGACACTTCCACAAGGAACAACAAAAGTTCCAGACCGGCAGGGCAAAAAAAGGTCACATCAATCAAGGGAGAAAAAGACGACAAACTTAAGCAGTGGGGACAAGGGGACCAAACAAGGGACCAACAAGGTTGACATAACCAAAAAAAAAAGGAAAGCCTGCTAAAAAAAGGAACAAGAGATCAGGGGAGACTAACATTGGGGGGGGGTGAGTTCACTACCAAAAAGACCAAGCAAAAAAGGTGGGTCACGAACCAAAAACTGAACCTTGGCAAGCCCGGGGGGGGAGGGGAAACTGCAGGTAAAAAACTGGGAAAACGCCTCCCCTTGCGAAACCCAACCGTCAAATCGAGTTCGCATCTAAAGAGGGGAAGGTTATCAGGGGAAAAAATGGCGCAGGGGGGACCGGGGAAAAAAAAGGGAAGTGAATGCGACTATTACGGGAGGGGGGGAAAACAAAAAATGGATGTCGCACGAGCCACCTATTCTTTGGAAAAAAGGGCCACACGGTACTGAGGGGGACCAAGGTCGGAGGGGCCAGCGTGGGGGCCAGAAAAAAAAAGAAAAAAAGTGGTCGGCTCCCAACCGTATGACCTAAGGCAAGCTCTTGAAAGGGAAAGAAGTTCAGGAAATGTGGCAAAACAAGTAACACATTACTTCAGGACAGTCGGCAAGGGTTTGGTCAGGGAAGACAATGGGAAAAAGACCACAGGGGGACAAATGAAAATTGGCACTAAGGGGGGTGGTGAAGCGCAAGGGCAGTAACAAAAAAAGATAAAAAAAAAAAAGTGAACAACCAAAGGCACTGAAAACCTCCCTCCTTCAAAACCCGGCGCAAAGGGGAAACCAAAAGACGGTCAAACGGGATGCTTCCTCTTGGTAAGGGAAAAGGAAAAAGAAAAGGAAACCTCACCGGAAGGGGGGCAACAAAGACTCAGGCACCCCGGTTGAGGTTGGGGCGTGGGGAGGGGGGGAAACACACACAACAAATTTAGGGGAAAGTTCAAACCAACAAAACCGAAGGAACTCGAGAAGAAAACCGGTGCGGCGGCAGGTCACAACCAGGATAAACGCAAAAGAAAACAGTTACAACTTTGACAGAATCCGCAAAAACCGGGTCATCAATGCCAGGGGGGGAGCAAAACGTAGGTAAGCTCCCGTGTGCGAAAAAGGTGTGTCGTGGGGCCCCTGACTGGGCGCGTGGTAATTATCCCTAGGGTGCGAAGAAAAAAACAAAAACTAAAAAAACGGGGGGGGTGGGCTACACTAAGGAGAATGTAGTGCTGCCGGTCACGAGATCATCCAAAAAAAAAAAAGGCAGTCAAAACCAAAACTACGGGGAAAAAAAAAGGTGATGAAAAAAAAAAACCGAAAGAGAAGCTGAAATCTTCAGGGTGCTGGAAAAAACAAAAATGTACGAAAATCAAAAACTTAAGGTTTAAGCCCGGGGGACATCAAAAAAAAAAGGTGACATAACAAAAAACAACGGCGGACAAAGGCTACCTTTTACGGGAGGCACACATAAAAAAAAAACCTGTGGGTACACTTGGATATGTCAGAGGCAAAAACGTTTGGTTCCCCCAAGACAACCCTAGAAAAACGGTTGACTTGACGAAAGGGGGGCAAGGGCCTTACTGACAGGGGCCAAAAGTAACCTAAAGTGCGTGGGCGAAAACTCAGAAAAATTGATCAAAAGTTTAAACGCGGAGGCCCGAACGGTAGAAAAAAAGGGAGGGACCACGGGACGCAGAAGTTTAGTGACAGGGGAAAAATTTAAAGAAAACTAAGTTTAGAAAATCTTCTCGGGGCAAGTAAGCGGCCAAAAAAAAAAGAGGGAGGACAGCAGAGCCCACAGGGACTTCATGGGGGGTCACGAAAAAAGACCAAATGGTTACCAAACAGGCACACCAAAAGCTGTCGGTGTGCTACAAACAAAAAGGCGTGTCAATCGACAACGAAAAAGGAACACAAGAATCAGCACGGCCTCTTGACAAAAGCGAGGGCGGCAAAAGAAGGGATATATTATCCCAAGAATGGCCAGAAAAAGAAAACGGCGGAAAAGGAGGTCCCCGGGTCCGGAAGCGAAACGCACACAGAAACGCAATGGACTTCAGGGCCTCCAAAAAAAAAAAGGACACCCCCGAAGAAAAACAAACAAAAAATAAAAGTCATAGTTATCCAGCCAGACGAACGAACCTCGAAAAATCCGGACCCGGTAAACCTTCTAAAGGTGGTCCAGGACTGGCGTTGCCACCTTGATGAGAAGGCCTACTAGATAAAAACCCCTACCTCAACAGAGGGGAACCTGGGGGACACGGGAAGGGAACGCAGCGGGACAAGCATCACATAAAAAGACAGAAAGGTTCAAAGGGGGGAGCAAACCATCACTTGGAAATAAATTCCACAAAAAAAAAAAAATGAAATGGAAGACGGCATATGGTACGACCGGGGGGGGAGTTGGATACAGCAGCGGGATGGGGACCCCAGGTAATATCATGGCAGGCAAGGAGAAGGGAGAGGGGGGACTCACTTGATATCACTATAAAAAAAACAACGGAGGAAAGAGATTCAAATAGACGGTGAGAAATTGGAAGGTCAGGTCGCAAATGCAAACACCACTCCCTCAATACGGAAAACAAAGAGCCAAGTATACCAGCGCAGACTCACGATTGAGCCCGTTGGGAAAGGTGGGGGGGGGCCAGGACCGTGTGCACGGAGGGGGGTGAGAAAACAGGTATCACGGGAAGGGGGAAAACGGGTAATACTTTTTTGGCTTCAGAGGGGAAAAAAAAAAAACTTCCATCAAAGGACAGAAAAGGTCTGCGGGGTGAGGGGTGGAAGGAAACGACGGTGGGGGGGGAACACACGCCCGTCCTCGACAAAAAGGGGCCATGGAAACACGACGGAAAGGAAAAAAGAAAAACTCTCCTGATGTAAGGGGCACCCGATTGGGTGAAAGAAGGGTTCGATTCACGCCAAAGCGAAAGCACGGGTTTCCAGGGGGGAAGACGGGGGGAAAAAAGGGTTTGTCCGCTGTAGGCAAACACTCCCTCTTGAGGTTGGGGCAAGCTGGTGTACAGGGGACAGCAATGGGGCAAAACGGAGCGGCGGAAGTCCTTGGGCGAGGAAACGTGCAAAAGGTGAAGAGTCAATGGCCCAACTACAAAAACGCACAGGAGTTCTTCTTGGTCTCGCGGTGTTGGGGAGACAAACTGGACCCCGAGGGCCCACAGTGTCTCAAGCAAAAGGGGCCTTTTTAGGGGGAAATCACTTAAAAAAAAGCGGGGGGGAAACTCTAAGGGGTGGAACAACCTGGAAAAAAATTCAGGGAGAAGAGCCGTCAGAAAAAGGGCAAGGGCAGCAATTAACAACATAAAATCCTGAACAATCAAAAAAAAGGGTCAGGACCCTTTGAAAGGCCCGGGAAAGAAACGACTGCTCCGGAAGAAAGCGACAAGCAAGTAACAACGAGTCGGTGAGAGAAAGTAAAAAGTTGGAGTCCAAAAGAGGGGGAAGGCGGCCATGTATTTCTACCAAGAAAAACCAAACCAGGGGGAACGCGGAAGAAGGCAGGCCTACACCTCCCCCGGGATAAACGGGGGGGAAAAAGCAACTAGGGTGAATCGGAACAACGTCTTTTCAAGGACGGACATATCATGGGTTGAAGAATTCGCAAAGTGGGTAATTCTCATGGGCAAATCTTCCGGGCGCCTGGTCTGCAGGCTTTTCGGTGGGATGTCGGCGAACCGAAACCGAGGAACGTAAACACCTGGAACACTGAGTGGTGTGTTTTTTCTGGGACTCCCAGAAAGGGGGGGGGGAAAAAACGGGAAAACCGAAGTGTGGGCAGAAAAAAACCGGCGGCACGTGTCATGAAACAAAAAGGGGGTTGAGGTAAATGCAAAAATAAACCCACAGACACACAGAGAATCGCGAAAGGGGAAAAAAGGTGGGGCCTCCCAGCAAAACAGCACAAAAGAAAGATCAACCAGATCCCAAAGAAGAGGGCCCACACACACAAAGCAAAAACGGAAAAAACCGCTGGAGACATCACAACCGGGGGGGGGGGAAGGATTGGCTTACCGCGTCTTTCCGAAGTCCGTGCACTGCACATTGTGAAAGAACGGAAAAAACGGGGAAACGGATCACGAACACTTTCGGGGTGGGTGAGAGGGGGGGTATGAGGGTTGGCGAAAGGAAAAGAGGGGCACAAAAACAGGAAAAAAGACAGCTGGTGGAACCGGTTTCTTTCCTCAACTGAAAGGTCCTACAAAATAAGAAATCACAGGGCACAAAAATGGGCTGGTTAAACAGGGTCTGCCGGGAATAAAAAAACTTGGTACAAGGGGAGTTCAGGGGGAAACTGGGGGGGTGTCCCACAACAACACGCGATTCTTGTATATCAAAAGGGGGGGGGGGACCAGAGGGGGGGAACACAAGAAAAAAACCGCGGGGCACATGAGCTCCTTTGACCCAAAACGCAGGGGGGAAAGAAATTGCTCCCTTAAGGGGAGACAGGGAATGGCGAATTGAAAGAGAAAGGGGAGAAGTATGGTAGTAAAAGGCGCAGTCCCCTGTAAGATGGTGCTCAAGAGGAAGTCAAAGGTGGAATACGAAACCGAAGGGACGGCCATACCAAACAAGCAACAGCACCTGGCAGCTCGGGACGGGCGATAAAGTGGGGAAACAAGGCCACCGAGGACTCTCATCTGGGGAGCCAAAAGGGGAAAATCGAGTGAGGCAACCTGGTCAACGTAAAAGATTCCAGAGTGATCCACGGGGGAAAAAGGGGAGGGTGTCGCGACCCAGGAAAGCGAAAAGGGACCTTAACCTTCCCCCTAAAAAAAAGAAAAAAACGAACGGGGGCAAGGGGCGGGTTTCTGTTCAGGGCCGGGGAGGGGAAAAGGGGGGATAAAAGCCGGACGACGAAACCAATTTGGAACCAGGTGTTGGAGGGAGGAAAAATCCAACGGTAATGGGGGGGGGAGACGTACTCACCCCGAATAAACGAGGGAAGGAAGAACCCCATGAGACGGGTCGGGAGGCA
>Ga0179593_1352493_pt1 | contig 16144 bp, 19 predicted proteins | sample CZODoug2_1_08_16_FD_185931 | JGI IMG/M metagenome (GOLD analysis project Ga0179593, IMG submission 185931) | Vadose zone soil fungal communities from Angelo Coast Range Reserve, California, USA - CZODoug2_1_08_16fungal (PacBio error correction) | ecosystem: Environmental > Terrestrial > Soil >...
GGCTATTGGGGGGGGTGGGGTTTGAAAAAGACGTAAGATATCGAACGGGTTGAAAAGGGGAGCACGACCGGGGGCAGCCAGTGAAACGAGATTTATTCGTCATAGAAAGAGGAAGGACCGTGACTCACGACGGGGTCGTGCTCCAGAGGGCGGGTTAGAAAACATCTGGATACGCGAGGGAGAGGGAAAAGGAACACCTCTCTCGACTCAGATGATGACGAGGCAACCGCGTAAAACTATCCGATTGACGCAATCGACATACAGGAGGCAATCCAATTGGGGACGTCGTATTGGTCGAAGGAAAACAACCGATTTGGCTTGAACGGGGAAAGGAACATCGACGGGTTGGTAAAAAACGAGGAGTCCGAGGAGAAATGGGAAAGGTGGGTCCGATCTTGGAGGAATAGTTGAGGGTCAGGGGGGGGTGGACGCTTTCCATTGCGAGGAACTAGCTCCGGCTTCGTTAGGGGGTCATAAAGCATTCTCCCCAGGGGGAAAAGTGTCATAAAAGGTCCAGAACGCGGGCCGACCAAACGCCGGGGTTTATTATGCTAGGGAAGAGATAGGACGAACCTTCAGAGGAAGAGCTCATAGGAGGTGGGTAAATCGGTCGGAAAATGTTTCGAGCCGCTAAGTCATGGCGAATGAAGGTGCTTCCCTCGGAGACGCATGTGTGGGGAGACAGCGGTGCCTTCTGCACAGGATGTGATAGGGGCTGTAGGGGCAAAGTAAGGAATCGCAAAGCTCGTTCTCAGCTAAAAGAAATCACGCCGGACCATCTCACGCCTAAATGAGATAGTAACTAATGGGTTAGACACGTAAGTGAACAGGAACGTACTTGCAGGGGATTCGAAGATAGTGACAGTGACGAAGGGTCACGGACCGTTTTTCTCACCCGAAGACGACCTTACTCACATCGTGTGAAAAAAAAAACAAATGTGAAAGCGAAATAGGTGAGAAATCTGGTGATGCAAATTCGCCGGTTTGTCTCGAGGGCGGGGAACCAAAATTCAACAAGAAAAATGCCGGAAGTGAAGGAAGGAGCGTGCCGCTTCACTTAAACACCGGGCGGGAAAAAAAGCAAAAGCGCAGCAACGACGGTCCAACCCAAGGGATAAAAACGGGAGAGCAGGTAGGGAGGCCGTTCAAGCAAAAGTATTCTCCGGCTGGGTAGTAATAAAACCCGGAGAAGAGGTTGGATCCGGGAGAAGACCGGGTGCAGTGGGAAGATGACCCTCCCGAGGGAAGGGGGATCAGGGAAACTTAAGAGGATGGGGCCGCCTGAACGGGACTGAATTCTTTGAAATAGGGCGAGTGAAAGAGTTTCACATTACTCTTGCTGGGGGGGGGGTCTAGTCAGGCCACTGATTGTCCGAGTGGACGTCACAATGACACCATGGAGGTTGCGGGATAGAAAACACCTATCAAAAAAACGTTATAAAAGGGGGTCTAAAAAGAATAAAGGTCTTTGTGAATTGCAGATGCTAAGGCTGTCAAAGGTACTAGTCTCTCGAAGGATCTTAGGGCTAGGTTGTGAGACCGTAGACCTGGCGATACATGAGAAGACGACTGGTGACGGAGCATCTGAGCCGACCGTAGCTTAGTCCAGAATTATTGAAAAAGTGACGAACAAAACACAACAAGAAAGCCCGGGGATGAGGGTATGGAAGAAGAACGAAACAGTTTTCTAGAAAAATCAACACCTGCCTGCTCGGGGACCTAACTTGCCGAGCAATTCTCGCCTCACTGTGTGAACGAGGGGGTGGGACGCCCGTGCTCTAAAGAAAAGGGGGAAAGCCATGAAGGTTAACAAACTAAGAACGATCGCCTTTCTTAGACTTCGCACTTCTTAAGATAAAATATGATCGAATTCAGGCTGTATTAAAGGGGAGAATCGTCTTGCGAGTGTTCGTCACGCCGATACATTCTATCGATAGGGGGGGGGAAGGGCATCGGCAGGTAAAAGGGGGAGGGGCTCCGTCGCCAGTCTTTAAATGGTTTGCTCACCGAAAGGGCGGGAACGGCACGCGGATAGGCACCAGTTCACTTAGCAAAGGGCTCGGATTTCGATGAAAAAACGGAGGAAAGAACAAAGGGGAAACAGGATTAAGGCAAGATTGGGCGGGACTCTGAGAAGGGGAACGATGGCGAGGGCTGGGGGACTGGGACCATTAGGGGGGGCGCCCGCTGAAAAACTCGGCGACGGAAACCAGAAGTTGGAAGAAAAGTGGCAACGCGAAGCGTTAAAGGCCAGGATTGGGGGGGGGGAAACAATAAAGGACGTCTGGAATTTGAGAACAAATGACCAGAATACTGCAAGGGGTGCCCAGAGGGCCGTAACTCTCAAAAACACTCAACACATCGAGTAAATCCAGACTCTACACAAACAAAAACGGAAGGGGGGGTAACAGCTCGATGCTAAAGGGATTTTGGGATTTTGGGAGATTTATGAAAAAGGGAGCCCGTGGAAGGAGGATGGCCGCACTTTTGACTGGCATCGCGCGGGGAACGGCGGACAATGGCGAAAGCAACCGGAATTGTGGTGAAAGGTGAAGGCTTCGCAGAAAGACAAGTAATCAGGTGAATTAGACCGAGGTAGGTCGCGAAGCCATAATGGGCAGCCAGGGCACCGCGCGCAGAAGTTCACAATCTCTAAAAAAGCAGCGTCTTACATTAGGGCCCCTCAAAGGGCGCATGTAGGAGAGACGCTCTCTTGGGACGAAAGACAATGAAAAAGCGAAGTGAACTGGACCTATCGTACTACCGAATGGAATTTGAGAAAAAAGCTGAAGAAAATAGAATGTTGAGACACCGCGCATTCCACGTTCAACTAAAGGCCCCATACCGATAGAGAGTTAGGGGAAGCAGGAGAGTCGGAGAAAAAAATATTTCGGGCCGGGGGAGTCTATAATAGTATGAAGGATAATTAGATTCTAGCATGGGGGGGTTGGGATATACGGTTCTGGGAGGTGGGGAATAGCCAAAAGGTAGTATTGGTAATGCATGTGGAAACAAGGCTAGTACGAAAAAAGTGGGGATAAGGGAAAGTAGGAGTAAGGTGGAGGGGGCAAAAGAATCATGGTCTTCTTCTGCAAGATCATACTTGGGGCTTGGTGTGGCGTTGAGGCGAAAAACGGCGCGCTCATCAATCAAAGGAAGGAAAGAAGCACCGGGAAGCTCAGCTGCCTCCTCAAAGTCGATGCGCGAGAAACAGCCGGAGGGCGACCACAAAAACAAACAGTAGCACTGCGAACGCGAGAAGGGACAACCCGGGAAAAGCGGAAAAAATCCAGACCGGAGTAAGGGGAAAACTCGACCGACCGGTTTGGGCTTGCGCAAGAACAGAATGAAGGGCGGAAGGTGCGACAGTCGGCCAAGAGTGAGAAAAAAAGAAGGAAAAAAGGCAGAGGAAGGGACAAAAGGGGGGGATAACGCAGCTATACGGCAGACAATGTCAGGACCAGATCTGACAACATCGGGAGGGAAAGCAAAAGCTCAACGAAGCGGGGAGTGTCAAGAGGACGGAAACTTCTTGAAGGAGATAAAGGGTCGAGTTCGAAGGAGAACAGAGGGGCGACGAAAATAACGGACTCGAGAATCGCAAGTTGGTCGAATGGGCAAAAATGGTAGCGGGGCTGGTGGATGAAAGACGGGTAATCTGAAAAACGGCCTGGCACGCGGGCAGGGGAATCTAATCGTAGGGAGGGGGAAAAAATCGGGAAGGGAGCGACCACGATGACAGCCAAAGTCAGGAAACCATGGCATAAAGAAGGGGGGCGCAGGGGAAACATCGATGTGAGCCGGCACAGTCGACAAGGAGGAGGGACTGTGAGGAAAGAGCAGAAAAGAGACAAAGAGCCCACGAAAGTATACTGAGATGGGAGAACGACGGGCTCAAACCTAGGAAAAATATCGAAGGAGCGTCGCTGGTCGGAGGGGGTTAGCTGGAAGGAAATTTCACCGCTTCGAATGAAAGGGAACGGTTGCCGATACGAAAGCTGAAAGTCACCATCCCGAAGGAAGGCACCGCGTCGCAAAACAATGCAAGTCCAGGTGAAGAAGGGACCAGGAGGAGAGACGCGGGGGCGATCTAACGTGGCGCCATCACCCATTGCGCGGTTCAAGGGCTACAAGGTGACGAAAAAAATCTCTGAAAGCGCCCATGACTCAACAACGGCGGACAAGGTCTTCCCTCGCGTCTGGATGGGACAGGCGAACGCAACGTTCAGGGGGGGGCGATTGGGTGAAAATTGACGGGGGGGCGAAGAAGGCGCAGACGTTAAGAGGGGGGGGTGGAGAGGGGAAAGGTACAAACCATCTAATTAACGCACGGAAGAGGCGGGGGGAAAATACTAAACAGGGACTGAAAAACCAGGGGACCGTGAGAAAAGGGCACTCTACAAAAAAATAGGGATGGAAGTGAAAGGAGAATCGTCCAGCGTTTTTGTCAGCAAAAAAGAAAAAAAAAAAACTACGGGGGGGGAGCATGGGGGAGGGGGCGACTTTGGTACTCTGAACATCGAGCAGGTTATAGGGAGGGGCACGACAGGAGCCGTCGTCGAGAGGAGGTTTAAGAGGAAAAGACAGCGAAAGGTAGAAGAAGGTGGAGGAAAAGGGTGAGATTGGGGGGTCCGACCGACCCGTGATCGACAAAGGGTGAGAACATCTCTGCGTGGGAGAGAGCGAAGGCAGCGAAACATTAGTGAGACGGCAAAATTGGCAAAAATAAAGAAAAAATACTTAATTGGGGGAAAAAAAAGGAAAAGGAAGCAAATAGAGAGAAACAACCCAACGCGGAAAGAAGAAGATGGCTTAAAGCTGCGGGTTGAAAAAGTCGAAAAAGATAAGAGGGACAGGGGGAACAAAAAAAAGGGGGAACGCTCAAAATACCTGGGGCGCTGTATGCCAGTCGAGGGAGCATAGAGGACGGAAAATTTGATCAGGGAAAGGATTTGAGATCACGGCTGTAGTAGGGGGCACCAGATTACTTTTTCAGATACTAGAGAGAGCTGGAGAGGCAGAGGTACCGGCTTCTCGACCCGGGAGAGAAGTAGAGACACAAAGCGATACATGGAAGCCGTGGGACAGGATAGAATAAACGGAGGAAAACCAGGGGATACATATCTCTTTTGGGGAGGGAGGAAAAAAGGGGGGGTTAGAAAGTAGGGGGGGAAGGGGGTCAAGGACAATCTACAGGGATATGTAGGGGAAAAGAAAAGAGAGGGTACCCCGGCAGAGGTGTTTCAAGAGATGGTGAATATGTTACGAAGGAGATTGTTGAAAATGGGCCTTCTCAAAAAACGATGAAAGAAGGGAATGCTTCGCAGAACGGAATGGGGGGGGAAAAAATACCCAGGGAAAATTCGTCGCTACCATTGGAAGGGGGACAAGAGGCGGGCCTACAACTAAAAACTGTTGAGGAAAAAATGGCTGTGAAGATAGAGGAGGGGATAACTGAGAAGATAAGAAAAGGCTCAAGGGCTTGTGTGAATAGTGCCACTTCGGGAAATCGTCATCGAAGTAGGCGCGGGGAAAAAGGTTCAAAGGGTGGCATGAAAAGGGCTGTAGTGGTTCCTTACCAATAGGGGGGGAGGGCGGCACAGGGGGGGTATTATATGGGATGGGATTGTCAAAAAGAAATGGAATCTCAGAGGCCGTAAAGGGACTCAAAAGATGATAAAAACCTAAGACGCAACTAAGCTTCACAGCTCGCTGGGGGGGAGGGGTGGAAGGGATTGTGCCGATATTACCTTCCTCCGGGTCGGGATGAGGGGGAGAAGGTGCTTGTAGCAAGTCAGGGGGAATTCCGTAATTCCTTTAGACCCGAAGCGACTTGGAAAGAGGGGACGCGTGACAAGTGGGAAGGAGAGGCCATGCCAGGGGGGAGAGTTGGTTAGGTAGAAGGAGGGGGAGCATTCTTGACCAGATTGAATCTTAGGAAGTCAGGGGAGACAGTACGGGAGGGCCGCTGAAAAGCACTGACCCGGGCCTTTCAGAAACCTGCTCTCTCACTAAATGTGGCAAATATAAATAAAAATGGGGGGGAGAAAATGCCTAAGGAGTTCATGCGTAGTCTGAAACGGGGGGATTGGAGTAAAGAAAAAGATGGGAACGTCAGACGGGAAGGTGCCATTTGGGCTTGGAACTTTAACGAAAGGGGGGGGAGGGAGAGGCCAGAAAGAAGTGGTCCGCGCTCAGCCTGAAGGGGATTTCCGAGGAGGAGGAGTTGACGGCGTGGGGGGACCAAAGTCCTCAAAACTGGGGCAACAAAAATTCACTAAGCTGGGACGCGACTCAAGAAATTTCCGACAGAGGGTGGCGGAGGAAGCAAAGGCACACACGGGTAGGGCTTCAATAAAAAAATGTGTAGGGGAGGGGAGCTCGCACGGGGGAGGGACGAGGCTCGAGGCGGGATCGCAGTGTACTAGGTTTTCCTGGGCATTTCCTAGAAAGGGCATCGACTGGGGAAAAGATGAGAGAATGCCCGTGAGGGTTAGAAATAATTGTTGCGAGAAAAAGGTATCGAACAGTCAACCAAAAGAAGGCAAGGGAGATCAGTTTAGAAAAAAGAGAAAAGGGATAGCCCACAAAGAACCGCCGATCTGCAATTAGACGTGATTTTAAAGAAACGTTTCGATCCGGGGTTGGGAAATCATCTAAAAAGTAGACATCATTTTTATTTGGGAAAAAAACAAAAAAAAATAAGAACCGTCGAAGAAGGGTTAGTAGAATGGAAAGAAGTATAAATATTAGACTGGGCGGGAGGGAAAAAGGTTTTAAGGACTTGCTGAACGTGACTCAGAAGAAGTGTAGAGGGAGGGGAATGGCATCGGGAGAAGGAGGGCGAGGGAGGGGAAAAAAAAAGGGTCATTCGCTCGGGGTGCGAACAGGAAAGGGGGCGTGGCGAACACGGGATGGAAGGTCCACAATGGAGAGGGGAGGGAGTGGGAAAAAGCAGGGGAGAAAACTAATACATAAAAAGTGGGACTAAGGAGATCGGTGTCTCAGGAGAGGGGGGGGGAAGTCGACGTCTGACGAGGGGACTGTGGGACCAGAGGATGAAGAGAAATAGGCTGGCGCCGAAAAGTCTCTGTTACGAAAGAAAGGGGAAGGCAAAAAACGTAAAAAAGGTGAAAACATGTAATGGGGAATGGAAGAAACGAAGCTGGAGCGGTGCCGTTACACAAAAGTACCACCAAAGAGTAAAAAGGGGAAGAAGCGGAAAAAACAAAAGCCACCGAGGGGTCGCTCTCCACAACAAAAAAAAAAACTGAAGGGGAGGAGGAAAAGCTCTCTTTGTACGTGGTGGAAGTAAGGAAGAATTAGAAGGGACGATGGGTGGGGAAGGGTGGGGCGAACTGGGAAGAGGGGGGCGTGGAATCATTTGAAAGTAAAAGGACCTAAGGTGGAACCTTTGGGCGCGCCCAAGGATGTAAAGCGCGGGCGGCTAAGCAAGGACGAGCGCAGAAGAACGGGCAGGCCAAGAAACTCTAGAAAGAAGGTCCCAAAAGCAAACACAGCAAGACGACGCCATGCGTCTCACTCAGGCGCCTTTTCTGCACCGGAAGCGACCGCGTGGACAACTCTCATCAAAAAGGGCAAGGGGAACTGGCCTAGAAAGGGACCTAAGGCATTCCGGTGAGCAAACAAGAGCAAGAGATATGGAGACGACCAGGGAACACGTTCCGGTGACATGCCCCCGGCAATATAAGTCAAATAAAAATAGAGAAAGTCTTAAGGGGGGGGACACGGCGAGTAGAAGGGATAAAATATCAGAATTCTCTAAAAAGTAGACTTGGATTTATGGGGGGGTTAAATACAACACTGAATGAATAGGAGGGGTAGAGCTTTTCACAACAACCGCGAGAGCCGTGATGTAGAAAGGAAAAATAGGCAGGGAAAGGGAGTTCGGGGCGTGTGAGGAGATCCAATGGCTTTCATTCGTAAGAAAGCGAACAGGGCTTGTGGTGTGGAGAGCTTAACTAGGCGCTAAACAAATAAGGGGAATGAACCATAAGGCAGGGGGCAGAATCATGTAAGAACCAAAGGAGAGGGACGAGGACTCCCACACAGGAAGGCGAAAACACAAAAGAAAAAGTAGAAGGGAAGAACGCTCATAAAAGACCTCTCCGTAGGAAGGGGGGGAGGCTCCCAAGCCTAGCCATGGTCGTGAGGACTGCGGCCCTCGATTGGTCTCTTTGAGAATCCGCAAAAAAGGTCGGTGCGACTTGTTGGAGGGGAAAAGGAGTCCAGCTTGGGAACTGTAGAGAAACCTAAGAGGAAGGGACAACCGTTCAAAGAAGACATCCTAGAAAAGAAATTAAGGAACCACAGGGCCAAACCTCGCTTACTTCACGAACGGATCCTCGTCGGGGGGTAAATACTTCAAAAAAGGGGGAAAAAGGCGGCGAAGAGAGTGAAGCGTGGGCTAAAAAGGTCCTAACTAGAAAGGGAACGGTCCCTAGAAGCGAGCAAAGGGTGAGAGGGGGTCAAGTGGAAAGAGAGGTGAGTGCTATGAAAGGGTTTAGCTGTCGGTCAAGTCAGGCCGCGGGAAGGGGAGGAAAAAAGCATAGGGAAAGATGGGGTACGAAGGCAAAAACTACTCGGGGGGGAGAAGCCCATCGCAGAGGGAAAACTCGAATAGAGTAAGGGGCTAAAACAGAGAGGGATCCAGCGAACTCAGGGAGAAAAAATTAATTCGTTGCGGACGGGAAAGGTAAGCTACATAATCTGCTACACTCTACTAAACGGCATACTGACAGTAGGGGGACGAAGGCAGAACAGAAGACGAGAGAAACTGGGATAACTTTTGCTGTGGGGGCAGGGAGGATGGCTTACGAGACTTTAACAGGTCGAGAAGCGGCGAAAGTATTACTGGGAAAAGCCAGAAGTACCTATAACGAATCCCAGGGACTAACTAAAACGGAAAAACTGGCCGTCCTTGGCAAGGGGAGAAAAAGGCACATTCTGCGAGGACGGAGGGGGGGGAAAAGACGTGGCACCAAATCCAATCAAAAGCCTCGCTAAGGGGAACTGAGAGGCATGAGTTCTAAACGAAGCTCTAAATACGCATATCCCAACGGATTGACAGTCTAAATCGTAAGGGAAAAAAGGAAGGGCAGAATCAGTTTCGGGGACGATTTTCGAAAAAGGTAAACGTAGGCGAAAAAGCAGTGAAACTGGGGGATAACTCCCGCAAACAAGAAGAAATGAAAAGAAAACTAGTTCCTCACGATCTTCTAACATTGAGGAAATTGCGGTACCAGCGGAGGGGAAACACTCTACACAGGGGGGTACTGGGGGAAAAACCGGAAAGGAGGGAAGGAAAGCTTTGTGCGTGCAAAAAACTGGAAGACCAAGAAGAAACTCGGACAGAAGGGCGGCCGGTGTATTTCCTGGAAAAAATCTATGAAGTATCGGGGGGGGGGGGGAGAGAATGGAAGCAGGAGTAAGAGTTATTACTCTGCCCGAGGCCAGAAGTTATAAAAAGGGTCTACAGTAGCTTTATCCTCAATCGGAAGGGGGTAGGAAAATGCGTTAGAAAAACAGAGGCGCTCTGAGAACTACATCGGCTAAGGAAAAGGGAGTGAAAACAGTTTTTTTTCCAATCCCGGAATGCTCCGGGTGGCAAACCAATCGAAGGAAGGACGGAGCACAAAAACTTCAGTAGATGATACGTTGCTTATAGCGTGGGGGGAAAAAAATCAAAGAGATCGGGAAGAGGAAAGGGGGAACGCTACAAGGTGGCGCCTGGAGCCCTTGAGGGAGGCGCATGAGGGGTGATAAAAGGAATTGCCAGGGAGGAGAGAAAAAACAGAAGGCTTTTGAGACACTCGGAGTACACGCGAAGAAAAGGAATACGCGACGAGATGACGATGTCTCCGTCGATTCAAACAAGCGAGACTGAATAAGATTGTGGGAACATCTCGAGGAGCAACAATGCTCGAGAGCGAGAGGGGAACTCAGTCAGGAAACAAGGTGACATCTTTCCTGTACGGAAGAGCCGGGGTTAGGTGGAGGAACTAGGGGGCGCGGTCCCCCTGGGGGCAGAATTTGATATTGCAACAACGGAGGAATAAAAGGTTTTCATTTCACATTTTTTTAAAATGCAGGATCCAAGAGGCAAGGCAGAAGGGGACGCTGAAGAAGGGGCAACATAAGTACACCTTGAACGTAGGCGCAGGAAGAATTGAAATCCGGCTCAATCCTGTCACAGGGGGGGTGGGAGGGAGGGCTATGGGAAAGATTCGTTAGAAAGACAGCTATGAAACTCGAACGGAAATAGAGGGGGGGGGATGGACATAGGCAACGGAAAAAACCCGACTTCATAGGGGGGAAGGGGGGGCTGAAAATCGAACGGGGGGAGGAGTTGGTGGTCATTAGAGGGTTCAAGTGAGGCAAAGGGTATAAAGAGGGTTAAAGTATTAAGAGGAAGATTCAGACTGAAATTCCTCATCTGGAAAAGACAGAAGACCACTCACGTCGGAAGGCTAAAGGCCAAGTGGAAAAGACACGGCGTAGGGTAAAAAGGGAGGGGCAGCGTTCGTAGAGTGGGAGCGTTTCCTGACCCGGGGGGAACGACAAATCCTTGGTTCTCCCCGAAGGTCGGCTAAAGAGGATGTGAACGCACCAAAAAGTGAGTCGTGAGGGCAGTGAGAGTGGGTTTGGGGTAAAGAAAGTGAAACCTGAGCCTTAAGAAGAGGAAGTGATCCGAGAGGAGACTGAATCAAGCGTCCAATAGGGGGCAGCAAGTTGGCCCGGCCTTTTCAAACATCAACCGGCGCTCAATGGGGAAACCCGTATAATATTCTAATGGCCGTAGAGAACGGTGGAATGCGTAGTGGGGGTAAGAAAACGGACGGTCTTGGAGAAAAGGGAAAGAGCAAATTTAATAACGGCGGGAGGACGTGGAAGGGGGGGGAAGCTTTGGCAAACCGACCGATCGTTGGCAGGATTCTCGTGGGAGAAGAAGGACTGGAAGGAATGGCTTTACGTTATAGAGGGTATGAGGGAACGGACGTGTCAAAGCATACGTCTGTTGGGGGAAGAGACAGAAAAAAGCTAAAGCAGGGACTCAACGAATGCCCTCGACGAGGGGGAGTTACTGCGACAAAAAAAAAAAAAGGTCGAAATGTACGTAGAGCGAAAGGGAGGAGCGTTGGGTGAGCCTAATCGGAGGTCGCCTGATGCAGCTTCTAGGAGGTCGGGGAAGGCTAGGGGGGATTTGGTTGTGCGACCGGGAGTCCTTTCATAGAAGTCTAATGACGACGGAAGGGAAGCAAGCGGAAACCGGAAAAAGTATTAGGTCATTGAAATGAATGGGATGTTAGAGAGGCGTTATCTACGAACGGAACCAAAAACAAGAAGAAGGTAGAAAAGAAAAAAAGGAGTAAATAAGCAGAAAATTGATAGACCGGAAACCGAAGAAGAGGGAAGAAAAAGTCACGATTAGGGAGGAAAAGTGTAAATCTCGGGGTTTGAAATATAAAAAAAAAATACTGTCAGCATAAGTGTTTAGTGAAAAAGACCTGTGAAAAGGGGATTAGATGAGAAAGAATGTAATGGGACTCCTTATAGGAATAGGTAAGAGGTTAGTAATCTCAGGTCGGAGTTCTGACGAAGCGGGTCGGGGAGGGAATGGGGAAGGGGGCGGCAAGGAAGTTTTGTATTCTTTCAGAGGAAAAAATCGAGTGCCGCTGGTTTGGGAGAAACAGAACGTCGTGCCTCCACCGGCGGGGGAGACATGAAAGTCGCAAATCTGTGTGTAAAAGGACAAGCTTGAGAGGCGAGAACAACAAGACTCCAAGGGGGGAATAATGGAGAGATGACTGGGATCTAGGGGGGTAAATGGCTGAGAGAGGGGTGGACCTTCCCAGGATGCAACTCGAAAATCGGGGTCGTCTAACTTAAACCCTCTGTAAGAGAACTTGGAACGAACACAGGGAACCTGATGGGGGACGCAAATGGAATACGGAAAAAGGAGTCTTATGAGGGGTCCAAAGGCCATCCGAGCAAACGGGAACTCAGAGGAGGGAAGGAAAACCTCAAAAAAAACTCCACAAAGAGGGGGATATCAGAATCTCGAGGCTACGAAAAAAAAAAAAACGGAGGATTAAATAATTCTGTTGAAATGGGGGGTAGAGGGAAGGAGACCTTGTGATTCAGTGACAAAAAAAAGGGAAAAGGGAACGAAAATCTACGCGGAATCCTGGGTGAGTCTCAAGGAATTGGGACCGGGGGTAAGACGTCTGGACTCTGTGATCTGGGCGGCAACTCGGGGATAAAGAAGAGAAGACTAACGGGGCAAGAGCACCCGCAATGCCGACACTCAGCATCGAACTCAATACGACTGTGAGAAACCAACTCTGCACTGTTGATGCCTCGAAAGCAGGAAAGCTTTGACGCGAAGAAATGAACTTGTCTAAGGGAACGCCTAACAGCGGGAACCAGGAAAGTGAGAAACCAGCGCGCAATAGAATTGCGACGAAACTTGAAAAAAAAAAAAAAAAAAAAGGGAGCAAGTACACTTTCAGCCGAGACCTGGTCAAAAAAAGAGGAAGTGCGTTAAATACAATATCTATCAAAAGATGGGAAGAAAGCATGATATATATTTTGGAGAGGCTAGGTGAGGAAGACTCAAATGGGATACGTCTTTAGTGGGGGAGACACAAGATGAAAGGAAGGTTTATTTGGGAGAAGGAAAAAAACGGGATCGAAACAAAGGTATACTAAATCGTTCCTTCTTAACTTAGGAGGTGTTTAGGGGCTATAAAGGATGCTTCACGCAGAACGAGATCCGAGTTAAGTGCATTGTTGGGAAAAGGGATCTAACAAACCCTCCTCCGCAATCCAATTCGGAAAAGGAGCATACAGGGAAGCTCATAAGGAATCAGGCACCTTATTTCGCAAGAACAGGACGACTGAAAAGCACAAACCTCCACGTATAACTGAGATAAGCTAAAATCTCAGAAGGACGGAGACTGTATTTTTTGAACACTACAGAACGGTCGGGAGAATTCAAGCCCGAGCCGGGGGTGGGATAGGTGCTAAGCACTAACGATGCGTGCTGACGTTGAGAAAAAACCGCGAAGCTGGGACGGAGCTGCACCTCTTATTAAATAAGGGTGAAAAGAAGAACGAGATACTTAAAAACAATGCAACAGCTCGCCACCAATGAAGGAGTGGGGTGGGGTTGGGGTCTGCTCCGATCAAAGCGTGAGTGTCAGACGAAAAAGAAACGGCGGACGACGGGTACGTCTGCTGTTGGCTAAAGGAGAAGAGGGCGACTAGGGAAAGGGGGAAGGATAGGCATCTAAAGGGGGGAAGAGAAGGGTGAGTTTAGTAGAGCGAGTTGAGGGAAAGGCCTCGGGGAAAAGGGATCATCGGAAGGCCGAAAAAATCGAGAGAAGGAGGGTAAGAGGGGAACGAAGAGCTAACCATGGCAGGGACGAAACCGAAAACAAAGGAAACTATGCATAGAAGGCATGTTGGAATCTAAAATAGAGGAAAGAGGAGTAGGGGAGAACAAGGGGAAACTGGTTTCAATTTCAATCAAGTGAACAATGGAAAAAAAAAAAAAAAAAAAGGAGCACCGAAGGGCCGGAGAGACAGGAAGAAAGTGAGGTGCAAAAGTGGCAGTGACATATAGAAAGAGCGGTTCGAGGGGGAGAGGGAAATCGGGGGGGGGAAAAGCGAAAGGGACAGGGCTCTACACCGCTGCTATTCAGGACAGGACAAGAACCTCAGGGAGGGACACGCCAGTTTAAAACTACCATCGGTCCGGCACACCCAACTAAAGACGTCAAGGGGCAAGGGTTGAAACAAGGAAATGAACGGAAAAAAAAAAGAGAGGGGGAGTATGTACGACGTGAAGCGCACCAAAAGGACTAGGAGAGATCGAAGACTGTCTCAAGGGAACGATCGGGTCTTACATACCCAAAGAAAAAAACGGAGACGGGAAGGAACGCGCGTAGGAACTTGGAAGCGAAGTCCGTTCAAGGGGAAAGAGGGGATTACCTTACTTGGGTGAGGGACGGAGAGGTGCAAGAGGGGATACGCGTCTTTCACATACCGGAAAGCCACTATTACCACATAGGGGAGAAATACGGGAAAAAACAGGGAAACCGGGGGAGCTTGTCGAACCTCTAACAAACCCGGAGGGGGCCTTTCACAAGGCAAGCTGGTCAACCTCAGGTGCAGAGACAATACTAAAGAGAGAATGGGCTTTGAAGACATGGTTAGGATGAATGACAATCGGATTACATTTTACGCGGTTTCGACGGAAAAATCCTGCACGGGGGCCCGAAAGAGTAGTTCTCGGCCCCTCTCCATCGAAGGAAGAAAGGAAGGGGTAAAAGGGGATAGGGAAGGACCAAGAAGAGGGGAGAGTACATCCGGACGTAGAACATCATCTCGCTATGTGAAATAGAGAAGGATCAAAGAGCCACATTTCTGGCTTCAATGTTTTGAAGCAAGGGGGGAGAAGAGAAGGAGAGTTCACCACGAAAGAACCATCTAAAAAAAACAAAACACAAGAGGAGGAGTAAGAATGGGATGAAGGAGCGTGGGGGGGGGGAAAAGAGGAATAAGAAAGGGGGGGAAAGGGTGCCGCTCACGACCTGTAACGAAAGGAGGAAATTCTGGGAGAGAATGTGATCGACCGGCTTTAAACTAGCAGTCTTATTTGGGCGAAAAGAACCTTGTGCGACAGAGGGCAAACCGGCGCTTTCTGATGGAAAAGACAGAAGAGAAAATCCAAAGAGGGCTGACGTAGGAGAAAAACCTCGAAGAAAATCCGAGGGGGGGGGACAGTAAGCTCAAGGACTGGTCAAATCCAAGGAATTCCCGTTACTTTGGAGCAATGAAACAAAACACCGAGGGACGAGGTCTGGGAAGGGAAGGGAAGGAAGTTGGGGGTAGAGGTTTCACTAGGCGCGGGTAAAAGAGGGGCAGAAAAATGTCCTTCGGTCAGATTCGGAAAAAAAAAGTTGTTGGCGTCAGAGGGTGGAAAAGGGCAAATCCACCGCGGCAACGAGCGCCGGAGTCGGAAGAAGGAATGGGAATAACGCGGGCCCTGGGACGGAGTCGCCGGAAAATTCCAGGCAAATCGCGGGCCGAAAAGGGAAAGTGGGGGGATGGGCGGGGTGAAAGGATTGACAGTTATAAAGAAGTCTGGAGCCCGAGTCGGGGGGGGCTCGGCAACGGGACCATCCGGAGAAGGACAAAAAAAGGCAGGAATGTGGCCTTTTCTTCCACTCAGAAGGGCGGGAGTTGGGGGGAAGGCCCTAGTGGCCGGGAGACAGGGGGATGGTGATAGGGGAAGGGAAAAACGTAAAGTGAATCGAACTTCTGCGAGGACATAAGCTTGAGACCCGCGAAAGAGACAATAATCTCTTAAGGATATTCAAGGGGGGTTGAGAAAGAGGGTTGGGGACGAATCAGGAAGACTAAGGGGAGTATTCTGGGGGGGGAGGGACGTAGGAGCTGCCATTTAACCGGACAAGGATTCCGGGGTGAGCCAACCAAAAGAAGAGGACTTCGAAACGAGGGTCGCGCCAACTTGTACTAGATGAAGAAGTGGAGTGAGCTGGGGTTTGGAAAGTCGGTGGCTCTCGGAGTGAAAAGATTCCTTCCTATCTTTCACTCAAGCTAACGTCCGCATGCGGATTAACTCTGTAAGAGGCCGGAAGCATCAAAAAGCTCAACTCTACTAGGGGGGGCAAAAATTTTCATCCCGTAGAAAACATTTCTAGGCTTAAGTCAACCGGGGAATTCAAAAAGTAAAGAGCTGTGAGGGAAGAACGCGATGTGTAAAAGATCACTCGGACGTTGCACTGGGCATGTGGAAAGTCAGTGAGAAAACCGAGGGGAATCGGGGGTATTGTCATTGAATACGGTGGCGCGTCGATTAATGGAATTAGGGGAAAATGGTGGAAAGTAAGCTGGGAATTAGTAACTGCTTTCAAGGAAGCTGCGGGTGCCGGGGGGGGAGCAGGGAACAGCTGTCAGCAAGGAGGACACACTGGAAACCTCTAGGGGTGCGGGGGAGAGCACAGAGAAAACCAGGTTAGGCGTCAAGGGTAGAAAGGGAGGAGTCGGGGGGAACAATCAGGAGAAATCTCATAGTCTCGTCTCGAGGGACCTA
>Ga0179593_1441919_pt1 | contig 16144 bp, 15 predicted proteins | sample CZODoug2_1_08_16_FD_185931 | JGI IMG/M metagenome (GOLD analysis project Ga0179593, IMG submission 185931) | Vadose zone soil fungal communities from Angelo Coast Range Reserve, California, USA - CZODoug2_1_08_16fungal (PacBio error correction) | ecosystem: Environmental > Terrestrial > Soil >...
GAGGAACTGCTTTGTGGACTCCTCATGAATATCTGGCGGCTCCTCTGCAAAATTGGGGGGATATGGACCTCCAGTGGTCGAAAAAGCTAGAACTTCGAATCGAAGGGCTCTTCACGACGAGAAGGGAGAGCTGCAAGGATGCAAAAAAAAAGTTTCGACCTTCAGAAATATGCACGGAACTGTTCGTACTTCAGAGCCAGAGCCCCTTCTTCACAGTCAGAGGGAAGGAGTCGGGAAAATCAGGTCATCATCTCGCCGAGGAGGCGTGCCCTCGTGGCTGGATCAAAAGCAGAGTGGACCTTACGGCGAGGAATTAAAAAGAGGAGAGGACCTTCGAAACGCCCTTTGGGGGCGATTAAGGGTCTCAATTCTCGAAACCCTTGAAAGAAAGGGGTGGCGTCGGAGGGAAGGCGGTAGAGAAAGAAGGGATCCAGATAAGGGGAGCCTTAAGCCTCGTCCGATCGAGTAGTCTATAAACGCGCCGAAACGCGTCGCATTCGGGGGAGGTGGAGTGGAAAAAGTTCATAAGGGAGAACAAAATACACGTCTCGAGAAACAAAAAAAGGACTTTTTGACGGGGCTTACAGCTCACCTTTCTATTGGAGCGGAAGCCTCGCGAGACGTCGGAAGACGGCGGGCGGGGGAATCAGCTGACAGAGAACCGTGAAATGTCCCCGAGCATGGGGGAGGGACGAAGCCAGCCTGTACATGAGGACGTACCATGGGTAATGCGGAAGGTGGTATTAGAGATTCCAAAGGGAGGGAGCAGGGGAGAGGGCCGACAGGGGGGGGAAAGACGCGACGCGCTGCTCTCAGCGATCTATTTAGGACCCGGCGCAGTAGACTAGAGGGCGAGAGAAGAAGATCTTGGACAGCGCTCGTGGGGGGGGGGGGGGAAGAATCGAGGCGGGACCGAAATCGGGAGCCTCTCTTTATACACAAGAGGCAGGAAGCAGGAGAGAACGCAAAGAATTCGCGACTCATAGAACTGACCGCGGAACGAGCGCAAGCCATTCCACGCTCGTCACTTTTATCGCCAAAGCAGGAAAAAGTTTCAGCCGACGAGAGAAGTCCGGGCGGTCTTAGGAGCATTCAGCCCGCGAGGGCCGGCGATCTCTAACGGGAGGCGTGAAACCGCCGTAGTAGAGGCGAGGAGAGAAAATCCCACTAGGATGACCTCTCCTTCTGCGGAGAGAGGAGGGTAAGAGACCTCGCGTCCAGAGGTGTCCATTTCCAGCGAGAGGAGGCTAATGCACCAGGAGATGAAGAAGTAATGGGGGGAGCGTCAGGCGTCCCTGGTAGAAAAGATCCGGCGAAAAAGAGGAGGTCGGCAAGAACCGGGAAAGGGGCGGGCTGAAGGTAAAGAAAGGATAGGCAGGAAAAAAACCGAGGCGCCCTGAGTCGACGAGGCTTGGAAGACAGGGGGGAGGACTTTTATGTAAAAAGCTCGAAGACTGACGCAGATAACGAGGGTCACGAAGCCTCGCGGGAAGTTCCGCGGCGTAAAAAGAAAAAGAAGCTACAGAAAAAAAGGGGATCTGGGCCTGCCGGGCGTGGAAAAAAAACGAAGAGGACCTGAGAGACGAAGCTAGAAACTCGCCAAAGAGCGAAGCGCGCGCCTCAGCTCGAGATCGACACGCGCGGTTCCATGGGGAAAAAGATTACAATCTCTTGCAGGAGCCATCGGGGGGCTGTTAAGCCCTGGTATGCCTCAGGGAGGAAAGCACATAGAGAGGGGGGGGGGGAGAAGGAGACTCACGCGAGCTGGGTGAGAAAAAAAAGGGCCTCCGGGCGAGAAGAAGTCGGAGGTGAAGATAGGATCTGAATTGGCCGGAGAGCACGGTAGCAAAGAATCTCAAGAAAGTTTCGGTAATAGAGCAAGAAGGCGCCGGTAGCGGTTTAAGGGGGATGCGCTAATGAGCCCGGGGCAAAATTCCGATCCTTGAAGTGAAAGGTCGGGGTCGGAGAAGTCTCGAAAAGCAGAATAACAGGAGGGTAGCCGGGGGGTACCTCGAAGGACCGGAGGACAATATCCCACAGGAAAGCTAACCTCCGTGTCGTAAGGGAAGGCTAGGTCTTTCTCTTGGGTGGGGATTGGAAAAACCGTAGTTCCGCGGTCCAAGCGAACGAGAAAGGTGATCTCTGGAGAGAGGGGGGAAATCCGGTAGAGCAAGGTCTCCACCCAGGATGCAGCACCGTTTACGAAAAAAAACTATCGGGGACAGGGAAGAATTACCTAAAAATAATCTCATCGCAAGGGGGAGAGAAGGGAGGTACGAACCGGAAGAGCTCCCCGAGAGGACTCAACAAATCCCGCTCTTGGCTCTGCGTGAAAACGTACGATTTGAGAAGGGAGACCAAAAAAAGTATTTCGGCGGAGAAAAAAAGTGTCTCACGGGATGGGTGGAAACAAAAGGCGAGGCGGTCACAGTGGACTAACGGGGGAGATATCTATCAGATAATCAGGGAGGAGCAAAAGCCGTCGGTTTCATGCGAAGACGAAGACCTTTCTGGAAGAGGGGGAACAGTCTGACGATAGTAGCGCCGGGCGCGGGGAAATCATAGAAAAATGCGAAAATCAAGGTAGAGAGAAGGAAGATGGGGGGTACAATGACGGGGAACTCAAGGGAAAGGACCAGACCCGGGGTAAAAAAAAAGAGAAAGAAAAGAGATCTCACAACCAAACGGGGAAGAAAGAGGGGAGAGTGCTCGACGGGGCCAAAGGCGTGAGGTACGCGGAGAAAACGAAGCGGAAGATCAGTGGAAAGAAACTGAAAAGGAGAGATAGGACGGAGGTGTCGCCTTGTCGAGAGAAAGCCCGTCGCTCTCCTAGAACTGAAAACGAACGAGGGAGAGTACGTCTTAGCCCCCATCGGCTTTCGACGAGAAAAGCAGAAGAGGGGATACTCTCAGAGAAACTCAAGGTACCCTCCTAAGGGAAGGGCGGGGACGTGCTAACCGTAGAAGAAAGAGTTGAAGGACGAAGGACGTTGGGGGGCATGAGAACTAGGACGTAAAGCAAGAAAGCAGAAGGAAGGGTGGTGTGAGTCCGAGGGAGCTCGCCCGGTCTCGGAAAAGTAGAGAAAATGAGATTAGAGGAGGTGGAGGTAATGCAGGGCGGCCATGCCAGAAGCGGAGGGGGGGGGGACGACACCCCCTATGCTAATGTGGGGGATCTGCAAGAGTAAGCTAGAGCGAGAGGGGGATCCACGTGCGCGGCGCGAAAATATCAGTGACCTAACACAGAATCAGAAGAGGGAGCACACAACAAATCAAAAGTACCACGCGTCTTATCTCGTAAGTGAGGGGGGTGACGAAGGCTTAAACTGCCTCTCTTCCTAGAAAAACAGATATTCGCGAGCAGTGAAGTCTGGATCACGCCCTCCTAGAAAAGAGTCAAGGAAGAGGCCCCCTAGAAATGGAGGAAAACTTAACCGCGAGCCAAGGCTAGACGGCGCGCACCGGACCCTAGGGGAGATAGTCTACTTCTCGTGAAAAAAAGGAGAGCAGGAAATCGCTAAGCGAGCAAAGGCCCAAAACGACCGCTAACGGAAAATCCCGGAGGACCTATACCTCGCGCCGGGGCGATTAAAGGAGCAAAAGAGCTGAGGCGGCGTCGAAGCTCTCAACAGGTTCACGCCCGATTGTCGAGAGCGGGCCCCGCTAAACTAGTTCTACTCAGGGGCAACGTGAACGCGAGAAAAACAGGAGCTTGAATTGGGACACTCAAGCAGCATACCGTGCAAGGGCAGAGCTCGTCTGACAAAGAGAAAGAACCAGCAGTTACAATACGAAAGTGTAACGTGAGCACGACGAAGGTTGAACACTACCATTTGCCTCTTCTAGATCTACTACTGGGAGAAAAAAGACGCGAGGATCTGACAGATAAAAAAAAAAGCTCTCAGAAAAGTATAGCTCAGAAGACTCAAAAGAAGGAAGTGAGACATCATAACCTCCTATGAAGCAATTTAATCGACCTCTAGGTTAGAGAGAAAAGGGTTAATCTCGACATCAAGGGGGCCTAATCCTGCTTTCTGAGGGAATTGCTAACCATGAACTGGAAAAATACCGAACAAGAAAAATAGTCAAGCTAATGGGAGGAAAAGAACCCTCCTCTCAGGTGGGGGCACAACGAGGACGAAAAACGCTCCTTCAGAGATCAAGACAAATGCGACCCAAAAAAGTTTTGGGGGAAGAAAAAAATCGAAAAAAAGGGACTCCCGCGGATCAAGTCAAAAAAGCCGTGTCTGAAAAACTCGTAGAGGACGGCATTCGAGACATGACGAGAAGACCTCCCTCTATCATTAGAGCTCTTCTACCACGGGAAGGCGCTCGCACAGACCGACTGCGGCCTGTGCTGCGATCGGGTCAAGGACTTACTAAAATTAGACTGCCAGAGGGGTGAGGTCGAAACAGTTATCTAAGAAAGGGGAAGATCCTACCCGTCTAGTTCCGCTAAAGGGTCAACTAGGAAAGACAAACACCGGATACGCTTCTCAAAGAAGGAGAAGCCAGCTAGTAGAGCCAGTAAAGAGGCCTACCATAAGAGCGGATGGGCCGAGCACAGTAGGGGAGAGATCTTCTTAAGAGGACATAGCCAAGATAAAGCCCATGGAGAAACTCTCCAGATTCTGGACGACGTGTACCGACACATGACTGCCATCTCGGACCGTCGAGAAAAACTGATCGTAGACAGGTCAAGGGGGGCGGGTGCGCGTGTGAGAGAACGAAAGGGAGAATCGACCCGGATCAAAGAGGAAGCTGCGCTACCGAGCAGGGGCGAGGACGACCACGGCTGAATAAAATAAACGCAGGAATGTAAAGAACCTGACACGAATCGGCCAGATTGGAAGGGGAGATAGACATGAAGTCAAGCACAGACTCAATTGAAGCCGGAACGAGCGAGTGCGTTCGTCGGCGCTCTCAAGGAAGCCGGAAGGATAAAGAAAGCAAGTATCTGCGGGAAATCAGTCCGTGAGCGACCAGGTACAAAAATAAATCCCCAAGCAGAGAAGTTGCGAGAAGTGACTCAAGAACGCGACAGGGCGAAAGAGACTCTACAGTTAAAGCACGCGAGTGAAAGAGCAATATCGAGAGGGGAAGAACGCCCAGGGAGGCAATCATACTCCTCAGAGGCAGGAGGAGATAGCACTACCACAGCTCAAAATAGAAGGTGGAAGACGGGGGGGGGATCGGCTGGCTCGAAGATCATTCACAAAAAAGGGGTAAGGAAGATGAAGAAAGGGATCCACGAGGCAAGAGAGGAGCGAACGGTATCCTGAGCGCGTCGTGACTAAACGGGAACAATTTCGCGGGTCTGACTTCGTGAACACGAGTCAAGAGGAAAACCAAGTGAATAAATAATGCATAAAAAAGAAAAGAAGAGACCCAATAATTTCTAAAGCATCTCTCAACAACACAAAAGGAGGAGGAGGTGGTCGACCATTTGCTTGGGCAGCCGGGAGGATTGTCATTCGCATAAAAGAGTCCTGGGGATCCTTGAAGGGAAATGGTATCAAGTGGCAAAACTCTAAAAAGAGAAGGTCGAATCGTCGTGAGTAAAGGACGAGCTAGATACGCGTACTTCGGAAGGAGACGCGGGGACTACACGGAAAGAGCTGTCCATATTCCCCGTTGAGTACTTCGCGCCAAGGGGAGACCTCTTCACGGCTCTGGTAGCTGATCGGTCTTGGATTCCTCAAAGAACCGAGCCAGCGCCGTGGGGACCCTCTGGGATGGGGGAGAGATCGATCTGTACGGAGTTGACTTAAGAGGAGTTCACCCACTCGTAGGGTAACTGAGAGCCCTTGTCGCTCTGCTGTGGGGTCCATCCAGAACCCATGGAGCTCTTAAGGGGGTGTACTTCTTCTTGAAGTCGTCGATAAGGAATTAGGTCCGATTCCTTGGAGGAGAATCTTCCGCAGACGAGAGGAAAAGCAACGAAAAGCACGCGAGCGGCGCGGGAGGGCAATGGGGAAGTGCTTTAAGTTCTAGAAAAAAGAATCACAAGAGGGAGAAAAGTCTCTCACGGGAAGAAATGGATGCAGGTGATAAAGACGGAAATCCATCGCATTCGAGGGTAGCGCAGCATAGCTGAGACGGACAGCGACGGAGTGCGATCCGCGTCCCGAAAAAAAGGGAAGTGCCTCAGAGCGGAGAGAAAATCCTTGGTAGCGGGACCGTCCATTGATTACGGCGAGGAGAGCTCGTCCCCTGCGGATCTGGGCATAAAATTTCCTCCATAGGGAGAACAGACTGTACTGATGAGTATCGATAGGGAGTTCTCGAACTGCCATCGGGGGAAGGCTGTCCTCGCATATACTCTTTCTAAGCTCTGGAACGGGGAGGCGAAAATGCGGGACGGCTCGATGGGAGGAAAAAGCGAGTTAGCGGGGAAAGGGCGACAAAATCTACGAACTGAAGGCTAAGAAGGAAGAGCCTCGGAAACTAAGCAAAAGGGACGATTCGTCCGAGAGCAGGGGGCCGTGCGAACTTTGAAGACCGGAGCAATCCTGCGAGGAGGGAGGCTGAGACGCGGAACCGTCGCGGACGAGCAGAGCTCTAAAAGGCCGGCGTTCGCGCAGCCGTAGACGGGAGATGAGCTCCCAAACTCGGCGTCCATAGCTGCGGCGGCTCGCGAAATTAGACGGGTACGGGCAGAGGAACAAGTCGGTGGACCATTAAAAAAGCGATGCGGGAGCGCTAATGAAACCAGAGGGCATGATTGAGGGCGTAATGAATCAAGGGTAAAAAACTCGCCGGCGAGAGTCGGGAAAGATTGATCGACTTTAACGTAGCGGGCTACGATAAAAGGCGAGCCCGGAACTCGGAGGCAGGGACTCCTGCGTTTAGGGAAGGAGTGAGGGAGAGTAGAAGCTCGACGTGAGCGAGAGACGCGTGTCCGCGCCTCGTAGGGAAGGTTCTAAAAACGAGCTCGAAAAGAGCAAAGGGGTCCACTTCGGGGGCTTTGCACCCTGAACAGAAAAAAGGGCCAGGCGGTCGACGAAAGAAGAAAAACCCTCGCCAAGCAGCCGCGCGCAGAAAAAAAGAATCTCAGGGGCGAGCAACGATCGGTACCGGAAGATATTCAAAGCTATGTCAGCGATCAATCGGGTCGTGAAACAGAGATCATCGCCGCCAAGCATCCTCTGAAGTTGCGAGAAAGAGACGGAGATGTGCTATTTCCGAATTAAAGGAAGGCAGAAGGCGGGATCGGAGCTCGGGGAAAAATGTAAAAAAAAAACTCCTCTTGCTGGAAGGGGGGGCTCGAGAGGAAGCGGCTGAGCGGGGATGGGAGGACACATGAGCCGGGGGATAAAATCAGAAGGGTAATTGGGCGGTGGGGGGGGGGGGGGGGGGGGGGCACATGATGAATAAAGGGACGCCGCAACTACAGTAACTCAAATAAAAATACAAGGTGACGCGTAGGGAGAGGTCCGCGGACGAGAGACCAAAGAGTAAGAAGAGGGCTTTTTCGAAAAAGGGGAACGAGGCTGTCGAAGATGAGGATGATGACGTGGGGACAAGAAGACGCGCGGCACGTGGATGCGCGCGCGACTTACGCCATTGCAAAAACAAGGGGGGGGGGGGGGGGGGGGTATAAAAAGGGGCAGCACCTTGTCGACGCCGACGCTATCATGCCGCCGATGCCGCACGCATCAGCATACCCCGGGCGAGAAAACGAAGAAGGAGAGCTCCCCTCTCGACCAAACCAACAAGGTCCCCGCTCGGGGATAGATGCGTGACTGCAGAAAAGATTGTAGAAGGAAAAAAACGTAATTGCGTAACGGCGAAAAAAATTGATACTGGGAGCAAAAGGAGGAAGCCGGCGGGTCAAAAAAGGGAGTCTCCTTAGAGGAAGAGAGAAATCCTTTAGCGAAAGCAGCTGTCAATTGTCGAAGGAAAAATAAGAGTTCGAGTACGTGCAGATCGAGGAAAGAAGAGGGGCACGCTAGAAAGGCAAAACACTCCGTCTATATCGCTTCACAAAGAGGAAGGGTAAATGAGCGGTTCAACTAGCAAGAGTCACAGAGCCGGGTCCAACAAAAAGAGAGAATCTCTCTCACAACCAACACGAAAAAGAGGGATACTTGAGACGAGGGTGGGAAACGGAGTCTGGACTCGCGCCATCGAGCGAAGGGGCTCATTTACCCCCTTAAGGAAAGAGGGGGAAAGAAAGATGTGTCGCCTTGTCGTATAGTGACGAAAAAGAGATCTCCTAGAACTGGAAAAACACTGCAAGAGGCGGCTTAGAAGCAAAGGGAAAATAGGAGGTCACCTAAGAACAGGAAATGCAAAAGCCTCTAATTAGAACTCCTTGACCAAAGGGAGCCGAGGGGACATCCCGTGGAGACAAAAGGGGGTACAGCTAAATTACGTGGGGGGGGTGATCCCGGAAAAACGCATAGGAAGTCACGAGAAGCAAGAAGACTGGGACATTGGTTGTTTGGGGGGAAGAGGCTTCGCCGGGCGAGCGAGGGGAGAGCCGCTTTCTATAAGATGAGGTGCTTTAATCGACGACGTCTCGGAGTCAGGTGCGAGAAAACGAAGGTCTCAAGTGAGGACGGGCTCTTCAAAGGGGTGGCCTTCAAGCCTCATATGAAACGGAGACAAGGGAGGCCCTCGATCAGTAACGGTCACACAACAAGAATGCGAAGAACAGACGCAATCCTGACTCCCACTCGTCGGGCCTCAGAGAGGCTGGGACTATATTAGGAAGAGGCAACCGAGGACGCTACCCTAAAGGGAGCGTAGCGGAGCTTCTAAAAAAACCTCCTCTCCGCGCAAGGGAGATGATGCCTCCCCGATAAGAGGTGCGCCCTTAACCTCGCCCCTTCAAAAAGATAAGAAACTGCACGTGCCCGATTGAAGGGATCTGTCTAAAGGCAGCGCCGGCCAAAGCGCTAGCGATCAAACTCCGCTAATTCTAAGGACCGAGAAATACCCCGCTAACCAAAAGTGGTCGCAGTCCGAGGGGAACGGCTCGAGGCGGGCGCTAGGCGACTACCAAGGGAAATCGCGGGAAGGAAGATTCGCGGTCCCAGACTATTGCGAAATCGTGGGAAAGGGAAAACGCTTTAGCCGGAGGTCGAGATGGAGTTGCTCCGAAGGAAAGAAAGTCGAGGCGTAAGATCTTCTACCAAAGGAAATCTCGTTCCAGGGAAAGGGCGGCATTCCACGACACGGGAAAAAAAAAATCAAGCCGAGAAACCTCAAAAAGAACGAAAGGCGCGGAAACAAAGCGAAACATGGGCGAAAGCAGGAGGCGAATCGATTCGATCCTCGACAAAGGTACGCCGTGAGACAAGCATCTGCAGCCTGCCTATGGCCTAGGGAAGAACAAAGGACCTAGACGGGGTTCTAAAAAAAAAAACCGTAAGAGAGACCTCGAAAGGTGACGAATCACTCTTCGGCCTGAGGAGGTCTACCCAGGACTAGTCAAAGGGAAGTCCTCCATAATCTGATCAGATCCTTGAGGAGCACGAAAGGGGGACCTCGCATGAATGCACACATGGTGAAAGATCCAAAATCTTTGCTAGGATGAATCTCTCGAGGACGGGGGAAGCGGTTAGTATATCATCGACAGTCTAAAGGAAATCACTCCGCATCAGACGGCGAGACGGGCCGCGCTGTACAAGGATCTAAACGGTGAAAGGCCCGTAGACAGGTAATCAGTCAGGTGCTAAAATGGTCGCATTCTGACTCGCCCCATGAGAAGAGTCCGTGACTACTACGAGGCAGAGTCAAAGAGTTTGCGAAGGGTCGAACAAGGGGGAGCGCCGCGACGAAACCTGACCGAGAGGGTCCGCAGAGAGCGTGGAAAGGATAGAGAGCCACCTGATAATGAAAACGAAGCAAAAGCTCAGAGAGGCAGCCATCTTCGTCGATTCTCCTTAGGGGAAGACCGCAAGAGAAAAAAAACGCTTCGCTATCTCGAAAAGAGGGGCAAATCCCCCCGGGAACGAATGAAACCTAAAGCCTCTTACTGAAGGGAAGGAAATCTAGTAACCATGATGTCAGGAACAAATCACATCGGCTACAGGGAGAATTGGAGGGGAAAAAAGGGATCCGCCCTCGTCAAAAGGGGCCGAAGCAATTGAACAGGCAACTCAAAAGGGACGATTAAACAAGCTCTGGTCAAAACGAAAAGCATCAATTCTCCGTGCGACTCTTACCAGGGGATTATGAGGACGAATTAACTTAAAAGCAACTCACGAAACCAGAAAACGCGAGGGGTATGTCGAAATTGAGCCTTCAAGGAGGCATCTGAGAGAGGGACGATTAAAAGCAAGATCGGAGTCAAAATGGCCTTATGAAGCAAGGGAAGAGGAAACCAAGGGAGGGGTATATCAAAGGGGTTATATAATAGACCAAGAATAAATCTACAGGGGCTAAAAATTTCCTCTAAGAGGGGGAACTTCATCTAAGGGAGAGCAAGAATAAGGTCGTAAAAACTCATAACAGATGGCAAGATCCCGAAAAAGATTGGAATATTCACGACCAGCATCTCAAAGAAGGTTAAGGAAGGTGGGCTATGCCTGCTCGAGGAAAAATTGGAGAGAATGAAAAGGACTACGTTCCGAGAAGTGAGACACGAGGGAAAGAATAAGAGGAAGAATTTAAAACTATCTCTTCGTGCGAATTCTATCATAAGAGGAGATGTCTTCTCAAACTGAAAATGGACAAGAAGAAAAAAAGAAAATTATAAGAATATCATAATAAAAAAAAGTTCAAGAGAGAGAACAACACACGGAGAGAAGGAGATAAGATTCAGCCACGGGCGGGCTATACGTATTTATCGGAGCAGCCCTATTACCTTGTGATCAAAGTGCCGTCCTTGTGAAGACGCATCGGGAAAACTTAGGAAATCGCCGTGACGGGAAAGAATAGCGAGTAATACTTCTTCCAAAATTAAAAAAAGGGAAGGATCTGTTGGGGAAGGGAAATTCTACGTACGAAAAGATTGAGGCCAACTTGTGAGTAATTTCAGAGTACCAACAGGCCCCTTCTTCACACCTTCCTGAGGAGGAGACGGTTCAGGGGAGAGTAGACAAAAAGAAAAAACTTGCAAGAGGGAGCAGCGACATCGATCTTGCGCTTGAAGAGAGACGTTCACAGAGGAAGGACAAAACAAGTGGCTATCCAAGTCAAAAAAAAAACAGAGAAGAAATGGTAGACTTCTCGAAACCCTGAAGCGGGCAGTGGGGGAATCTTCTGGCAGGGGAGTCGTCAAGGGAATCGGGAAATCAAAGAGTGATTGAGCTTAGCCTCTGCCTCTATCACGAGGAAAAGGCGACGAATCGCTAAAAGAGGAGAGGCGGAGAGGTGCCAATTGCTCAGGAGAGCTCCGCAATCTTGAACGAGTCTAGAAAAGAATGAGAAGTGAGGGACGAAAAGGGCAGTCCTCGCCACTGAGAGTGTAGCGCAGACTCGGAGAGAGAAAAGGGAAAGACGCACGCGGCGGGGGGTAAAGAGAAGGCACAAAGCCACGTAACTGTCAAAAAAACGAGACAGGGGGAATCCTTGTAAGAAAAGAGGGCCGTCCATGTAGTAAAGAGATGATGAGCTCGGCAAAGGCGGTGAAGCGGGGGGAAAGAGAAAGGAAAGGGAGATCGACAAGCTGGGCAAACGTCGCTATAAGGTCGGGCCCGGCGCATAGCTAGCTTGCGGTCAGAGAAGGAGGATGACTCCGCCGGAGACGTGTGGCGCGCTAAGCGGACGACTCTGGACTAGCGAACTCGCGGAAGGCGTAGAGAGGAGAGCACTTCGAGAAAAAAAAACTTAGTCGAAGCTAGACGACGCCGAGCGAGCAGGAGCCGTCGTTCGTCCTGGGAAAGAATAGGGAAACTTTTCTCCGGGCAAAGTCAGATGCGAGGCTACTCATGCCGGCCCAGGACCCGGAAGGCAGAGAGGAGGAGAAAGGATCGTGCGTACCACTATTAGCGGCGAGTGAAGAACCTCCCACGATTAGGTCCCGGCAAAGGAGGCTTTCTCTCAAGGGAAGAACGTAAGAAGGAAAGGGTAACCTTTGTCCCCTTACCGAGGCGGCTGGAAAGGGAGAAGCCCGGATGGAGAGGTCAGGTGAAGAGCGAAAGAATCTTCCTTGAACCAATCGCCGGAGAAAAAACGTGAGGACCAAAAGATTAGGTGAAAGGACTTCACGGTATATCTGACGAAGGCCGGAACCTATCAATCGGCGGCGCGCGCTGTGTCAGGCGTAAGGTAAAGAGGTTAGGATAAAAGGGGCGCTCGCTCGGGAGCGCACGAAGAAAACGTGTATCGGCGTCTTCTCGAACGAAAAAGGGTCGGGACAGGAGATGAAAAAAAAAGTTACGGAGAGTCCCTTCGGAACGAAGAGCTCGCCCAGGAACCCAGAGAGACCTAGCGCCAAAAAGACGCATGAGGAGCTAAAAAACGCCAAAGGGCAAGGGAAAGGAGTGAACTTATGTAAAGGCACCAAAACAAAGACGCATCTGTCTAAACCAATGGGAGAGGCCTCTCCAAGACTTGGAGAGAGAGCCCGGCGAGCGGGCTATGGGACAACGGCGTCTCCTCTGAGAAGGAGGGAAGAACATATCGGCGGGGGCCTTCGCCTGTAGAGGAAGCCTCGGCGCCGAAATCTATAGGTCCGGGCTCTCTTTTCATTGCCGAAAATGAAAGGGGCGGCCTACGAGCGTGCATGCGTCAGTAGTAGGTGAGATCCTCTAGGCCTCAGAGGGGGTACGAGGTCCGCTGGGCCATCAAAAGAATCGCCCCAGCCTTCGACCACTGGAGAGAGGACGGAGGCGAGCTCTGTCGACAGAGGGAATTATGATTGAAAGGGGAAGAGAACGCTTGCTTCTCCGAGCAGGTTTGGCGAGAGAGGGCGAAGGCCTAACTTCCGACCAAACTCCCCGGACAGCACACGGGGGGTTCACTCACCTAAAGAAGGAATGCCTGAAGCTGTCCCGCACGACGGAAAAACCGTGCTCATCCGAGAGGAAAAAAGCGATCTCCCTCGACTACTCACCAAAAAAGTCCCCGCTCGTAGAGAAAGGTGAAGGCCGGATTTATCATCTAAAAACGTCATGAGGGAATGCAGAAAAAGATGTCTCGGGGATTGAACAAGCAGGATCCGAATGGTATCCTGAAAGGAAGGAAATCAAAAAGAAACCCCCCTACCGGGATTCTCAAGAAGAGGTCCAGGGAACACGACGACTCGTTAGATTAAATTGTGTGACAGAGAGAGGAGCCGGCTCGGGCACTAAATAAAAGAGGGAAAACCCTCCAGTATATATCGCTGAAGAGGGGTAAAATGGGCAGGGGTTCTCGAGGATGAAACGGTCCAGAAGGGTAAAAACCCCCGAGAATAATATCTCATCTAAAAAAAACGGATGATGAAAAAAAAAAAAGGGAAGAGGGATGTTCTCTCTCTCGGGGTTTGAAAAGAATTCTGACGCGCGAAAGAAGGAGAAATCAGGGGCCCCTTCAGAAGCGATCGGGTCCAGGGGGAGGGGGAAGAAAGTTGGACAACAAGACCCCAGCTAACGCGAGAGAGAAAGAAAAAGGGCACGTCCCTCGAACTCGTATAGAGCCAGGGGAAGGCGTTCTTTCGGAATTGAAATTCTTGGGGGCCGATCAGGAATAACTCCTGTCAACAGAAAAAAAAGTTAAAAAAGACAGTGAGAAAAAATATTTTTCCAAAGGAACGAAGGGGAGTGGGGGGGAGTCATGGAGGAATAGAAAGAAAAAAGACTACGCTATCGGGACAGTGTGGGGGGTGACTATAGGGAGCTCGGACCGGGTAGACGTAGCGGAGAGAACGGGATTGCAAGCGTGAGGGAAAGGGCGCCAGGCTCGCTGAAAGGTGAAAGAAGAGTTCTGCATCAGGGGGGAGAAAAGATCCGGCAATGGAGGCCTTCGGAAGAGAGGAGATACAAATGGCTCGGCTCGCCCAACGGAGCAAGACAAAATAGATAGGAAAGGGATGACATCCTCGAGCCTCCGACGACAAGAAGGAGCAGCGCAAGTCGGGAACGACACTTCGTCAAGCGGCCGTCAACAGATAAAACAGAGATTCGATAGCGACGCTGAAAAAAGGCATCCTAGAAAGGAAGGAACGGGCATAGATGCTCAGATAGATGGGGGCATCCTGAACCGCGGGAAAAAAAAGATAAGGGTGAGGAGCACTCCGATGATTGTAGGAAAGAAGCGACCTTCTCTCCTACAACGACTAGAACCCCTCAACGATAAGACGCAACTGATGACAAGGATCACAAGCGAAAGGGAGCTTCCTCTCACGAGAAGGAGGGGCGGGCTTAGAACTCAAACAGGGCTTCAATCAAGGATGGAGTCGCTGGCCCCGGGGCTACTCTTGGAAAGGGAAAAGGCAGACGGGAGACTCTCTGAGCAATGCGTTTGGAAAAAAAAAGCGCGTAGGGCCGGGGGAGAGTTTCGCGATTCAGAAAGAAAATGGGACCGTCTCGTTCCGGGCTTAAAGAGGACAGGCCCAGAAACCAGAAGAAACACTGTCGAGATCTAAGGCTGAAGGGAAACCCAAAGCAGAGAGGAAGACTTCTAGCTGCGAGAACTTCAGCGATCTCTCGGCCATGTCCTTAAAGGGGAAGCGACCAGCAGCGAACGCCGATTCGCTAGGGCGAGGAACTATAAAGCCTCTACGGAAGATATACCTCAAGAAGGGGTTTAAGAATCAAGCGAAAGAAAAACCGGCGATGGGGGCGAACGGAAAGTCCTGACGCGTCACAAACGAAAGAGAAATCCATCTCCGGATCCTGCCCTCCCTCGCGGTAAGGGGACAAAGGAACTAGAAACGAAAGCCAAAAAACTCAGGGACAAGACACTAAGTCGAGAAGGGAAAGGACGCGTGGGGAGGATAAGAATCGCCCGATAAACTACTGCTAGTACTGCTCTCGTAGGAGCGTCTTCAACAGACCGGCCAGGCGAGGACGCCGCTCTCTGCAACGGGGAGCTTTCTCTACGCAAAAAGCAGGAAAGCTCGTCTTCATGAGCTCAGGCGGAGCAGTAGAGTCTCTCGTTCAAAGGCCACCAACAAATTGCTGGCGAAGGGGACAGGGAGGTCGGCTTCGTCGAAGTTAAGGTCGGTCCGTTATCACGGAGTGCCGCGAAGCCGCGCCTACCTGGTGGAGAGGCATCCGCTCGCGTGCACCCATCCTCGGCGAGCACAAACCGCGGCTGGAATCAAAGATAATTCGGTAAAGATCTCAGATCGGAAATTCACTGGCGCAAAGAGAGCCCGCTGAAGGAAAAAGCGGTCGTAAAGACGTATCCTCGAAAAGAAAAGTCTTCAAAACTCCCGGGGAAAGCTCGCCTCCTCCGAAAAAGGACTAAAAAGGGGAACTTCCTCAATCGTTAACAGGGGCGATTCTACAAGACTAGCTGATACACATTTCAAGGAATGGATCGGAAGAGGTATCCTCCGCGTCGCGAGGGAAATATCCGCGAGGAAAAAGAGAAGCGCAGGATAAAAAGCTGGGCTCTGACGAACGTCAGGCGAAATCCGACATTTAGCAGGGCGGGAAAAACGTAAAAAAGAGCTCAGAGATGAAAGAAAAAAGAGAGGAAGAGGCAAGCCGCGACTCATAGCAGTTCCTTCGGACCGTCTACGTTCTAGGGTCCTCTCAGAAAACTGTACAAAGAGGTCAAGAATAGGAAATGTAAAACGTCCCGAAGTCCGGAGAGGGGACGCGTTCAAGAAGGCCCCAGCAAGAGGCCAAGAGCGAGGGGGTTTAAAGAAGGGAAGTAGACTCAATACGTACTACATTTGCTATAAAAAGGGTCCTCTAGACCTGCGGAAAAAAATACTGGAAGAGGGGGGAGCAATATCGATGTAAAAGAGAGCAGCACCGGATTCACTCCTCGGAGTATGATGGGAAATAGTCACTAGGCTCTATTCGAGAAATCAAAAAACTGTAGTTGCGAGGCTGGTAGAAATTACCTGCCAGTGTTAAGGGAAGATCGTCAAAAGCAAGTTCGTTAACTAGTGAGACGAATCTGGAACAAGATTCATATTCTGTAGGAAAGTAGAAAGGAGAGAAAAAAGAGGTCCCTAGGGTAGTCGTCTACGAGGGCAAGAGCAAAAAAGAAAAGGAATAAGATCAATAATAAGCCAAAAAGAAAAGGGAGA
>Ga0179593_1450634_pt1 | contig 16144 bp, 25 predicted proteins | sample CZODoug2_1_08_16_FD_185931 | JGI IMG/M metagenome (GOLD analysis project Ga0179593, IMG submission 185931) | Vadose zone soil fungal communities from Angelo Coast Range Reserve, California, USA - CZODoug2_1_08_16fungal (PacBio error correction) | ecosystem: Environmental > Terrestrial > Soil >...
GTAGAACGAAAAAGGATCTATAAAAACCACTTCAGTGACGCGCTCCTGGAGGGAAATCGAATTCGCAAGGTCTACCAGGAGCCGACATACCCAAAGCGTGGCATTAAAGTGCAAAAAGACAAACAAAGCAATGAGCGGGGATGGAGGTTGGCACAGGTCCCGGCTCAAACCAAAAAAAAGAGGCTGAAGGGAAGGGAGGGGGGGGGCAACAATAAAGCACCGGGTAAGGGGGTGGTGCAAGGAATGGGGACACCGGATCTAAGCAAACAAGGAAAAAGAGATACGCGAGAACGAATTAATTCTGTCACACGCTGTAGACACAAGGAGATTGTAGGGGTGCACGATACGGGGGTGACGGGGCAACTGCCGGGGGGTTGCGAGGTCGGGGGTTGAACTGGGAAGAGCGAATCCCATTGGGGGGGGAACTGGGTTCATGGCTCGATGATATTGATGCAGCATTCAGGAGTGCACACGAACAGCTCGGGGGGGCACCGCTAGGCGCAGACCATAACTGACGGAAGAAAACGATTGCTACAAAGAACTCGTGAAGGGAGAAGGGGATAGGGAGAAAAAGCGCGGCATCTACAAGGGACGTGAATAAATAGGGAACAACAAACGCGGCCAATGCAATCTAGAGGAGGACTGCAGAGGCGCGCGTCTGATAAGAGCATCGATCCAAAGATGAGGTGGCAGCGTACACGGATCTGTAGCGATGTTTTCTGGGCGAAACGTGAAGAACCTGGCTGTAGGAAGTGAAGGCCGGCCTGGAGAAGCTGAGAATAGAAAAACGTATTAGAAGACCGGGATTTGTCTACATGCTATCTAAGGATATAACCCAGAATCTTCATGCTTTGCTGGACAGAAAAGAAAAATGACAGCACAGAGAGAGTTGACCGGTGCGCAGGGTTGATGCAGGGAAAAGTAGGAAAGCGTTCACAACCTGTGGGGGTTATTGTGGGGGATAAAAAGGGTAAGATCGGAACAACACATGAACCATACACGGCGGGAAAAAACTGACAAATGAAAGAAGACTGGAAAGAAATCGGAATGGCCTGGGAAGAAAAATAACGAAAAGGTGTAAACAAAAAGACAGCAAGAGAGGGGGAAATAACCGATGGAAAACAAAAGCGAAATAGGGTTAATAACATAGGTCGGACATGATGGAATCGAAAATGTTGGTAATTTTTGGCCAAAAGTCACGGACCCAGGGGGGGGACATCAGGTCAAAGTAAGGGAGAAGAGAGGATAAATGTGAGTCATGGTTAAGCGGCAGATTAGCAGAACGGAAAAATCAGAAAGGGAAAAAATATGAATAACCGCATCGTCTGTGTGTTACAAAACACTGTTTAAACCAGACCGTAATCTTCAAAGGACGCAGGCTAAAGGTCCGGAAAGCAGTGTCACACAGGGAAGAGACTTGTAAAAAGTCGGCCAACAAGAAGGTATAGACAAAAGGAGGCAAAAGCGGCAGCCGACGCTAAAAAAGTATGGGACATGAGGCCTGGCACGAACACCAAAACCAGGGGAATAAGAAAGGGAGGGAGATGGAGAAGAACGAAACAGAGACGCAAAGACGGAAATCTGCCCAGAAGACGATAGCCGGTAGACGTATAGAGCTCAACATAATGCCATGTGCAACGCTACAAAGTATTGGAAATCCCCACCAACAAGGAAGGGGAAAAGCACACTTCGAGGGCCATGAACTTCCTTACAAAAAGGTCTACTTCGCGCTGCAAGGGAAATAGGTGGAGGGGGCAAGGTCGGACGAGGAGGAGAGAACGGTGAAACGCGAAAATTCCGAGAGAGTATGGCGCACAGACATTATAAGGCATGAACCAGATGAAAAACTAAAGTAGAATAAGGGAAGATTACGTGGGGGACTGAGAGGTAGTGTAAAAGGAGAAGGAAAGTTGAGCAGGGCGCCATAGAGAAAAGAGGACGGCGGAGGGGATTTGCAAGAATTGCGATTACAGCAGCCCGCCATCAGCACAAGACAACAGATTGAAGGACAAGGAGGATAGAAGGGATCATCTCAACCGCCAGTAGGAATCAGCTCGCGGAAAAAGGGAAAGGAACCACGAGCGGTAGAGATCGGCAGCGGACTGGGAAGGCCCTGGTGGGAAACATCAGCCAAAATTCCGCAAGGAAAAAAGGAAAGAACAAGGACAATCCCATGCGGAGATAGCAATGGGTGCTGGCTAAAAGGTTCGTGGCCAAATATCGCAAGAGAATAAAAAACTCGGATATCAACCTCAAGAAGGGAGTACTAGTACAAAGGAAAGAGAAAAGAGCGCCCAACGGACAAAGTAAGAGGGGGTAGGCAAGGCGAAAGGTAACACGTTGACGGAAACATCAACTAATGAGTTGGTCATGGGAATGAGAGATGTGGAGCGGACCGTATTAAACGCATAAAAGGTGGGGGAAAAAACTCCCCGAACAAGGCTAGACATAACATAGGGAAGAGCGTGTAGAGCATATGGCGTGCGTGACGAAAAAGAAGCTCGAGCCGTGGGGGGGCACGGTTCGGCTAACGTGCACGTCGGGGTAGAGGAAGCACGAACCGTAGTTCCACTTAGTCGGAACAAGGACGAAGAGGAAAGCCTTGGCATGATCCGACAGAAAATGAGTACAAACTATGAATAGGAAAAAGAAGGCAAATGGAAGGCCGAGGGAAAGGGGAATGCGAGGTGTAACCAATTTCCGGGCCCCGCTTTTGGAGTTATAAAAAAAGCTGTATAACAGGTTGCTGCTTCAGCGAATCTGAAGAAAAGAGGACATCTAATGGCATGCTGACTGTTGGCTATATGCAACCAATGTGGGAAGGGCAGTCGGAAAAAGAAGAAAGAACTCTGAGTTTGACAAGAAGAAAAAAAGAGGACAGCACAAATGCGTCAGAAACCACTGGCCACACGAGCATAAAAATAGACCCTGGGGATTACCACTAAAAAAGAACAGTCGGGATCGCCAACGCCGTGGCTTCTAGAAGAGGAGGGACACAAACATTGAGCAACGAAAAGAGAAGGAAATGATAGGGGGGGGAAAAAGTCTTATACAAGAGACGTTACACAAGAACCCTCGAGGGTGCGGAAGAAGAAAGCCCGCCACCTTTGCCCCTACACTTTCACAAAACATCCAAAGGAACTGACGCGATTGGATTCTACAAGGAAAAGAAGTTCCAAAAGGGCCAGACAAGCTTCGGGAAATAAGGAGGAGTAATAAAAGACAAAGAAAGAAATAATCGAGTAGGTGTTCCCAACGGCGAGATCAGTTGGAAGAATGGAAAAACAAAAAAAGAAGGAAATAAAAAAGGCCAGTACCCGACACAGACGTGCGGGGAGCGGGAAAGACAGGCACGCTTCATCGAGCTGGAGGGAAGTAGAGAAGAAAACCAAGAGAAACTGAGAGTCGCCTGCCGAGTACGTCAACGGGGTGAGTTGTACAACGAAAACGAAAAAGGAAGTGAATTCCGCAAAAGCGAGAAGGACCATAAAGAAAGAAAACACAAAATTACAAACACGCAAAAAGCATCAACGGTGAACGCGCATCCAGGGAGGATACTAACGCTGCATCGTCGAGTGACAGGTAGTTGCGCAAAATAAAGGAACCTGCAATACAAGGAAGCACGAGCAGACAACATCAAGAGCAAAAACACAGAGGTCAGGGATAGAAAATTAATCAAAGAAGCAACGTAAGAAAGCAACCATGCGAGCTGGCCGGTCAACAATAGGATCAAGAAGAAAAGGTACAAGAGAAGTGTTTGACAAACAGCACTGACACCGGGGGGAGAAAAAACCACAACGAGAAGAAAGAAGGGAGAAAAAATACAATAGTCAGTGTTCTAACAAAGAAACCAGGAATATCAATTTTAAAGGGGAAAAGATGGTGGGGGGGGGGTGAAGGACATAGGAAGGAAGGTGTTCGGTCGATAATGTAGTGGGGTGAAAGCAGAGAACAACTTGAGGCAGTATTTTATCTGGTAGGCAAAACGAGACGTGGAGGATGCAGGCATCGGGAGGTGACAACAAGAAAGAAAAAACCTATGAGAGAAGACGCTAAAAAATCAAGGTAGACTCAACGAGAATATGAGAGAGGGAAGTACGGTCGGGGGGGGTTTAGCCGGGGTATGCGCCGCAACAACGTACATACACTACTGGGCGCGGCAATAACTAAGGGAAACAACAGTACGTGATAAGAAGGGAATAATCGAAATAGTACGGGAAGAGGCTGATATGGACTCGAGAGAGGGGGAAGTGAGATACTAAGGGGATCCAGAAGCGAATTGAGCGGGGGAGGTAAGAGCACCGGAGCGAGGCAAAACGACAAATTTGCGGGTATAAAAAAGAGAACCGCTTATGCGTCCGCGAACGGAGATATCTGAATGACAATCTAGAGAGGAAGGGGCATATTTCTAATAAGTCACTAAGGGAGGGAAAAAAAGGGAGTGGACGGATGCTATGGAGGAGCAAGAGACAAAAAGAGGAAAGGTACATGGGGGTCAGCAGAAAAAAATGTTTGAGGAAGGGGGGAGGAAGGGTCGCACCTCGGTTTTTGGAAAGGACAGGGCGAGCCCAGGAAAAGAGGAAAAGGGGCAAACTTCACTAGGGACGCAGGGGGCACGACAAAAGAAAGAAGAAAGGGCATCGAGAGAGGAAAGTCTAATAAGAGACAGGGGTAAAAGAAAGAGTAATAACATGGCGAATGTGGGAAACACAGAGGCCGGTCATGCGGATAAAACTTACGTCACCGAAGGAATCAGGTTTGCTTGAAAGAGTCGGATGGAAAAAGCGAGGGAGAAGAGAAGGGGCGAAACCTAGAACAACAGAACGTCTCTGTCCCGAGCGTAGAAGGTATAAAATTTTCTAAGAAAAGAGGAAAAAATCAAAATTAAGCTTGGGAAAAACGAAATCGCATCTCGGGCCCGATCCCGAGACAGGTGAAAAAAAAGCAGCAAGGAACAAGATGAACGCCGAAAGAAATTCACTCAGAGGGTTGCAGAATAGCTAGAAAGAGACAATACATTTTGCTCATGGAATAGGAAAAAGGATCTCCTAATGGAAACGAGGCTTTTAACGGGGAACGATAACGAGAAGGAAAGGGACAAATTAATCACCGTGGCCGGAAAAAAGATACATACTAGGAGAGAGAACGAAAGAGAAAAGGGGAAGGGATGAAGCGGAAACACAAATACAATGATTGATAACGATGTTGATAATCCACGGCAATAATAAGAGAGGGCAAATCTTACCCCCTCAGTCGAAGAAAAGAGAAATTGGAACGAACGCAATAATCATGAGCGTTCACGGAAGAGAAAGAGGGGAAAGAAGCTCGGCTGTCATCAGGGGGAATGGGTCGGTAGCGTACGTTGGAAAAAAAAAAAGATGTCGGGCGCGAGGATCGATCGGATTAAGGGCCGGCAAACAAAACATCCAAAGAAAGTCTTGTCAGAAGAGGTGTATCCTCGTAGCGGGGGGGGAATTAAGAAGGTGCGAATTAAAAAGGGGGGGACAGACTATCATCCGCGGACGTAGTGGAGGACGCACAGTTTTCAGGAGCGGAGGGCGGTAGCGAGAAAAGCTCTCTCAAAAAAACAAAGTAACACTAAGAGCGCTACGACCATCAGACTAGAAAAAAGTGCACGCCCAGAGCAAGGAGATATAACTCTCAACCTGGAAGGGCCCAACTTGACTAGAAAACACCATCAGCGAGTCATCTAAAAAAGAAGATATTACATGTTGGAGGGGGAAAAAGAGCAAAATCAAGCGAACAGGAGATCCAAGTCACCTAAAAGCTGGTACAAAGTGGAATCCTAAGCGCACCGAAAACCGTAGTGCACTTGAAGAAGGCAAGAAGACAGTTTCAAGGAAAAAAGACATGAAACGCCAGCATGTCGTGCTGAAGAAAGGGAACATGGAGTGGGTCGGCGGGGAAAGGAGGGGAGGTACGCGCCGGTATTAAAATTAGTGAGCAACACAAGGGAAAAAAAATTCAGAGTCAGGGGAAATTAAAAGCAGCCGTGAGCGGGGCGAGGTCGTCAAAGGTACATAACTCGAAAGCAGTGCCGGTGTGAATGTGCGTACAGTCTCAGGAAAGGGAGAAAGGGACGGGAAACACAGACGCGAACATATGACAGAGAGTCACAATTGTCATAATGATCCCGCAAGGTGAATCTGAACACAGAGGAAAAGGTGAGAGACCGGAAAAAATTTCCCACGGGTTGGAGGGAGGGTTCAACGAAACGCAAGGAGAGACGGCTAAACTGGAAAGGGGGGGTCCGCCACAAGCTGGAACATTGGAAAGATGGTAAGGGGAGGACGAGCACGGCGAGACCAGGGGGAAAACGCGGAGCAAAAACGTTGTTCGGGGAAGCTAACAAATGGGGGAAGAGAAGCGGGGTATTGACCCTCAAAAGGGGAGAAAATTACGCAAGAGAACACCCAAGTACGTGGGGGAGGAAGGGAAACCAAGGCCTGACAAAATCAAAAAGCATACAGCATCGGGGTACAAGAAGAGGTGAAGCGTATATATGCAGTCCAGCGAAATCTGCTTGCAGGTAGGAGTAAGGGGAAGGAAAAAAAAAGGCCAAGACAATAAAGCTAGATGGACCAGGAAGGGGGGTGAACGAAACGTGGTGTATAATATTTCAAGGACGAAAGAATAGCCCCTTAAACCTGGGTCCAAGAAAAACAGACAAGGTGGGAAAGAAGGGGACATCACCCAGGAGGGGGGGGGAGAGTGCTAATGAAAAAATCCGTAGAGCCCATTTGAAGTACCGTAGAGCGATAGGGGAAACAAGGGGTCAGGGAGAGAGCAACTAAAGTCACAGATATGGGATGGACGCGGCGGGTGTCAGTTGCAAAAAATGCAAAAAATTTCAAGACCAGAAAACAAAATGCCAAGCAAAAAGAAGAAAAAAAGAGAAGAAAGGGAGGAGCGAGAACGAGTCTTACGTATCGTCTGAGTCGTGATGCAGAGGAAGAGAAAAACGGACACAAGAAAGACTCAGAAAAGTTACTACCGGGAGAAGAAGGGGTTGGTTTACCGGGAACACGCAGTAAAGGAGAGGAAAACTCAAGGCGCATAGTTCAATCATAACCCACGCTTTCCCGACGCAACCGGACGAGTCTGCGTACTCACGGCGTCTAAGCTACAGCGAGGGAATCGAAGTAGGGGGAAGGGAGAAGGGGGATGAAAAAAGCCAAGAGAAAAAGATAAGACAGAAGAACGGAAATGGTACATTGGCTATCAAAAAAAACAAAAAAAAAGCGGTCCTAGAAAAGAAGCTTTCAAAAATCAAAGTGTAAAGTGTGAGGGGGCAAAAGAAACGCGGTTACTAGGAGAAATGGATCATGAAACAGGGGAGTGCGAACAGGTCAAAAAAAAACGGGAGAAGGAAAAAAAATTGCCCATAAAAAGGGCCAGGTTAAATACAAATTTAATTAGGGGAAAAAAAAAACTCAATAAACGGTGATTATTGCAGAGGAGGGTAGTTTAACAGGAAAATGTCGGAGGAGAGGAAATAAATACACATGCCATTTTCTTATGGTTATGATTGCTGGGGAAGACGAGGTGAGGGTGACATGGATAGGTCGGTGTACAAAGAACGGGAACGTAACGCAGAGAAGATGGAACGTAAGCCAGAAGAACGAGACTAACTGCAAGGAGACGGACGGGAAAGAGAGAAAGGAAAGAATGAGTCAACATGTAATTGTAATCCTCTTCTGGGAGGAAGAGATGGACGAGGGTGGAAACTCAACCGGTAAAGGAAAGGGGAACCAGATAACATCTCGAAGTGAGCTGCCGTGCTGTCGTCATAATCATAACAGAAAAACGTGAGCGGGAAGAAGATGCTGATTTGAAAACATAACTGGGAAGAAGTGATGTTCGTGAAAACCAGGAGCAACCGATGATCCGTTACAGGGCAACTGAGTCAGATACGTAAAAGCCAAGCAAAGATCACGTCGTTATAATCCGTCTAAAAGACAGGAGTGTGGCTAAAGAAGTCGAACTAAGGATAATAAACCAAAATTCTTCGAGCTTGTGGAGGCACAAGGAACGCAAAAGCTCAGCTTGAAATATGGCCGCAAATTTTAGGAGAAGGGGAGAGGGCGAAACTCTAGTTTTTGGTGAATACAAAAGAAAGCGGTAAAAAAAGATGTCACGTGCATCAAAGCAGGGGGAGAAAAGGATAAGAACAAATGCGAGCGATGCAAGGGCCAGGCAATAGAGAGTACAGAAAGGGGAATGCAATCAAAAGACGAGTGGGGGATAAGAAGGACTAGGAACAAACTTAATAGCCAGAGAAAAGCTGGGTGGGAGACGGAAAAGAATTCGTGGATCGGAGTAATTGGGGGTACCTCTCAACTCACCAACAGAAATATGTATTGCTCTCGTTTTAGAGAAGATAGTAGAAGGATTACTTTTTGCTGTAGGGCTTATAAGAAATGATAGGAGAAGGGGGAACTACAAACGATAAATGCTAAGGAGAAGAAGGGAAAACAGCAGGAGAAAGCAAGCATAAGATACCGAGGGAGAGGGGGCACAGGCGTCTAATATATGGCGAGGGGAAGACAGTCATAGCGCAAAAAGGGGAACGAGGTGCAAATGTGAAACACCGAACGGATACGCGGGGGGAGAAAAAGTACGCAAAAACGGGAGCGGAAGAAAGGGAGGGACTGCGACGCAGCGGGAGATCTCAAAAAGTAAATCAAATTACCAGTTTTCCTTGTGGGGATGATCAGGTCAACGCGATAAAATAAACCGGGACCGAGAAAAAAAAGAATAAATGATGGAAAAAGACTTAAAAGGACCACCCATTCAAAAGATGACTTTGAGAGAATGAAAGAGAGTGGAAGGGCTCGTAATACAGGAAGATCGTGAACGGCTATTGCGGGGAGGTTGCCGTACCGGATGGAGAAGCATTTACCTCATTAGATAGAAACAGGTCAAGAGAACCGTAATCTGGTGGAAGGGGATTGAGCGAGGAAAAGGGGGGGGGGGAAGCTCCGCTCAAGAAATGGTGCATAGGACCGGGCGTACTCGCAGCACGGACTCTCACCCAAACAGAGAGAGAGGAAAAGAAGGGCAGGATTACGCGCTAAAAAACAAGAAAAAGCCAAAACTCGCGGGGAGAGGCACAACAAGAAGAGCGAGAAAGAGAGGTCGAGAAAAAACCCAGGGGTGAACAAATTCTGACATTAAAAGCAAAAGCAAGAGACTCATAGAGAAGAAGGGGAATCGGTATGATTAAACACGGTGCGAGGGCTGCACGAACACGGAAGAAGGAAGAAGAGCACCTCATCAGAGGACAGAGAGAAAAAGTAAGACAGGAAAGAAAAGAAAATCGAGAACGAGATTGCATCAGAGGTCGAGAACCGTAAGAAAAAACTCGCAACTGACGGAAGGTTAGACAATGGGGATGCTGGGGGGGAAGGAGACGGATAGGAGAACACGATCATCGTCTTGACACGGTCAGAATAAAAAAACGGAGGCTATACAAGATGGCAGGGAAGACAATTAGCAAAAAGCTTAGGAAATATGGAATAGACAATAGCCGCGCGAAGAAGTAGTTGTCAGGAAAATGGCGGAAAAGGAACGGGCGTAGCAGGACGTTCCGTGAAAAATGGAAAGACGACGAGAGGAAGGAGAAAAAAAAAGGGGAATTAGAAAACATGTCATGCCACGGGACTTCTGTTCCAAGGGGGGGATTAGAATGAGAGAAGGGGGTAAACAATACACAACGCACGAAAGGAAGAAGCTCTGATTGGGGGAGGGGAAGAAAACGTTGAGGGGCGGAGTGGGAAGGAAAAGAAGTACAGATAAAAACGGAGAGAATGAAAAGATCGGAAAAAAACTTGAAATAGTAGTCGTTCTAGGAAGATTGAGCAATCCGAGAAAAAGAAAATAGAACCGATGGGTGCTAAAACTGGATTGGGGCCGGAGGAAGAATAGCAACACGCTGGAACCCACAGCATGCATTAACTGCGAGTACTGTACCAGAAACAGAGGAATGGATTGCGACACAAAGGAGAGACTGCAAAGAAATTGCGGCTTCTCACCATGGGATGCAAAGGGAAAGCTTCTTCAGGCCTTTTTACCAGAGGGAGGGTGGTCATAAGGCTTAATTCCTGAAAAAAAAGGGAGGTTGACGAAAAGAATCCGTTAAGACCGTCAAAAGGGACATAAACAGCAGAAAAAGAGGCTCAGGAGAATAAATGGACCAAATACAGTAATGAGACCTTCCTGTTAGGGCCTTAGAGTCGCAGTATAGAAAAACCGCAAGATTTCGGACAGAGAAGGAGAAAAGCCTTATTGCTCTGGAGAAAGACGGGGAAGGGGGGAGAGAAGTGAACGATTGCAACAGAAGAAAAAACGGCTCCAGGAGAAACATCGCAGACAGAAAAAGGGTAAAAGAAATTCGGAGCGGGATCATCATTCGGATAAGGCCCAAAGAGGTACAAATAGAGACTGGGTAAAGAACGGAAGAAAAAATCTAAGGGGTAAATAGGGCCACGGAGGTAAGCACAACAAACTGCAAATAAAGAGGGGCAATAGGAATAATCATCAAATGAAATAGCTTAACGAAGAAAAAGCACAAAGGGGTGAGGGGTAACGGGCGTGGGAAAGAACTTGAGAGCGGAAGAGGAGAGAGGGGACGGGACAGAAGCAGTTGTTTAAAAATGCCAGAGCAAATCCAAAGGCGTTGGACGAGAAAAAAACAACAATTGTGCTGTGAAATGGCCAGAAAAATTTCAATCCATAAAAAAAAAAAAAGAAAAAGAGAGGAGTAAAACATCGGCCAGGAACTTTGTCAGAGGGGGGGGGGGGGGACAGACGGTCAATCAACGCGTCTCAAAACACGAAGGCAGTTTCTGTTAGTCCAGCGGCGTTAAGGAGGCTGCAAACAAATCATGGCACAGGTGGAGGTATTACACAATAGGGGTTGAGGCAGAGTAACAAGGGAGGTGTATACAAGGAGAATGAAAATAAAGGGAAGGAGAAAGGCGGTGGCTGTTTCGACTGAACGGTGCGGTGGGAGGATCATGAGGGTTGGGGAAAAAAGACCGGTGGGGGGGCGCAAGAGAGAAGGCGAAAACGCCAGAAAAGTCTATACTAATACAGGGAAAGAAGGGGAGTGTGATGGAGCCTGGTAAGGGAAACAAACGCTGAGGAAGGAAGAAAGGACAGATTGGAGTACAACCAAACACGTAAGGCAAGAGAAAAGACAGAGGGTTTGGTGGAAACGCGTAACGAGACGCTTCTGGAGTATCAGAAACAGACGATCTGGGATGCCATAAGATGCAATCTAGATGAAATAAAGGTGAGGGACGAGGGTCAATAGAAAGAAGAAAAGGGAAGGCATAAGGGGACAATGGACGCGGTGCAAGAGGGCAGACACCAGAGAATCAATTCTATTTGGTCCGAGGAGGGACAATTGGTCTCTACGTAATAGAAAGAGAAAGAAGGATAGATTGGAAGGACTAAAAACAAGCGGGGGATAGAAGGGGGAGGGGACCAAGGGTTGGTAGAGGAGGGAAAAAAAAGAAGGGTGTATTTTGAACATTAAAATAACTCATACACGACACCCAGGCAATGGTAAAGAAAGGGGAAAAAGGAGGGAAGACCAGCATCGCAGTGCCATCAAGATAATAGAACTTGGCCAAAAGAGGATGGCAACAAAAATACCGAAAAAGGAGGGAGATGGTCGGAACAGGAGCAGAGAAAGGTCAAGGACGGCGAAAAGGAACAACAGGGGGACCAGCTTTTTTTAGGTATTCGGAGCGTGAAATTCGCGATACAGGGGGAAAGCTTACCTACTCACGGTGTGTAGCGCACGAGAAAAAAGGGTGGGAGAGGGGACCAACTCCCGGATAAAGAAAAGAGAGGTACGTTGACTCAATATTCAACCATACTGAAAATCAAAAGATGGGGGGAGAAAAAGAAAGAGGAGCGGCAAAAAGAGGGTCCGCCGCAGTAAGGGAGAAAAGCGATTTTGTAAGGGGAAGGAGGTCTAGAAAGGACAGGGGGACATGTGCGGAAGAACCGGTGCGAAAGCAAGAAAGAAAACAGTACCGCTGCACCGGGGGACGGAAAAAAAAGTTAGAGCTGAAGAGTTCGACGACGACGCATCCGGACTGAAGAAATGCTGACCGCGACAATCTGATATGCCTTTGGGAATGTGATATAACGTGAAGAAAGAGTAACGTCAATACCGGCCACGACATATGAAAAATCAAAAACTGAAATGAAAAAAGAATTCTGAGGAACATGAAAGTTAAAGTCTGAGGAAGAGAAGGGAGAAGCGGTTAGGGGGAGCCGTGGAGAAGTAAAGAAAAACGCAGACGATGTGAAATGAACCGGAGAGGAGGGGGAAGGGACAAAAAGGAAGAAGGGTTAAGTAGATAATCCGGAAGATAATTGAGGTCTTAGTCGTTGGGTTGGAGGAGAGAATTTAGTGTCGGGAAAAAGGGGGAAAGCGAGCAATACGGAGCAAGCGAGGGGGGGCTTGAATGGGAAGAGGAAGGTCGGTAGAAAAAATCAAAACAAAAAGAAAGGAGTAGAAAAGGGAAATGGGGCAAGGACAAAAGGTGCAACTCGCTGAAAAGAAAGGAGACAAGGCAAAGTAACTAGAGAACGCTCACCAGAACAAACTCCTAAGGAACGAGGAGACAAACCTGCCTACGCATAAATCTAAAAAGGGGAGAAGGAAGGGGACGGGTGGGACTGGGGGAGAAACGAAGAGAGGGGTAGCTCCTTAAATCTAGGGGTGAACGGTCATACCAGGAAAGATAAACCGGCATCGAAAAACGGTTGAAGGGGAAAAAGAAAAGGAGGGGAGGTCACAAATTTAAAGTGTGTTGAACTAAGAAGTTGTTAACACTGGAAAGGGGAGAAAGAGGAGGATGAGCAAAAGCTGAAAAGTCAATGAGCGGGAAATAGGGAAACCCCATAAGCTGTTGGACCTAAAAGGGAGTGGGGGTGATAGCGTGAATCCTCGTAAGAGTAAGGATGAAACAGACAAACGGGGGGAGCGAAAGCGGACACTAGTTCATAGCAATTCGCAGGAACAATAGTCAACTGTCGGGTCCCCGATCGGCCGCGCATGGTCATTGGAAAAAGAGGAAAAAAGAAGACAAAAAGAGAGTTGAGAAGGAGGAAAAGGATTGGACGTGTGTGGAACCAAAAGGAACCCGGATAGACAAAGCTTTTGAGTCCAGAAAGCTTGTCAATATATTGGGAATTGAAAAAAAAACATTACGGGGCGGTAACATTAGGCTGGGAGCGAAAAAAAGCTTTTCAATCGAGAAAAGAACAAAAAGGGAAGAAAGAGGGAAAAGTCCTAAAGAAGAAGCGCAACACATAAAGGTAGAGGGGGAAATGAGGGCAGAACCGCACAGGGGAAAAACGTCGGCGGGAGAGCCTGTACGTTTGAAACATAGCCAGCTAGTAGTATTGATAGGAGGCATGCAGTCTGAGAGGAATTAGCAGCTGAGGGAACCGGATAACGGCAAACGGAAATGACTTGGCAGTGCAGAGGGTTACAGAAAAAAGGGGTGTCGAATACACAGGGAATAACACAAGGGGACGACCCAAAGACGGGTGAGAAAAAGAACACTGGGAAAATCTCGTCAACTTAATGCATAAATAGGAAGAAAAGACACACAGAGGCGAGTGATTGTGCAAAATGGCACGGGAAAGAAAACAAGAAAGGGGAGCGCCATATCTGGTAATCAGTTTATCGGGGAAGGAGGAGAAAAAAATCCCAGGGGAGTATGCGAAAAAGGAGAAGAGAGGTGGAGAGGCGCAGGTGATAGAAAACCGAAGGGGAAGGAAAAGAAAAGCAGAGATGACCTTCAGGAGCCGCACTAAAGGGAAATCGAGCAGTATAAACGTGGGATAGGAGCGGGAGTCTAGTAACCGAGAGCAAGAGAGGGAAGATTAGAATGAACATAGAGGGTCAAGTATAAGGGGGGGGGAAAAACCTCGAACAAATGCCTGCCAAAAAGATCATGATCAAGTAACGAAATGGCATAAAATAACAAGGGATGAAGGTCCCGACGGAAAAGAAAGGAAAGGAGTACGAGATCGAGGGGGGAGACCAGCAGAGCAGAATGGATGTGTTTAAAAAGAAAAGAAAGAAACGCGGGAAAAAAGAACCAAGAGCCGGGACCAGCACATCACAAACAATTTAGGATGAGATTGGACAATATTCATCAAAAAAAAAAGGAAAAGAGACAAAACGAAAAAGGCACAAAAAAAGAAGAAAGAGGGGGAATCAAAAGAAAAAAGCTCTAGAAAAAAAAAAAAGGGAGGAAGAAAAAAAGATACGCCGGGATGAGGAGGAAAAAAACTGTACAAGGATGTAATGTAAGAATAGTTGTGGGGGGACCCATCAAGGATGGAGAGAAATGGGAGATTGGGAAAAAGGGGATAACAAATGGAGAAGAAAAGGGAACATATTGTCAGCATTTAAAAAGGCGGGGTGGTACCCATCCAATGGATAAAATGAAAAAAAGGAAAAGCAACGGCATTCAGCTAAGGAAAAGTATGACGTAACGAAGAAAAGCCAGATACAAATACGGAAATAGAGGGAAGAAAAGAGGATGGAATGAATACAAGGAAAAAAAAGACAAGGAACAAAAATAGAAGGGAAAAATCAATACTACCGGAAAACTGGTACAACTATGGGGGCCAGGAAAGGAAATATAAAAGGAGGGGAGAGGGAAATGCGTGGTGAGGAAACGACAAAGGAGAGAAATCTCTGGAAGTTTAACGACGGGGGAGGGGAGAGGGGGAGAGCCTGCAGTGTAGCACGGGTAACAGGAACCGTGCACTTAATCAACTAACAGAAGAAAAAAAAAAAAAAAAACAGCGAAGGAAATGAAACGTGGAGTTGCGCCTCTAGAGACCTGTGGGTTAAAACTTGAGAACTAAAAAGATTACCGAAGGCGATGGCAGGTTAACAAAGAGAACATACCAAAAAAAATTCAAAAAGGGTGGGGTCGGAGGGGGGAAGGAAAAATAAGAGAAAAAAAAGAAGTCGGATCAAGGGTCAAAAAAAGGAGTGGAATAATGGTGGGGAAATAAGGAAAAGGACAGAAAAAAAGCCCTCGGAAAAAGGGGCGGAAATCAAGTGCAGTCTGCAAAGGAAAGCAGACAGGAAAAAGTCAAGATACATAGATCGGAAAGGGCACGGAAATGAAAAAAATAATGGATAAAACAAGAACCCTTACGAATGGTAAAGCGCGTGGGGAAAGCCAGTGCCTGTCAAAACCAACATAAGAGGACCCCGCGTATGCACTGGGCTTACATCTACGGCGAAGGAGGGAAAAAAAGCGGAGCGAAAGGTAGGGGCAAGAGAACTCGAAAACATGTGTGAGAGAAGAGAGGTTACAGTATAAAGAGAAGTCAATTAATAGGAGTGCGTTTGGGCATGATAATACACCGAACAATTAGGAGAAGACGAAAGGGAGGGACAGTACGAGCAACAGAAAGGAGAAGGGAGGGAACAAGAGTTCCAAGTAAAAGTCTAGGGAAAAGGGGATCGTTACCAAAGTCAAGGGGGGAGGAGAAAAATGTCAGGGAGAGAAATAAAAATGGGGGGACAACGGGGTTTCCGGAACACAATGACGAGGAAGAAAGAGGTGGGCCAAACAACGTAAAGAGATGATAAAGGTAACTACACGGAGGGAAAGAAATTCGGTTCAAAATCTATGGAAAAAACACGCGAAAGAGATACTTGGGGTCCTGATGTGCTATACAGAACTGGGAAAGACAGAAAGCGTAAAGGTCCCTCTTACCACTCTTCGAAAAAGGACAGGGAACTCAATCCTTCGAGAAACATGAAGGGGGGGGGAGTCACTCATCAGGGGGGGAAAGGAACGCGGGGGCAAGTCAAGTGCTTTGGCGAAGGGGGTCAAGAAGCGGCAGGAAGGAGTGTTAAGGTAGAATGGTCTTAAGGGATAACTAAAAACTGCTAATCAAAGATGGACAGGGAAAAGAATAATAAATATCAAAAACCCTTTGGGGGGAAGAGGGAAGATGGGTTCGCTTCTCCTAAGCTATAGGGGGGCACTGGAAGGGCGCGCAAGAGTCGCACCAGAATGAGGGTTAAGGAAAATTTATCAGAGAGCGGGACAGATCAACC
>Ga0179593_1727161_pt1 | contig 16144 bp, 28 predicted proteins | sample CZODoug2_1_08_16_FD_185931 | JGI IMG/M metagenome (GOLD analysis project Ga0179593, IMG submission 185931) | Vadose zone soil fungal communities from Angelo Coast Range Reserve, California, USA - CZODoug2_1_08_16fungal (PacBio error correction) | ecosystem: Environmental > Terrestrial > Soil >...
GTTATAGGGGAGGGAAATTTTGACAGAAACAAAAGTCTCCTTTCTTGGTGGGGGGGAGGAAAACCTGAACACAAAGGAGCTCCGCAAAAAGGCACTGGAACCACCCATCTCTATACAAATTGGAAATGATTAATATTACGAAAAAAAGGTGGGACTTTCCCAGTGGGGGGAAGGCTGGGCCAGGCTGACTGGGGGGCAGGTACCACACACCCACAAGGAAGGGGAGGGGGGCAATGGGGGTAGTTCAACACAAAGGACTTAAAATTTGGGTGAAAGGGATCAGGGAGGTGGCCATTCATTAGATGTTTGGGGGAATGGAAAGACATTGGCGAGGGGGAGGGAGGTGGGAATTGAGGTAGAGGGCCCTGGACTAGAATTTTACGTTTAAAAAAGGGACGTGGAGAAAATGTGTTGCGCAGGGGTTCCCGAAATATTAACCGAAGAAGGACTAAACATCAATTTAAATGATGGGGGGGGGGAAAACGGGGGGGGGAGTAGTGCGTGCAGTCCCATTGTGTGTGGGGGGTTAAATCGATCGAAAGGGGCAGAGGGTACAATCAGCCGAAAAGGAAAAAGTGGATGTTCAACAAATTTTAGCAGGGGGGGGGGGAGTGGGGGGGGGACTACACCACCGTAGAAAGGAAGAAAATGGAAGGATCTAGAGTGTGAAGCAATGTTAAATAGTGAAGTAGAGGGGGGGAAGGGGAATTTGGTATGGGGGGGTTCAGGAGGTATGTATCTTATCACTGGTTAAATCGGTTTTGTACATAGGAAGGGGAGGTAGGGCAAGGACCAGGGCGGCGGGGGAGTAGTCCTCATGGGAAAGAAGGGGAACACATTGTAAGTCAGGGGACCTCACCGGACCCAACGGAGAAAATGATAAAAAAGTGGGAAAAAGGTCGGTAAGGATAGAGACGTAATTTATGCTAGAGAGAAAAGCAAAAGGATTATTATTTCCCCAGAACGGGACACCGTAGACATGATAGAAAATGAGCTAGTTGTGGGGAAGAAAAACGTGCTAAAGGGCCTTCGGTGACATTGTGGGGGTATAGGGGAAACAAGAGAAGACTCGCGTGCCCCGGGATCTCTAAAACACCAAAGGACTTTCCCCTTGAAAACCTGGTTTTCAGTGGGGGGGAGTAACTTCGAAAAAAAAAACCTGGGGAAACGCCCGAAAAACGCAAAGTTGGAAGGTAAATCCACACCAGCTCTACCACTTCCTGGGAAAACGTCCCATCCGATGACTACACCACAAAAGTTTTCGAACTTCCACTGAAAAAAAGAATCTTTCAGGGGTCTTTGTCTTTAGAAAAGGGGCCGAAAGGGTCAACGGTAGTTTCAAAGGAAAACAAGGTGCGTTGGAGGACACAGTGGTGAGTCCGCCTTCAAAAAGAAATGCTGATTAGGCACTCCCACCTCGCAAAGGGCCGGGAAAAAGCGTAAAACAGTGAGGGTTTTCAACACGCAACTACAAGGGTCGGAATCTGATGGGTACCCTTTTAGAGAAAAGCGGATAGCTGTGGGGGAGAAGGACTGGGGGTGTCACCTGCCTGGTCCTTGAAAAAAAGAAACCAAGACCAGTACCCGATCCCCCTAAAAAAAGAAAAAGAAGCCACAACCTTAACAATGGGGTAAGCCCACCCAAAAAAGGGAAAGAAAAATCCACACCACCAAAAAAATATCAAAGAACTAAAAAAAAAAAAAAAACTGAAAAGGGGAAAACAGGTGGGGTAGTGAACGCAAAAAAAGCTCACAATCTAAACAACGGGCAAGTGGACCACATAAAAAAAGATTCAGAACTTGCAGGGCCGGTCCGGACAGGGATATTCCTTTGTACCACGATAAAAACAAACACCCTCCCAAGGGGGGAGAACAGCACAGCTGATCATGGAAGTCAACCCACAGCCTTCACAGGAAAGGAAAGGGTCCAGTTTGAAAAAAAGCGAACCTACTGCATTGCCGCAAAAAGGGAAGGAGAGGGAAGACAAGACTCATATGATCCGAGAGGACCAGGTAGACATTTTCTGGAGGGGGACAATCCAGGGAAGGGAGTGAACTTCTTTTTCAAAAAGGAGAGAAGTTCCACATCGGAAAACAAAAGGGGGATCAAAGAAAAAGGGAGAGACACGCAGGAAAAAGGAAGACTGGGGGGTCCAATTTACAAACAGCAGAGGAAAGTTGCAAGAACTGAAAATTGCAGCAGGGTATAAGAAGGGTACACCGTTTCTTTAAGGAAAAGGAAGGGGGCTGCGAGCGAAGTTGAGTCCTACACCATTCATGACTTGTTAGGGACTGGATCGAAGAGACAAGCACGCACAGAAGAGACGATTGTTGGTCGGAACAAACCAGGTTCTACAACCAAAGACAAAACATGAAAGGCCCACAACAACACGGCTGGAAGAAGGAGGGATGCAGCAGGAGATAAATCCCGAAGCTATACCAATGAGATCAAGGACACAGGGGGGTCAAGGAACATTCTGGAAATCATGGCAAAAGAAGGGGGAGGAAAAAAATTACTACAAAGGAAGAAGGGAGTATGCAAAGGGACCATATGACCGAAAAAAGAGGGCAGAAGGGAGGTTCCCTACGAGAGCAAACTCTAAAAAAAAACAAACGGAGAATAGAAGGGGATTCAACTCTTCGGGAAAATCGCTTGACCGAGGAGGAAGATGCCTTTTAACCATAGAGAGGTCAATTTCAAAACTTAGGAAGGAGGGAGCGAATCAGTCCAGGTGCACCGGTTTCTAAGGGTGCAGACCAAAGGGTCGCCGGGAGATAGCAAGAAAAGGAGGGGGCGAATCTTCTGCTCGTTTGGAAAAACCAGGACTTACCAATGGATGAAGGGCTTTCAAAAAAGGTGTGTCAATTGTGGGTTTGTGTTTTGCCAAGGCACCCTTTGTTTTTCGTAGTGCACGCATCAAAGAGTCGGGGCGTGCTTTTCTCCCATTGAAAGAGGAAGGGAGGTGAAAAGTCAAAAAAGGTTGGGGCCGGTGTTCGGCTTTGTGGGGGAGACGCAGACGCATCCCCTTGGTTCAAGGAAACTGGGGATGCAGAGTCAGGGGGGAAAACTATCCTGACCACTGCAGGGGAGGTCTTGCCCCTTACATAAGAGGGGTTTGGGAACTTGGGGGACCATAATAATTATCAGGACAAGAGTTGGGATCTCCAGGGGTTAAGGAAGAGCGGATGAAAACATCTCCAAAGAAAGACTTTGAGGGGGAAAAAAAGAAATCAATGCTGCATAACGGGGAAGGCTGGGCATCCTCCTCCTAAATTCAGGAGGGGAGGGAAAGTGCAAGCGGAGGGGGGACAAGAAATACATTTCGGAAGGTCTGGGGTTACTGGGGGGAACTGGGGAGAACGGGGGACTGAATCCAGGGTTGAGTTTGAAAGGAAGTGGCGAGTGGGGGGGGGGGGAAATGGTACAGGCTAAAAGGAAGATAATGTCCCTCATACCATAAAAAGGACGGGGGGTGACCTCCTTTGGGCCATGCAATGGAAAAAAAAGGCTGGCGTACTTCTGCTGGGGTCACTAAAAGGGTGGGACAATGGGGCATTGGGGACCGATTAGTTGGGGGGGTGGGTTGGGTAGTAGGGTGTGGGTGTAGTAAAAGGGATGAGAAAATTTTGGTAAGGTAGTGGGATGATTGAAACTTGTTTTTTAGTTGGGGGAAGGAAAAATGCGGTTCCCACCAGTGCGTGGAAAACGATAACGCCTGACTGAAAGTCATGGAAGTGTATACCTTCCTGAAAATTGGTAGGAGAGGGGGGGAAACATACTACCCTTGGGTTCTGAAAAAAAAGGTTGCAAAAGACCGAAAAAAAAGAATTGGTAGGAAAAAGGAGTGACATGCGTCTCAAGGACGGTTTAAGCTAAAAACACAGCTTTCATGTGGACCTACAAGTCACTTTGGGAAAGAAATAACGAAGGACAATATGTGAGGTGGGGGAGGGAATATAAACTGGTTGTAGGGGGGAATCAGGGCCGTTTTATTTAAGTGAAGGTGTTGTTGGGCCAGGGGAATCGGTGGTAAGGTCCGGTGTTCCCGCGAAGACAAAAAAATGTGTTGGAAGGGGAAAAATTGTAGACGGATATCGCAATTATGAAAGAGGGGGTAGGGGTCACTAGAAAAAAATTCCCGGTATAAGAAAGAACGACACAAAAGGAAGTGTGAAGAAGGGAAATCTGGGATTCCAGGGGTTTGAGTTAAAGGGGAAGAGTGATTCTCTAGGCAATGAAAAGAGGGCAGGAGGGGAGAAGGGGTTCTACATGTATAAAAAGGGGTGAAAGTGGTGATGGCATGAAGAATAAAAGAAAAGGTAAAGGTTTAAACCTCATTTCTACCATGAAGAGATACAACTTTCAGGCCAGGGATAAGTATAAAAGTGGCCAAGGGCACAACAAGATAAATGAGAGACCCTAAGAAGGACACAAACTTAGACTCCCCTCCTAGAAGAAAAGGAAAAAAAACCCGAAGCAAACTACGGCCAAGAGGACGCTAACTCAGGGCTGATCAAGCAAAGAAAAAAAGACGGGCAAAGCGCCCTGGGGTGGCTGCAACAAGTCAAAAAGCTATCATCAAAAGGGAGGGACGAAGAATCCGGAAGAATACGGAGGAGATTGGTACGGCCAAGAGGGGGGGGAGATCATCAAAAGGAAATGGGTATGCAAGCCACACTACAAACGGGGCCTATACAAAAAATGTTTAGGAAATTAATAATGGATCAGGATGGACTTAGAAGAACTGAATGCAAATTGGGGAAAAATCCAGGTCAATGGGAAAGGGAAAATCTAGTCGCATTTAGTACAAAGGAAAAACACTTGCAAACCTGCAAGGAGCAGGGGGGGGGTCAAGTCTAACAACACACGAGGATGTGGAACATGGTAGAGAAGACACCACATTTAAGGAAAGGGAGGGGGGGTAATTGGAGTTAGCAACTCAAATGAGAACTGGGGTTTTGTCCAAGAACAGTAAGCAGCCATGCCCAAAGGGATAACCGAAATATCAATAAATATGGTTGACAAGTAGGAGAAGGTGAAACAAACTTTGGAATTAAAATTTTTTGGAATCTACTGGTGGGCTTTTCACCAGACCTCGAAAAAAAAAGAAAGGGTCCTTCAAGGTGGGGGGGGGGGGGTTCCCGCAATAAAAAGATCTAAGAAAAAAAACAACGAAGGATGAGGGGGGATAGAGAGATTGGTTGCTGGCAACTTTTCACCAGGAAAAGGTAGAAATTGGGTTGGCGGGGGTCCGAGAAAAATGGAAAGTAGGGGTCCTCCCAACACTTTAAGCTTCCCCCCGAGAGGGCCTAAAGTTCCCAGGTATTTCAGTGGATAAGAAGGGGGGATGGCTTACATGCTGCGTTTGAGGTTACAAAAAAGATCGTGCTTGACCAAGGGGGGTCACTCCATAAGCAAGGAGGGAATTGGGGAAGGGAAGTCCATGGAAGATGGAAAGGATGTTGTGAATTGACAAGCATTTTCGATAAGACAGGGTGTGGTTTCAGTTTTGGATTGGCCCACCAGGGGAGATGAAAAACAAAAATGGGAACTGACTTGGGACTGTGGCAGAGGGGGTTCGGAAATAGTAACCCCGCCAGGATAAAGGGATCATGCACATCAAGGTAAAGCAATGGGGAGGGACGGGGTGAGGGTGCCTGATTTGTAGGAGGAAAACTTGTATGTTGATCTTGATGCAAAAAGGAAAAAACTTAATGGAAAGAAGAACTTGGGGGGCGCAGGAGGGGGGGGAAAATTTAGCAAGGGGGTATTGCTCGTGAAGGTTGCACAAGACCCAACAGTCAGTCCCCATATGGGGGACGTAATTGTGAGCATGGGGGAAAATATGGGGGGGGGGTGGCATAGGGGGGAAGGGGGACTGGGGGGAATTCTAAGTGTTGAGGAGAGATGATCACGGGGGGGAAAAAAGAAACATCTAATCTTTGTTTGTACGGGGGGGAAGATTACGGAGAAAAGGAAAAAAGGCTCATCATGGTAGTAGAAGGGTTGGGTCCACATGGCAATGCAGAGGGATTCATCCAGACACCTCAGGGTCCAGTTACATTTAGAAAAGAATCCAAGGGTTAAGGGGGGGTAAAGGGACTAAAATCGAGTTCCTTAGAGGGAAAAAAAACGATAAAAACTTATAGACCCTTCAGGAAATAACGAGCTATTTGGGACGGCGTCCTCAAGAGGGGTAAAAAGGACGGGTTAAGTTCAGGGGGGGGGAGAAGTGTTCCCTAAAAAGAGAATTTCAAATTTACATGCGAGATCCTCACAGGGGGAGAAAAAAAAAAACCCTTCACACTCAGGGGGGTCATCGGTAACCTGAACGGACACCAAAGCATGTAGGAATAACCACAAAAAGAAAATAAAGCAGGCCTTTACAATCACAAAGGCAAGACTCAAAAGAACCCGAACCACAGGGACGAGAACATCCCACCTCAGCTGTGAGGGTAAGGGGGGGCTTGGGGCGCACAAAGACGGGAGTGTAAAAAAACAGGGAAAAGTAACTTTATTCCGAAAGGAGGGCCCCAAGGTCTTGGGGGCATCTTTCAGAGACGAATACAACTGGGAAGACACGCGTTTGTAGTCTTACGAAAACTACAGTCTGAGGGTCTCAATAAGATCTGCCGTAGAGGAGTCGGATTTCACAGGAAAGGGGGAAAGAAAAAGGGAAACCCTAAACCAAGTTTGAAAAGCTAAGATCAACTACATTCTCAAGAAAAAAACAAACATTAATATAAAGTCAGAAACAGCAAAAAACAAATATCCACAATCCACCAAAATAAATACCAAGGAAAATTGAAAAAATTGTGAACAGCAGCTGAAACAGCGACACAATGTCTACACATTGAAGGGACAAAAAATGATGGAAAGGAAAAAGGCTGTATATTAAGCCTGAAAAGAGGTCCGTACCACGCCTAACACAAGCAAAACGCCCATTTTAAAGCACTCATATGGACTTCTAAAGGGAAGAAAGTGAGACGACCTTCGAAGGAGTGGCATTGGAACCGGAAAGACCTGCATGGGGGAAGAAAAAGAATTGGGGATCGGAAGCCTCTCCTATCTCCAGGGTAAAGAAGGTGGGGAGTGCAAAATTGAGGGAGGGGCAATTATTCCAATGACTCCGGGGAAAAGTGTTGAATTTGGGGGGGGAAAAAAACATATTATTACAAAATTGAATGACCAATTTGACAAAAACAAGACCATGGCGACTTAAAATTGCAGAACATGGTTCAAATGAGATTTTAGGAATGGCACACGGTCATTGCACAAGGGGCTAGAAAGGGAACATTGAAAAAAAAAAAAACAAAAAGGGACTGGTATCAACTCAATTCGGGGTTTAAACAACACTCACAGAAGAGAAGTTTGGGGAAAAGACAACAAAAAAAACAGGGGAGCCAGTCACAACACAACAAAGGGGAAAGGACCACAAAAAAAAAAGGGGGCCATTCTTTCAGAGGACAGGATGAAACCTATCCCGATCTAGACCCCATGAAGGTGATAGAGCAAGACACCCTTGGGGGAAGGAAAAGGGGGCAGAACCTGTTCCCACATGTCAGATTGCAGAGGAAAAGAGAAAAGGAATTAAAAAGGAAGAAATGGGGGAAAAGTACAATATGAAAAAGCTAAGGGGGGGGGCAAACGACAAGAGCAAATCAGCACAACACACGGGGGGGTCTGTAAAAAAGATTTTGAGAAATTCAGGAAAAGAAAGGGAGGGGAAAATCGATCAGGTCCTTGAAGAGATGCTAAGAGTCATGGAAAAGGGATGTTCTATGAGGGATGCCAAGAATGAATGGGAAGCAGTGTCATGAATTTTGAATACCAAATTTGTTCGCCTGGGGGCAAGAAAGAGGGGGCGGTCTTGAGGAGTGTTTCCAACCAAAACTGGAAGTCTGCCAGAGGCCTTAAAAACGGTTGTTGGGGTGGGACATGCCGGTGTGTGGTGTTTGTGCCTGTAGAAAAGAGGGGGGGGGTGCGGGTTCCTAAAACCCAAAAAACTTCTCTTCTGTGCGTGCGGGGAATAAAAAAAAGAGTGCGATTTACCAAGGTGGGGGGAAGGGTGTTTAAAAAATGTTAGCCGAGAGAGAAAAACAAATTGGACTTGAGAAGGGAAGAAAAAAAAAGGTGTGTTCCTACATAACTGAAAAAAAGAGGGGAAAAGGGTTCAACTGTTCATCGCCAGAGGTGGGGGGAACCCGGGATCGGATGGGTGGTAATACTTCGGTCCCCGAAAATGAAAATGGTGGAAGGAATGGGGGGGTCAGAGAGAAAGGCATCAGAAAGATACCTGAAAGACCTTTTGATTGCAACCGACACCACTTCAAGGGGCCTCAATCAAAGAATAAGGACGATGAGTATGGACGGGGGGGGAAGAAATCAAAAATTCCAAAATTGAAAAAACTGAAAATGTCAGGCTGTTTTCAAAGAATCACATGAGTCAAGTTACGGCTGTGGAATGGAGTGACAGCCTCAGGGGCTGGGGACAGTTCCATCCGGCGAATGGTGTTAGAGTGCTCCTGTGTCCAGCGCCGTCTCATCCCGAAAAGGGGTAAGAAAAAAGAAAATGTACTTTGAATTGTTGCTCCAGGGGGAGGGGTTTCTCCAGTGGATGCTTTTCACATCCCAGGGGGCCAAGGGGTTGCCCTTGTATCCGAGTGATGGGCGGGGGGGGGTGGATGGGGGGAGGTGTGGTTGGGGGGGGGGGAGGGAATGGCTCTTGCAATGTGGTTGGGATCACGGAGAAGGGAGGGTATTTTGATCGGTAAGCCGAAAAAAAAGGGGTGTTAAAAAGGAAATGTCACAAAAGGGCCTACTCGAGAAGAAACGCCAACTAAAGTTACCAGAAAGTTAACTGCCTCATAATTGGATAGGGAAAAGACCCTGGGTCTACTCAAGAAAATGAGGTTGGGATGAACCCAACCGCTTGTAGAGGATGAAAAGTCAAAAGAAAAGTTACTTTTGAAGCAAAAGAGGGATGTCTGGGGAACTACAGAATGGGGGGAAAAACTAACCTCCCAAAGAAAAGATGTGAGAGTGGTGAGTTGAGAGAATGGGGGGGGTGTATGTGTCGAAGGAAGAAAGTCACGTTACGGAGGAAAGATGTCTTGGGGGGGGGGGGGGGGTCCTGAAAAGGGGAGGTGGTACTTGGTCCGTGGAGGGTCAAAAAAAAAGAAAAAATAAAAAATGGGGGGGAAGGAAGTGGGGTGAGAACACGGTTTGGAGAGCGCCAGAATGGAAGCGCGTGGATTCGTGTAGGGCCACTAAAAAAAAACTGACCGAAACGAGGGCATAGGCAATCTGGGGGCACAAGCGGAGCTCAGTGGAGGAAGTGGGGGCGGTATGAAGAATTTGAAACTGTTTTAGTGGAGTAGAACTCGATCTCGGAGAAAAGAAAGAAAGAAAGGACTTAAGAAGAAAGGAAACATGGGGGGAAAATGGTTCTACCTGTGAAATGCAAGTCGTTAGGGGGCGGGATGATCATTCCATGTGGACAAAGAAAGAGACAGGACTGCTACACAGGGTATCCAATTTGTCCCTTGAGAAGAGAACAAGTGTCCGATGGTAAAAAATAGGAGATAACCCTGAAAAAAGAACTGAGAACAGGAGCACACCACACTCACGGGACACCGGGGAAGGGGAAATGCTCACGGGCAGAAAACATGTGGGGGAGATCTAGGGTGTTGCAACCAGTAAACGCTCAAAAGATCAATCAAGTTGAAGAGGAAAGATGAAAGGAAGACTATAGGGGGGGACCGGAATGACCTTTTCAGGGAGCAGATCAACCTACCAAAAAGGGGAATGAGGCCAAAAGACTGGACAAGAAACCCATTTCTACTACATAAAAAAAAAATGTGGGTCAGAAACCCTGGAATAAGGACGGTCCACATAAAACAAAAGAAAGACGTTTGAGAGCAAAGTCCAAGGTCCAGGGGAAAAAAGTGCAAAAGAAGTAGTCCAGGTTTAAAAAAAAAAAAGAAAAACACCTACCGGACTATCCATGGAAGGGGGGGACAAACATCTGTAAGGAAGGTGGGGAATTGTACAGGTCAATATGATAACGAAGGCCGGGGAGGGGGGGGGGTGTGAACTCAAGGGGCCCGACATTGTGAGGGTGTAAAGAAAAAGGCAGATTAAAAAATTCCCAGGAGAGCAAAATGAAAGAGGAACTGGGTAAAGTAGAAAGAAGCGGGGTGGGGCCCAGAAGGGAAGGGGGGGAATAATCTACTTTGTGGATGGACACCTCTCAAGCAACCCCAAAAAAAAACAAACCAATAAAATGGTGAATGCAGGGGAAAGGATGAGGCAAACCCATACATCTAGACTATCAGAATGAAAAAAAAACAAGGAAGGGAAGAGAAGGATTATGTTGCGGAAGACCTCCAAAGTGAAAAAAGTCTGGGGGAGGGGTAGGGTCAGGGGACAGCACGTGAGTTTCGAAAAACCTATTTACCTGCAAACAAAAACGAGTGGCTAGGAAAAAATGGAGATCAAGGGGGCTCTAAGGGGGGGAAGGGGGGGGGAACGGCTGCCTTTTTCTTTTAAAAAGGCGGGGGGGGAATTCCCCATTGAGTTCATCAAGGGAAGTAAGGGAAGTTGTGTAGGTGGGAGGAAACATTTTTCAATAAGCCAGGGGGGGTGTAGCCAGGGGGGGGGGGTGGGGGTGGTGGGGTGTTGGGGGGGGGGTTGTTGGGGGGGTGGGGTTTTGTGAGTGGTTGTGGGGGGGGTTGGGGTGGGTGGGTGTGAAGAATGCTATAGGAAGGGAGCGGTAATTGTACCAAATAGAGGTACTTTGAAAAGGGAACTTAATGGGGGAAAACCCAAATGGTGCCAGGCAAAAGTTAAATTAGGCCGATCCGGGAAATAACTATGGTCCACTTGGGGGGAACTTTGGGTGACCGGGTCGGGAATTTGGGGGTAAAAGATCGCCCGCGGGATGGAAGGTGTACCTAAAAAAGAAAAAGGATTGCCTTACAAAGTGCAAGTTTGATTTGGGGAGGGTGGGGGGGTTGAGAGCACACAGGAGAGTAGAGAAAAACTCCCGGTATCAGTAGTGGGGAGAAGAACGTGGTAAGGGGGGGTGGCACAAGAGTGGTCATTGTTAGAATCGATTTTTCGATCTTATCGACTGGATCAGGGTATCGCAGCCTAGCTGGGGTTGGGGAGGACACTTTATTTATGATCAAAGGAAAAAGAAGGAGGGGAAGGTCATAGACATGAGGGGTCAATGGCAGGAAAAAGAAGTTCAGCCATCACCGGGTCACAGGACACGGTGAAAAAGTAAGGGAGTATAAAAGACTTAGGGAGAATCAATGCGAGTTGAGGGAGGGAAATAAACCAGTGGAAACAAGGAAGAAAATCCCCTTCTCCGAAAGCTATTGGGTGGGTAGCCGAACGCAAGGGAATAGTATAAACGGGTGAGATTAGGGGGGGGGGAAGTGGGGGCCCTAACAAAACGCTTTCAATGTCGAGAGAATTGGCTAAAGTAAACCCTTTCAATTTTGGCTTGGGTCAGAAAACAAAAGAAAAAGTAAGACGCATCCTTTTCATGCATCAAACACAGAAAATAATTCAGGGCAATCAACACGTCCCTGGAGGGCAAAGAAAAAACAACCACGTTACATATGGCACGCTCTCTGGGAGTGGAGTCTTAGGTTTCTTGGGGGGGTGTTGGAGTTCCCACGAAGGAAGAAAGTGGAGTAGTAAGTGGGTTGGAGGCCCGACTGGAAATCCTACAAGAGTGCAGGGAGATCACGGATAATCAAAAAGCGCACACGTACAGGGAAAGGGTGCGTTTTCACAAGAGAACGAAAGGAGCAGGAGCCCCGAATTCTATTAGGTTCGTCAGGAGAAAGGTGACTGGGGCAAAGGGAAGAAGGAAGTCCACACTCAACAAGGCAAAAGATCCCACTCCCCTACCTCTCCGACAAACCAAACGGAAACTTTCCCGCTCACCCACACAAGGGAAGGACAATAACAGAGGAAACAAATCAAATCTGATACAATGTAACGTGGCCCACCTTGTGGTGACACAGCAGCAAGAAGATCAGAACAATTTGCGCCCAGGGAACAAATTCTTTAAGGAAAAAGGAAAAAAGAGGCTGGCACCGAAAGATGCTGTACCACGCCTAAAGAGGAATGCAAAGGGGGGAGGGGGGGGAACAAAAAGGATGAAGAGGGGAAAAGTCAAAATTCCTTCATCAAAAGGGGTCAAGTTTGAAAACAGCTTCTAATGTAAGGGAAGAGGTTGAGGATAGAAAGAAAAAGGATGGATCCTTCAAGGATATTGGGGGTGGCGGGAGGGGCATCAAAAGGGGGAAATGAGTGAAAATTATTCAAAGTCAGAAAGAAAGTTTAGAACCAAGGAAAAAGGGCATGTCGACAAAAAGGATGTGGAAGGGGACAAAACAGCATATGACATGTGACGAAAAGGGGCTTCGTGTAGTGAACACCGTTGATTTAAAAACGGAAGTTAAAGGGGGATGCTAAAATTGGAACACCGTCCGAAAACAAGGGGAGGGGAAACTCAGGCGGACTTGAGGAAAGGGGGAAAAAGTGACACAGAATAGAAGATAAGAAGGAAAAGACCAAAACAGGTGAGTTACAAAGGGCCAACAAAAAAGGAAAAGGGCCACAACATCACCGGAAGGAAAAAGGCTGGCTAATGTACAGGAGGGGGGAAAAACTACCCAGGGGGGACCATCCATGTAATTGATAGCGGAAGGAGTTGGTCTGCGGGGGGGGGCATGAATTAACCCTCCCGAGAAGGGAGAGAAAGAATAGAAAGATTCAATGAAATATGAGCTTGAAAGCAAATTAAAGTTAGGAAGGAGGGGACGACAAGAGCCACAAAAAACGAGGAGGATTTAAAAGATAGAGAGTGCGCAGGGAAAAGCAGTCTTGCAAAAGCATGATTTTTCCGTTTTGGGGACTAAAGCCATTACTTCTCATAGTTATGGGGCCAAAGAGGGTAGGCTGTAATTCAAGAGAGGGTGAAGGACCACCTTTTCCTTTCGGTGGGAAAGTGGGGAAACCTGTGCGCTATCAAAAATGGGGTGGTCCCGAGTTCGGCTAACCCTGAAAAACCGCTTCGTCCCAAGTCGGAAAAAGGAGTTCCATCGGGGGGGGGTGGGAAGGTTCCCCTGTGGGAAAAGAGCAACCCTTTGGGGAGAGAAGGGAAAACAAATCTCTCTTGGGTGAAAAAGGACTAGAAAAAATTTATAGGGGAGAGTTGGGTACCGTTGGGGTTGGGCATCCTCGACAAAAAACAAAAAGTGGAATCAACGGTGTTCCTACATAACCTGGAAAAGAAAATTTAAAGCTTGAGGAAATGGGCAGGGGGGGTACGGAAATCGTAGAAATGGGACATGCGTGTCCAGGGGTCAAAAATGTTTTCCGGATTGAGAAGGGCATACTTAAACCTCCAGACGGGGGAAGGGAAAAACGACAACTTCAATTGCTGTTCGACCCGGAGAAGGGAAAGAAGGGACATGCTTGTTCAGCGCATCCTCAAAGAGCGGCATTCTGGGGGGGAGGGCAAACATTTTTCGGACATGGAAAAGGGGAGTTTGGGGGAAAGCCAGGGGACATCCTCCTTTGAGAAAAACGGGAAGGGACCTCAAGGGCGAGGGGCTGTGGGGTGGGAAAAAGCCAGTATTGAGAAGTTTACCAGCAGGCTCATCAAACAGGTTTTAATAGAAAAGCGGGGGGGGAAAAAGGTCAATTTTGAAATGGAAGAGGGGGGGCTCAAAAGGACTTCAGGGGCAGAAACAGGGGGGGAAAGGGTTTCATTTGTAAAAGGTTTCGGGGGCCCTGTCATTTAAGGGGGGCGGAGGAACTGGAGATTAAAATGGTGGGGAGAGGGGGGGGGGGGGGATGAAACGGGAAACGTGGTTTATGTGTGGGACGTTCACCAGTGAAGGACTCGCTATCAACGCAGGGGCCAATATAGTCAGTAACTGGTCTAGAAGGGGGGAAGGACACGAGGTTAAAAGAAAAATAAAAGTCTACTCTTCATTTAAAACGAGAAAGGGGGGGGAGTCTCCCAAGATGCACAAAAATGTAGGATTATCGGAGTCGCAAAACGGGTGTACTCAACGAACAAGGGATGGGAGTAAAAGTATTGTGCGAGACCCGGAGAGCGGGAGTAAACTGGGGGGTTGTGTGGAGGTGGAAAGAGGACGTGTTATTTAAGAAGGGGGAAATAGGTGGGCTAAAAAAGGAAGGGGATAAGGTACTTTGGGAAAATAAAAAAAAGAAAAAAATGGGGGGGGGGTTGGGGAAGAAAGGTAATGTTATACAAAAAGGTCAATAGTGTCTGGTAGGAAAAACTAGATCAAAAACATTTCATAAGTGCAGCGGCTGCCAAAAAGATATCAGAGGGTAGAAGAGGATAATGTGTGGACACAAGGGTTTAAGAGAAAGCCACGATTGGAGGCTCTAGAAAATTCCAGTCTTTAGAGTGAGTAACCCGGTGACTAACTACCTTGAAAACCAGGGAAAGGGAAGGGATCAATCAAAGAGTACCCTCAGTCTACAAAGGCAAAAAAATACCACTGAGCCATGGGACTGGGAATACTACAATTTTCAAGTGAACCAAGGGTATGATGAGAATTAACCCGTGAGTAAGATGGGCGAAAAACTTAGGGAAATAGAACAAGGGGGAACCACACTCAATGCACCTCCATAAAATACAAAAATCTGCGAGCCCCAGCAGGGGTTGCTATCACCACTTCAGAACCAGAAAAGGAAGGGGGGGGTTTGGAAATCAATCTGAGCCGAGGGGGAGAGGAATGGTACACCCTATGAACTTGGAAGGGGGGGGGGGTCAGAAAACCAAAAGCCAGGGACGGGATAAAAGGCAAAATGTCTCCTACCCAACAAAAAAAAGGATTTAAGGAGAAGCCAGGGGCTGGAGGCTAATATGGCACATGGAAACAAGCTGAAAACCATGTGGTATTAAAAAAGAAATAAAAGTCCCTCTTAGGTGGGACCAATGCCAAAACCCTGCACAACGGCACTTATCGCAACTAAAAGGGTGGAACTAACACTTCATTGGAAGGCATGTAATTGACAAACCAATTGCAAAGAAGGGGGAGGGGTTTTGAAATTGGGAAGACCGACTTCTGTAGGGGGGTGTGAAAAAGAAGAAAGAAGGAAGCCCTTCCCAAAGGAAAAAAGGACATATTCATCAGGTGGGGGAGCAAGTTTTTGGCCCAGGCAGGGAATGTTGGGAAAGAATAGCTCTGTGAAGACCGAAAGCAACAAGAGCTTGAGGGGGTAAAGTTGGAGCTCAACATACATCTAATCTAAACCAAAGGGGTGAAAAGATATGGAAATGGTTGCACTCCACACTGGGGTCCCCATGAAGCGACACCTTGAGGGCCTGGGGTCAAGCAAAAAATTACGTCCTCAAAATGTCCACTGGCACTGACAAAATGCGAGAAAATGTCACTCAATGAGAATTGTGGGGGAGACTAAAGGGGTTGCTTCCAGTTGTGGGGGCCACACCTCCAGAAGGGAGGAGTAGTCCACCATTTCACTCCCTAATTACAAAAGTTGGTGTAGTGCCTCATAATGGAAAAGGTGAAAGGTAAGCTCATGGAGGGTGGTTTCCTGTTGGCAAAAAAAATAACAGGGTAGTGGGGCCGTGTTTGGTAATGGGTAATGCCCTGGAGGGATTGTTCCACAGGAATTTGACTTTTAGGAAATGGGAGAAGGTTTGGTCCATGGGGGACAGGAGAAATCAAGGGTACTGACCCAGGTGGGGGGGTGTAGGAGACAGTTGTGGATGGGACAGGAGGTGGTGGGGGACGCAAGGGGGGGGTTAGGGGGTGGGGGGGGGGGGGGGGGGGGGGGTTATCTTTAGATCTCCAGGAGGGGGTACCCATCAGGAACTTATAGTCGGAAAGGGAGAAAAGGTGGCAATAAGGGGACGTTGAGAAGGGGTTGATAGCACCCAATCCATGGGGGAGAGCATTAGTGTGAGCGAGGTTCCGAGGGGGGAGGGGTTGCAGTATGAGGTGTGTTACAAAAGGGGGAGTTGGAAGTTTTTAAAGGATAGAGAAACGGGTATCTAACATAGGAGGGGGGGGGTTTGTACAGAGGGGAACTTTATGATCTGGGGCAAATTGCCAC
>Ga0179593_1263286_pt1 | contig 16143 bp, 20 predicted proteins | sample CZODoug2_1_08_16_FD_185931 | JGI IMG/M metagenome (GOLD analysis project Ga0179593, IMG submission 185931) | Vadose zone soil fungal communities from Angelo Coast Range Reserve, California, USA - CZODoug2_1_08_16fungal (PacBio error correction) | ecosystem: Environmental > Terrestrial > Soil >...
TCCAAAGGGCAGTAACAAAAACAACTTTCAAAAAGGGGAAAAGGGACAAAGACACAAAAGAGGTCGAAGGTTCATCCTCTCACCAGAATCCCGAGCGGCCTCACCATCAAGAGCGCTGGCCGGTCGCGCCTCAGCCGGGGGGACTGGGTAAGAAAGAACAAAAAATAAACAAAAGGAAGATAAACGTACCCAAGAACGTCCAAACGTGTGGGGGGGAAAAAAGCCAATTTGCGTCGCCATCCAGTTTGCGGCGCAAATAAGTGGAGACAGTGCACATAAATCGGGAACCGAAAGCCACAGGACAGGGGGGGGTAAAAAAGTAGAGAGAAGTGAGGATAACCCCAACCGATGCAGAAAGAACCGAGGCCGACGTGTAGCCCGTTAGAAAAATCAAGAAAGCATCAAACAAAAAGTTGTTAAAAAAGGGTGAGACAACGGGAAAGGGGCAAAGAGCACCACAATTTCAGCCCCAACAGTTTGTGGGGAATATAAAGAAAAAGAACGGAAGGAAAGAAAAAAGTCTACAACAGGGGGGAGGATGTACCGCAACAACACAGGGGGAAAAAGAAAAAAATTCCAAAACCGCGTCAAGAAGAGCACTGGGGTGAAGTTAAGAGTTCCGTTGTAATACGGCACAGAAAGTAAAGAAAAGAAAAAACAAAGTTCAAAAAAAAAAAAAAGAAAAAAAAGAGAGGAAAAAGTATGTTAACCGCCAAGGCCCGAACGGTCTGGCCTTTTAACGTAAAGCAAAGCTCAAAACGAAATTGAAAGGGGCTAAAAGAAAAAAAAAAAACACGTCATCCCGGGCGGCAGTAAAAAAACCAGTCAGAGACCAGCCGTAGATACAACCCAGTGGCTGAAGGAAGAAAAAAGAAGGGTATCTTTACATCCATCAGCGAAACCGCCATGGCTCCAAGGCCCAGGGAACTACGCGGCGGGGTCGGCGCACGTCCACAGTCCGTGGCACCTCAATAGGAGTAAGGTGTTGGGTTGGGGGGGCGAAAAACGAGTCAAGGCCTTGGGAGTCGATAGGGGCGCCCCTGTCAAACGACAACCAAGATAACGGGTGAGACAGCTTGCACAAAAAAAACAAAAAAAAAAACCGGGGGAGCAGGATGAACATCAATGAAGAAGGAGGTGGTGTATAAGGACCTCATTGGCACCCAGTCCCTGGGGGGAAAGGAAAGTTACGGAGAAGGGTGTCAGATTTGTCGAGGGCTAAGATGGTAAGGTTGCAGTCACGATTTGTGACTGGACCGGGGAAGGAGCTTGTTGGTCACAGGGGTTGGCAAATAAGGTTGGGGCGGTTGGGAGTGTTCTTCCCATTTTACAGAACAAGGGGGGAGGTTGGGGGGGGGTGGAGAGGAAAAAAGGAAAAACGCAAGGAAAGGTCAAGTCCAGGGGACTTGGATGACGTAAAAAACCATCCAACCGCACCCTTTATGGAGAAACAAAAAGCCGAAGGGGGGGAGAGAAAGATAACTTTTGGGCAAACAAATAAAAGGAGGGGCAAGAAATTAAAAAGTCGAGAAATAGCCCAGAAATCGCCACGTGTGTTCCACTTGACCGAAAAGAAGAAGGGATGTCTAAAAGACCTGTTCAAAGGAAATCAAAAAAAAGGGACAGGAAAAGGTAAGAGGAAGGCTTAAATGTCGGCCACTGGGCGGAAGGAATCGAACAAGAAAGGAGCAAGGGAACAAAGGGGTGGGTCTGCCGAAAAAAAAGGAAAATAAGCTCGCCAGAAGGGAGAACTAACAGTCCCCCGCAGGGAGACCAGAGGGGAGGTGGGGATGAGGAATATTCCCTTTGCAAGGAGAAATTTGCTGTTAGCCTTGGGTGTTTTCAGGGGAAATTGACCGGGAACAAGGGGGAACCTGGAGGAGGGGGGGGGAATGGGGTCTTGTTCGAGAAGTCCAGAGAGATAGAAAAAGAACAGGGAAAAAAGGTCAAAACACAATAAAAACACGACCCCTCGCAAAAACCGAGGTGTCACCGAGAATTTGTGAAAGAAGCTGGTGTCAGGGTAAAGGGGGGGGGAACCGTGAAGGCCAAGGTCCAAAAGGCTGAAAGGTGTTGATTTGTGAGGTTGGGGATATCACACAATCTTCACAACAACTAGAAAAAGGGATAAAGAAGGGAGGGAGGGGGAATATCAAAAAAGGGAACAGGGACAATCGAGCACTGCATTTCGGTGATAAATTGCCGAACCGCCAAAAAAAAAAGCTCAGGCGGAAAAGCTGTCGGGTTTTGGGGGGGGGTAAAGAACCGGGGTGCAAAGTTTTAAAAAAAAGGACGGACACGGAAAAATCGTCCGTGGAGATCAAACCAACGAATACAGGTCGAAGAATAGGACGCCCCCATTTCTCACCGACCAAAAGATAAAAGACTGGGGGGGGGAAATTAGAGGGAAAAACGAAAGGAGGCAAAGAAAAAAGTAAAAGCGAAGGGGACGCGTTCTGTCATCAAGCCTAGCCTTTGTAGCAGGGTTTCGGGCCAAAAAAATGACAAATGTAACTCAGCGTCAAGGAAGGGGGTGGAAGAAACAGGAAAGGAAACATACAAAGGGGAGCGGCCACGACATAAGAAACATGAACCATGTATGCTGTTTAGGGCATGCCGATTGAGAAATGTCGAAAGGAAAGTTCAAAAAGGGGAAGAAATTGACGAAAGTAAGGTGGGAGCGAAAAAAAGCGAGAAAGAAACTGGCGATCCGGCCGGGAAAAGATCAAATTTTTTAGGGGAATGTATCAGTAAAATGAAAGACAGTACGTGGCAGGTGACAAAGAAGAGGGGGGGGAAAAAAAATGAACCTCGAACACTGAAAAGGTCGTGGGTACCCTACAACAAGTCTCCAAAAAACCCACAGGTGGGAGCAAAGTAAAAAAAAATGAGAAGAGAGAAAAACAGTTGGAAAAAGATGGATTCCCACAATAAAAAAGCGGAGACACTCTCAAAGAAAACCTCCCCTGAGAAAAACAAGAGGCTCTACAAAAACCGTCACAACTGGGGGAGAAGTGGAACGTGGAATAAGCCAGGGGGAGGCAGCAAGTTACACCAAAAACGACCGCACTGGTGGGACAGGCAGACGGGGAACACAAAAACTAAAAAGAGGCTAAAGTAAACTCACAAAGGTGACTGTCGCGACAAAAAAAACGACACCAGCCGGAAACCGAAAGTCTTGTTCAAGTCATGGCAAAAAAAAGGGGGGGGCGTGCCGGGGCGAAAAAAAATGTAAAGGAAGAGAAAAAGGAAGGGTGGAGGAACGCATGAAATAGCGGACTTGTGAACCCCGGGCCGACGGAGGAAAGGGGTTGATGAACTCCAAAAAAAAACGGAGGGGAATATGAACCTGGGGACGAAAGTGTTAATGGCAGATCGCGTATGGCGAAAATATAGGCCATCGCGTGTTCAGAACCTACTGGGTCCGGGGGGGAACATGTTCGGGAAAGGCTTCCCAACTGAAAAAAACCAAGGGGAAAGAAATTTGATCGCCCGCCGAGTGGCAGGACGCTGGCATCGGTGGCAGGCTTTTCTGAGAAGGGACATGCGAAGGAAGGACCACGGCAACAAAAAAGAAGAAAAAGGACCGGAAAGGGGTTGCAAACGGGGGAAAAAACGGAGGACCTCACGCTGGCGGAAGCCATCTGCGCCCGCGCTGCTTGCCCATAGAACTAAGGGATACCTGCTCTGGGGGACAGGGAGGGGGCAGAGCAACATAAGAAAGGGGGGGGACCAGTATCAACTAATCGACTCAAAGAGAACGGACCGAGCCACGTCATTTTTTGCCGGAAAATGCCTGGCCAAACCTCGGGAAACTGTGCGACAAAATTGACAAAGGGGAGAAAGGTCAAAAGGTGAGGGGACGAAAAGGAACGGGGACAGACAGGGAACGGACTGCCGCGGCCCAGCCGCACTCATGTGTGGGCGAACGCTAACGAATCGAAAAACTCTTTACTTGATGAATTGTCACAGCTGACGGGGGAGGCATGGCCTGAAACGTTGAAAGAAAAAGAGCAAAGGGGTTGAATCGAGAGAAAAAAAAAACAAAGGAGGAGGGGGAGAAAAAGATGAAGAGCAGGGCGGCAACGTTTTTCACTTCCAACCCCGGACATTTGTAGAAAAAAGTCCGCACTAACAAAAAAGTCGACGTAAGAACACAGAACAAAACAAATGCCAGCTGGTCCGGTAAAAATCAGAAGAAAGGGCCAACGGTGGGCTTATGCGGGACTGACCGGCGTCCAAATCGTAAAGGGCACTTTGTTTCAGAAAAGCCAATCCAAGTCGGGTGAGAAAAGGGGGGCAAGTGAGGCAAGCCACGGGCAAAAAAAGACGAATGCGATCGCGTGAGCCATGCGCAGAGACGGATCAGAAACCAAAGGAAAAAGATCTAAGGGAAAAAACACCAACCCCAGCCATGCCAGTTCAGCCATAAAAACACCTCTGGTGCGTCAAGACGACAGTTAGGAAGGCCAGAAAAAAGGGGGAAAAAGGAACGAACAACCCGATTGATCGCCGCGCAATCCTTTGCAGAAGAAAAGACTCAGTTGAAAAGAAAAAGAAAGCTAAAAGAAAACGGAAGAACCAATCTCAGTCCGAAAAAGGGAAGAGGGATCAACGGGCTTCAAAGTCCACATTTGGGAAGAAAGCACGGACTTTTGACCGAAAAAACACTCTTGGGCAACCAGAAAGTAGGAAGGCCCCCCAGACTTGGTCTCACCCCCCCCCAAAAAGGCTAGCCCTGAGTGACACGGGTAAGCAAACACATGCGGGGAGACCATCCAATAATCGCCGTTCACTCCGGGAGGTAATGCAAACACGAAACTGCATGAGTCGTCAAAAAAAAAACCGAGAGCTAAGTTGGGAAAAGGGAACACAGTCACACCAATCAAACAGCCTGTACGGGACCAATCGCTGAAAAAACCTCCCACCCCAGGAAAAAAAGGTAAGACCTAAGAGGAGGGGGGGGAGAGGTCACCACAGTACAAAAAAGGGCCTGCTTCGTATGTTTTTGTGAAGAGCGCAGACAATCTTTGTGATATCGATAGGGGTGAAAGGAATCAAATGTGTCAAAAAAAGGAAAAAAAGAAGGTCTGGGAGAGACCCTCAAAAAACTACAACGTTCCACGCAACCCCAAGAATCCAACCACCAAGGACGGGTTTTGGGAAGGCCTCCTCCTGAAGGGGGCTCACGGGAAGGTTGTATATGGCAAAATGGGGTTTTTGAGGGGGTGAGTGGGTGAAGAAAAAAGTTCCTAAAAGGTTAAGGTCATATTTTGGCCGATTGAACCAGGTGCCATTTTTTTGGCACGGTTTAAAGGGGGACTACAAAATTGCGAAAAACTAAAACATGGGTGAAAGGTGAACTTGCATTTCCACTTCGGGCCTACAGGAGAAATAAATGAAACTAAAAAAGGCCACGGAACAAGGGGAATTGCCGCAGAATGTGTCAGAATTTCATTGTGGACCAGGCCCTACCTGATACTCAGAAAAATCAAACACCAAAAAAAAAACAGGGGGGGGAAAAAAGTGTCCGGTCTAATACAAATAGATGTGGCAGGAAAAGCACGTGAAACAACAAGGGGGGTGCGGAAATGACAAAAAAGAAGGCGGGTTCTCTAAAATGGGTAAAAAAGTTGGAGGGTGGGGAAAAAACATGGAATGAAATCAAGTAGGGCACTATGTCCCTTGCTAAACAGGGCGCCCTAAGATCGCAAAAAGGAGGATAAAACCAGACATAGCGGCAAGCAACAGAAAGGTTTTAGCGGGTGGGTCGAATTTCTTTGTCACTTGGCAAGGGGTGGTGCAGCCTGTGGGGTATGAACGGGGCAAAAGGCTGGGTGTCGGAGGGGGGGGATGTTGGGACAAAACAAGAAACCCCCCGGCAGTCGGAATTCGTTGAAAGGGTTTCGATATTCCGACAAGAGAATCAACTTGACCCGTCCAAAAAAGGCCGGGGGAACCCATCTACAAAGAAGAGGGACCGCGAACCACTTAGAGCCGGTAGCAAGATTGAGGAAAAACGGGCAAATGTCCTCAAAATTGGAATTGAAGGGGGGGGGAAAGAAAGAAAAAAACGAAGAATCGCTCGCCAAAAGGAGGATGGACAGAGAGATTAATCGGGTCGTAATCAACTAAGAAAAGGACGAGATGCCATTGGACTTAATCAAAAACGACCAGAAAGTAAAAGAGAGCGACAAACAACCCGAGGGTTCGTTGTTAGGGGTCAAGCGAGCGAAAAAGAGGTCTGAGACTCTGTGGAAGATCGAACAGAAAAAAAAGAGAAAAAGGAGAGAAAAACTGAACGTTCGGCCCAATTCGCTCTTGCAACCAGCAAAAACGAAAAGAAGGAAGAAGAACAAACGAATCACGATCGCTGAAAAGACCACGGGACTTGAATAACTCAGTTGGTGCAAGGGGAGAGCTTAGCGCTGTTTTACAAATGGGGGAAAAAGACGACTTAGTAAGGACCACTCCAAACAAAAAGGGGAAACGTCAACATTTTACGGACCACGCCCTTTCGCGAGCCAGTTTAAACCCTTGTGGGGCATTGCCGGATGGAAAAATCACGCGGTTAACAGTAAGGGAAAAAAAAAATGGGAAAAAAGAGGGACATTAGTCCCGAGGCGAAGCGCCACTCTTGCAAAAATCTAAGGGGAAAAGGATACAACTTGGGACAAAATATGTAAACAAACGGTGACCGGGGTATAAAAAAAAAAAGCCCTTGCCAGGAAAAGGGACTGCGAAGGGAAAAAAACTTAAAGGGAGTAAACACACAGCCGCTACCCGAGGGGAAGAACAAGTCAACCAAAACGGGGATGAAAAAAACCCAGGGGGAAAAGAAAGGAGCGCACAAAGGAAACAAAATAAATGACTAACAGCTCAAAACGATGAAAAAAAAAAAAGCGAAAAAAAAAAAAGGAAAAAAACCGCCAGAACTCACACGTCCCGGAAGACGGTGGCTCGGCAATCTACAAAACAAAAAAACTGGGGGGGGGGGAAAAAGGTGGGGGTCATTGTAGAGGCCCCTGGGGGCGGCGTTTACACTGGACCTTCAGGAGGGGAAGGTTGGGGGGGGAACGTGAAAATAGGTACTCAGCATTAGGAGAAAAGGAGAGGGGAAGCGAAAATGCAAATATAATTAACTCACGGGAAGTCGAAATCCTCCGCTAGGTCTTGGTTGCCAGGAGAATGGGGCACCCTGAAGATTGTTCTGACTAGGCAGAACACAGACACAGAGCTTGGTGTGGCCATAAAAAATGGGGTGGATGAGAAAGCCTGCCCAAAGAGAGAAAAAGTGTTTTTGTTAACTACAAAAGTCCACGATTAAGGTCCCGAGAGAAGGTAGGAAGGGGGTGGAGGGATGGGGGAGAGGACAGAGTTGGGGTGGAGTCGGGCGTGAAGAGGGTGAGGAAAAGTGGGGAGGGGGTAGGGTAGAGAAGGGGAAAGGGGGAGGAGGGTTGAGATTCGGGTGGAGGTGAAAAGTAAGTTGGGGGAAAGGCGGTACAGTGGGAGCGGGTAATAATGATTGACAGTGAGGGGAGAAGTGGGGGAAGGGCGGGTCTTTTTTCAAAGACTGCGGGGACATACTCACACAAATAAAAAAAATGAGGAAGGGGATGGGAAAAAGCCGACAAAGGGGGTTAAAAGGGAGAGGCGGCCGCACGTTCCAAAGGGTGGGAAATCACCGTCGCGTCGAAAGGGGGGGAAAAGGATACGAAGGGGGCAAAGGCCGCGATTTGGCCGCCTCTGGTCTGAGCAGGGGAAATTGATAACCAAGGGAAAATAAGGGGAACAGTGCCGCCAGGTTGAATCTTAAGGAACAAAGCCTGCGCTGGGCATTCCGTTGCCTTTACTTTCCAGAAACATGAAAAAACCGGCTAAAAAAGGGGAGGGGGGGGAGGGGCGAGTGGCGACCGCGGCGGGGGGGGGGGGGGGGGGGTGGGGTTGGGGAAGTAAAAAAAAAAAAAACTCAGCTTCAATCCACAAAAATAACAAGTAGTTAACTTAAAAAGACTGCCGATTGAGATGGTCAAGAAAAGCGGCAACCTTAAAGTCCGTCAAGAGAAACTTCCTCAAATTTCTGGGGGAACAAAAAATAAAATCCGCCATCCAAGGAACGCAGGGAAAAGGGAGGAAATGTGCTGCGAACTCTAAACTTGTTGGGGGAAAAAAAAGGAGTCAAAGTTCAACCCGCCTTGCATGGGGGACCCACGTCTGAGGCAAATTGGAAAAAGGACATAAAAAAGGGTCAAAAAAGAATCCGGTGAAGGAAAACGAACGAAAAAAATCAAACCGGCACGGGATCCGAGAACGCCGGGCCTTGAGAGACAGGGACAAGTCCAGGAAAAAGGAAGGGTCTAATTGGAGTGGTTTGACTGTCAAAAAAACAATTAAAAAGGCAAAAAGTGGGAAGGGAATTCACCCTTGAACTTTGCCTGCCCTGCAGGAAGGGAGGGAGCTGTCACAAAAAAAGAAAAGGAGGGATAGAGAGAAATAGGCCGACGGGGCCATGACAAGGGGGGGAAAGGAAAAACTAATTCAAGACAACGCAGTTTGTACGGAACATGTGTTAAGTTATGTAGAAGGAAAGATGAGAAAAGAACGACAAAACAAGACCCAAAACGAATTGTCCACGGGGGGATAGCACCAGCGGTGACAACGGGAACAAAATCAAGAAGGCAAGAAGGCAAGCCGAAAGGGGTCTCAAAAAAGACCGACCCGACGTGGCTGGTCCCCACAGTTGCGGCCGGCATCGGCAAAAAAAATTGAAAGAAATGAAAAAGGGGGGGCCAGCTCCACGACTTGGTCGGCCCGCGAGTGGAAAAACGAAAAAACACCAGCCTGCTCGTGACAAACAAAGTAAGTAAAAACGAGGGGATAGGCAACAAATGAAGTGTCGAGCCAGCGCCAAAGAATCGGCTTCCCGTAATCGCACTGGAAGGCCTTCAAGTCCAAACGTCAGAAAAGGACCCAAGGGTTTAGGCTGCCCTGTGCCGAAGACAAAATCGCCAGTGAAAGGGGTGTGATAAAAGAAAGGCCCATCAACAACGTGGATGCCCAGCAGAACCATACATGGGAAAAGGCTTCAAAACTGTTCAAAAAAACGGGTTCCATGGTACGTTCCAGGTGAAAAGAACACGGGGACAGGAACCAGATTAGGATGCACGAAAAAGAGAGGAAACCGCGCATGGACGAGATGGATTTCGAAGGCCGCGAAGAGCGTGTAAAAAAGAGAAAACGAAAAACAAAGACCGATTCTCCGGGGGGCTCGTTTAAAGCAAAGGGAATATGAAGGGCAAAAGTTGCCGTCCGTCACACACCAGGCTATAAGCGTCGTCATCCAACAAAACAAAAACGCCGTGAATAAGCACAAACTCAAAGGTTGGCTCCCCATGCCCTTACCAAGGGAAATAACAACGCGGCGTCAGGGGATACCACCGGTCCGACCAAAAGATAAGTACGAAAAATTTTTTTTGTCGAGCCCAGGAAAGGAGGAAATCAGAGAAAGGGAGAAGAAATCACTAAAGTGTAAAAGGTTCAACAAAAAAAAAAAAATGAAACTGTCGGCAAGGGAGGGCAAAAACGACCCTACGGTCATCGTACAAAATGCGAACACCAAAAGGTTGGGGGGGAGTGAAACAAGGAAAAAAAGTCCACCGTTTTTTCTCAGGGGAAAGTAGGGCAAATTGGGGTCATTCATGCGAGTGTTGCTTCCATTTGAGGGGTCAGATTTGGGAAGTAAAATATCGGGGGAAAGTTGGGGACCACCCGGGGGGGTGGGGACATGGGGGACTTGGTTCCCCCCTGGTAGCCCGGGAAAATGTGGGGGGGGGTTATTAGGGGTCATGCAGTGACTCCAGAGTCACCCTTCCCGGAGAGTCATCAGATAGAACGTAAGCAAAAAGGGGGACTTTTGCCCAGCCAGACTTGAGCCGGAGAAGGGAGGGGTGGTGCAAATCTTGCGAAACCGCCTGAACCGCTGAGAAGAAACTCTTCACCGGGGGACCTTTAAAAAAAAGGAAATCCGGTGCAGAAAATCCACAAGGGCAAAGGGGAAAAGCAAGGAAAAAAAAAAGGTCCAAGGCGTGGGACCGGAAGGATTGAAGGGGGCAAAGTGGGGGAAACCGCAATTAAAAGAAAAAGGAAAGTTTGTGTAATTGGGAAAAACAGTGGGCGCACATAATCCCTTCGGCAAGCGTGGATGAGAAGCGGCACGTCCGCGATAGTTTTGGGAAAGTTGGGGAAAGAGAAAAAGTTTTCAAAAAGATTGCACAAGGTTAAAAACCTGGGAGGAAGGAGTGTCGGCGGAATGTTGGGGAGCAGTTGTCAAAAGTACTTCGGGGAGGGTCTCTAGGAAAAAAAGGGGAGAGGGAACGGGAAAGTAACACTAGGAAAACAAGGGCACAGCTACAACAAGATGGCGCGAGCTTTGTAGAGGCGGGTAAAAACCTGTATGGAAAAAAAAACGCCCATGGGGCAGGAAAAAAAAGGATTGGGGGTGGTATGGCAAAATTGAGGTTGGAGAGTACCCCAGCGAAGGCCAACAAAACACAACCACGAAGCGGAGAAGAGAGAGATTATCGTCGAATATCCAAACCCCTCCGAATACAAGGAGGTGAAAAAAGGAAAAGAAAAAGAAAAAAAAGGGGGGGCTTTCGTCAGAAGCCCGACCCGAACCGAACAAAGGCAAGCGCTGACAGCGGAAATGGTTTGTAGAGCCCGCGGCTTCGGCGGGGAAGATCAAAAAAACGTGGGATCGAAAACAACTAATGCAAAATTCGAGAAAGTGCCCGTGGTGGGAAAACTGCTCAAGGAACCGGAAGAGAACAAACAACCAGGCAATTGCCGAAAAGGATCAACGCATAAACCAACTAGAGAAAGGGAAGAGAAAAGGGTGTTAGGTTCCTCACAGCTTTTGACAATGCACGCATGATAGAGCCCCTGTGTTCGCAACGAAAGGGGCGCGGAAAAACGCTGAGAGGGAAAATCAAAAACACAAGTGACATTGGGGGGGGGAAGCCAGTCAAAAAAAAAAAAAATCAGTCTGGCGACATGGCTGAACCTTTCATCCTGTTTGGGGCAATGCACACAGGGGAAGAAACCGCTACGCTCATTAAAAGACCGAGGGGGAAAGCAAAACAAGGTCGAGTCCGAGATTTATTCGAGAAGGCCGCCAAAAGATGGCAAAAAAAAAAGGCACAAATAACGCATCAACTGATAAAAAAGAAGGAAAGGGGAGTTGCCTGGGGAAGAAAGATTGAGAGGGATGAAAAAACTGAAGGGAATCTGCAGTCAGCCTGTGACCAAGGTCAACGTACACAGAGATTTGAAAAAAAGAAAAACACAACAGGGGGAAGAAAACCGGGTACAAAAATCACGAAAAAATTGAAAAACAAGCTGACTAAAACCCCCTTAAAAGGCAAAGAAAAAACTAAAAGTCCCTCTACAAAGCCCGTAAAAAAAAGGGGAAGGGGAAAGAGGCCCTCCTACAAACGTCCGGGGGTTTCGATTTGATCCAATTTAGAGCAAAAAAAAAAAGTTGTTGGTAGGGGGCGGGCAATCCATTGGTTTTGGAGAAGTCAAACTGGTGAGTTGACAGCTCGGGGCCTCCCCCTAAGAGGGAGAAAAAACTCAAAAGGGAAAGGGAGGGTCCCCTGAGAAACAAAAGGGAAAAACCTACCGTCAGCAACGACCCACCAACGGAACGACACAATCGCCGCGTGAAAAGGGAAGAAGGGATAAAGAGGGGGGGAAGGGTACACAGTTTCTTCGGCCAGAGTGATCCACGTCGCGCCGTCTGGAAGAAAACCTGGGTTGAGTAGAAAGAGCAACACACGAGCGAAAGGTTTGGTGGACGCCGTGACCGGACGGGGCAAGATTACTGTGTATCCCAACCGAGAAAAGCGCAAAGGGAAAAGGCTAAAGGGGGGGAGGTGACTTTTCACAAGCAAAAAGAAAGCCTCCTTGGCGAAAATATCTCGCATGCCGCATTTTTCGCAAAGGAAAAAAGAAATGGTCACACCAACGGAAAAGGGCGTGCTGGTCGTCCCAACGAAACGAAAACCAGTTTGAAGCAAAAAAACTCAAAGCTGGAATTGCGAGAAGAAACACAGGGGAAGAGGTTCAAACACGATACCCATATCATGACATGCGAGTCGGCTCGAAGGCACTATAGCAAAGGATAATCTGTCACGTGCGAACGTCACGGCATCAACCTGCAGACCAAAGACAGGGACAAAGTAAAGGAAAAAAAAATGGTGATCGAAAAACTTGAGCAAACGTGGCCGAACGGCAGGGCGAGCGCGGGTGTGCGACCGGGGATGATAGGGGGGGGCTGAGAAAAAAAAAAATCTCAGAAAGTTACACCAATCATGCCGCCCGGCCGCTTTACGGCAACGGAAAAAAAGAAGTTTTGGGGGGGTTCCAGAGTAAAAAAGAACGCCACGTTAAAAACAAAAAAAAAACGCACGTCTGGGAGCTTGACGAGAAGAATTCCCGGTTTACTAGAAAAAGAAGCAAAAGGGGAAGAAAACACCTGCTGAAGCTAGAAAAAGTCCAAAAACCTACCAGTGGAAATTACGCTAAGCATCCCCCCTGGGTTACAATACGGATGGCAATGGAGAAGAAAACTGCCGGGGGGGGAAAGTCGCCTTTGTAAAAACGGTTGTTGTCGCCCTGCGCAGTATTACTACAACACAAAGGAAAGAACAAAGGGAAAGGAGAAAAGATAAATGGCAAGCAGGAAAAAGAAAAAAGTTCAAAAACAAACATAAAAAAAAAAAGCCATTTTTACCCTCCCCCCGCCAGTTTACGGAAACATGTCAGTAAGGTCAAAAGTGAAAAAACCAGAAAAAGTCACGGGAGGGAAAAAGGAACGCCTATGACCAAAACACGAGGAAAACCAATCCTCGCGCAAAGGGCATTAGCAGACTGACCGTCCGGCGAATCCTTAAAACATCATTTGGGGAAAAAAAAAAAAGGAACAAAAAATAACTAGGTCACCAGAAAAATGACGATCCCGCCATCGCAAAGAGTGGAGCGTAGCACGCAAATCAAACTGATGAGTCAGGAGGGAAAAAAAAGATGGAAACCAAAAACCCAAAACGATGCGCGTTCACTACCCGAGCCCAGCCCTAATCTATAACCCAAGAAAAGAAAAAAAAGTCCCAGGAGGGGGGAAAGGAGCAGACTTGCCGCTTTCCTGGTGAGAGTGGAGGACACTGAACGACACCCAAACAAGTTGAGCCCACTCGTGGAGCGACCTCCCATTAAAAAAAAGGAAGAGTTTGGAAAAAAAAGAAAAAAAACGAAACCAACACGTTGGGAAGGGGCCCAGCCGCATTTCACCCAGCCCTCATTTCAACTGGGGCAATAAAAACCCGTTGAAGGGGGGAAAAAAACAAAACCATGGAAGAAGAACACTGTTGCCCCGAAAGATCAGGGGGGCCCTCACGAAAAAAAATCCATGGGATATGATTCACGACCCAAGAAAAAAAGAAGGGATGATGCCGGGGGGGGGGAAAAAAAGGATGCACTAGGGAAAACAAAACCGCCAAAAAAACGTTGCAAGCCCGTGAGGCTGGGAAGTAGGCCAAAAGGAAAAAAAAGTCAAGGGTCCCGGAAAGGGAACACAAAGAAAAAACAGTCACGCTACTACGGGCCGCGTCTCCACCAAAGTGCGAACTCCTCACGGGACTGGTCTAAAAAATACTGCGCCTGTTCCCATCCAATGGGCTAAACGCGCCCCCATAAAAGAGATGAAAGACCGGGCCAATTTTTGAGTAGAAAAGGGAAAACCCAGGGAGTCTCCAAATAACTGCAATTCGAGTTTTGGTTTCGAAGAGGCGAACATAGTTAGTTTAAATAATAGAGAAAAAAACGAAAGAAGGAGGGGGTTCAAACCGAACAAAAAAAACAGTTGACTCAATGGCCCGCCCCCCTGACAGGCGCCGACTAACAAGATCAATGCGAAAAAAAAAAAAAAAAGAAAAGTTTGGGGGAAAGAAGAAAAGACCCGTTCCCCCGTGGGGGGGGAAATCCGGGAAGGCATCATGTCGTTGCGAGTGGCCAGATTTGTGAAGGAAGTTGGGGGGAAAGGAAAGGAGGGGAGAGGGGGAAAGTGGGGGGCAGCCACTGTTTGGGGGTTGGCGGGGGACGTGGTCAGCCCCCAAATTGGTCGGTAAAACAGACTGAGTGTGGGGTCGGTCAAAAGGGAAAAGCATACCAAGGGGAAAGAAGGAAACTGTAGGGGGAAGACCAGATTGACCGGGCACCAGCCACAAGGTGGAAGCCGTTTGTTGCCCCGAGAAGTGAATGTCGGGGGGAAAAAGAAAAAAAGTAGGAAGGCACGAAAAAAATTCAATCTCGACAATATCTCGACTCCACTGATTGGAATGCCTTCCTAATAAAGGGAGGAATCAATAAGGGGGGGAAAGGGACCTCACAACAAGGTTCTGAAAATGGGTCGGGGCCCAGGTAAGCAGAATGAAAAGGGACAAAAACATGGGGGGAAAAAAAAAAAGAGTGAAAGGGGGATTGGTGGGGTCCGGAAAAAAAAGGGAAGCCTTAAAAAAACAGTTGTTCATTTTGAACAACAAAAAAAGGAGAAAGAAAAGCAGAAGAAAAAGAAGTGTATGAAAAAGACCCGCGCCAAAAAAAAAACTCGAATAGTTTGAATCGCGTTTGAGGGAATGTAAAAATTAGGCGAAATGCAAAAAAGGGGTACCTTGGGGGGGGGAAAAGAGGGGCTGTTCTGACGAATTGGCCAAAAAAGGCCTGGCTCGAATTTGAGTTAAAAAAAAAAGGGGAACAAAGGGAGGGAAAAAAAGTCCGTTCAAGGGAAATACAGCATACAACCCTACAAAACGAGATTGGCCCACCTTTGGGAGCGCGAATTTAATACCGACTTGCAAGGGAGGGGGAAAAAAAATTGGGAAAGAGGAAAAAATGTGGGGAAAAAACGACGGTTAAAAAAAAAATCAAACCACACGGAGGAGGAGGAAAAGATAGTTTAGCGTTCGTGAAATAAACCGAATACAATAAAAACTGAAACAGGAAGGGAAAGAAGAGGAAAAAGAAGGGGAGAAAAGGCTCACGGGCCATCTTCGGTTTGTAAGGAAAAAGTCCGGCCCTTTAATCATGCACGGGATATGGTCGGGAATATCGAAACTCAAGATACAATTCGGAAAAGGAAAAAAAAAAAAACCTGGAACACCAATAAAAAAAAAAAAAACCGAACTACAAGGGACAAACAAGGCCAATTTTTCGCCGAGTATCGACGCAACGCCAAAAAAAATCATAGTAAAGAAAACGGGGTAAACTTACCAAAAGGGAGGGGGGCTGAAGCTGAGGCGCAACCTTTAGGCAATAAAATGTGACGCTACGGCAAAAATTCAAAACACAGGGGGGGAAAAGCCAAGGGTGTGGGGGTACGAACGCTGCCTGAGTAAATGCATGACCAATTTTCAATGCCCTTTTGGGAATGCCAAGGATGCTCACACAAAAGAGGAGAGAAAAGCGTAAACAGGGGGGGGGGAAATGGCCGCCTGCAAAAAAAAAGAGATGCAAAAAAATCACCCTCGAGTGCAAAACGCTTACGATCACTTGCCGGCCCAAGAATCCCGGGGAAAGGGGGGACAGGGGGGACTTAATCCAGGCACCAAAAACTGCTGCAGCACTGAACAGATACCCCCCGGTCGTTTTTACACATCCAAGGGGGCAAAGCCCAACCAAAACAAAAAAAAAGGGGGAGGTCCCAAAAATTGGAAAGGTAAAAACGCCAGAAACCACATCGACGGCCCACTGCCAAAATCTGAGCCCTCGAAAAAGAAACTAGCCCAGAGAAGCCCCGTCCACCGGACCTGGAGAACACGGGGAGAAAAAAGGACCTCTACCAAACCGTCCGTGTGGGTTGGAACGGGTTTGATAGCAAAAAAAAATTGTGAGTGAGGGAAAAAAGGGGGTAATACTGCTGGTAGTACAGGAAATCGGGGGCCAAGACCGCCCCTATATTCAAAGACTATGTCCCCACGAACAAAATAAACGAAGGAAAAAAAAAAAGAAAGGGACGACACCACTACTAAAAGAACGCGGAAAAATTGTCCATTCTAATGGGCCGGGACATTTTGGCGGCCGGTCGAGAAG
>Ga0179593_1524952_pt1 | contig 16143 bp, 19 predicted proteins | sample CZODoug2_1_08_16_FD_185931 | JGI IMG/M metagenome (GOLD analysis project Ga0179593, IMG submission 185931) | Vadose zone soil fungal communities from Angelo Coast Range Reserve, California, USA - CZODoug2_1_08_16fungal (PacBio error correction) | ecosystem: Environmental > Terrestrial > Soil >...
TTGTTTTTCGCCAAAAAAACAGCACAGCAAAGCTGAAAGGGCAGGACACTGTGACTACCCGGGCAAAACGAAAAAGCCAGGGGGGGGGGGGAGGCTTGAAGGGAAAGTACGTTTTCCCGCTTCGCCAGGGGGAAAAAAAAAAGGGGAAAGGGGGGGAAGAAAAAAAAAAAAAAAAAGAGGGAATGCCAAACCCCTTCTCTCACTTCAGAGGGGGGGGGGAGAAACAGAACCCAGTAACCTACCTTCTATTTAATTTTAGAAGAGGGGGGAAAAGAAAAAAAAAAAAAAAGAAGAGGTCCAAAGAAAAAAAAAAAAGGGGAAGCCCCAACATCAAGCACACCTATTACAATTTAAGGGGGAAAAAAAAAAAAAAAAGGTCGAAAAGGGGGGAAGAAAAGGAAGGAGCTTTTCGCAAGAATTTCCAGGAAGATGGAAGGGAAAGAAAGGGGGGGAAAAAAAAAGGGGGCAAAAAAAAGAAGGAAGGGGCTTCTTACACGAAATGGAATGGGCTTGGATCCAGCGGAAAAGGGGGGAAAGGGGAAAAAAAAAAGGTCGAAAGGGGGGAAGAAAAAAAAAAGCACCCATCACCAGGACCGGAAAATGGGCGAAGAAAGAAAAAAAAAGGGTGAATGCCATTCGAGGAAGGGGGATCTGGAAAAAGAGACGCTCTCCGACCAGTGCGATCGGGTGGGGGGAGGGGGAGAAGAAGAAAGCACTCAAGCTCGAAATGAGCTATTCTCAACGACGTAAAAAAAAAAAAGAAAATCGGGAGGGGAAAAAAAAGACGACGTCCGTCCGTCTCTCTCCCGTTCCCTCACGGAAAAAAAAGAAATTTAGAAAAAAAATCGAGGGAAAGGGGAGGGGGAAAAAAAAAAGAAAAGACAATGGGATCATGCAGTGTCAATTTTGTTCAGTGGAAAGGGGGGAGAAAAAGTGCGAAAAAAAGGAAAAGGGGGACGAATTCCCTGCAGCTTCCTTTACGCCGGCGTTTGCCTGAAAAGGAAAAGGACATCAGGAAAGCGGGGGGAAAAAAATGAGAAAAGCCGGGCATCACATCGCCACATCTTTTACACTGCGCAACGATTCAATCAAGTACGGAAAAGGAAAGAAAAAGAAAGGGGGGAGGAAGAAAAAAGTCGCCACCAGCACGAACGCCAACCCTTCCCGGGGGGGGGGGAGATCGAAAAAAAAAAAGGGGGGAAGAGAGGGGGATTGTGACAATCACTTCCAGGCAGCCCGTGAAAATAAGTAGAAGAAGAAAAAAAAAAAAGGGGCACGAAAAGAGAGAGGGGGAAAAAAAGGGGAGGCGGGGATCAAAAGGTCCACATTTTATGGTACCGGGGAGGGAAGAAAGAAACTTAAGAGGAAAGGGAAAGGGGGGGAAAAGGGAAAAAAAGGAGGGGGTGCCCCCAAGACATTAGAGTTTTTAACCCTCTCTGCCCCCTCAGCAGCAATTATAAGAAAGAAAAGGAAAGGACTGGGGAGGAAAAAAAAGAGAAAAAGGAAAAAAAAAGAGGGAAAAAGCGCGAGCGTTCCCCTCCTTCTCATTTATTGACCGGGGAAAGGGGGGGGGGAAAAAACAAAAGCGAAGAGAACGAACTCCACTTCCCGACGAGGTGCAGGTGTGGGAAAGGGGGAAAAGGGGGGAAAAATCAGAGAAGGGGAAAAGAAGGGGGGTGAATGTCCTCTGACTTAGTTGAAAAAAAAAACGAAGCGGGGGGGGGATCGTCAATTGCCCGGGGGGGGGGGGGGGCCCCTGGCAGGGGGGAAGAAAGGAAAGGGGAGGGGTACCCTTTGTTTGTTTTTCACGGGGTTGTGGAAAGGAGGAAGAGGGGAGGAGGGGGTAATAAACCCGTCCCTGGTTTTTTGCGGGCGCGGGGCGGGGGGGGAGGAAGGGGGAAAAAGGGGCGGGAATCTCCCTCTGTTCTGGAAAAGAAAGGGGGATGAAAGGGGAGAGGGACCTTTGATTGAATCGTGGGGGGGAGACAAAGAGGGAAAAAGCCCTTCCGTCACCTTGCGACAAAGAAAAAAATTCCCAAGGGGAAAAAAGGAGGGGAAAGTTCCATCCCCCCTTCCCAGCGGTGTGGGGGTATTATACCTGGTAAAAAGAAAAGTAATGCCTCTTTCATTAACTTCCGGAACAAATGGACTCAAGTATCAGAGGAAAAGGGGGGGGGAGTTTGTTTTCTCCACCTCTCAAAGAAAAAGGGGGGGGCCACCCATGAAAAAAAGGAAGGACACTGCATGTATCAGGGAACGTAGAAGAGAAGAAAAAGGAGGGCAGAAAATTCCTCCAACTTGCATATGAAAACAGAAAAAAGAAAAAGGGCGTCGGGAAAAGAAAAAAAAAGGGGAGGAAAAAGGGGATTGAGGGCCCGGGCAAAAACCCCCTCTCCCTGTGCGCCGGGGGGGGGTGGCCTTCCCAAAAAGGAAGGGGGGGGGGGTGCATGTATCCATCTATCTCCGACAATATAGCAAAAAAAAAAGGGGGGGGGGGGGAAAAAAGTGTTGAGATAGCTCATCGAGATGGGGATCAGAGGAGACGGAAAAGGGGGGGGAAAAGGACACTTTCCAAGTGGCAGATCCTACGAATCGGAATGGAAAAAAGGCTAAAGGAAGAGTTTCCGGAGAGGTGTGGGAGCTTTCGGTGGGGGGAAAGGTGTTTCCCTTCAATGCAAAAAAAAGAAATTTTTCTTCTCATCAAAGAATGCCGGTCCCGGGGGGGGGGGAGGGGGGGAAAAAAAAAAGATCCTGGTTTTCACTTCCACCGGGTCCCAGAAAAAAGAACAGAGGGCACTGCCATATAACACGAAAGAAATCCTCCCCGCTGATCACGAAAAAGGTTCCGTGTAGAGCCATGAAACGAAGGTGTCCGTAGCATCCGGGGCGGGGGGGGAAAAAAAAGGGAAAAAAGGGGTTGGCCCAGGAAAAAAAGGGGGGGGTTGTTGTGTTTTTTTTTCCCGAAATGGAAAGCAATCCTGAATGCTGGGAAAAAAAAAAACGTTTTTGTTTTGTGTGGGGGGAGGAGGAACCTTGAGTTTGTGGGGAAAAGGAGCTGCTGTGTGAATGCCAGGTTTCGAAATAGTAAATTATAAGTGGGGGGGGGAGGGGGGGGGGGGGGGGGGGGGCCTGTTGGGGGGGAAGGAAAAAGAAAAGAACGGTCCGGTAAAGTGGCTTTGCCTTTTATGTAAGATAGAACGGGCAAGAATGGCAATTACCTGTTCAGGGAAAAAAAAGGGAAAAAAGCGCTCCTGCTTAACTAGCCCTGCGATCCTTGGGGGGGGAGGGAAGCAACCGCCCACCGATGGAAAAAAGGGGGGGGGGTTGTTTTAATCCAAGCGGCCGAATCCAGAAAGCGTAAAGGGGGGAGGAAAACCATTATTTCAAGAGGAAAAAAAGGGAAAACGTGCCCCCTTGATTCAACATTGGGAAGGGGGGGAGGAAATATGACCAGTAAAGCCCGGGGGGGAAAAAAGGGGGGGGACGGCGGATAAACACATCAACCTGGGCCGGGGGTCAGTTGCTTGTGGAAAAGGGAAGGCTCTACAGGGAAAAAACGTCCGCAAGAGAAGCTATTTAGGGGAAAAAAAAGAATAACATGATGTTCCGCGGGGAGGACCGTAACGATGTTCCCGGAGATGCCGGTTAACAACCAAAGAAAAAATAAAGAAGAGGAGGTGAAAAAAAGCTATAACAAACAATGAAAAAAGGGCGGTAAACGGCCTCAAAGGGCAGGCTCCTACGGGACGATCAAAAGAGGGAAAAACCAAAACTCCGGAGATGAAAAAAAAAAAAAAAAGAAGGACTGTTGTTTTCCGAACAGCCAAACCGAAAAAAAAAGGAAAAGGGGGGTTTGTCTGGCTTTCCGAGGGGGGGGGAAGAAAAGTTCTGCTGCTTTTCTGGAGGGAAAAAAGAGGCGCCAATACTGTTTTGGGGTCGGGGGAAAAAAGAAAAAGGAAAAAGTTTGCAAGAAGTTTTTCCTTGTGGGAAAAGACTTGGGGTTTACGAAGTATTCGCCCGACGGGGGGGGGGGGGGGGATGGTTTCCTTACTTAAGCTCACAGGAAAGTTGCGTTGTACACCGGGAGGAGAATTGTTTCTCCTTTCAAACATCCAGGGAGAGAAGAACAAAAAAGGGGAAGTTTTGATGAATGATTGCTCGAAAAACGACCACCAGGCGTGGCTTGGAACAAAGGGGGTGCCGCGGTCCGGTTCGGGGGGGAAAGTCGGTTCAATGTCCAGGAGCCAAAAAAAAGTGCTTCCCCCCCCACCCCAACGGAGGAGGGGAGGGAAAAAAGAAGATGGAAATGGCACCCGAAGGTCCCCTACAGGAAAAAAAAAGGGACGAGCAATGCAGTCATCACTTAATTTCAACTATGGTGTTGCCGCGCAAAAGGGGAGGACAGCGAACCATATCGTTGACGCTTGGGGGGAGAAAGAAAAATGTGAGCTACTTCCTGCAACAGGATGAAAATGAAAAAAAAAAACCGTAAAGGAGGGGGGGAAAAAAGGGACCAACTCTTTTTCAACTGGGAAAAAAAGCAGCATATCTGAAAAGAAAAAGAAGGGGCCCAGACAGAACTGCCACCTTGCGGTTAAACCCCGGTAAGGAAAGAAAACAAAAAACCTGACTTTTTAGTGCTTGGAGGAAAAAGAAAAAGGGAGAGGACAATCTCCGTAGGCAAGGTTAATATTTGATCCCACAGAGGGGGAAAGGGAAGACGCAAGTTTGGCCGGCCTGTTCCAGAAAAAAGGGGAAGAATCGTTTGGAGTGGAAGTGGGGGGGGGGGGAACCGATCCGGCAACATCGTACGTCCGAGAAAAAAAGGGAAAAAGCAGGTTTTTACTTTATTTTTTTTTTGGAAAGGGTGAAAAGCATCTCTTGCGACGGTGGGCCCAAAAAGAGAGGGAGGAAGGGGGAAACAAGAACTGACCCCCTGCCCGGTCCTTGGGGTTAAGGTACCCGCGCCACCGCCAACCGGCCCTGGGAGGGGGAAAAAGGAAAATTGATCCAGGTGCAACGTTCACCCAAAAGGAAGGGGAGGTGAGAAAATGAATCGCTGATCATAATGAGTAGGGGAGGAAGGGAGGGGGGGAAGAAAAACAACAATTGCCGTAGGTGAACTTCCATCAGGGGGGGGAGGGGGGGCAAAGTCATCAAAAAGTATCGCAGGGGCTCGTTCAGGAAAAAAAAAAAAAAAGGGAAAGGGGAGAAAGCTTTTCCCCTGAACAGTAATTGCAGCATCGGACCCGCTTGACGCATAAGGAAAAACCAGAAAACTTACCGGGAAGGAGAAGACCGGAAGAAGGAAAAAGGGAGGGGGAAACCTTGCATTCACACAGCAAGCTTATAGGGAAAAAAAGGGGGAAGAAAGACGAGTCAACGCAAAAAGCCCGAAGACGATTTATGCAGGGAGGGAAGAGGGGAAAGAAGGAAGTTCCGAACACAACCATACACAGTCCCGTAATGCGGCCCTGAGGAAAAGGGGAAAACGGGACAAGGCATCAAAGTATTCCTACTACACCTTTCGTTTTCCTGGATAGAAAAAAGGGAAGGGGAAGGAAAGAAGGTCCACGTCGTCTTATATGGCATTGAAAACAGAGGGGAGGGAAAAAAATCGAAAGGGGAAAAAAACCGGTGAAAACCCAGATAAGGGGGGAAAGAAAGGGGGATTAGTTTAATATCCATCACGGAAGGGGAGGTTGAATGCCTCGGGGGGAAGAAAAAACAAACCACGACCCGATTCAACAACCTCTCCCGGGAAAAGAAAGTTGAAATCCCTCTCGGGAAAAAAGGGGAAAGGGGGAAAGTGGGTCCTTCTTTTTTCAACAAACAGGGGGAAAAAAAAAGGGAGTCGGAATCCCGCAGCTCGAATGGACTTGAAGAAAAAGCAGGGTTTGTCGCGGGCTCTCCTGTCGCGCATCGAGGGAGAAATGAAAAGCACACCTTACTTTGGGAAGGCAAACAAAAGAGAGAAGCAGGTCGTGCCTCGGGCGCCTGCCCTCAGAAAAGAAAAAAAGAAGAGGGACGTTCTCTGCCCTTTCTTCTTCTGCAAGCCGGGGGGGAGATAGGTACTTCCTCTTTCCCTGTCCAGACAGGAAGAAGGGAAAGGGTGGCCACCACACCTTTTTCGGGGGAGGACGGGACCGACAAACAAAAAGGGGAAGGGGAAAAAGGGAAAGGGGGGGAAAATTCCTGGCAGCTTCCTTACGCCCGGAGGGGGGACAAAAACCAGTGTCTCAGGCAAAAAGAAGAAAAGAAGAAGAGGGAAAGTGGGCTACTACCTACGCATATAATTGTTCGAAGCTGAAGGGAAGCCCGGGGGATCATCACAATCGGCCAATCTGGGGGGGGGAAAAAAAAGGAAGAAAAGGAAGAAAAAAAGGTGGATCCATTCAATCATCCGAAAATGCCCGTTCCAACAAAATAGGGTCGATCCAACTTGGGGAGAAAAAAAAAAAGGAAAACATTTTCCCGTTTCTTAAAAAGAGCAAGACTCTTTGTCAAAATTCGTGAAAAAAAAAGGAAAAAAAAAAGGGGGAGGGGGGGGGGAAAAAAAAAAAACAAATCACGGCCAGGCCAACGCCCGGAAAAATAATCGCAGGAAAGGCAAGTGCGAGAACACAGGAGCCTCGAGGAGAAAGAAAGGAGAGGGAGAAAAAGTCAACAGTTTCTGGTACCGTCGACAGGAAGCAAGAAATGAAAAATAGGGGGGATGGGGTCGTTATGTATAGGAGTGGCGGGGACGAGAGTCGAATAAGGGGGAAATGAAAATACACATTCCACCCTGCACTCCGTAGAAAAGGGGGGGAGGAAAAGGGGGGGGAGAGGGGAAAAAACGTCGGTCAATTACATTATCATCCTTTGAACGCTTCGCGAGCAAGAAAAAGTTAGAACTAAACGTGCACACGGATCTCTCATAAAAAAAAAAAAAAGGAAAAAGGGGAAGGGAAAAAAAAGCCGTGTCCACGTTTTTTTAGGATCTAATTTTCTGCCTGGGGAAAAAAAAAGAAGGAAACTTTTTTCCCCGACTGAAATAATGGAAGGGGGAAAAGATTCCACGAAAACGGCCCGCCCGAGTACTTCCGGAGAAATAAGAAAGAAGAGGGGGGAAGGGGTGAATGTGTATGTCCAGCGCGAAAATCGACGGTAAACATAAAAGGGGGAAAAGGGGGAAAAAAGAAGGGAAAAAAAAAAAACGAGCATCGGACTGACGACGGAGCTCAGGAGGGAGTTGTTTTCTTCGCAGGGGGGGGGGGGGGGGGGGGAAAAAAATTATTTCCGGGCCCTGCCTTGGCCGGGGGATGGGAAAAAATCCCATCCCCGGAAAGAAAAGGAGGGGGGGGGGGGAAAAAAGGAAAGTTTGGACAATAGTCGTGGTCAGCCTGAGGGGGGGGAGAAACCGGAATGGTTTTTGCGGGAAGGGGGGAGGGGGGGGGAGAAGGCGGGATCGAAAGCCCCCCTGTGTTGCGAAAAAAAAAAAGAGGCTTGAATGTGATCCCCCTGTTTCGACAGTGAGGGATCGTTTGCGCTTTTCCCCATATTGGGGGGGAGAGGGGGGGAGAAAAAAGGGCGAACAATATCTTGCGTTCGTCGTCGCCTTGGCAAGAGAACCGTCAAAAAGGGTGCTGTCCCGTTGAAGTTCAGAAGGGGGGGGGGAAAAAAAAAGGGTCCCAGCCCACGGCGCGCCCACTGTCTTCTTCCGCGGGGGAAGGAAGGGCCATTATTGGTTGATCGTGGTGCAAAGGGCCTTTTGTTTTGTCCCGCAAAAGGAGAAGGGGGGGGGGGCCAACACCATGGTTGCACCTGAACAAAAGGGGGGGGGAAGGAGAATTGATCGTTCTCCTCTCTAGCCTACATGGCTGCAATAATCCCTCACTGGAAGAAAGGGGAAAAAGAAGGGAAGGAAAAGGAAAGGTGCCGTTTTCCGTTAGGGCCGGCGCGAAAGACAAAAGAGAGACGTGTTGCGCGTGGGGGGGGGGAGGAAAAGGGGGGGGGGGGGGGGGAGGGGGGAATGATCCCAATCGATCGTCCGAAAAGGGAGAATAACCCTCTACCAAACATGAGGGGGGGGGGGGGGGAAGGAAAATCAGCTTGTCGTGGGGGATCCGAGTGACGTAACGTTTTTTTTAAAAAGCCATTAAAGGAAAAGGAAAAAAAGGCCACTGGTTCGGCGGATCGTATCATAATTGCCGGGAGCAAGTTTGTGTAAAGAGGGGGGGGGAAAAAAAAGGAAGGACGAATGTCATTTCATCCATGGAAAGTGGGGGGGGGATGATATTAAATAATCCGTCGGTAAGGGGGGGAGGAGGGGGGAAAAAAAAGGAAAGGGGGGGGGGGACCACCGGGTTTCCCATCCCGCTCAGCGAGTAAGGGCCATATACGGAAGAAAGGGAAGAAAAAAAGGGGAGAAACGCATCACGCCCCATTCCATTAAGGGGGGGGAGCCAGGAACGAAGGTGTAGTAGCATCCTGTGGAAGGGAAAGAAAAAGGGGGGAAAAAGGTTTTGCCCATCCGCATACCGGCCTGGGGGGAATGGGGTTTCCCGAAAATCTGGCCCAGAAAAGGAAAAAAAAAGAAAAAAAAAAAAAAAAGGGACTTTTTTTTTTCTTTGGGAGGAAAGGGGGCGAAATCCGTCCCCTTCCCGGGCTGGGGGGGGGGGGGGGGGGAGTGGATTGCCATCTCCGAATTAGGCCTTTTGTTGAAATCAGGGGGGGGGGGGGAGAAAGGAAAAGGGGGGCTGGCTGGGTTGAGTAATTGACGGATTCCTCCCCTTCCCGGTAAGGGGAGGAGGACCGCTGGCTGCCAATTACTGTTCGGGGGGGAAAAAAAGAAAATAGACACTGTGGTTGCTGGTAGAGCGTCCGGATGAAGGAAAGGGAACGAGCCCTTCTAAAAGATAACTTTTTTTTTTTTTTATGAAGAATGGGTGTTTTGGGTGCCGCCCAACAGATGGAGTCACCTAACGGCCAAGAGGGGGGGGGGGGAAAAAAAAACCAGCCTTCTAATCCTAAAGCGTACTGTCTGGAAAACAAAAATTATTATCAGCTATTTCAACTGAAAAAAGGACGTGGCCCTGGATCACATTGGTGATTTTTGAAAAGGAAATATGAAAAAAAAGAAGGGTGGGGGAAAAAAAAAAAAAAAGGGGGAGGGGGGAAAAAAAAAATAAACACAGACTTTCAGGGGGTAAGGGGAAGTTTTGGCCCCGTTTAGAAGGAGCTAAAAAGGGGGGGGGGGAAAAATCCGTCTGCAAAAGAGATGTATGAAAGGCAAAAACAAAATATAAAATGATGTTCCGCCCAGGGGGGGGGGGGAAAAGAAAGGAAAGGGGGGTAACGATGTTTTCCTTAGATGCGGTTAACAAAAAAATCCACCTCCCAAGAGGGAAAGGGGAGAAAAAACACAATTCCCGTTCCTGGACGGGAAACTTCTCCTCAAAAGTGAGAGGAAAAAAAAACTTAACTTTGATCAATATTAAAACCTTCCTCCCGTCGAGGGGGAAGAAAAATGGAAAAGGGGGAAGGGGAAAAAGGTGTTTCCGACATCCACCTAGAAAAAGAGTCATGTGGTTTGTGCTGGCCTCCTACCGGGGGGGGAAAAAGGGGTATGCCCCTTTGCTGCACATGAACCGACAGAAGAAGACGGGGGGGGGGGGGGGGGGGGGAAAGATGGCTTTCTTTTTGAACAGGGTCAAGGATTTTTCCTTGGAAATCTCTGTTTGACGCCTCACCTCCTCCTGGGTGGGGGGGGGGAACCTTGTTCCGGAAAGTAGCCTCACATCTTTAAGAGGGGAAAAAAAAAAAACCAAAAAAAGTTTCCGAAAAAAGAGCCAAAGAATTTATTTGTTCGCGGGAAGAAAAAAAAAAGCGTTGCCATTGAAGTTTGAAAAGGGGGAAAAGGGAAGGAATGTGCGCTCCTGGGGGGAAAAGGGGGGGGGGGGTATGGTCTTTTCCTCTCGGTTCCCCTCCGCCTTTCTCGGGTCTTCTCCCCGAAAGCCCCCCTTCTTCTTCTTCCCCGAAGAGATAGATAAGAAAAGGCCCCCTACCTTACTCTGGCAAGCCGCAATTTTTTCTGGAGCAAGACACAAGAGACAATGCACCTCTGGTTGTTGGGGAAGCTCCTTTAATTCATCCGAAAAAAGAGAGGGGGGCCGGAACAGGTTGTCACTCTAAAGAAAAAAGTTTGGGAAAAAAAGCTACTTCCCCCGGAAAAAAAGAGGAAAAAGGGAGGAAAGGGATCCTCTTCCCATCGATGTGACAGGGAACAACTTCTGCAACTGGGAAAAAAAAAACCACCGTCTTGGCCGGTGTCATGTGCAGCAGCACGGGGGCGTTACCCCGTCGAGCCAGCACAAACCCAAAACTGACTTTTAGTGCTGGGAAGGAAAAAAGGGGGGAGGATGCCCATCCCTTCGTAATCTACCGGAGGGGGAGAAAAAGAAGGAGCCTTACATCCAATTTTTGAGAGAAAGTGGAATCAATCCTTAATTGTGTATAGAGGGAGGGGGGGGGTTAACCGCTCTTCCCTGTAAACATCGTAACGTCTATGACACCTACCAGTCTAACATCATTTGTGAAATTAGGGAAAGGAAAAAAGGGGGGGAAAGAATCTCTTGCGAACGGTGGCCAAAATCTCTTTACTGTAGCGCCCAGTACACAGGCACAATCAACGAAACCCCTTCCCGGAGGGGGGTGGAAAAAAAAAAAACGCTGTTCATATTTCCTTTTTTCAAATTACAAGGGGAGAAAAGGCCCGTTCCACCAAGGGGAAAAAAAAGGGAAAAAAGTCGCTGATCATATGAGTAAAGACAGTACGCGGGGCTGCTTCGCCGCTTGATCACACCAACACTAATGGCACGGGGAGGAAAAAAATTGGCGGTGCATCGTTCATCAAAAAAAGTAGAGCAGGGCCTGTTCGCCGGGGAAAGCAAGAAAAAAAAAAAAAAGAAATGCTATTTTTTTTCTACATGTCGTTGCCCATGACCCGTCACTGCAGGCAGCGGGGGGACCGACGAAAAAAAAAAAAAAAGGAACGGAAGGATCCGCACCTCGGACTACTCAACAGCAGCACACTGAGGATTTCCGGAACCCTGCATTCACACAGCACTAAGGAGGAGAAAAAAAGGAAGGTATGCGTGTCGCAAAGAATTCCAGGAGATGATTTCCGCAGGGAAGGCCCCGGAACACACCATCCACAGGCCCGGTATGGCTGAGGGGGAAGAAAAAAAGGGGAAAAAAGGAGACGAACAACCTTCGTTCCTGGCTCTACACGAATGGAATGGGGCGTGATCAGCGGAGGCGGGTCACGTCGTCGGAGAGGGAAGGGAAAAGACAAAAGAATTTTGGTACGAAAAGCCACCTATACAGGACCGACCCGGATGTATGGTAAAGGAATCAACAGGCATGGAAATTGAAGGAAAGAAAAAAAAAAAAAAGAGATTTACAAAACCTCTGTGCACATATGATCCGCGCGCCGAAAGGGCGAAAGGTCGTAGGATCTGCACTTTGAAAGTGGTCCGAAGGGGAAAGGGGGGAAAAAACCGTACTCGGAATCCCGCAAGCTCGAGGAATAATCTCAACTACTACAACCGATTGTTTTGTCGAGGAAGTAAGGGGAAAAAGGACTTTTGGAACGGCACACCCGCGCACGGTCCACCCCCTTCCGTTTCTCGGCGGAAAAAAAGAAAAAGGATACGACGACATTCAATAATTTCTTTTTTCTATGCAAGTGAATTCTTCAGCCATATAAAGCGTAGAAGAAGAAAAGGGAAGTGTGTTTCAGTTTAAATGGGTGGGCCCAAAAATTTTTCTTTTAAGCGGTTGCCAGAAAAAAGAAAGAAGGAAAAAAAAAAGAAGTGGCCGGAATTCTGTCAGCGGCATTACGCAGGCTTTTTTTTTCTGACCATGGAGAAAGGAAAAAAAAGAGAAAGGAGCGTTTGCCCTGGCTACTACTACGCAGAATAATTGTCGAAGCTTGCGGAAAAAAGGAAAATGAAAAGAAAAGAAAAAGAAAAAGATTCAAGTCAAGTCGAACAGGTAAAACATTCAATCGATGCCCGTCGAAAAAGGAAAGGGGGAGAGAAAAGGAAGTTTGATCCGCTCGCCACCAGCAAGGAAAGAAACCATTTCCGGTTTTCGAAAAAAAAAGGGAAGAAAAAAAGGGGGGGAAAAAAAATCGTGGAACAACACGTGTACACACACTCCGTGGCGGCCGGGGAGTGGGACCAATCACTGCCCAGGCAGCCGGAAATAATAATCGCATAGAAAAAAAAAGGGAAAAAAAGAAAAAAAAAGGGGAAGGCCGAAGAGTTTTTTTAAATGCATTCGCGGATCAAAAGGCAAAAGGGATGTACCGCGATCCTGATCTTACATACATCCATGAAAGGAAAAGGAAAGGAAGGAAAGATAAGAGCAGGGAGGCGGGAGAGACTTCGGTCCCAAAAAATGGGAAAGCCGGGGAACGCTTCGCGCTCAGCAGCAATTATAGCAAGAAAAGGGGGGGAAAAGAAAAAAAAAAAAGAGGAGATAAAAGAGATAAGTATCCCGTGTCAAGTTGGAGGATATAATTGGCTGCTGATCGCGGAGCACGGTAAAAGAAAAGGGAAAAAAAGGGGAGCTCCACCTTCAAAGAGTACTCCCCGGAAGAACGAATCACTTGCCACGAAAGAAGGGGGAAAAAAAGGAAAGAGGAACGGGTACCATCAAAACTTTTGGACTTTTGGATCCGCTAATTAGGCATTTTTACAAACTAAAGAAGGCCGGACTTGACGACGAGCCGAAAGGGGGGGGGGGTGCCTGGGTTTTAATAAGAGAGAAGGAGTTTCTCCGGCCCTGGGAAAAAAAAACAAAAGGAGAAAACAATTCCCCCCGCCCGCACGGTAATGTGGAACTTGTTTGTTCAAAAACGGGAAAAGGGCGGTGGTCCAAAAAAAAAAAAAAAAAAAAGCCTGACTGTGGAAGAAACCGGAATGTTGCGTTTTCGTGGGGCAGGGGGGGAAAGGAGAGAAATAATGTTCTGACGGGCATCGGATTGAAGGGGGAAAGAAAAAGGGAAGGGGGCCGCCGTTGTTTTACAGAGGGGTCCATGGTGATAACGGCTTCCCGTCAGCTTCGGAAAGAGCGGCGGTAGTATAGCCAGTGGAGAAAGGTAAGGCGTGTGGTGCCTGAAGACAAAAAACTGGTCAGCCAAACAAAAAGGCCGGGTAATGCCGCTGCCCCAGGAAGCCCCGGAATTCCGGCCATTGCAGGGGGAAGGAAAAAACAGGGCTTGGTTGTCGCAACCGCTCAAACGGAAATTTTTTGGGGGCCAAAAAAAGGGCCAACGGAACACACGTTTCCCCACTACTGGGGGAAGAAAGGGATCGTACCATTCCGCTCTCCCCTTTGCTGGCAAAGAAAAAAAAAAAAAAAAGGGCCAAATAGAACCGCCGCAAGCGTTTCTTGATGGTCGTCCGGAAAAAGGAAAGGGGGAAAAAGGAAGGGGCCCGGCCCTCGATCCACGACGGGGGACGGTTTGGGCGCGGAAGCCCCACAAAAGTCAGTTGTGATTGAATGATCCATCGATCGCCGACAGAATATCCCCCGGAGAAAAAAAGGGGGGGGGGGGAGAAAATAGCTCATCGAGCTTTGCCCCGAATCCGAGTACGTTCACGGGGGGGGGGGAAAGAAAGGAGAGGACGGGTCGGCCGGAGCGGAGGAATTGCCCCTTGCGAGAAGGTTTGTGGGGGAAAAAAGAGGGAAAAAAGTACCGCAGATGGCATTCAAATCCATGCCCGGGGGTGGGGGTGGATGATATAAATAATCCGGTCGGGCAGGGAGAAGGGGGAGGGGAGGGAAAAAAACAAAGAGATGGGGTTCTCATCACCGGGTTCCCATCCGATCCAGCGAGTCAATGCCATAATACTACGCAAAGGGGAAAAAAAAAACGCCTCCGTGACCATCCCCCAATTGAGAAGGGGGTAGTACGCAATCTTGTCTTCCTGTATCCCCGGGGGACAGGTTTCTCCATCCCGCATACCGGCCCCGGGGGAGGGGGAGAAAAAAGGAAATCCCATCTTCCCCCTGGGAATTCTTTGGGAAAACATAATAATCGGAGGCAGGGGGGGTTGGGTGAGATCGTCCTTTATTGCCAATGGAAATAGCTGCTGTGTGGAATGCAGGGGGGGGGGGGGGCTGGTTTTGCAGTATTTGCCCGGTCTTTCGCAGGCCAAAAAAAAAAAAAAAAAAAGGGGAGAGAAGAGCGGGGTCCCGCTGCTTGCAATTTACTGGTTCAGGTGGAAAAAAAAGGGGGGGAAAAGGGGGGGAAGAAGAGCGCGCCCTCCGGCCTTGAAACGAAGCCCTGCGATCCCCTGGGGGGGGAACCAAACGATTGGAGGCACCTAAAGAACGGGCCCATATGTTGGTGGAGCAGCAAAAGGAAGGGACCCTTATGCTCAGCGAGGACATCTGCCCAACCGCCGGCAGGGGGGGGAACGGGAAAGGGAAGTTGAAAGGAAATCTTAAACTGCATCAAAGCCGGGTGGATTTGCTGCGGTATTAACCACCCAGACGAGGAAAAAAAAAAAAAAAAAAAAAAGGGGGGGGCACCCGGTGAGAGGCCTAACAGTAAAGATATTGGGGGCCACCGTTCGCAAAGAAAATGACCCAGAAAAGAAAGAAAAAAAGGGATGGTCCCTCCTTGTAAGGTGTTATCGACGTTACGATGTTCCCGGAAGAGGGAAAAGAAGAAGGGCTCCTCCACCTCCCCAAGATTAGGGACATAACACATTTTGTTCCGTCCTGCGGGAACGGAAAGGGAAGGCCTCCTTACGTATCAAAAATATGGAAACACTGCCTCCGGGAAAGATGCAATCGGAAACCAAAGAGGGGAGCACTAAAAGTAGGATTGGTTGGCTGGGCCTCGAAGGGTAAAGGAAAGGGGAAAAAAAAAAAAAACCGCCAAGAAGACGGTTTGGGGTCGTCCAAAAGATCGGCCGTTTTGAACCGTTTGCCAAGAGTGGGCCAGGAAAGAAAAAAGGGAAAAGGAGGCGCCGACGGTGGTAGTTTGCATAGCACGGCCGGAAGTAGCTCACATCGTGACCCCTGTTCCTAAAAAAAGCGGGGAGAAAAAAAAAAGGGGGGAATCCAGGAGCGCCACACCAGGCGTTGGCCCATTGGGAAAAAAAAAAAAAAAAAAAAAAAAAAAAAAAAAACCCGGGGCGCTTGCCGCGGTCAGGGGGGGGAAGGGGACCTCGGTGGCAGGGGGAAAAAAAACACAACGGAGGAGGAGGACCCTCTCGCGATCCTTGGAAATGGAAACCGAGGTCCCCCTAACCTTACCGCGCCAGCGCACAGGGGAAAAGAAGAAACGGGCATGGCAACCATGGTTGTGGGGCGCTAGGGACCCTGCAGCTAAACCCTATCGTTTGACGCGTGACGGGGAAAAAGAAGGGAAGCTACGTCCCGGAACCAGGGGCAACTAACACCTGTCCGCGAGCGGCGTCAAAAAAAAAGAGGGCAACTGTTCAAACGCCAGATTCTTTGACGACCCCCAACCGGGGAAGAAGAAAAAAAGGAACAGAACTGCACCTTGCGTTTACCAACGTCGGACATCCACCAACCCTTACTTTTAGTCTGCGCCGGACAAAGACAAGAAAAAGAAAAAAAAAAAGGGGAAGAGTGAGCGTAAGGATGCCTGGACCTCCAAGTTTGGGAGGCGCCTTTCCCGCCTAACTTAATTGTGGGGGGAAAAAAAAGGGGGGGAGTGGGTGGTTGTTGTAACCGCAACCCGAAAAAGGGGGAACATCGTACGTCGAATAAACAACCTTAAACGCAGGGAAAAAAAGAGGGGGGGGGTGGGTGCGTGGAATGCAATCTCTTGCGACGGGGGCCCCAAAATCTCCGGAAGGTAAAGGAAAGGGAAAAAAAGAAAAAGGGGAAAGGTCTGTGTTTATCCCGCAGCGACCAACCGGCTTTCATATTTCCTTTTCAAATTACAATGGGGGAAAAAAGAAGGGGGGACAGGCGGTGGCCCATATGAATCTCTTAGCATAAATGAGTTAAAGACAGTACGCTTTCCTGCAGGCGAAGAGGAAAGGGGGGGGGGGAGGGGGAATAGGAAAAATCAAAAAGGATCTCAGGTCCGTTATGAAGAGCGCCGCC
>Ga0179593_1516298_pt1 | contig 16142 bp, 21 predicted proteins | sample CZODoug2_1_08_16_FD_185931 | JGI IMG/M metagenome (GOLD analysis project Ga0179593, IMG submission 185931) | Vadose zone soil fungal communities from Angelo Coast Range Reserve, California, USA - CZODoug2_1_08_16fungal (PacBio error correction) | ecosystem: Environmental > Terrestrial > Soil >...
GGTCTCATACATATCTTCCCCCGGTGCTGGACAAAATGAGACTGGGTTCTCTCGAGATCGGTTCCGTTGGGTCAGTCCGCAGCAGGATACTTCTCTTTTTATTTCTCGCCACTGGAATACATTGGTTTAACCTTAAACGGGGATCTAAGGGTGGATTAACTCTTGAAGAGTGCCGGATAAATGGCGGAGGGGGGACCGAGGAGAGAGGGTGGCACAAGCATTTTGAATCGTTTTCGTCACTACAGGGTCCGACTAGCGAAAACGATATAGAAAAGAGTATATGTCGGGGGGGGACTTTCATTCAGCATCCGCAAAAACCCTGGTCGTAGGGGGAGACAATAAGATGGGGTGCTTCAGACAGAGAGATACGGCGGTGCAGACAACATCGCGAAATTTCTCTGGGAAGCCGGGGCGAAAAAGTATAGTGCCAGGGGCCTCGCCACATCGTGGACCAAGGAAAAGGACGAGGGAGACAGAAAAAAAGTTGAAATCGCATCCAGATTCTCGGGGGGAACGGCGCACGTTTAGCCGACGGGTATCTTCCATTCATGGAGGGGGAACGATCCTTATAGTGATCGCTGTAGGAGGTCTGCACATACACTCGATAGTACTATCGCGAAACTAACAATCAGAATAACAATTTCGGGGTTTAGCTATCTAAAGGAGGGATAAAAAGGACGGTTTCGGGGGTCTTTCTGAGGGGTGTTACCTGTCAGAAGCGAGTTTTTAACGACAAAAAGAAGAAGGAGGAAGCGAGGACTATTCGATCATACTCAAGACCTAAGAAGACTCCTTCGGAAACTCCATAAATCCATGGGGGGAAGAAGGGGAAATTCCTCGAGTAACCGCGGGATCAAGAAGCCGACGAAGAGGTTGAAGGATATTCCTCCAGGTGTTTACCATGGCTGTGGTAATAACGGAAATCAGAGAGAGATATACTTGGGGGCATATGGTTTCCGACAGGTTGCGGATAGCAAGGCCAGGGGTACCAACTTCTGCGGTATTCTCAAAGACGAGTGAATGGAAAAGCCAGTCGTCAAGGACGGCTCTCTACCATCAATGTTCTCTGGGGGAAATCGAAGCTACGGGGCTTCCATCGATGGGACCGTCTAGCCTCTTCTGAAGAGGTGTGGGGAGCAGGAGTATGGGGGGGGGGGGGGTCAAAGTGAAAATAAAAAAAAGGGTCATGGTCATCGAAATGCAAAAATGGAGACACTGATGAAAGGGGGAAAAAAGGGAGGGGCTGCTCAGGGGATGTTGGAGGGCCTATCCTGAAAGCGAGTCTCAAAGCGGTCATAAGACTGACGAAGGGGTCTCAAGCGGCGGTTAAAGGAAAAAGAACGTACGAAACGACGACGGCGCCAAAAGTATATACTCGGGGAAATTCGTATCGATCAAAGGGGGGGAAGGTGTAATGTCGAAAGTCAAAAGGAATGTTGCCAAGACCTATTGGCTGGAGGCGATGGGTTGGGGGGGGGGGTGGGGGGGGTCAGGCCGGAAGAGCTAAGACTAATTTTAGACGGGTACCTCTACAAAAGGGCAAAGGGCGACCAGAGCAACAGCGCCATGGCAGCAGGGATCAATTCCCAACAGTCAGGTTAGGAAGTTGAGGCGGCTTACGGACGAGGGCCGTTGAAGCGTTGGGAGGAGAAGCTGTTAAAGGGGTGGCGTAGCTTGGGGACCAGATAAAATTCTTCTCCAAAATTCGAGGTCGGATGACAGAAGAAAGCACAGGCGGGCAAGTTGGTTGTGGGGACTGCAAGGAACAGGGCGAGTAGAAAATGGCACCTGGAAGGACATGCAAGAGGGCGGAAAAAAGATGTTCTTCATAAAGGCGACACTCTGGGTAAGCGCTTCTTGGGGCAGCCGCACCCTTTGGGGGAAGAGTCATCATAAAGGTCCTGGGGGGGGGGGGGGGGGGGGGGGGGGGGGGGGGGGGGGGGGGGGGGGTGGGGGGGGGGGGGGGGGGGGGGGGGGGGGGGGGGGGGGGGGGGGGGTGGGGGAGGGGGGGGGGGGGGGGGGGGGGTTTGGGGGGGGGGGGGGGGGGGGGGGAGGGGGGGGGGTGGGGGGTGGGGGGGGGGTGGGGGGGGGGGGGGGGGTGGAGGGGGGGGGGGGGGGGGGGGGGGGGGGGGGGGGGGGGGGGGGGGGGGGGGGGGGGGTGGGGGGGGGGGTGTGGTGTGGTGGGGGGGGGGGGGGGGGGGGGGGGGAGGGGGGGGGGGGGGGTGGGGGGGGGGGGGGGGGGGGGGGGGGGATGCGGGGGAGGGATGGGGGGGGGGGGGGTGTGGGGGGGGGAGTGGGGGGGGGGGGGGGAGAGTGGGGGGTCGGTAAAAGAGGGGGGTGGTCGTCGATGACTTTTTCTTCGCGAGGTGGCTTATATATAAATTAAAAAAAAAAGGAGAAGGGGATATAAAACAATGCTCTCCACCACAAATCGTTGAAAAGTGTATTCTCCAGCCATTTTAACGAGTCCTAGACGACCGTCTTAAAGCCTAGCAGACTCTTTGAAATTGTGACCATCTGCAGCCTTGCCAGTTTCTGGATGCCTTCTGAAAAGAAGGCTTATTCCATAGAAAAAAGCGCAAAAAAACATGAAAGGCTCGCATTCCTTGGTATCTAAAACGTGAGGGGGGCTAAGGGCAAAATTCAGATTTAAAAGTCGCCCACAGCGGGGACAGGGTACCTACCAAACCAACTAGAACGGACTCAGGAATAAGTCCGAAAAGAAGAAAAAAAGAAAATAGGGGGGGGGGGTTTCTTGAACCATAGGTGATGAATGGTCGAGAGAGGCCGTCTAGGGGAGTCATACCCTGGAAGTGAATCAGTGAGGACCGATCCCAAAACTACATAGAGACCGACGAGGGGGGCAATCCTAGGAGAGAAAACGTAAAAAAAAAAGACATCCCCAAGGGGGGGGAGTTACGGTAAGTCGAAACCCCGAGGAAGAGGGGTGATTCTCAAAAAAATTTGGCGTAAAGAGAGTCCATTGGGGAGGTGGGGGGGATCACCGGGGGAGTTGGACGACAAGATACAGTGGGAAACTTACAAGGCGGCCTTAGTTCTACAGGAGGACTGGAGAGAAAGGGGTCTCAGAAGAGAGGGGTTCAGGTAAAAAACATCAGAGGTATACAGTGTAACCCAGATCGGGAGAAACTGAGGAAACAGAGAAAGGAAGTAGAAGGAGACCGATTTCGAGCTGGGAAAGACATGGGAGAGCCGATCTGAAGGTTAGGGGGACTTGGCGGAAGCCTAAACGAAACTACATAGTCAAGGTTGAGAAAAGATGGGCCAAAAGGGCTGGTGGGAATGATCTTGAAAAAACGTCGGTATAGAATAATGAAAGCAGGGAGGGGGAACCGACAGGAAACATAGCTCGGAAAGAGGTTCGCTTGGTCAAAAAGACGACGAAGAGGGGGGGCAGAGAGGGGGTTCTAACGGGGGAGCAGAGAGTCACGGATTGCGGGGGCAGCCGGCTTCTGAGGAACGGCAAGGAAGGCCTCGAGGGAGGAGGATCAGGGGATGAAAAAAAAGAGTTAGTGACACAATCCAAAAAACCGCAACACGAAGAGTTAATTGCTACTCCTTCAGAGAAAAAAAACAAGGAAATTGTTGTCATTGGAGAGGGGAGTCGAGGAAAGCAAAAGCCTAAGTCATATCGGAGAAACAGTTGTAAGATCGATAAGCAAAGGAACCTGTATAGAAAGAGGGGGGATTGGGAAGGAAATCGAAAGGGTCTGATAGAATCCTGAATGAACGGTCAAGGGGCGGGAGGAAACCCGGCAGGAAGACTGCGGAAGGTAGAAACAAAATTCGAGGGTTTAAAAAAACAGGGTGAAAGTGGGACAAATCGACGAAGCGGGGTTACGAACAGGGTTTTGAGGAGCCCAGCAGGAAGACGAAAATAGGGGGGGGGAGTGTGACTCGAAGGGATGGAAGGGGGAAATGGAAGTCCAAAAGGAAAAGTCAGAGGACGGGAAGAAGAACCTTCAAGAAGATCGTAATAAGGCAAAAGATAGGTAGGGGGGTAATAAAAGGAAAAGACCCTGAAGTTAAATTTACGGAACACAAGGGAGGAATAACCCAAGTACTAAGCTAGAAATTCGTAGAGATCAGACAGATACGAAGGGACACTGCTATTATGGAGGAAGGCCTGGGAGAAAAAGAGAAACGGACCGGGGGAAGGAATCACCGCAAATTCGCCCAAGAGAAGAACCAATTGGAGAGATGAACAGGGGGGGATCGATTCGGGGGAGTACAGAATTCGATTGTTGGGGTGGATATTGGGAGTCTTAGGCGGTCGAAGTGGGGGACTTGACGGGGGTGGCTAAAGGTGTGCCCTAATCATCAGGGGAGATCTAAGGATCTAGAGAAAAAAAACACCAAGGGGAGATTAAGGGGAGGGCTTAAAAGCCATCGAGGGGGCCAAAGGGCTAGGCACTTTTAGAAGTTGGAACGCCTGCCTGAAGCAGACATAACAACAAGGGAAAGGCGGCGAGGCAAAAAGACAAGGAAACAAGGACTCGGAACTTTCAGTCGCATGGATGAAACGGTTCCCGGGGAACTTAGATTGTAAAAGCCGGATCTCGAAGGATCTTGGCTATAGGTAAAAGGGGGAGCGTCAAAGGAAAGGTTGAAGGGGGATTTGGCTCAGAGCAAATGAAATTCCTACAATGAATGGTTTGATGATCTAGGGGGGTGGGGGTGTGGGGGGGGGTGGGGGGGGGGGGGGAGGGGGGGGGGGGGGTGGAGGGGGGGAGGGGGGTGGGGGGGGGGGTGGGGGGGGGTGGGGGGGGGGGGTGGGGTGGGGGGGGGGGGGGGTGGGGGGGTTGGGGGGGGGGAGGGGGGGGGGGGGGGAGGGGGGGGTGGGGGTGTATGCAAATCTTGGAATAGAGTAGAAGACCCTTTTATAAGGCATAAGTCCGAGGGGGGGGGGGGGGGGGGTGGGGGGGGGGGGGGGGGGGGGGGGGGGGGGGGGGGGGGGGTTGTGGGGGGGGGGGGGGGGGGGGGGGTGGGGTGTGGGGGTGGGGGGGGGGGGGGGGAGGGGGAGGGGGGGGGGGTTGGTGGGGGGGTGAGGGGGGGTGGGGGGGGGGGGTGGTGGGGGGGGGGGGGGGGGGGGGGGGGGGGGTTGGTGGGGGGGGGGGGGGGGGGGGTGGGGGTGGAGGGGGGGGGGGGGGGGTGGGGGGGGGGGGGGGGGGGGGGGTGTGTGGGGGGGGGGGGGGTGGGGGGGGTGGGGGGAGGGGTGGGGGGGGGGGGGGGTATTGAGAGGGGGGGGGGGTGGGGGGGGGGGGGGGGGGGGGTGTGGGTGGGGGGAGGGGGGGGGTGGGGGGGGGGGGGGGGGGGGTTGGGGGGTGGGGGGGGAGGGGGAGGTGGGTGGGAGGGGGGGAAGGGAAGGGGGAACAGAAAAACAGGAAGAATGGAGAAGAGGGGGGGGGAGAAACGAAGAAGTAAAGTGGGTGGGGAGGGGGTAGAGGGGGGTGAACAAAGCTAGAGGAGGAAATAGCCGAGCGGGAGCAAGGAGGTGGGAGGGGGGGGCGATGGAATCGGGGGCGTAGGGGAGGAAGAAGGCAAGAGAAGGGTAGTATGGGGTTGGCAAGTGCGAGGATGGAGATGATGTGGGGGGGAAAGGGGGGTAGGGAGGGGAGAAAAATGGGGGAGGGGGGGAAGGGGGGGGAGAAAAAAAAGAACGAAGATGGAAAAGGAGTAGCTGAGATGCGGAGGGGGGGGAACGAAAGGAGGAAAGGGGGGGGCAAGGGGAAAATAGGGAGGGGGGGGGTAATAGGGGAAAAGACATAAAGAGGGAGAAAGAGGGGGAAGGCGGAAAGGAAGGAGGAGGAAGCTTGTGAGTCAAGAGGAGGAAGGAGAAGGAGAGTTGTGGCTCGGGGAAGGGGGAGGGAGTGTGGTGGAGGGGGGGTTTGGGGAAGCGGGGGGAGGGGGGGACAGAGAAATTAGAAAAAGAAAAGAGGATGGGGCGAGGGAGGGGAGTATATGAAGGGGATGGAATGTGAGGGTAGGAGAAGGTAAGGGGTGGGGGGGGGTGTGGGAGTGGGAGGTGAGGGGAGAAAGAATAAGGGGGGAGAGAGTGTGGATGAGGGAAAGGTATGAGAGGAGAAGAAAAGAAGGAAGTTGGGGAAGGGGTGAAGGAGGGGATGTGGGAGAGGAGGAAGAGTGAGGGGGTGGGATGGGGAATGGGAAGGGATGGGTCAGTAGTCGAAGAAAGAAGCTGTCCTCACCGGGGCGGGGCGGATCATCAGACATAAGACGAAGGGAAGCTGATTGGAGTGACTGGCTGGAATTTGAGAAGAAGAGGAAAGTCCTGCTCAATATGAAAAGGGCTCGGGGGACCCGCTGGAGGGAAGGCCGCTTGTACTCTGTGGGGGGCAACAGGGGGGGGGGTAAAGACGTCAGAGTGTATGGAGAGCCTCACGCGGGGGAAGCTAAAAATAAGGGGATCTGCGGGGACTTAGCGGCATGATGGGGCAGGAAATAAGACAACATTCCGCGCGAGACAAAAGATTGAACCAACAAGGAAGTCAAGGCGTAAAAAAGAGGAAAGTCATGTTTGACGATGGAAAATTTATGAGGGCTCGACAAAGCACTAGAGACGAAAATAACGTGGATGTAGGAAAAAGTATCCGGAGGGTTCTCAGGGGGAGTCTATGTTCAAGAGAGATGATAAAGAGACCAATCCGGACGGGCGCCAAAGCAACCTGCGGGAAAGAAGTTTCCGGGGGTCTGCAGATCGGACGCAAGCTCAGTTCATCGACATCTACCGTCTTTTGATAGTGCGCCATTGAGTAACCTGAGTTAAGAAGCCTGGGAAACTCGGGATCAAGAAGTAATCGTTTGGGAGGAAGTTGTTATAAAGTCGGAAAAAATCCGGGAGGAATCGATGGGGGTACTTGGGGTCACATGCGGGGGCAAAAACTTGAGCAAAAAAACCTAAAACCTCTACGAATTTATTATCTCTGGACCATTTTTGGATCTGGGATGGGTTCTAATGAAGATTGAGGAAACATGGCGGGCTTAGACACCTATTCAAATGCCCCAATAGGAAGCTTAAAGGGAGTTTCAAGATAAGGAGTCGACCTTTTTCAAAAAAAAAATGGTCAAGCTGTGAAAAAACTACGAGGATTCGGGAATCGACCTCGAGGAATCTAAAAGGCGGGTAACCAGTTGGGATAGCAGAAGAACCGGGGCAAAGAGGGAGGGAGGCAGGAGGGCTTGGGCAGAAGAAAAGGTGGGCGTGACCGGCAGTCTAGACCAAGGGAAAAAGTCGGGGGAGAGGCAAGGAACCGGCATAGGGGGTCGAGTCCTTTTGGCGTGAAAAGAGGGGGGGGGGGGGATGTTAAACGTATTGGAGGGCCTCGATTGCTCGCCTTGGGCGGAAGTAAAGAAAAAAGTCTCATAAGTTCAGTCGGGAAAAATTCGAATCACATGCTAACTGCACTGGAAAAAAGGATCTTGGGTGAAAAAACTTCAAGGTCTCTTGGAAGACCACGTCGGAGGAAGATAGGGGGGTGAAAATAACCGAATCTGGGACACCACGGATTCATACCACAGAGGAAGATGTTGCAAAGAGGGGAGTATCAAAACACCAACCAAAAAAAAAAAAGGGTCGGAGGAAAAGATTTGGGGGCAGGAACCACGTTATTGGAGTAGGAGGGCCAGGGAAGGACTCATGGAAACCGGCAAAACTGGGGAAAAGAGAGAAGATCCGAAGCTGCAAGCCCGAGGAAGAAAAAGAGAAAACTTGGTTAGCAGCAAGATCCTCCGAGGGGAAGGGGGTCGGGGGGGAAAAACAATCATCAAGAAAAGACGAGTTTAGAGAGCTGGTGGGGAAAGAATCGTGATTGAGCTGGCTCAGGTCCAGCGCGCCATTCCGAACAAAAGGACTTTGATACACTTCGATCGGAGAAGACCATTGGGAAGATGAGGGGATACAGTGCCCAAAAGGGAACCCCAGTCTTCCGAAACCACAAATCGAACAGGCCGAGAGAAAGGTCCAAATGGGGGGTTTTGGAGAAGATAAGGGACCGCTTATGATGAAAAAAAAAGTAGTAGGATTAGAAAACAAAACACCCTAGGGAGAAAATCAAATTCAGCGAAAAATCCACTATGGAGGGACTCAAAGGGGAAGTGCGGTCCCCTTAAATAAGAGTGGGACTCGGACCCCTATTAAAGGGGGCTTGTGTGCGATAGGGGAAGCAAGGAAGGAGTTTTGAGGTCCGGAGACCAAGGAAGAAGTCTCCGCGCGGGACGCTCCAGAAAAAAGTCGGCGTAGAATGAAGAGGCCGATAAAAAGAGAATGGAAACTTTTTCCACATGTACACCATCCTGTAGATTAGGAAAAAGGTCGGACACCACAGAATCTGAGTCAAACGGAGATCCCGAGGGGATTACGAATCTTTGAAGTCACGGAACCATTTGGAAAGCTCGAGTTTTGGGTTGAGGGGCTTACCGTCGGCTACGAAAAAATGGCGTAGTTAAGGGGGTCCTTAAAGGGGGCCCATTTGGCGAGGAACCAAAGTGCAAACGGGGGGAGATCTGGGGGGAGAATCAAAAACACCGGGGGGGAAGATCAGGCAAGATGTGGGTTGGGAAGAAGTCCGGTGCGACAGGGCTTACGGAAAATAAACGGAGGGGGGGGCCTCAGAGGTTCTTCTTAGGAAAATCGGCCTAGGTGGTTATTTTCCGCAGGGAAAAGTCATTGAAGATGACACACCCGACACCCAGAACTGCGGCGAACCGGAACTTATTTGATAGAAAACCCAGTCGATACACCTCGCCCGTTGGGAGAGACAGGAAGGGGGGGGGGAGGGACCATGTCAAAGCATAAGGGCAGGGGCTCGTGAACAAGTGCGTGTACTGGCGAACGAAGGGGAATCGTGAATCGCGAAAGGAGGTAGGATGAACAAGTCAAAAGGTACGGGCTGCCACAAAATGCATAAAACTCAGAGCGGGTGGGGGAAAGGATGGCCTTCCTCGACAGGAATCTTTTACAAAACTTTTTGTGCGAACGGGCCACGTCAAAGGGGAAAATTGTCATTCTGACTCAACAGAAAAATTCGATGAAATGAGGAATTGAAGGAGGAGCCGGAACTCCATCCGAGAGGGGGGCAGAATGCACAGAGATCAACGACGGTATGGAATAATGGAAAAAAAAGGCATCTGGGAGGACTTAAAATAAAGGAGTTTCTGCAGGGAGAGCCCTGGAAAGGATCTCTAAAAGAGGCAAATGAGGAAGTGGGAGTTAAATCCTGGGCACCACAGCCCGGGAGGGGGAATAACCGGTCAACCTAAGAAAGGGTTATAGAGGGTGGACACGAAGTCTTGGAAAGTCCTCTCCATTATTCCGTTCTGGAGTCCGAGGAGTTGACTACTCCTAAGGACTAGAGCAAGTATCGCGACTATAGATAGAAAAAAGCAAAGGAAAAAAGAGATATCGAAGGAGAATTTCAGGAGGGGGAGCGGCCCAAAAAAAAAGGAATGTTCGCCGAAACCCGAAGCCAGAAGAACTCGGGTTAAAAAAAAAGGGAGAGCTACTGGACCCGCGCGCATTGCGAAAGTTGTTCAGGAGTGATTGAAAAAAAAACTGAAGAGGGAGGAGCCAAAAGGCTCAATAAAAGGCTGCGTGACTCGTGGCGCGAGAGCTCGAGGGTTGGGGGCGTCTCATTAACTTTCAAAGCTTTCTGCGGAAAGGGGCCTGAATTCAAATTTTGGGCCCAGAACGTCTGGATAGGGTTAAAAAAAATCTGGGAACTGCCACTTTAAAGGGGAAACAGGGGAGCATCGCGCCGAGGGGCCGGCGGGGCATCGAAAAACACTAAAGACATCAAAGATTCCGACAACTGAAAAAATTTAGTGCCGGAGGCCCAAAGTTGGGGGAAGGCTCAAGGGAAAATCCATGAAGGAGATATAAGAGGACAAGCGCACTTGCTGGCGGACGCGCTGGGAGGGGGAAACAAACTGGGACAATGGGGAAGGAAACGGCGAAAGACCATGAAAATGTAATCGACTCCCATAAAAAGATCTGAAAGACTTAGACATTTAGAAAAATCATGGGAGTTGAACGGGGTTAATCGTACATTGGGGGAACCAGGGTGCCCCTACGAAAAAAAGCATAAGGGAGAAGATAACACATTCAAGAAGGGGCTATCAGGGAATTATCAATAAAATCAAAAAAGTTCTCTGGGCTGAGAAGGTGGGAGGAAGGTTACTGGGAAGACCGGAAATCCTACAGGAAAATCTCCAAAACCCGCGAGAACAGAACCTCAACCGCCAAACCCGCATCATCATGAAAAGTCAGGCGCCTTCCGGGAATCGGAGAGCGAACGGATCAGGTGTCGTTCTCTTAGGGGAGTGCAAAGGATTGGAAAGCAAGTCAAGGCTAGAGATCCGTCGTGTACTTCCTGGGAAAAGCAAGGCTGCTAGGGAAACCGGGGATTTCAATCAATCAAAAAAGGAAGAATCTAAAATTGGCGAATTCGTCAGATCGTTGACGTCGCAGGAGGAGTATCCGGCGATGGGGGCAGCAGGGATACTGGGGACGGGAGCAGCCGGGGGATGGCAATTCTGCAAAACCTTAGGAGAGACTCTTGGGGGCTGAGGGTGTGCCTCGTCGAGGACCCCTGGAAGAAAAGGAAAGGTGTAACTTACGCTGAGAACACTGGAAGGGGACAGTCGGCACGCCAAATATTACCGCGGGTAGTCTGGTCGATCGGGGAGTGGGGGGGGGGGGGATTCACGAGGGACCTCAGAATTCCCTCGCCTTTGTGGAAGAGTGGTGGGGGGGACATAAGCAACGTGTTGAAAGAGGGCTTTTACAAACCTTCTGGTCAAAATATAGCGCAATTCTGGGGGAGTGAAACAGAGAGGGGATCTGGGAGGGGGAGTCTGAAAAAAGGGGTTCTTCGATTCGGATGGAAGAATTGAATGTTCTAACCGGTGGGGCGGAGAAACCAGATTGACAGTTCGTGAACTGCGAAGATCCAACCGCATGCGAGGAAAAATCATTTGGTTTTGCAAGACAGAGGTCGTCTGAAAGCGAACCTGGATCAATAGCTCATCACTGCGGAGGCGAACTGGGGAAGCGAAAAAAAAAGATGTGGAAAACTGCGAGGGTTAAAAAAAAAAAAAGCGTCGAGTTAGTTATTTGGGGGGGGTCGGGAAAGAGCTCGCAAAAAAAATGATTCAAAGCTTCTGAGAAAGATCGAGGAAACTGAGGGGAAAGAGAGATGAGGGGGGGCCTCGGAAAAGGCGATACGAGAAAATAAAGAAAAACCCCACAACCTCTGGTAAGCCGACCAGGGGGGAGGGGGTAAAACTCAAATCCAGGGTCTGAAAGGTAGCCCGAAAAGGTTCTGAGCATAGAAACGCTATGGGGAAGAAGAAACCGACCATCTCCCGGAGTCAAAACCACCAAAAGTTAGGGAGATCAGGAAGAAAGATTCGCACGAAAGAGACCTCAAAGAATGTGGAGGTCTTTCAACTGGGAATAGAAGAATACCAACGAAGATCGAAGTCCAAAGGAAATGGAAAGTTTTGTGGCAGGGGGGGCTCCGAGAAATTTGAGAGTGGGCGCATCATTCAGGAGGTATTCAGAAGAACACGTACTAAGAAGATTTGAAAAAAAAGCCTAAGAAAAAAATCAAAAGGGGTTCAAAGAGTCATGCATCCTTGGGGGGAATCATACAATCAGTGGAAACTGAGTACTGAGATGAAAGAAAAACTTCAAAAAAAGAATTCAGAAGTCTCGTGGGTATTGATAAGAGTCTGTGCTGGAGAAGAGAGTCAAAGGGGGATCAAAGGGGGATCTCCCCCCACAGGGACATTATTTTTCTGAAAACAAAAACAGCCCGAGCGAAAGGGATCCAGACCGGCAGGGTCCAGCGCTCGTGCAACGCATGTACAATGCACCAAATGTTCGGGGAAGGTCGGAAATTAAGACCAAGGAGCTCTCTCGAAAGGCGGGACATTCAAGAAGGTCGAAAGCGACATAAGTAAAGGCAGTTTTTGTGCGGAGGGGGTCCAGTGCAAACGCAGGGCGACGAGCCGGAAAGCGGCATTTTTGTAAAAAAAGGGTCGATCGGCATTGGCAAGAACCAAAGGATGATCGAATTTAGTCCTTAAAACCCAAAGGAAACCGAAACTGCGTAAAAAAAAAAAATTGAGAGATTCGAACAAGACGTCGAAAAGGCAACTGTCCCGGAAGGGGGAAGGGGGTCTGGGGGGGGGGGGAACTCGGAGATGGCGGAGACTTCGAAAGCCGGGCCGGGGAGGGGTGAGCGAAGAGACGGGGTCAAAGTAACTCCAACTAAACACTCGACCGATGGGTCTTATGGGACCTCTCATAAAAAGAAGCCCGAAAAGACATTAAGGGGTTCGGAGGAGTTACCGCGTCGAGCAAAAAAAAAAACAGGGAAGAAAAAAAATTAGGGAGAAAACGGGGAGTCAAGATACATGTCGGTAACTTTATCCGGAAAAATGGAAGGGGGGGATGGAGGCCCGGGCAAAAATCTTTAATGGGGTTTAGGGAAAGAATTCCTTTCTCTCTTATCGTTTCAAAAAGCTTCAGCGAGGAAAAAAGCGGCCCGCATCGAGATTTTAGGAGAGGGGTCTTCCAAAAAGGGATTCCGAAAAATCGGAAGGGGGACGAAAAAAAGGGGGGGTAGGAAACTCACTTCACGATCGGAGGGATAGGGACCTGAAAAGAATAGGTGGGGAAGACCTGGGGAAAAAAGTCGAGAGGGCTGAAAACCATAAAAAGGAGCTTCCGGGGAGTAGAACCAAGGACAGAAGCAGAAAAAGGACCCGGGACTATTTGACCCGGAACATCGACACCGACGGGGGTACAAAGGCATAGGGAAAGCACCAAAACCTCGAACAGTAACCTGGTCTGAGAGAGGAACAACCGGGAAAATCGCCAATTCTGCCGGTGAAAAAGAAGTGTATCCGGAATCACCAAAATGTCCTTTCCCTGGAGAGGAACCGAGGCTCAGGTCTTTCTGGGGGGGCTACAGGTGAGCGGGGCTGGGAATCTAAGTGATTTCCGGGGGGGGGAGGTGGAGAGGGTCTAAAACGCCGGATCTAACGATGAAGAAAAAAGGATGCAGTGAGAATACTAAGAAGAAAAAAAACACAAAAGAGGGAAGGAAAGAAAAGGAAAAAAAGTCTCCACTCTAAGAAACGATTCAGGAAATGGTCGGAAAAGGGCCCCACGCCGGGATCCAAAAGAACAATCAGGTTCGGCGCCGAATCTAGAGACCCACCTTATGCACAATCATGGTCGCCTGGAGAAAAAAAAAAAAGGAAAAAAGGCCTACCGGGGCAAATCAAAAGCTGGCGAGAGGTGGCAAAACTCTCGACTTAGAAGCTTAGCAAGCTTTGGGCCTGATCTCCACGTTGAAAAGGACCATGGGGCCCCAGACGTCGGCTGTGAACCATCTTCAACTTTGCCAAAAAAAGGGCTGCGGCTAAGGAATCGACCGTATCGGGAACAGTCTGGAAAGCGAAAACAAATCATCACCTATTAGCAAGAGAATCCAAATCAGGGTCTGGTTTCCGTTTACAAGAAACAGCAAAAAAAACCATGGGTCGAAAGCGGGAATCTGGAGGCAGGGGATAAGGGACATACCAAAATAAGGGAAAATCGGGAAAAGGCGGCACAGAACTTGAGGGGACGCAGGAAAAAAGTTTGGGAACTCCATAAGGAACCAAAGGGGGGACTTCTTACCATAAAAAAAATTGAAGTCGGCGGATACATAAAAAAAAAAAAAGGGAGATTGGGGATCACGGGGGAAAAAGATAAGAAAAAAAGGGTGGGGATGCTCGATAGGGGGGGTCATTGGAGAAAAAGGGAGGGGCTCGAATCATGGTCACGGGGGAAAGAAAAGGAGAAAAAAAAAAATGGCAGAACGGGAAGGGGTGGGAGCAAGAAGTCATCGAGTTCGGGGTCGAGTGGTAAATGGGTAAATAGTGCAGAGGAGCCCTCGAGAAACCCGAGGGGGGACCTCCGCCCCCGAAAGGCCTGACGGATCATATTGAAATCGAACTCAAAGAACGCTCAAAAAAAAAAATACCCGTGGGCGGTTAAAAATTGTGAAAGGCCTGAGACTGCTGGGACAGAAAAGGGGGGGTACAAGAAAGGGGTTGAAATAAAGGACAAGTCCGCCAGGACTTGGCGATTCGTCTACGGACTCTATTGGAAGATAAATAAGAAAAAAGGAGAGCTATAAATAAGAATCAGAGGGTGGAAACCTCGATTCTGGAAAGAAGAAAAGTCTAGGAAGAAGAACGTTTTTCAAACAATATAGTACTCGAAAAGAGGTAAAGGCTTTTGAAAGCATCTAATACTGGAGAAAAAAACTGAGAAAAATTTGAATGTATGTCGGGAAGGGGGGGGGGGGGGGAGAAGGCTCTAAAGTCCCGCGGGCATAAACTATGGAAAAAGGGTGTAACGTAAGGGCTAAAAAAGGAAAAAGGAAGCCTGTCGGGAAAAAAAGGTTTAAGAGCTTCTAAGGATGGGGTAGGATCCACAATATAGTTTTAACCGACGAAATGTGAGGGGGAATTCTTGGGGTGGAATCGGGGGGGGGGATCTTTCAGGGGGACTTAAAGGGGGCCTCGAAGACCGGGGCGACAAATCTTCAGAGGAAAGAACAACAGGTGCTCTGGGAGAGAAGGCCGTCTTCGAGGGAAAAAGTTCGGGTAAGGGCGAACTTGTGCGCTGGTGGGAAATTTCTGAGAAAAAGGGGAACATGGAATTCGGAGAAAAGCTCCGGAGGATCAAGACAGAAAGCCGCACAGAGAAAAAAGGGGGGGGGGGGGTGTGTGCGCAATGAAAGGATACTGCGGGACCGTATAGGAAGACCTCACGAAAGTAGGAAGGGACACCAGCTGGGGGAAACCCAGAAATCGGGGGGAAAAAAAGCTCAGGGTGAGGCCCAAAAACGAGGAAAAAATAAGGGGGGGGGGGGGGGGTTCTGGCGAAAGAGATGGTATCACGTCTGGGGACCATCACGTGGATTCGAAGAGGGATAAAAACAAGACAACAACGGGAGGGAGGAAAAGAGAGAGGAAGCTCTCCGCATCGAATAGAACAAAGAAATGGCTAAAAAAAAAAGGGGAAAAAAAACTTTGGCCTACCATACTCGGGACACCAAACGCGCAACAAAGCCCAATAAAGAGGGTCGGGAAAGGGAAATATAGTTGCCAAATGCCGGTCGGGGGGCCTTGGAGAAAGAAGAACCAGAACGACTTGTCCTCAACATCAAATTCTAGGGAGGGAGAAACTCCGGAAGGTTCTGGAAAAAACGGAAAAGGGGGAGAATCCAGGTCTCATGGTGATCAAGTTTACTCCGGGGTCTCAAAGAGTCCCTGCAGAATCTTCCGAAACTGAAGGGGAGAGAAACTTGCAAAGTAATAAAGGAGGGGGTTGTCCGACCTGCGAGAAGAATTGTTGGGTGATTGTAAGAAAGATGGAAGGGCCATTAAAGAAAACTGGAACAAATTAAAAGGCACCACAAAAAAAGGAAGGAAAAAGCCGGTCAGGGGGGGAAGCGGGACATACAAAAGCAATAAATGTTTAAGAGAGGGAAGCCGGGAATCCAAATAACTATCTGTATCCTTCCGTAAAGGTCCATTGGAGGGTGGGGACGCGTTTGGTATCCGGACCCCATGAAGAAGTTAAGAACGGCGGAAAAGGGAGCCTGGAAAAGGAAAAAAAGATGGGGGACACCAGTTCCCGAGATCAGAACCTGAACTCAACCTGTCTTTGGGTATCCGGGAACCAAAAGGGACCTGAGAGGGGGGAGTATAAGGAAAGCCGCATGTAGGGGTAAAAGGAAACCGCGACCATAAAGGGTAGCGGGTGCACAGGTGTGGAAAGGTTCAAGCGGTCAATAGGAAACGTCCGGCGAAAAAAACGATGAGGGGGGCGGCGGGGGGGTCAAAAGAAACTTGGGAAATTGGGTGCAAACCAAAGTTAGGAAAAGCAAGAAATTAGTGGCACAAGCGAGTCCAAAAATAAATTCGAGAGAGAAAAACTCCTTTCTCGTTAGTCCGGAATACGAGGGGAAGTCAGGGGACCGGGGAAAGATTCCTGATGGAGGGGAGGCGAATCGTTATTGAGGTAAGTTAACAAAATC
>Ga0179593_1558618_pt1 | contig 16142 bp, 21 predicted proteins | sample CZODoug2_1_08_16_FD_185931 | JGI IMG/M metagenome (GOLD analysis project Ga0179593, IMG submission 185931) | Vadose zone soil fungal communities from Angelo Coast Range Reserve, California, USA - CZODoug2_1_08_16fungal (PacBio error correction) | ecosystem: Environmental > Terrestrial > Soil >...
AGGTGCGAGTCGAGGACTGGAGGCTCTGATCGAGTTTTTCGAAGAATCTATCGAAAAGAGCGCGTGAAAAGGAAGAAATTTTGAACTGGCACACGGGAAACCAAATGCATTTTCGATTGGATGGGGGGGGAACTATTCCAGGAGACACTATTCATTAGGGCAACAGCGGGGGAGGAAGATTTATAAGAAAGGGACATTCACTGCGCAGGGGGCCCTAGATAATCGCATTGGGGGCCGCGAGTTTCTGTTAGAAAAAATCGGCGAAAAAAGGCCACCTTCTGGACGTGGTTGGCGAGGGGTTGTATTGGAATTTGAAGCAGGCAATGTAAGACACCGGGTTGTAAAAAAAAGTTCAGAGAAAAGGGGGTGACGCGGAAAAATAACCAGTTTAGGAGCAAAGGTGGCGCGACGTTCTGTGTGAGGACGCGTAAGGAAGGCGGCGTGACGAGGGAAGTTTCTGTGAAGGGGAGGCGGAAGGGGTCGGTGGAGAGGAAGTCATGGCAATTTCGCCGGGAGAGGGGGGGGGGCCAGCAAAGATTGATTACTTTGGTTCAAGGCATCTAACCTATGTGCGAATGAAAAGAGAAAGAAAAAACCAAAGGGAAAAGAGAGAGATTCTTGCTGTTCTTAAAAAGCAACAAAAAACAGATTGAGGGGGAAAAGTAATCTGGCTCCATTCCCCTTCCAAGAAACTGCACCAGACGCAACGAACTCGGCTTTTCAACAAAAAAAAAATTCAAGGAAAAAAAAAGAAATTCAACACACCAGAACGGAGCCTTCAGGCAAAAAGGCCAAGGGGGAAGTCTTTGAAGATTGAAACTTGAAGCGTACACAGTGGCATTAAACTTCGGGGGGAAGCGGATAACAGAGAGGGAAGACATATCCTGCGGTCCATCGGCCACAATCGATAAAAATCAAAAGGACAGAAAAGATCAAGGATTAAGGTCGGAGAATCAGCTTAGCGCTCAATTGCAAAAAAAGGATAGGGGGGGGGGGGTAAAACGTGCGTCCCAGGGACCACGCGGAAATGGGGGCCCACCCCTAATGATAGTGTAATCAAGGAAGGGGGGAAAGGGAAGGGTCTAAAAGAGCATACAATCATGTGGTTCCCGTAAATGCAAAAATAAAAAAGGGGCGGGGAATACAGAAAGAAGATGGTTGGGGATATATTCGCTGATCACAGAGAAAAGGGAAGAAAACCTATCGCGCACTCGAAATGTAAAAAGGATCTCAAATTGTGGGGGGAAAAAAACCGCGGAAAAAGGGGGGGTCTATTGGGTTTAGAAGACGCGCTGCGACCTTAATCATCAGGGAGGGAGGAAAAAAAAGCCTTCTGATAACAAAAAATAGTGAGCGTTTCCGTCATCATGAAGCGGGTCATCTTCATACATCACCAAGGGCCCAAAAGATTGGGACAAAGAAAGCAAACTCTCGAAAACTCGAGATCGACAAGAGGAATAAAAAGAAAAAGACGAATAAATCGAAAGCAGGCAACCATTTCTTGGAAGAACGACTGGACTCAAAAGCGGATTCGAGGAAACAAAGGGGTACCAGAGACCTAAAAGGTCCTGGAGGTCGAGAATGCAGAGGAAGCACGAGGGAAAAAAGGGAAGGGCCACCCCAATTACCGTGCCGCGATGAAAACACGGGAGTTTTTTCGGCTAAGCGTTCATGGTAATGAAGTGGCTCTCCACCACACAGTAAAGTCGGGTCCTCTGAGCTAGTCGCGTAAGATTTATTTTTTCAGGGTTGCGGTTGGATTAGTCGCCCAAAGACACCAAGAAGTGCGCCAACCGCCACAAAGTATCTTTAAAAAGAGGACCAAAAATTGAAAGAGAGCTGAGCACAAAGTCCAATTTCTCAAAATCAGAAGGCTCAACAAGGCAAATCGACTCCCGCCGAGAGAAGACCCCCAATCTTAATTCGTACAACAAAGGGGAAAAAAACGAATCGGAGACCATCGAGACACAACAGTACCACAGCTAAAAAAAAGAAGCAGAAAGCCAATGAAAAACGCAGTTAAGTAATAGGTCGCAGGCTCATCCGAAGCACTAAAAGAACAAAAAAAGGCTGCCTCAACAGGACTTGGTACAAAGCTATGGAGAAGGGGTAAGAAACGATAATCAAATGGGGACTGGGCTGCGGCTCCGGAAAAGTCGCAAACGCCATCTGAAAAACGGAAAGGGGAGAAAGATTTGAAATGGGGGATGGGGGTCGTGGACATGGTTGAGACTTGTGATGCGGAGAGACGCCTGCAGGGGAAGGGACGTTTTGGGGCAGAAAGAGAGGAAAACGGAAGTCTTTCTTATCGTAATCGGTAAAATCGCGAACTGCGTAAGCAAACATCACATTCGGGCGATGGAGCCCCGCAGGGGGGCGAAGGGGGTGGACCGGAAAAAGGCACGTTTTGGCAGGTTGGGAAAAAGCTGTTCCATGGAGGGTCAAGACACAGACCTGTGAAGGTATACGAATGGAAAAACTGAGACCAGGCCTCACCGCGATTGGACAGCGAAACAAAACTTCACAGACATAAGAAAATGTGAGAAAGAATGTCACGTGGGGGAAATCTCCGTCTGTTCTTAACTAATCTGTTGGGGGGGGGGGTGAAAAAGGAACCGTTTAGACCGCCGGGAATACATTGTAAAGCTAAAATGACGGGGAAGACTAGAGGTGAACATCTGTGGGAAAGAAAGTCCAGACCGTGTATTTGAAAAACATTGTGGGGTCAGCGAGGGGAACTGTTAGAGGGGAGAACACAGGGTGAAGGGGGGGGGGGGAGAATATTCCAGGAATTTTAAGGGGTTAAAAGACACTTGAAAACTTGTCCGGTTCGTGCAATCCACAGAGGTATTCTTCACTTGCCGACTAAGGAAGAAGGAGGAGGCGAAACGAAATTGAAACGGAAAGGAAACCTAAAAGTACAGAAGATTTTGACATGGGTCTGAATGCAGTTTTGAATCACAAGGCCGCAGCGCTGTTGGGGTTAGTGCTTGCTCCAAAAAGTGGGGAAAATCACTCGTCACCGGGTCGAGTGTTGAGGAGGAGGCCCAGGAGCAATAACAGTCACAGTGCTAAAAACTGAGGAGGAGGAAAAAAGATTTCAGAAGTGTATCAAGACCAAAAAACGCAACTTTAAAACAGTGAGAGCTTTCCGAGGGAAAAGGGGAGAGGGAAGACAGAAAAAAAAGACTGCGGCCGAGGTTTGCGCAGGAGAATGATGAAAAGTCAGCGGTAACGGGAGAAGGTCAAGGGGAAAAACGGGAGAAGCCAACCGAAACCGATGGAGGATGCCCCGAGGAAATGGAACCTGAGTTTCAGCACGAAATCGGAAATCGACAATGTCTGTTGGAAATCGCGACGACAACTTGCGAAACAGAAAATGGGGGGGGCCATCGAGCAACGAAGAGAATTGGAACTGACACAAAATTGGCATAAAAAACTAAAAGGACCCTTAGAAACAAGGGGTCAAACGGCGGTCCGTCCATTCCTAGGAGTGAAGAAGAAAGAGGGAAAGTTGAAGTCGCAGTACAGCGTAAAATCCACCATATAAGCCCGTTCAGAAACAGACGAGCTTGCCTAAAAGAACCATACAGAGAAACGGAACAAACTAGGGGGGATTTGCAAAACGTTGGAAGAAACGAGAAAAGCGGGAGTCTCGCAGTACTACTCCGGGAAGCTTTAAGGTAACTACCATTGAAAAAGCTGGGGAAAAAAAAAACGGGGAAAGGACCATTGAAAGGGGGAAATTGACCTGCGTTCGACATCTGTCACAAGGGTTTGCGAGGAGGAATGGGCGATTTATAAGGGCAAAAGGAACGAATCCCCGAACTAAGTAGAGAAAAAAGAATTCAAAAAGACGTTGTTGCGGGAAAAAAAAGTCAACCTCGGAGGGGGAGGATACCACAACTGCTACAACCGGTTGAGTGAAAATTAAAAACGCAAACAGGGTGGGGGGGGGGATCTAAGCAGCTCACCAACATCCAAGGGGGGACAAAGAGAAGAACTACAGATAGCGAAGTGATACTCCTGGGACCAATTCTGGGGGAAGGGATCAGGTTGGCGAACTCTTTTTTTGTTAGTATTGAGGCAAAGCTTCTGAGGGGAGTAATCTTGGAAGGGAATCTTAGGGGAGAATTTTGGGCTTGAGGCAGAAGGGGTTCGGCTTTGCGAAAAATTGACTTTGCGCGGAGGTAGTCGTAGTGAAAGAGCTCCTTGTAAAAGGTAGGAGGGGGTCAAGAAGGCGGGCGCGTAGTGCAGTTTGAAAAGATGAAAAAAAAAAGCGGCGACGCGAAATTGGGAAAAAAAAATGTGAAAAAGCGGAGAATTTAATCATAGGGAGATGGAATATCGTAATAGAATGTGGGGGGGTCGTCAGAAAAGTGGGGGAAGCTGGGGGATATCGGACGCTCGTACGGAAGGAAAAGCAAACACAAAATAAAAGGGGGACGCCGTAAAGCCAAGGGGGGGTATTGGAAAAAGAAAATGACTGGCTTGTTTTTGGGGGGGCCGCTCAACCATGGACGAGAAAAGACAACCTTGCTGGCTGAGAGGAATCGCGGGGCTGTTTCAGATTGTGTAACAAAAAGCACTACTGCTGAAAAGTTGGGACTTACTTGCGAATTAACAGTGTGGGAATATCGAGAAGAGCAAAGAAAGCTAGCTCTTAGAAAAGAAATTCGGAAAATTCTGAGAAGGGCCGGAGGCGGTGTGGACCGATCTGCAAGGAGGGGAGGGGGGGAAGGCAGGTTCGGTGAACAAAACTTGCAAATATCGCGGAATACGTGGTTTAAAGTGGGAGAGACAAGAAGAGGGGATGAGGTATGAACGGGGCCTCATGCGGGGGGTGAGTAAGAGCACAGTCAATAAAGGAAAACTAGGTTGTCTTGGGCAAAAGGGATATACGCGCTACAAAGGATGTCGTCGCTGAAGTAAGCGGGTGGGTACCGCCCTGCGAAGCTACCATCCACATTGGGGGAAGAAAATGGTGCATATGGCATTTGACGGAACAAAATGCATTTTGCAAAGGAGGAAATAGGGCGAGACCCAAAATTCCTTAGGGGGGGGCAACAGCGGAGCGCCTGGAAGAAACGCATGACATGATGGGAGAGAGGTTCAAGCCTACCGTGCGCGCATTGCCGGGGGGGAGGAAGTGTATGGGTCGAAAGGCTACAATCGTCAAAAAGAGTGGTGTGGGAAAAGGGACGCGCGGGTGCGGACTCCCAATGTGACATCTCCGAAGGGTATGGCACTTTTGGAGAAGGGTTCGCTACGTGCACGGCACCAAGAAAAAGAGAAGCGTAGGTCTGGGTGTTGAAAAAAGACTTTCTGTGCTGAGGAAGCGGAGGGGGGAAGACTAGTCTGTTGAGGAGCCGCCGCGGAGATGGCAAGTCAAGGGGACAGGGGAGAAGAACTGGAAGCCAGATTACTTGGGTTCCAACCGCATCTAACCTAAGGGTTTTTAACGGAAGAATCACGAGAAAAAACCAACAACTTATGAAGGAGATATGCTGTCCGGGTTTCCTTCGCCAACCCTTATAAAAAAACCACATTAGGGGTAGTGCGGTTTCCAAAGTCCAGGGCCGAACTTGAACAAGGGAAGGAAAGAACGCACAGAAAACAAAATGTCTTCCCAACAAACAGAAAGCCTGCTTCCGCCGCTTAAAAAGAACCAAATTCAACTGAAAAAAAGGGGTAAAAGGGGGGGTAAGAAAGAAAGGAATCGAAGGGGGGTCTTGTTGCCGAGTGCAATTCCGCGAGTGGACAAAGTAAAAGTGACGTCGTAAGATGGACATTGCAGGGGGGAAAACTCAAAGAAAAAAGAGGTCCATCGAACCAACCAAAAACCGGCAGATTGGCCACGCGCGAAATCGGGCTTAATCTCAAACATGGAGGGGAAACGCCGTAGGCGATCTCTCTTAGATCACGGGAAGGCGGGTGGTTAAGGGAGGGACGGGGGGAAAAAACGGAGGAATGGGGGGGGGGCCCCCAAACTATCAAGGACAACCATGACTGTGACAGAAAAAGGAGAAAGGAGTTGGTTACTCACTACAGTGCGGCGGGGGGGCCACAAAGAGCAGGACATGGGACCTATTGGTGGAGGAGGAGGCCAAAGTTCAAAAGCAAAAACTCAAAAAAAACCTGAACCCTCCCGAAAGGTAATCTCGACGGGCGAAAAAAAGGGGACCAAGAGAGTGTCCAAGAGGTTCCCAAGAGGGGGGGGACGATGAGAGTCACTTAAAAGAAACTACTCAGAGGACATTCCAGAGGGAAGGAATCCAAAAAAAAATAAGCAGCGTACCCCGAAAAAAAAGGCCCGTATTTGCCCCGGCATTTTGGGGTCAAAATGGAAAAAAAAAAAAAGGGCTGCCAATTCAGCTATCGAAACGGGTGTATTCAGTCCAGCAGTGGCACAATTTCTGCAACCGCTGAAATGGTTGTCGGTCTCGCCAAAAAACGTTTAAGAGACTAGCAAAAGAACCTAAAAAGAAATTGAAGAAGGTTCCGCACAAGGCCGAGGACAGGATTAAGGAGCCAGAAAATTCCGGCCAAAGAGGGGACAGCAGGGTTTTCCTGGACTTGTCGGGAACCTTGTATGGAGAGAAAAAAGGAAAGTCTCAAATCATAAGGCGCAAACGAGGCCTCCAGATTTTTGTTTGGAGGGGGCGACTAAAGAAGTCCGAATGAAAGTCCACAAGTTTCTTGCAGAAAAAAGGAGCTGTCTCAATAGCCCTAGCAATTGGGGAGTAAGAAATGAACCGACCGGGGGTCGGACGCACTCATCAACCAACATTCAAAACCCCGGTTTCGCTAAAAAAATAACGGCGACCCAGTTGAAACCCGCGAACAGAGTCCGAGATGTGGAGGGGGCTAACGCTCCAGATCCCAAAAAAGTCCAGTCGCGCAAAGGACGTTGACCAGCATCGAAAACAAATGGAGTCACACTAATAAGAACAGGTAATAAGGGAGCCGAAAGGGAAACGCACAAAGAAAAAGGGGGAAGAAAGAGGAAAAGCAAGACCTCCCGCCGTGGTCAAATACTCAGTATAACGATCACCAAAAGATATTTCAGGGAAGGGCGGAATGCGAAAAACGTAAGGAGAAAAGGGTTTGCACGAAAGAAAAAGCGCGCAGGTTGCTGAAAAGAGTTGAAGGGAGGCATAGTTTCACATGTTGGCCCCGGGGAACACGCAGACTCAGGTGGAAAGTTTTTTGCAGCCCAGGACCGGGCGGGGGGAGTTTGCCTGAAGGTTCAGAAGGGGGTGAAAAGCGCTCCACTCGCGAACTTCAGGGAAGCCTAAAAAAAAGACGAAAGAAGGACATGGGGGGGGAGTCGCCAAAAGGGGGGTTGAGAGCAAGGGGGGGGAAGGTTGTTCCAGCTGAGTGAAAAGGGTGAGGACGGGAAGGATAAATGCAAACCTGAAGTTAATAATGAGGGTAAAAAAAACGATGCTTTAGCCGGCACTTCAAAAGCCCATAAAAAAGAGGCAATGTGTCGCACATGTCTGGTGGGCGAGATAAACATTTCTTAACGGGATGATCTGTTTCAAAGCTGGTTGAGCATAGGAAGAACCGGCCATTCGATACATGTCCATCACGTATGGAGGGAACGTTGGGAGAAGAGGAACCCAGCAGGTATGTTGATGCAGCGGGGTTGTAGGACAGGAAAATTGGTCAAAGGAAGGCTGTAGGATTCCTCGGGACGATGGGGACAAAAGAGTTCAGGTAAGAGCCCGAGGGGACGTGCTTTTTGAAAATGTAAACCAACGTCCCGCTTTCAAGATTTGTGAAGGGGAAATCCACGAAGTTGGGGGTAGTTTGCCGAATACCATTCATAGGGGGGTCAAAACGGGGCGCGCCCAAAAGGGGCCGCGGTAGCCTCGGGGGAAGGGGGGGGGGGGCGGGAAATGTCGCACCAGGGCAGCATGCGGGGGGAAGTTTAGGGGGTGAGGGACAGAGAATGGTGAAGCGGCGATGAAAAAACGTAAATTTCGTCTTGAAAGTGGACAGAGGAAAAAAAAGAGGAGGAAATAGATAGATTTCTGTTTGGGTAGACTCCTTGTAAGAGCGGGGCAAATGACCGTCTCGCAAAAAAAGGGAAGAAAAGTCCTCAAGCACTAACCCCACAGCGAGGGATTCAACGGGGGTAAAAGGAACGAAAAATTGACATCTTAGTACCGTCCCTGCAGACAATGTGCGCCAAAAATGAAGACTTATTCTGTCATGAAAAGGATCCCAATCCTGAGTTATTAAAGCGGAGGGACTATGTGGAATTTCGAAAAAAAATGCTTAATCCTTACCTTAACAGCGGATTATTCGGGGGCAAGACAGAAGCCGACCTCACGTCGCAGCGGCAGGTTTAAAACAAACCTACACGGGCTTGACCGCTGCAGAAAAGAACAGAGGTCACGGATTCTCCGAGACATTTAGTCAGACAATGTGAGAGAGGCGGGATCGATCCACATCTCACCTGGCCAGAATAATCGTTCAGCGATTGAACAGAAAAGACGAAACTATGAATGTTTCGAACACAAAATCCTGAGTGAGGAGGAAGGTGACTACGCCGCTGAACAGCATCGGGAATGGAGGGTGGTGTTCTCCGGAAGGACAGAAAAAAAGGACTACATGTTGAGACATTGTAAAAGGAAAATACCAGGTGGGGGGGAAAACCTTCAAAACTGAACAGGCGCGGGCAACATTTCAAAAAGGGGGTCTCAGCTCATCCCTTGATTCAGGGGGGAAAGGGGGTAGTGGATCGTCGGAAAAACCGGATGAAAGGGACTCCGGAAGAAAAGATAAGAACACCGGGTCTGAAAAAACCCACGAATAGTAGAAGTGGGGCAAACGCCCGGGTAACCATGTGTATGCCCATAACCATTTGACAGAGTTAGTCAGCGAAGGGCACCGCCAAGAGAGTAGAAGGCACAAGGAGGAAACCCATTCAGCGAACGTGGGAGGGGAAGAGGTTCTAAGTAGCTTTGACACAATGACTGGCGGGGAAGGAGCCGTTTTTGCTGCCGCTGGGGAGAGGTTAAGTGCAGCCGGCTACGGATAGAGGACACCGGGTCTTAAAATTGGGGGTATTTTTGGGAGAGGGGACAACAGGTCGAGCTTTGCGAACAGTGGGGGGGGGGGGGGATACGGAGCATGGCTAAGGGGACAAAATTTAGCGCTTACGCATGGTTGCTGGAATTGGGGGGGGGGGGGGGGAGGGGGGGGAAGATGGCGGTTTCGATTGCATTGGGAATGAGGAGGGGACGAAGCGAAGGGGGGGGGAAGACAGCGCGAGACTTAATCATAAATTGAGATTGGTATGAATCAAAAATTGGGGGCGGGGTCTCGCAAAACGCTGGCTCGAGCTTAAAAGGCAAGAAAAATAAAAAAACCGACGCGACGCGAAAAACGATATTTATTTTACAAGCGAAAATTGAATGGGGGGGGGCCCACCGAGAACATGACGAGCAAGGCAGAAACTTGCTGAATTGCGGAAAGGGGGAAAGAGGGGGGGCTGGTCATAATGCATCTGTTCAGGTAGGGCTGCTGCTTCAATGTAGGGAATCCAGGGGAGAGTACTGGAGAAAGGGGGTTGGCTCAAGACGCGAAAAAGTCGAAAGAGGGGGAGGGGAAAAGACAAAGAATTGGTGATCCGGTGTAACCGAGGGGGAGGCATATTGTCAATCATTTGTAAGCTCTCTCGGTCGTTGAAAAAAAGGGGGAGAAAGAGAGAGGGAAATAAGGGATTGCGGAGAAGACGCGCGTGGCTTTGGAAGGAAAAATCCTCGTTGGGGGGGGGGGAGGGAACAGCACTTGGCGCGCGAAGCAAAGAGCGCCGCATGATAACGCTTTCAAATCTCTACTCACCCACGGGGGTTGGGAGAAAGGGGGAAGATTATTAATGGGAGGGATCTGCGGCGGCGCGAGGGGAAAGGGAACGCCTATAATCTATCCAAACATAGAAAATGGAATTGCGCGTATGTGTGGGAAAACTGTCCAAGGGAACCATAGCGGCGGAATTTCCGAGAAAGAAAATTTAGTGCATGACCAGGCTAGAAAGTCATAAGTTGGGTCAACATAGGGAAGCCTTGGGGGTGTTGAGAAAACTGCAAATCAGGAGCAGGGTTAGATATCGTCCAAAAAAAAGAATACCGAAAGTGTCGGTCAGCAAGGGGGGGTCAGGCACGTCAATCGCCGGGGTCTGTACGTGGGGGCGAGGACTGGTGAAAGGGGGCGGCATCATTTGCTCCGCAAATGTTCTCCGACGAGGCCAGGGTACAGAACAATTTCTGGGCCAACGCGGTAAGAAAAGAGCCGCTAGGTCATTTTCAATCCCTCCCAGAGGACGCAGGAGTGAGGGGGCGAGGGAGGAAGCGTCTGTGACGCAGGAATTCCTGGGGTTGGGGGGAAGGGGATGGGAAGGAAGGGGTTGGACAAGGTTCGAGGGCAACTGGACCATACTGGGGTCCCAAACCTGCATCTAACCTAAATGTTTGGCATGGCGAGAACGGAGAGGGAACAGAGAGAGAATTCTGCAGGTGGTCATTTCAAAACACATTAGGGGGAAAAGGACTCGACCGGCGCCGGCCTGAACCGGGGGAAAAATGGGGAAAAAAACCGCGGCTGGGAAAACCAACAGAAAAAGTCCAACGCCAGAAGGGCGTACGCACCAGAACGTCGGTCCATTAAAAAAGCCGAAAAGGGGGAGCACGTCTTTCTCGCCGTCCGAGATGACAGAAAAGGTTATACCGTCAGATTTCAAACATGGGGGGAGCAAAAAGAAGAAATCTTAAAACACCACGACAGCCAGTAGGATCAGAGAAAAAACAGACAAACTAGCGCGGCAATGAGATTACGTAAAACAAGTCAGATCTCACAGTGATCTCCGGATGAGGTATAAAAAAAAATCGGCAAAGCACGCAGGCAATTTGGCCGAAGAATGATATTAAGGGGAAGGAAGTATCGTTATAAAGATGCAGGCCTAGAGACACTATTTAAACTTAACATTGGAGGAACCTAAGAAAGGGACATGTTGAAATAATTTTTGGATAGATTCGACAAATGTACCAAGAAGAGCCGACCGCAAAAGACAAAAAGACTGGAGCGTTAACGGCTTCGAATTTCGCGCAAAAAAGGGGGGGGGTAGAGACCGAGCTTGTTTCTCATGCGCTGAGAGGAGCAAAGATGCCTGTGACCCTTCCTTCACAAGAGGGAAGGAATTCAAAAAGCCCAGCTCTTCTTCTCGTGGAACCAAGAATAAATTGGGGGAAGACGAAAAATGACTCGCGCGCGCGGGGAAACAATGCTGAACAATGCTACGAGGTTCTTCTCCAATGCCTAAAAGGTCTTGCAAGAGCGCCTCTCTTGGGGGGGGGGCTCGGATTAAAAAAAGATCTCGGAAGTCCTTGCGCAGAAAGACATGCGCAAATCCTGAAGAAGGAAAACAGACTAGCTCCGGCAAAACAGGAGGAAAGAACACGGATACCGTGCCGCGCAGTTCCAGAGCAAGGGGGGCGGAATGGTAATGACGGGTGGCCAAAAAAAGAAAAAAAAGAGGAACCTCAAAGAGGGGATAAAAAATCATATCGGACGCGAGAGACAGATTTAAAGTTGTCAGGGGGAGGGTCCAAGGGAATCCGCGCGGACCGATAGGAAGGAAACCCCAGGAAAACCGTGTATTGATAAAGAAAGAGAATCAGAGATTAAAGTGAAAAGCTTATCAAAACATGCACAGGACGCAGTCGCCGCACTCATCAATTCTCCAAATCTAAAGAACGCGCAAGGAACCCCAATCTTGAAAAATCCGAAAAAGTCTGAAAAACAATGGGGGGGGGGAGAGGGAAAGGGGGATAAAAGTCCGCAGCAAAGCCCAATGTCAAAAGAACGCTCCGAAAAAGATGAAAAGCACACCCAACAAAGGGTATCAAGAAGAAAAATGTAGAAGGGGCACTCATCTCATCCTCACGGGGGTCGAATAAGAAAAGAACAAGGTCAACCGACAGTAATTGGTCAAATCTCTTGAACTAGGGGGAACAGTAACCCACCGCGCAGCTCGGGAGGCGCATAGGGACTGTAAAAGTCGTTGCAGCACTCTAAGAAGATGCCCAAGGAATGCTGGAGAGGAATTGGTAGGAAAGGGTTTTGAGCATTTTTGAGGAGGCAAGGGCGCGAGCCGAAGTTGAATGTGGAAGTTTTTTTCACAGCCCAAAGAAGGGGGGGGTAATGTATCGGGAAGAGGGGAGTTAGGACGGGGGAAACGATGGTTTGGACCTTACGGGCACAAAATAGAACCTAATAAAGGGGGGGGAAAAGCAAAATGGAGGTATGGGAGCTGGAGCCAAATCGGTCAATGGGAATTCTGCCCCTTGTGGGGAAGTTGTTTACCCCGAGGGGAAAAGGGATGTCCGTCCCAAAACTGCAAGCGGGTACGGGAGCAGCCTGGGAGACCTTCCAGAAATCCATGGTGTTCCACGCGCTTCTCTGAAAAGGGGAAAAAAAAAGATCCGCCAAATGGCGCAGACATAGTCCGGAGAAGGGTCAAGCTAATGTCTTACCCTTAGCTACTGGACAAAATAGGGGGTGATCTGTGAATCTCGCAAAAACCCCATGCAGTGGAAAAAACTTGGGGGTCGTAACGGCTAAGGGGACCGAGAATCCGTGACACAAATCGGGGTGAGGGGTTGAATCGGTCAAAAACGTGGTTTTAATGCCATTGTGTGTCATCTGAACAGTCTGGCTCAAGAGGGGACAGGGGCACCCACCAAGCAAGGAATTGTTCTCGAAGGAACCGGAACATGATTTCCCCACCTACATCTAACCACCTGGCATGGCACGAATCCTAAAATGACAGATTTTCCATGACACCTACTTGGGAGGAGGGGGGGGCGAATAGGAGGGGGGGAGGGAAGCAGTCCTCCCGGTGCTCAGGAAACACGGCAAGGGGAAAAAACGAATTGTTTCTGGATGAAGGTTGAACTTCTCAACCATGGAAACCTCTCGGTGGAAGGGTCAAGAAAAAAAGGACATAGTCACCTACGGAAAGGAAGAAAACGGAAAGAGGGATACAAGCAAAAAATCTCACGACGAACAAGTTAAAAATAGGAGATATTTCTTAGTATCCAGGAAAGGGAAGAAAAAAGAAAAGGTCCGTGACGAGAAGAGGGTTAAAAGAGGGAGAGAACGCACGCATAACCCCAAGCGCTTGCTGAACGAGGAAAATAAGTCATGAAAACGGGGGAACAGAGGGCAGAGGCCGTGTTTCCTGGCGCCGGTGTAGTAGAAAGAAAAGGAACTGAGAAAGAAAAAAGGAGTGGAAGTTATGATGGTTTCAAATACGAAAAAGGGGGGGCCGTCACACTAGGTGGGAGGTACTAGAATCTAGGAAGGACTGAACCGCTTGATTCTTGGGGAAAGCGGACAAAAATACAAGGAGGGCTGAATACTTACAAAAGAAATTACACAATCCGTATGCACCGGGCCTTAAATGGACCAACCCTTCACCGAGGAGGCCCGTCTCAACCACAAACAAAAAACCCAAAAAAAGAAACAAAAAACCAAAAAGGAAAAAGAAAAAAAAAAAAGAATTCAGCCCGAATATGCTTGGTACAAGGTCTCAAGGAGATGGAGTACCGTCAAGAAATAGGGGAACAGAAAGGCAGCAAACGCGTAACTACATCAAGGGGGTAGAAAAAACATCCTTAATGCCAAAAGTTTCTGGGATCAAATTGAAGTCAGAGCGCTGACAGCTCGCTTTTATTTGGGGACTTGAGAACATTCTAAACCCGAAGGACATGTTTTGCCTTTAAAGGGGGACTACGTCCACTACCAGGGGGAAAAATGTGGGGTAAATGCAAAACACCGGGCTGGAAAACCAAGGTTGGGAAGAAAAAAGCGGAAATCTTAAAACCTTGACTTGGAGAGGGAGAGGAGATTCACACCTTCTGGAACGATTTCAAAAAAAAAAAAAGGACCCTTCCGCCGAGAAAAAACATACCTTGTAAAAAATGAAAAAAAAAATTCAAGTATATGAAGGTACGGGGCGGAGAAAAGGAATACGGGGGGCTCAACTTTTAAGGGAAAATCCCAAAACAGCAATGTGGTCTCAATAAGGGGAAAACAAGGGACTTCGCTTACTTGTAAAATCGCCGAACAAGGGTAGAAAGCAAAAGGATATAGATTATACCAATGAGAGGGGAGGACAGCCGAAGAAAGAGTTTGGTGTGCTGGAAAGGAGGAGGATAAGGACCAGTCTTCTTACATGCCTTTGGAAAAATGAGTGTGGGGGGGGGCTGGAATCTCGAGCTTTAAAAAAAGTTGGACTTTGCTGCGGAGATGGAGACGTATTAAAAAGGGAGGTAGCTTTTACGTCCAGGGAGTGGGGGGACGGGGTATCTGGCGCGCTTGATTGCCTGGAAAGAGAATTGAAAGGTGAGACAAATCGCGATTACAATAAAAAGGGGACAAGAACTTGGACATCTTTTGTGGCGCAAAACCTTGGGTGAACGAAGGAAAACTCTGCTGACGTAGAAAAAAAGGAAAAGTCAGGAGTGCGCGAAAAAAAAAGAGGGGGGGGCCCTCTGAAAGCTGGGGGAAATTTTCCCCCGGTCATAAGGGGTATCAACTGGGGAACATATTTTGTCGCGTCACTTAGGGCATGCGAAAAGAGTCTGAGTATCAACTGGGGTGTGGGCGTCCGTAGAATTGCGTCAGGGGAACATTATTGCGCAGGATTTCTCGGAACAGGAAAAGTGTGGCGACAAATCGAAATGCGAGGAACGAAGCAGAAAGTTGGTAGAGGGAGTGAGGAAACCGTCTTATCATCTTCATCATGGCGCGGACATCTGGGGTTGAACACCTTGCCGGGCAAATACTAGTGAGAAAAAAAGAGAAGTATGGGAGGAAATTAACTTCTCAATTTCTTGAGAGGGGAGAAACAGAAGGAGGTGTTGCCGCTCGAAGACAGGAAATCGCAGCCCATAACAAATCTGTCACAGACGAGCCCCAAGAAAAGGGGGGCTTGGATAAAAAATGGCCCTTGAATAAAGGGCCGAGGTATCTACTGTCGCAAAGAAAGGGGGTAGAAGGGGATCTATCCAAAAAAACTCACACATGAATAAATAGGAGACTACATGGGTCAAAAAGTCCATATGAGCCAAGGATTTGGTGCTTTATAACTCTTGACTGCCAAGCAATGGGGGGGCAAAAGCGTACTGCGTGGTGAACGGGAAGGTTAAAGGAGATCAGCAAAACTGGCGCTAGGAGAGAAGAATACTCGTAGAGGGAATTTGCCTCGATAATTTCGGACATTATGAAGGGCTACGGCAATCGCCGGCTGGACGTGGTGTAAAAGGACGGCTGGGGGGGGGAGCAGTTGGGAGAGAAAAGGGTTAAAAAAAGGTATGTAAGTTTACTATCACCACTTGCGTACGGCAAGAGGAAACAAACCAGAATTAGGATCCGCCCAGAAAATGTTTGAAGGTACGCGACTTGGGAGGGAGAAGTTCAGGAAAAAGGGGGAAGAAAAAAAAAAAACCACACAAAAAAAAAAACAAAAAAGGGAAAAAAAAGGAAACCACCTCAACAAACAAACAAAAAAAAAAGAGAAAAAAAAAGAAAAACCACGGTCTACAAAAAAAAAAAAAAAAAAAACATAACCCCCCAAAAAAAAACAAAAACAAAAAAAAAAAAAACCCTACCCCCTCAATAAAAAAAAAAACGAAAAAAAAGAACAAACCACAAAAACAACGACCAAAAGAAAAAAGGACAAAAAAAAGAAGTCCCCCCAAAAACGAAACAAAACCCCCCCCCCCGAACCCCCAAAAAAGACCCCAAAAAAAACCAAACCGCCCCCCCCCCCAAAAAGAAGCCCAATACAACGCCTCACACCCAAGATAAATCCACAGCCCCCCGCAGCCCCTCCCAACCAAAAAAAAGGCAAAAAACCAACACCCCCACCCTAGAAAGCATACCCATGGCCCGCCCCCAAACGAGCCCCAAGAAAAAAAACACCAAAAAATATTTCTTTTATGATATCATTTTTGGGGGGGGGGGGAAAAAAGCTCTTTGCGAATGGCAAAAGAAGGGGCAAGGAAGGGCAGGAAGACAATTACTTTTTGTTTAAAAAAGCCTCGCCGTGGGGGGGGGCGGGTGAA